>Ga0268264_10000212_pt1 | contig 116640 bp, 97 predicted proteins | sample KBSSwiS32_FD_190357 | JGI IMG/M metagenome (GOLD analysis project Ga0268264, IMG submission 190357) | Switchgrass rhizosphere microbial communities from Kellogg Biological Station, Michigan, USA - KBS Switchgrass S3-2 (SPAdes) (version 2) | ecosystem: Host-associated > Plants > Roots >... | reverse complement strand
GGTGGTGGTGGTGGTGGTGGAACTGTAACGCCTCCCCCCGGACCGTTTGCATTCGGTCCCTACAAGGACGTCACGATCAGCATGAACTGGAACACGAACGTGATCAGCTCCGCTGTCGCGGGCAGCCTGTCGCCGGTGTTGTCTGTCATGCCGGCCAACCTCAAGTCGATGACGTGGTCCTTCGCCACGGGTGAATGCGGCAACGAGAATTGGGCCGGTATTCAAGCTGGCGCGCTCGCTTCGGCGAATGTGCAGAACTGGGTCAATAACGGCAAGTTCTACACCATCGCCACAGGTGGCGCGTCGGGCGTGTTCACCTGCGGCTCGGATGCGGGTTTCACGACTTTCATCAACCGTTATAACTCCTCCAACCTGCTGGGCATCGACTTCGACATCGAAGGCGGCCAGAGTCAGGATGTGATCAACAACCTGGTGCAGCGCTCGCTGGCGGCCCAGCGGTCCTTCCCGAATCTGAAATTCAGCTTCACGGTCGCTACCCTCGGCGGCAACTCGCCAAACAGCCTGAACACGCTGGGTGCCTGGACCGTCCAGGCCATCAAGCAGTCCGGTCTGCAGAAGTACACGATCAACCTCATGGTAATGGACTACGGCAGCACTTCGGCCGGAAACTGCGCCGTGGTGGGCGGATCGTGCGACATGGCGCAATCGGCGATCAACGCCGCTGAGAACCTGCACAGCTTCTACGGCATTCCGTATGCCAATATCGAGCTGACGCCCATGATCGGCGGCAATGACACTCAGAGTGAGGTCTTCACCATTGCGAACGTCAACACTGTCGCGGCCTATGCTGCACAGAAGGGCCTCGCGGGACTTCACTACTGGTCATTCGATCGGGACACCGATTGCGGACCCGGGTCGGCTTCCCCGATCTGCAACAGCTACGGCCAGGCCGGAAGACTGGGATTCACCACTCGCTTCCTGAGCGCCCTGGGGATGTAATGCTGAGCTTCTGATGGAACGAAGCGGTCGGATCTCCATTTAGGTGGGGGTCCGACCGCGGAGGGGTGAGTGCGTTCCAGTTTGTGGGTTCTGTTGTTTGCCGGAATGGTGACCGCGAGCGCGGCACCTGTGCCGGCGCCCTCGGAAAAGGGCACCACGCCGGCTACGCCCGCAAAGGTCGAGTTGCCCGTACCACCCGAGCAGGTGGTCAATCACGTCAGTCGCACGATCACCTGGTATCGCCGGATTCTCGCTCTTCAGCAGATTCCCGCCGATTCCGACGACATCGTCCCACGCGATCGACTTTCTCAGACCGCGCTGACCTCGCTGCAGTTGTCCTTTGATTTTGGGCGTGCCGCCGGAGCGATGGCTTCCGCTACTCAGGAGGCTCCCGATGCTTCGGATCAGGGCAGCGAAATCGATCGTGCTGCCGCGCGTATGGCGGACCGCATTACCAACCTGCAGTCGCAGCTGGCATCGGCCAACGACCCGGCTAAGCGAGCAGAGATCTCCGCGGCGCTCGATCTAGCCAAGGAGATCCAAAGCACCGTAGGGCAGATTCAGAAGTTTGAGGAGACATCTGACGCGCATGCAGGCGGCGCTTCAGTTGGATTGGCCGCGCAGATTTCCGATCTGAGGAAGTCGGTGCCCGAGCTCCACGGTGCAGCGCCGCCAGTGTCGGCGTCGGCGTCGGAAAAGAAGCCGGCCTCAACCTCCAACACCGCCGAGACGTTTCGGCCGGAGTCGGCCGGCATCATTGCCCTCATCGGCAAATGGTTCTCTCTCGAGAGCGCCCGCCGCGATCTGACCGACGCAACGAAGCAGACCGATGGGATGACGAGGGACCTCGGAAAAATCCGCGATGCGGTAGTCCAGCAGATCCGCACGGTGTCGAATCAGAACCTGCAGACCACCTCGAACGATCCGGCGACGCTCGCGCAGTCGAAACTCAAATTCCAGCAGGCGGCCGTCCGCTTCAAACAGCTTGCCACTCTCATCGTTCCGCTGGGAGAGCAGGCAGTGACACTGGAGACGGCACACAACCTGTTGGAGGAGTGGCACGATTCCCTCGCGGCCCGCACGGGCACCGTGGCGCGCTACCTGTTTCTGCGGCTCGGATTCCTGTTGGGTTCAGTAGCTGCGGTGTTGATCGTTTCCGAGGTGTGGCGCCGCGCAACATTTCGATATCTCGCGGACGCCCGCCGCCGTCAACAGTTCCTGTCGCTCCGGCGGGTTGTCGTAGGGTTGGCGCTGACCCTCGTCGTTGTGTTCGGGCTCGTCTCGGAGTTCGGATCGTTGGCGACCTATGCCGGCTTGATCACGGCAGGTCTGGCGGTGGCGCTACAGAATGTCATTCTGGCCATCGTGGCGTATTTCTTTCTCATCGGCCGCTATGGCGTACGGGTTGGAGATCGGATCACCCTGGCCGGCGTGACCGGCCGCGTCGTCGAAATCGGCCTCGTGAGGATTTATCTGATGGAGCTGGCTGGCGCCCAGATGCGCTCCACCGGCCGGATGGTGGTGCTGTCGAACGCCGTATTGTTTCAACCCACGGCGATGTTCAAGCAAATGCCGGGCGGCGATTTCTATTGGCACACGATCACGATGGTATTCGCCTCCACGGCCGATGTGGCGGACGCCGAGAAGCGATTGGGAGAGGCGGCCAATTCAGTGTATTCAAAGTACCGGCCGGCGATTGAGCAGCAACACGCGGCGCTGCAGCGCTTCATCGACTTTCAGACCGCGCTGCCGGAGCCCGAGGTCTATGCGCGGCTCAATATCAAGGGGCTGGAGTGCATAGTTCGTTACCCCGTCGAGCCTGCGCAGGCAGCATCGACTGATCAGAAGATGCTGCAGGCGCTGCGTGAGGCGCAATCCAGGGCTCCCGAGCTGCAGCTGGTCGATGGCCCTCTGTTGGATACGTCAGAGAGCTAGGTGCTTCTTCTCGCCTAGGTGGCGAGATGTTTCTTCTCGCCTAGGCGGCGAGATGTTTCAAATACCATTCGCAGAACACGTTCACCAGCCCTTCCGTGTAGGGAGAGTAAGGGCCGGGTTGATACGCTGGGCTGCTGACGCCGAGGTGGGTGCGTTCAACCAACGCACTGTCCTGAGCATTGGTGGCTATCCACACCGATGAGAGTTTGGTGACGTCGTAGTCGACTCCTTCCTGCGCGTCCTTGTGCACGAGCCATCGGGTCCGCAGCAATGTTCTGTTCGCAGCGAGCGGCAGTACCGAAAAGCTCACGACGTGATCGCTCATGAAATGCTGCCACGAGTTGGGCTGCGTCCAGACGGACAGGCCACCCAATGCAGGCTGGTCCAGCTTGCCCAGGAGCTTGTTGCAGGCAACCTTGGTGTCGATCGTCTGTGACTCGCCGTGCTGGGCAATCGGCAGCCGAACGGCGCGATAGCCCGTTGTCGCGCTCAGTGAATCGATGGCAACCGAGGGGAGGCCGCAGGCTTCCCACTTCCGATGCTCCCTGGCCAGCAGTTCCTCGAATTCCTTCATTTTGATGAGGTTTTCGGGCGTGGGCTGGTAGCCGAACCCGTATTCCAGCAGGGGAACCGTGAGCTCCGGATGGTTGGCGCTGCAATGATTGCACTCACGATTGTTTTCCATCGTGAGCTTCCAGTTACCTTCCTCGATGATGTCGTGCTGGTAAGCCACCTTCGAATTGACGATGTCGTGAGGAGCGATGTACGGCTCCAGGGCCGCACGCATCACTTCGAAATCTTCCGGTGGGGCTTGCGCGAGACAGATGAAGATCAGCCCGGCGAGGCTGCGCACGTGCACGGACTTCAGGCTGAACTTCGAGCGGTCGAAGCTCTCTCCCATGTGCTCGTTATGAATCAACTCGCCACAGAGGTTGTAGGTCCAACTGTGGTACGGACAGACGAGGTTTCCGACGATGCCGCTGCCGGCGTTGCGCAGGCGGGCGCCGCGATGTCGGCAGACGTTGTGGAATGCATTGATCTTCATGTCATCGTCACGGACGATGATGATGGAGTCAGTGCCGATCTCAACCGTGAAAAAGTCTCCCGGCTCCGCGATCTCCGGCTCGACGCCGACAAAAATCCAATAGCGCCCGAAAATCCGGGCGACGTCCTGCTCGTAGACTTCCTGACTCAGGTAGAAAGGCGCGGGTAACGTGTACCCGGCCTGTCGAGAAGCAATGAGAGAGTCGAGCTTCATACGCGCAGTTCGTTGTTCTCGGGGTCGTAGGGAGACTCAGGGATCACCGTGGCCTGCTTGCGCTCGCCCAGGATCTGGATGGAGAGCTGCGTGCCCACGGTCGCAAACTCCGCTCTTACGTAGCCGATCGCCAGGCTCTTGCGCACGTAGTGGCCATAGTAACCGGACGTTGCGCGACCAACGATATTGCCCGAAGCATCAAACAGCGGCTCATTGCCCAGCGGATCGGCGTCAGTGACGCCATGCACCTCGAGAGTGATAAACCGGTTCGGGACGCCCGCGGCCAGTTGTTTCTCGAGTTGCGCCTTGCCAATGAAGTCGCCTTTTTTCATGCGCACAAACCGGTCGAGGCTGGTCTCGAACGGCGTGTAGTCGGGAGTCATGTCGCTGCCCCACATCCGGTACGACTTCTCCATGCGCATGGACTCCATGGCACGCATTCCAACCATGCCGATGCCGTACTCTTTTCCGGCTGCGAACACCTGGTCGAAGATGTGATGCGCGTACTCGATGGGGAAGTGCAGCTCCCAGCCCAGCGAGCCTACGAAGTTGACTCGCAGCGCATGAACATCCACTGCCAGCCCGACTTCGATCGTCTGCCCCGTCAGCCACGGGAAGGATGCGCTGTCGAGCGCAGTGTCCGTCAGCTTCGCAAGCAGGTCGCGCGAGCGCGGACCCGCGATCACGAAGCAACCCCGTGATGTCGTGATGTTGCGCAGGTTGACAGATCCGTCTGCGGGCAGTGCCTTGCGCAGATAATCTCCGTCATAGCGCTCAGCCGCGCCTGCGCTCACCACGTAGAACTCGTCGTCGCCAACCTTCGTAATCGTGAATTCCGAGCGGATTCCGCCGGTCCGATGAGTCAGGGCATGGCAGAGGGCGATGCGGCCGATCTTCGTGGGCACCTTGTTGGCCACGAGCGAATCGAGCCACGCTTCCGCGCCGGGTCCCGATACCTGGTGCTTCGTGAAGGGCGACAGGTCGATGACACCCACCTTGTCGCGCATCAGACGGACTTCGTTGCCTACATGCTCGAAGTAGTTGCTGCGCCGGAAGCTCCACTTGTCCTTGCGCTCGACACCCTGGGGCGCGAACCAATTGGCACGCTCCCATCCATAACGTTGACCCCAGACGGCACCCATGCGGTCGATCTTGTCGTACACGGGGCTGGTCTTTGCAGGGCGCGCGTCCTCACGCTCTTCGTCCGGGAAGTGAGTGGTAAATACGTTGCGATACGTTTCCTCGTTCTTGACGACAACGTAGCGCTTGCTGGTGTAGGGGCCGTAGCGGCGAGGGTCAACGGCCAGCATGTCGATGCCCGGCTCGCCTTCGACAATCCACTCGGCAAGCTGCCACCCGGAACCCCCGGCCGCGGTGATACCGAAGCTGTGGCCTTCGTTCAACCAGACATTGGGCAGGTCCCAGGCAGGTCCGATCAACGGACTGCCGTCCGGTGTATAGGAAATGGGGCCGTTGACAATGTCCTTGATACCGCAATTTTCGAGACTGGGCACGCGGCGCTGCGCGGCTTCGACATGTGGGAGCAGCCGTTCGAGATCGCCTTCGAACAGGCTTCGGCCGAACCAGTCAGGCACGCCGTCGGCAAAGCGCGCCGGGGCTCCCTTCTCATAAGGTCCCAGGATCCAGCCCATGCGCTCCTCGCGCAGATAGTAGGAGGCATCCGACTCTCTCAACACGGCCAGCTCTTTGCCGCCGCCGGTGCGATATGCCTTCAGCTCGGGAGACTGGTCATAGACAATGTACTGGTGCTCGACCGGAATCGCCGGCACGTTGATGCCCAACATCCGGCCGGTCTGACGGGCATAGTTGCCCGTCGCGAGCACGATGTGTTGGGCCACGATGTCGCCCTTGTTGGTGTGGACTTTCCACTCGCCGGCGGCCGTGCGCTCGAAGCTGAGCGCTTCGGTCTGCTCATAGATCTCGGCGCCGGCCGAGCGGGCCCCGATGCGCAACGCCATGGTCAGGTCGGCGGGTGCGATGTGCCCGTCGTCCGGGTGATACAGCGCTCCGATGATCGGCGGCGTTTCGCCGCTGCCACCCAACTCCACGAGTGGCCACAGCTCTTTCACCTGGGAGGGCGTAATGACCTCGAACGGAACACCGATGGTGTTCGCCGTGCCGCAGTACTTCTGATACTCGTCCATGCGGTCGCGGTTGGTCGCGAGGCGCAGATTGCCCGTTACATGGAAGCTGACATCCTGGCCGGTTTCGGCCGGCAGCCGTTTGTACAGGTCCACGGAGTATTTGTGGAGCTGGCCTACCGTGTAGCTCATGTTGAAGAGGGGCAGCAGTCCCGCCGCGTGCCAGGTGGAGCCTGCGGTCAGCTCCGTCCGCTCGAGCAAGGCAACGTCCTTCCAGCCTTTCTTTGTCAGGTGGTACAGAGTGCTCACGCCGACGACACCGCCGCCGATGACCAACACTCGAACATGGGTTTTCACAGGTATTCTCCGAGAAATTTCAGGCGAGCTCGCGGGCCGCTTCGGTCAGGAAGCGTGCTACGTAGTCGGCGAAAGACCGCCAGACCTCAACATGGAATGAATCAGGACCGGTGCGCCACAGGACGATGTCCGCTTTGCCGAGCACCGTGCGCGTGCACATTCCCACCGGGAAGGCTGAAATGTGCAGGTCGAGCGGACACCCGGCATTGAGCAGAGTCTGCGCCGTGGGGCCGGAAACTTCGAGCGCGAGCTGCCGGTGGCTCATATCGACGAGCGAGTGAGGCAGGGCGCTGAGCGCATCGCGCAAATGAGCGCCGAGGCTTTCACCCCCTTCGGCGGCCGCCAGAATGAGCTGCTCATCGGGTCCCATCCAGAGTACGGCCCGTTCGCTGTTGGCGGAGCTTCGACACGCAACATCGGAAATGTTCAATCCGAGGGCAGCTCCCGCTGCGGCCATCACGGGCGCGCGACCGCGCAGAGTGAATCGAGCTGCAGGAGGCAACAGCCGGACACCGTTTGGGAGATCGAGTGGCGGCGCCTGGCGCGCAGTGGATAGATCAGCCATTGAGACGGCTCCCTTCCTTGTCGTAGAACACCGGCGAAGTCACCTGAACGGGTATGTCACCGCCCGGCATCGACACATAGAGAGTCTGACCCATTCGGTTGCGACCTCCACTGACCATGGCCAGCGCAATGGAGCGTTTCAGGACGGAGCTGTGATAGGCCGAGGTGACGTGACCGATGGGTTTGAAGGGGGGCGTGAGGCCGGCCGACGGAGCGATCTGCGCTCCTTCCTCCAGTACCACTCGAGGGTCCACGGTCGCGAGTCCCACGAGTTGTTTTCGATCCGCGGACGTCATGGCCGGCCGCATCAGTGAGCGCTTGCCCACGAAGTCTTCCTTGTTCTTGCCGATGGCCCAGGCGAGTCCGGCGTCGTCCGGAGTTGCCGTTCCGTCCGTATCCTGACCAACGATGATGTAACCTTTTTCGGCACGCATTACGTGCATTGCTTCGGTGCCGTACACGGCGATGTCATGCGCCTGCCCCGCCGCGTGAATCGCTTCCCACACGGGAAGCCCGTAGTCCGAGGGCACATTGACCTCGAATCCCAGCTCGCCGGTAAAGCTCACCCGGAACAACAGCATGGGCACGCCACAGATTCTGCCGTTCACCACGCTCATATGCGGCAGAGCCTTGGCGGAAATATCAACGCCTTCCACCAGGCCTTCCAACACCTTGCGTGCGTTGGGGCCTTGTACGGCGATGACTGACCATTGTTCCGTCGTGGAAGTCAGCCAGACATCGAGCTCGGTCCACTCGGTCTGGATGTAGTCTTCCATCAGCGCAAACACGCGGGCGGCACCGCCCGTCGTGGTGGTTACGTGGAAACGGTTTTCAGCGGTTCGCGCCACGACGCCGTCGTCGTAGACAAAACCGTCATCCCGCAGCAATACGCCGTACTTGGAACGTCCGACGCCAAGGTTTGACCAGGTGTTGACGTACATTCTGTTCATAAACTCCGCCGCGTCCTTGCCCACCACCTCGATCTTGCCGAGTGTGGAGGCATCGAACATTCCGCAACTATTGCGGACGGCGAGGCACTCACGTGCGACCGCGGCGTGCATATCCTCGCCGGGTCGCGGGAAGTAGCGTGCGCGTTTCCAGAGACCGACATCCTCAAACACCGCGCCGTGAGAAGCAGCCCAGGCGTGCGTAGGTGTTTTTCTCACCGGGTCAAACAGATCGCCCCGCTGGAATCCCGCAAAGCTGCCGAAGGTGATCGGCGTGTAGGGCATGCGGAAAGTCGTGAGGCCGATCTTCGGAATCGGTTGCTCGATCTCGCGCGCGATGACACCCAGGGCATTGAGATTGGAGGTCTTGCCCTGATCGGTGGCCATGCCCGTGGTCGTGTACCGTTTGATGTGCTCGATTGACCGGAATCCTTCGCGGGTGGCGAGCTTCAGATCTTTGGTCGTGACATCGTGCTGCCAGTCCACGAAGGCCTTCTGCTTCGGGACAGGCTGTTGGGGCAGGGCGCCCACAAAACCTTTCCGCCCGGCGCGCAGCGCCGCGACCGGATACCGATCGCCCAACACTTCTGCCAGATCGAAGATACCCGCGCAGGCACCGACTGAGCGCGTCTTTTCAGCTGCCTGCCCTGGGACGAACGCCTGCAGCTCGGTATCCCACTCGACTTTGCCGCGTGATTGGGAGAACAGATGGACAGAGGGTGTCAGGCCACCCGACATGACCACGAGGTCGCAACTGATCGAATCTGATCCACCCGCAACCTCGCCGTGATTGTCGATGCGCGCGACCTGAACGGCGTTGACTCGCAGGCGACCCGTCGTGCCCACGATGGTTGATTGTACCTGTATCTGCAGACCGGCTTCACGGGCAGCGTTCGGCAATGGCCCGTCAGCGCGTTCGCGAGCATCCACGATGAGTGCAACATCGATGCCTGCCGCCTTCATATCAATAGCAGCGCGGTAGGCCTCGTCGTGAGCGGCCACCACGACAGCGGTCGTGCCCGGTAGAACACCGTAACGATTTACGTAGGTTCGGGCGGCGCTGGCTAACATGACGCCGGGGCGATCGTTGCCTGGGAATACGAGCGGACGTTCGATGGCTCCGGTTGCGAGGATCACTTCCCTGGCCCTGACCTGCCAGGTTCGCTCGCGCGGCAGGTGGGCTGGAATGCTGCTCAAATGATCTGTCAGGCGTTCGTTCAGTCCCACATGATTGTGCGGAAAGTATCCGAACGCTGTGGTTCTCGTCAGCAGCGTCACATCGGGCATCCGCGCAAGCTGTGCGACCGTTTGCCGGACCCAGTCGCGCGAACTATGGCCGTCTATGGATACGCCGTCTAAGGGAGGCTCGGACAGCAGACTGCCGCCCAATTCCGACTGCTCGTCGCACAGAATGACTCGTGAGCCCGATTGACCCGCCGCCAATGCCGCGGCGAGCCCGGCCGGGCCTGCGCCAACAACCAACACATCGCAGTGAGCGAACCGGTTGGTATAACGATCGGGGTCAGCCTGTGAGGGAGCGACGCCCAGGCCTGCACTGGCACGGATCCTGGGCTCGTAGAATGAGTGCCACGCGCTGGGTGGCCACATGAATGTCTTGTAGTAGAAGCCGGCAGGAATGAACGGTGAGATCAGATCGTTGACGGCACCGACGTCGAAGTCGAGGCTCGGCCAGCGATTCTGGCTCTGCGCCTGCAGTCCTTCGTACAACTCGATCTGCGTCGCGCGCAGGTTCGGTACGTAACGGGCGGCGTCACGCCGGACTCCAACCAGTGCGTTGGGCTCTTCGGCGCCAGCCGAGAAGATGCCACGCGGTCGATGGTACTTGAACGAGCGGCCGACCAGATGTACGCCGTTTGCCAGCAGGGCGGACGCCAGCGTGTCGCCCTGGAACCCGGTGTACGCCTGGCCATCAAAAGTGAAATTCAACACCCGGCCGCGATCGACCCGGCCTCCGGTGCGGGCGCGCAATTTTCCGCCGTCCATGCTCACGGCCGCTCACCGACTTTGTAGGTCTTCACGAAATGATCGGTGGTGGTGTCACGCAGGGCATTGAAGAACTTTCCGCAGCCATGCGAATGGCGCCAGCGCTCGGCATACACGCCTTTCACATTGTCGCGCATGTACAGAAACTGCGTCCATTCCTCAGCAGAAGCATCGGATGGTTTGGCGGGGCGGGCGATATGTGCTTGTCCGCCGTGCGCGAACTCGAGCTCCGGTCGTTCGCCGCAATAAGGGCATGCAATGAGCAGCATGTATAGGTTCTCGGTTGGCGACGCCGGTCTCAGTTGGCGACGCCCGGTTTCAGTGGGCGACGGCGGCCGCGGCCGCTTCGTCGATCAAATGGCCTTCGGCAAACCGCTCGATGGTGAACGGGGCGTTGATTGGATGCGGCGCGTCGTTCGCGATGGTGTGCGCGAATACATGTGCCGATCCAGGTGTTGCTTTGAATCCACCGGTCCCCCAGCCGCAATTGACATACAGGCCGGGAACGGGCGTCTTCGCAATGATAGGGGAGCGGTCCGGAGTGACATCGACGATACCACCCCAGCTGCGCAGCATCCGCAGGCGCCGGAAGGTCGGAAACAACTCGCAGATGGCTTCGAGCGCGTGGCTGCTGATATGCAGGCCGCCGCGCTGTGTGTAGGAGTTATAGGCGTCCGTGCCGGCGCCAATGACCAACTCACCCTTATCGGACTGACTGATGTAGGCGTGGATGGTGTTGGACATCACCACGCAGGGGAAAATCGGCTTGATGGGCTCGGAGACCAGCGCCTGCAGTGGATAGCTCTCGAGCGGCAGCTTCACGCCGGCCATCTTCATGACCACGCTCGTGTTACCGGCCGCCGAAACACCAATCCGGCGCGACTCGATGACACCGCGGGTCGTTTCCAGTCCGCTGACGGCACCGTTGGAATCGCGGCGGATGCCGGTGACTTCGCAGTTCTCGATAATATCGACGCCCAGCGCATCAGCGCCCCTGGCGTATCCCCAGGCGACCGCATCGTGGCGGGCCGTCCCGCCGCGACGCTGGAGGGCGGCTCCGATCACGGGATAGCGAATGTCGCTGATATTCAGTGGGGGGCAGAATTCTTTAGCTTGCTGAGCGGTGAGCCATTCGTTGTCCACGCCGTTGGCGCGGTTGGCATGGACGTGCCGCTTGGAAACCTGCTCGTCGTGGACCGTGTGGGCCAACATCATGACGCCACGCGGGGAGAACATGACGTTGTAATTCAACTCCTGGGACAGATTCCGCCACATCTTCAGCGCATGGTCGTAGAGCCCCGCGCTTTCATCAAATAAGTAGTTCGAACGTATGATGGTTGTATTACGGCCAGTGTTTCCGCCGCCGATCCAGCCTTTTTCCACCACCGCAATGTTCGTGAGGCCGTGTTCCTTCGCAAGGTAGTAGGCGGCTCCGAGACCATGGCCGCCGCCGCCCACAATCACCGCGTCATAGCCCTTCTTGGGCTTCTCAGGCCGGCGCCACTGCGGCGTCCAACCTCGCTGGCCGGAGAGACCGCGTTTGAGGAGCGCCAGGGCAGAAAAACGTTCCATTTCTTGGACTTCACCTGATGGTTGGCGGGCGCCGGAATCATGACCGGTTGGGGGCGCCCCCCCAAGCATGCTTACGCCGCGCCATTTGAACAAACGCGACATGTGTCGCGACATGAGTTTTGTAAAGAGGCCGCCTGACTCCTGGCCGCCGTCGCAAGGCTGGCCCGCGGCAGCTGAACCTGAGTCAGGCAGGATCCGCGTGCGAAGGGTGCCGCTTGCCTGCCAGCGCTTCAATGATTTCTTTCTGGCAGCAGCTTCCGAGCAGCCGGCCTTCCTCCACCAGCAGCACGGGGTGTCCTGTCGCATTGCGCAATTTGATGAGGGTGCTCAAGGAGCTCGAGGCCGGTGCAACAGCGAGACCTGCGCGATCCTCGGACCAGGCCTCGTCCTCCCCAATGTGCCCGAGCGGTTGGTCTGTGCCATCAACCGTCATGGACAGGGGTTTGCCGCTGTCGTCAATCAGCACCTGGAAGCGGTGCTCATCATCGAGCCAGACAGTCTGGTCGCGCCCGCGTTCACCCCGGCGCATCACCATTGCTCCCGTCAGCACACTGAGCGGATTCATGTGCGTGACAAACTCGGCAACGTAATCGTTCGCGGGCCGCAGCACGATATCGTCCGCGGTGCCGGTTTGAACGATTCGGCCTCCTTCGAGAATGGTGATGTGATCGCCGAGCTTCAGTGCTTCATCCAGGTCGTGGCTGACAAACAGGATGGTCTTCTTGACGCGCGCCTGCAGAGTCAGCAGCTCATCCTGCAGCTTGCCGCGGATAAGGGGGTCGAGGGCCGAGAAGGGCTCGTCCATCAACAGGACGTCCGCGTTGGTAGCAAACGCGCGCGCGAGACCCACTCGTTGTTGCATTCCGCCGGACAGCTCGCTCACGTGCCGATCGGCCCACTGGGACAAGCCCACCAGCTCCAACTGCTCATCAATGATCCGCTTGCTCTCGGCCTTCGGTTCGCCGCGCAATTCGAGCCCGAAGCCGACGTTGTCGCGCACCGTGCGCCAGGGCAGGAGCCCGAATTGTTGAAAGACCATCGCGATTCGCAGCCGTCTCACCCGGCGCAAGGTGGCGGCATCGCATTTCGCGATGTCCACAACGGACTCGCCATCCTCGATGAGAACCTGGCCGCGCGTGACTTCGTTGAGTCCGTTGGCCGCGCGCAGCAGAGTCGATTTGCCGGACCCCGACAGTCCCATGAGCACCGATATCTCGCCATGGGCGACGGTCAGATTGGCATTCGCCACGCCGACCACGACTCCGGTCTGCTCGGCAATTTCCGCCCGTGACTTGCCCGCATCCAGTGAGGCGAGCGCCTCCTGCTTCTGGGCCGCCGCGCGCCGGCTCTTGCCGCCGAACAGGATGTCAACGTTGCGGAACTCGACTGCTGTGTTCATGAAGCGGTGTTCTTTTCAGCCGGGCGGCTGATGCGATCGAGAATGATGGCCAACAACACAATCACAAAACCGGCCTCGAACCCCATGCCGACCTGCACGGTGTTGAGTGCCCTGACGACGGGGACGCCCAGGCCGCCGGCACCCACCAGGGCGGCGATGACGACCATGGACAGACTCAGCATGATGCACTGGGTGATGCCCGCCAGGATGGTCGGGGCGGCGCTCGGCAATTCGATTTTCCACAGCATCTGGGCGCGCGTTGCGCCGAAGGATTCGCCGGCTTCGACCAGGGCCCTGGGCACCGAGGAAATACCGAGATGAGTGAGCCGGATGGGCGCCGGCAACGCGAAAATCACCGTGGATATCAGGCCCGGCACGACACCTAATCCAAACAGCACCAGCGTTGGGATCAGGTATACAAACGTCGGCAACGTCTGCATCAGATCGAGGACCGGATGGAGCGTCGCGTATAACTTTGGACTATGCGCAGTGGCGATGCCCAACGGTATACCGATTGCCGCGGAGAAAAACGCGGCCACCATGACCAGCGACAGAGTCTCGAGGGTCGCCTGCCAGTAACCCTGGTTGATGATGAAAATGAGGGCGGCTACGACGAAGACGGCCAGCACGATGGATCTGCGCAGGATCCAGGTCAGTAAGCCGATCAATGCGATCAGGATCGGAGAGGGCACCGCACGCAGCGCCATGGTCAGGCCGTCAACGCTGCCCCGTATGACAGCCGACACGCCATCGAACAACGATCGGCCGTGAGCTTTCACGTACTCGATCATTGCGGCGGCGGCATCGCCTATGGGTATCTTGTGGTTGCTCATCCAACGTTCGAAGGTTGGAGATGCGGTCGTCTCGCCACTGGCATTCAATGTGGCCAGCGCCGGGCGACCGTCAAATGTAGTTACACCCTCGAGCCAGGCACTCACGGCTTTGGGATGGGCCTTCAACCAGGCCTCGGCCGCCGCCTCGGGTTGTTGGTGCTGATTCAGGATGGCGTCCATCATCTGGCTTTCGCCGGTCAGCGTGAACTTCATGTTTTTGAGCAGGCGCCCGACGTTGGGGCATTCTTGGGAGTATCCCGCGCGGACATCGGTGTAGATGGTCGCGCCGCCGAAGTTGGGACCGAAGACGCCGTCGCCTCCCGAGAGGTAGCGCATGTCGAAGCGCATGTTCATCGGGTGGGGGTCCCAGCCGAGGAATACGACTGGCTCATGGTCGTGTATGGCGCGCTCGACTTCCGCCAACATGCCTTGCTCGCTGGATTCAACGAGTTTGAACGTGCCCAGATTGAACTGGTTCTGTTTGATCATCCCCAGGATGAGGCGATTGCCGTCGTTACCGGGCTCGATGCCGTAGATGGCGCTTTTCAGTTGGGGGGCGAAGCGCTGGATGTCCGCAAAATCGCGCAGGCCGGCTGCGTAGGTATATGCGGGAACGGCGAGCGTGTATTTCGCCCCAGTCAGATTCATGCCAATCACATCGATGGAGTGATCGTCCAGGTAGGGCTTTCGGTCCGCCTCCATGGTGGGCATCCAGTTGCCCAGGAAGACATCGATGTCCTTGTTCTTCATCGACGTGAAGGTCACCGGAATAGATAACACCGTGACCTGGGAGTCGTAGCCGAGCTGCCGCACGAGCACGCTGAAGAGAGCGGAGGTCGAAGTAACGTCGGTCCAACCTACGTCCGAGATCCGGACAGCCTTGCAGGACGGCGGGTCGGCCGCTTTCGCCAGAACGGTCGCGACGAGTAGCAGGAACGCAAGCGCCACCGCTGCGATGCGGCTGCTCGGGTGACTCATGGACTTGACCCGCCGGAGTGGCAAAGACATGATCTTGTAATGATCCTTGAATAGCCGTTTAACGGACCCTCTGTCAAGCTCCGCATCCTGAGGCAAGTATTTGATGCATCGGGACGTAACGGCGCGCTGGGACTGCCACTACTACCGGTTGTGAAAGGGCTGCCAGAGCCTTGCGGAGCATTTCATTGAACAGACAATCAACGGTTGAGCCGGAGGATTTCCGGCGCATCCAATTGATCGAAGTCACCATCGACAGCCTGGCGGAAGTGGGCTACGTCGGCAGCACTTTGGCACAGATCGCGAGCCGCGCGGATGTCTCTCCGGGACTCGTGGCGCATTACTTCGATGACAAGGATGGTCTGCTCGAAGCGTCCTTCCGGACCTTGAGCCGTCGGTTGTTTGAGCAGATGGACGTCCGTATGCGCCAGGCGCATACCCCGCGTGAGCGCATCCAGGCAATCATTGATACGAACCTGGGGCCTCTGGAGTTTACGCAACGAACCGGTGCCGCGTGGCTGGCGTTCTGGGGTCAGGTTCCGCATGTCGAGGGATTGAAGCGCGTTCAGAACGCGTATCAGCGGCGCATGGTTTCCAACCTGCGGTATGCGTTGGTACGGCTGTTGCCGGCCACGGAGGCGCGCAGCCTTGCCTCCATTATCGCGGCGATGATTGACGGTGTCTGGTTGCGGGCGGCTTTGTCCAACTGGGCTGAAGCTGACAGCGAGAGCGCAAGAAGTCTGTTGACTGCGTTTGTGGATGCGCGGCTCGGGGAGAGTCGGCGCGATCCGGCTCCCGTCGCTGGCGCGCCGCCCGTGATCAGCGCGCGTGATTCCTTTCAGACAATCAACCCGGCCACGGGCGAAGTTCTGGCGTCGATCAGGGTTTCCACGGCTTCAGACATCGATGCCGCCGTTGAGGCTGCTTCGAGGGCGCAACGCGAGTGGGCCGCGCGAACCGGCACCGAGCGGGGGCGGATCCTGCGTCGCGCGGCGGAGTTGCTTCGCGCGCGCAACGCCGAGCTGGCGGAGTTGGAGACCCGGGACACCGGCAAGCCCATCCAGGAAACCAACGTCGTCGATGTGGCCTCAGGGGCGGATTGCCTCGAATACTTCGCGGGTGTTGCGCCGACTATAGTCGGCGAGCACGTGGACCTCGGGCCCGCGGCATTCGGCTATACCCGCCGCGAGCCGGTCGGTGTCGTCGCGGGGATCGGCGCCTGGAATTACCCCATTCAGATTGCGTGTTGGAAGTCCGCGCCGGCGCTCGCGTGCGGGAACGCGATCATTTTCAAACCTTCGGACCTGACGCCGCTCACGGCGATGAGGCTGGAGGAGGTTCTGCTGGAGGCCGGACTGCCCAAGGGGCTGTTCCAGGTCGTGCAGGGCTTCGGCGAGACCGGCCGCATGCTCAGCAGGCATCCCGGTATTCACAAGGTTTCCGTTACCGGCTCGGTAGGAACCGGCAAGGCAGTGATGGCGGATTCCGCCAGCACGCTCAAACACATCACCCTGGAGCTCGGGGGCAAGTCGCCACTGATCATCTGTGACGATGCCAGGCTCGATAACGCCGTATCCGGCGCGCTGCTGGCCAACTTCTACTCGGCCGGCGAAGTATGCTCCAACGGTACCCGGGTGTTTGTGCATCGAAGCGTGAAGGCTGCGTTTCTCGAAAAGCTCAAAGCCCGCGTGAGCGCCATGAAGATCGGCAATCCGTTGGATCCACAGACCCAGGTCGGGTCGTTGATCTCGGAAAATCACATGGAGAAGGTGCTCGGCTATATCGCCCGCGGCAAGGCCGAGGGTGCCCAGGTTGTCGTGGGTGGCTATCGCGTCACCACCGGAGATCTCGCCAAGGGCTTCTTCGTGGCACCTACCGTGTTTAATGAGTGCCACGACGACATGGTGATCGCTCGCGACGAGATCTTCGGACCGGTGATGACTGTGTTGGCGTTTGACGATGAAGAAGAGGTCATCGCGCGTGCCAACGCCACTGAATACGGTCTCTCGGCGGGCGTATTTACAAATGATCTGACCCGGGGTCATCGCATGATTGCGCAACTCCAGGCCGGAACCTGCTGGTTGAATCACTACAACATCACACCGGTCGAAATGCCGTTCGGCGGCGTGAAGAGGTCGGGCCTGGGGCGCGAGAATGGCCGCGCGGCGATCGAACATTACACTCAATTGAAGAGCGTTTACGTCGCGATGCGCGACGTTGAAGCGCCATACTGACAGTTTGCGGAAGCATTTGTGGCGGAAGATACTTTTGACTATGTGATCGTCGGCGCGGGCTCGGCGGGCTGTGTACTGGCGGATCGCCTGACGGCGGATGGCGGCAACAGCGTGCTGGTGCTCGAGAATGGCGGCTCGGATCGCTCGATCTACATCCAGATGCCGACCGCGCTGTCGATTCCCATGAACATGCCGAAATTCAACTGGTTCTATCACACGGAGCCGGAGCCCGGTCTCGGCGGCCGCAGCCTGCACACTCCGCGCGGCAAGGTTCTCGGTGGGTCATCCTCAATCAACGGGCTCGTGTATGTCCGTGGCAACCCGTTCGATTTTGATCGTTGGCAGGAGGAGGGAGCCCGCGGGTGGAGGTATCACAATGTACTGCCGTACTTCCGCCGCGCTGAGAAGCGGGCGGGTGGTGGCGATGACTATCACGGCGACAGCGGGAAACTCTGCACGACCCGCGGGAAGATGACCAATCCGTTGAATCCTGTGTGGATTGAAGCGGGTCGGCAGGCCGGCTATCCCGTGACAGCCGACATGAACGGCTTTCAGCAGGAAGGTTTCGGGGAGATGGATATGACCGTCGGCGAGGGCCGGCGGTGTAGCGCTGCCAATGCGTATTTGCGGCCGGCCATGCGCCGGAGCAATCTGACGGTCCGGACCCATGCGCTGGTGACTCGGGTTTTGTTCGAGGGACGGCGCGCTGTTGGTGTCAGTTATATGCAGGGTGGCAACGCAGTCTCCGTCCGCGCACGGCGCGAAGTGATTGTCAGTGCCGGTTCAATTGCGTCGCCCCAACTGTTGAAGCTGTCCGGCGTGGGGCCGGCCGCCGAGTTGCAAGCGCTCGGCATTCCGGTGGTGCACGACCTGCCGGGCGTGGGTGAGAATCTGCAGGATCACCTGGAGTTTTATTTCCAGGTGGCCTGCACGGAACCGGTCACGCTCTACAAGCACATGAATCCGCTCGGCAAGGCGCTCATTGGCATGCGGTGGATCCTGAGCAAGGATGGCCTGGGGGCGACCAATCATTTTGAGGTGGGTGGCTTCATCCGCAGCCGGCCGGGTATCCAGTATCCCGATATCCAGTATCACTTCCTGCCGATGGCGGTGACCTATGACGGTACATCGCTGGCGAAGGAGCATGGGTTTCAGGCTCACGTGGGACCGATGCGGTCGCAGAGCAAGGGGTGGGTGCGGCTGGTGTCGGCTGATGCGATGGATAAGCCGCGTATATTTTTCAATTACCTCTCCCGCGAAGAAGATCTGGTTGAGATGCGGGCCTGTGTGCGGCTGACACGGGAGGTTTTCTCGCAGCCGGCGTTTGATCGTTACCGCGGGCGCGAGATTCAGCCTGGGGTCGATGTCCAGACGGATGAGCAGATAGACCAGTTCGTGCGGCAGAAGGTCGAGAGCGCCTATCACCCGTCCTGCTCTTGCAAGATGGGGGATGCAAACGACCCCATGGCGGTCGTTGATCCTGAAACCCGGGTGCGGGGCCTGGAAGGATTCCGGGTGGTGGATTCGTCGATCATGCCGTCCATTACCACCGGTAACCTGAACGCGCCGACGATCATGCTGGCGGAAAAGGCGGCGGATCATATTCTGGGGAAGGGGATGTTGCCGGCATCGGATGCGCCGTATTACGTCGCGCCGAACTGGCAGACGAGTCAGCGGTAGCCAGGCCGCCCAAGCCGGACGCGCCGCGTGCCTTGCGCCGGTATTATTATCACGTCAATAATAAGCCATGAGACCACTGCGCACCTGCACCTGCATCAAAACGGCGCGCTAACGAGGTTCTCCCATGTCGACTCTGCAAATCACCAGTCCCACCGAGCTCAGCATCGAGATCGCGGGTGGCAGCCGTTTTCCGATCCACCCTCTGTGGCTGCGCGAGCGCTGCGTGGATGCCAAGTCAATCGACCTGCGCACGGGACAGCGGCTGGAGGATCCGTCTGACCTGGACCTGCAGTTGGGGCTGACGTCCGTCGCCGAAGTCGAGCCTGGCAGGTACCGTATCCGGTTTACCGATGGCCACGAAGCCGACTTTCTGGCGCGGGAGATCCTGGCGGAGGCCAGTCTGCCGGTGGGGGATCACGATTGTCCGCCCATCCGGCTGTGGGACGGCTCGCTGAGCGAAATTCCACGGTTGGCATGGTCTTCCAGCCCGACCGACGCACAGAAGATGGCCTGGCTCGAGCCTTTCCTCGAGTTGGGCTTCGTTATCTTCACTGGCGTGCCCACCGAGTCCAAGCAGGTATTGAAGGTGGGTTCGACGTTCGGTTACGTCCGCGACACCAACTTCGGCGCGCACTTTGACGTGCGCTCAGTCCCAGATGCCAACGATCTGGCCTATACGTCGCTGTTTCTCGACCCCCATACCGACAATCCCTATCGTTCTCCGGTGCCGGGAGTGCAGTTACTGCATTGTCTGGCCAATGAGACCTCGGGTGGATTGTCCACCCTGGTGGATGGATTCGCGGCGGCGCAGATGCTGCGGTCGTCGGATCCGGAAGGCTTCCGTGTGTTGTCACAGACCCCCGTCCGCTTTCGATTCCGCGATGTCGATACCGAGTTGGTTCGTAGCGCATCGCTGATTGAAGTGGATGGCGTCGGAGGGCTGCAGGCAATTAATTTCAGCCCGCGCCTGGACTATGTCCCCTTGGCTCCGCCGGCCGAGCTGACTGCCTACTTCGAGGCCCGCAAGAAACTGGATGCACTGCTGCGCTCGCCGAAGTATGAAATTCGCTTTCTGTTGAACGCGGGCGATCTGATGATGATGGATAACCGCCGGTTACTGCACGGGCGGACTTCTTTCGACACACGCGAAGGGCTTCGTCACCTGCAGGGTTGTTATATCGATGTCGATGGGCCGCGCAGCGTCTATCGCGTGATTCGCCGCAAACTCGCGGCGGCTGGGAGCCGGTCATGAGCAAAGTAGTCAGCTTTCGCCGGATGGAAGACGGCACCAAGGAAGATTACGACCTGTTGGATGAGTCGGAAAGGAAGTATGCGGCCGGATTGCCCGGGCGCATTCTTCAGGCGGTTCGCAAGCTCGATCATTCCCTGGAAGGCTACCCGGTCAGCCGGCTGGGACATTCGTTGCAGACCGCGACTCGCGCGCTTCGCGATGGCGCCGACGATGAATTGATTGTCGCGGCATTGATTCACGATGTGGGAGATGAGCTGGCGCCATACAACCATGCAGAGGTTGCTGCCGGGATCATCCGGCCGTATGTGCGGCCTGAGGTGACCTGGATCGTCGAGCAGCATGGGTTGGTCCAGACGTACTACTACGTGCACCACAACGGGGGTAATCGGTACATGCGGGATGTGTTGAAGGGGCACAAGTGGTTTCAGGCTTGTGTGGACTTCTGCCACAAGTGGGATCAGTCGTCGTTCGATCCGGATTATCCGGTGTTGCCGTTGGAGGCATTTGAAGATCACGTCAACCGGATCTTCAGCCGCAAGGCGCATGATCCGCGGTATACGAAGGAAGCTGCTGCTTCTTGACCTCGCTCGGCGAGCTGCCTACCGGCTATTCACGGTACCGCGTAACAGCATCCCCCAACGCCTCCCGCAGTGAGCCCAGCCAGGGCTCATAATTGCGCCACTGATCGAGGCCCTCCCGGTAAATCGGCTGCCGCACCTGCTCCGAGCTGGCAGTGCGGATACTTCGCGAAGTCTTGTGGAAGTCCACGCACCCCGGTTCAAATTCCAACGAGCAGAAATCGAGGATGCGCCGTACCGACCCCTGGAGGTCATCCACAACGTCCTCGTGATGCACGCGTAGAACCTGGCCCGGCAGCACGGCATTCCAATGCCGCATCAACTCCAGGTACGTCCGGTAGTACCGGGCAATGTCGTCAATGCTGTAAGTAAACTCCTGTCCCTGAGCAAACAACTGCTTGAGATTGCCAAAACAACACGCCATCGGTTCGCGGCGGGCGTCAATGATCCGCGCATTGGGCAGCATCAGGTGAATGAGACCGATGTGCCGAAAGTTGTTGGGCATCTTGTCGATGAATCGCGCCTTGCCGGCGACCCGATAAACACGGGTGTCGTTCAGGTATTTCTCGCCCAAACGGCGAAAATCATCGACGTCCATTCGGGCCAGAACACCGGGATAGGCCCGGCTGTCGGGCTCGCGGCCCGCCAGGTCGGCGGCGATCCGGGGAATGTCAGCCAGCTCCTGCGTTCCCTCAACCGCTGAATGAGACGCCAGAATCTGCTCCAGCAAGGTCGACCCGGAGCGGGGCAATCCGACTATGAAGATAGGATCCGCAGCAACAATACCGCTGTCGCCACGAGCAAACAGCGCCGGAGTGCAAACCTCAATCTGCATGCGCGTATTGAGCTCAATCAACTCCGGTTGATAGCGACTCTCAGCGCGCTTGAGAGCATTACCCCGGGCATAGAAGGCAAACGATTCCTCATACCGCCGCGAGTCCTCGAGCGCCTTCCCCAGTGCGAAACACAAATGATAACGGTCAACCGCGGAGGTCGAGGCATCAGCCTCCGCGGCAAGCATTGCAGACAGCTCGGCCTCCTCGAACCGATAGGTCTTCAGGTTCGCAAGGCTCCAGTAAACATCCCCGTATCCCGGCCGGGCAGCGGCTGCAGCCCGATACTCATCGACAGCTTCGTCGCGGCGCCCCAGGGTCTTCAATGAATGCGCGATCGACAAATGCAGGTCCGCCCGCTGCGAAGCGCCCTCGAGCAGCGAACGATACAGCTCAACCGCGCGCTCATGTTGGCCGAGACCAACCGAGGTCAGGGCGTGCAGTGTCCGGTAATTCCGATTGGCCGGATCGACAGCCAACAACTTCAACACCTGCTCCGCCGCCTGTGGGTACATGTGCCGCTTGCTGAGCACTTGCGCATAATCGAAACGAGCCGCCTGATACTCAGGTGCCAGTTCCAGAACACCCTCCAACAGAAGCTGCGCATCGTCGAGGACATCGCGCTCAATGCCGATGCGCGCCAGAAGCCGCATCGCTTCGATGTGGTGGCCATGCTTCAACAGGACAGCCCGGATGATCTGCTCGGCCTCCGCCAGCTCTCCGTCGGAGAACAAAGCCGTCGCCGTCACAACTTCCGGCGGCAACTTCCCGAGTGTCGCGACATGCGCGGCCGCCGCCGCGGCATCCTCAGAGCGCCGGGTCATCCGGAAGAGACCCTCCAGCATGCTCCAGCTCGCCGGAAGTGCCGGATTGATATTTACGGCCCGAAGGAAAGCCTCAATAGCCTCAGGCGCCTGTTTCAGCGCCACGTAGCATTGCCCGCGTTCTTGAAACAGCCGACTGAATCGGGGGTGTAGCTTCTCCAGCCCCTCGAGCGTCGTGAGCGCGCCTGAGATATCACCGAGCATTCGAAGAGAATGCGATCGCAGATAGAGCACATCCCGATTCTCGGGAACCGTGACGAGCAGGGAATCAGCGGCACTCGAGGCATCGGCGAACCGCCGCTCCTGAACGAGCGTTCGTATGCGCCGGACTTCGAGCGCGACCGGGCTGGTGTCGGTAATTTCGCTCACCGGCCCAAGGTTACGCGCCAAAGGCCCGGCGAGCGAATGCTTGCCCGGCGCTCAGTAGAACTTGTACCCGAGCTGCACCCCGACAACGCGTGGCCGCAGAGGCGTCTGGGCAACGATGAATTGATCGGTGCTGACGAAGACGCTCTTGTTCGAGTTCGCCAGATTCTCCGCGAACACGTTCACCCACCAGGCGTCCTTCGAAACGCCCGCGGATGCATCGAATGTGGTGTAAGCCGGGTTCTCAAAGCGCAGCCTGCCCGTGGTGATCGCCCCCGAGTTGTCGGCAATCGACGGGTTCGAGCCCGCCTGGGTGAACGAATGACCACTATGCGTCGCCCCGAATTGCACGTACGGGACATATCCCGCAACAGCAAACTCGTATCGGGCGCGCAGGCTGAACTGGATCGGCGGAGAGTTGGCGCTGGGCGAGCCGATCGGACCGAAAGGATTGGTCACCGCAGTGCAGGTGTCGGGCGTCGGGCAGTTCGTTGTAATCGGCTTGCCGAACCCCGCGCTATCCGGATTGTTGTTGATCAGGGCAGGGGAGTTGGTCTGACGGCTGTGGTTCCAGGAACCCGCTGCCTGCAGCGTCAACCCGGGAACGACGCGCGCAACCAGCGACGTCTCGATTCCCTTGATATCGAAGTTCTGGCCATTGGTGTTGTAGAAAATGTTGCCGACCAGCCCGGGGTTGAAGAAGGCTACCTGCACATTGTCCCAGGTCTCCTTGTAAATGGCGCCGTTCCATTGCAGACGGTGGCCGAGGAATTCCGTCTTCCAGCCGATCTCGTTGTTGGTCAGCTTGTCGGACTGATACGACTTCGGAACGAGGTACTGAGCCACGCCATCCGGGCCGGTGGCATGTTGTGCGCCACCGTTCTGGTTGAACCCGCCCGGGCGGAAGCCCTGGGAGAACGTGTAGTACACCATCGTGTCTGGTGTGATATGCCAGGTAATGTTTCCGCGGCTCTTGAAGCCGGACTCGGTATCACGAAGGTTCTGCGCGTTCAGATTGAAGTTGTCGATCAGGCAGCCACCCGCGGGCACGCCTTGCTCGAAACAACCGAAGCTGCCGGTGACGCTGCCGTCCGAGGAATTCTGGAAGCGGAAGTGACGGGTACCGCCCGTGACCGTCAGGACCTTGGGAATGATGTCGAAATCAACAGAGGCGAAGAAGGCCAGCTGCTTCGTTTCGCGGACCGTATCCTGATAGAAGGAGAGGTGGTCCGGCTGAACGCCCGGATTGACGACAGTAGCCCCTGGCGCCGTGCCGATGTTGGAGAAGCAACCGGCGTTTCCGCCCGTGCCGGCAGGATCGTCCGAGGTGCATGAGGGAACGTTCTTATAGTTCCAGCCCGACTGATCCTGCAGCCTGTTGGCCTCCCAGAACACACCCGCGATGGCGCGAACCCGTTGGGTTTCCGGCGTGCTCAGCCGGAACTCGTGCTGTTGATGCGTGTTGCGCTCGTTGGAGAACCAGGTGGCGCTCGGCGAGAAGCAGGTTGATTTCAGGTTGTTGTCGTAGCCGGTGCCAGGTCCGTAGCACTGATAGTAATCGGCATAGAAGCCGCGCGCGTAGTTGGTGTAATCACCGACTTGCTCGACGTTGCGCACCAGATAACCACCGGTGTACACGGCCTTGAGGAAGCCGAGCTTGCCGTTGATGGTCAGCGCGGTACTTTCGAACTTGTCGTTGTCAAAAGAGTTGTTGAACAGGGTGACTTCCAGGGGATTCAGCGGTGCACCGTCGGATGCCGTGGGCTGCTGATAGAACACACCCTTGGAATCCATGTTCTGATAAGACTGGGTGATCAGCGCATCCCAGTCATCATTGATCTTCCACAACAGCTCGGCGCGCGCCCCCTTGTAGGTCACCGGGTTGATCGCGCGGGCGGCAATCTGGGAATTGCTGATGCTCTGGCTGCCCGGCGGGACGCAAAATCCCACATTCGGCAGGCCGTCAGGGCAACTTCCGTCCGCAAACGCGGCATACCCTGCGTAGTGAATGCCTACGTCAGTGTTCTTCCGGGTAAACGTGCCCTGTACGTTGTCAATGTAACCGCCGCGTGAGTCATTGTAGATGACGCCGCGAACACCCAGGACATTCTCGATGACCGGCAGGTTCAACACCGCCGTCACCTCGGCATTGGGATCGCCGTGGGCAGTCACGCTGTAACCGCCCTTGACGTTGGCCTCAACCTTGTCGAGTTTGGGCTCGTTGGTGATGTAACGAATGACTCCCGCCTCGGCACCGGCACCGTACAGAGTGCCTTGGGGACCTTCCAGAACCTCGATGCGGTTCAAGTCGGCCGCATAGATGTCCAGATTGCGGTTGGGCAACTGACCCGACTGGTTGTCGAGGTAGATGGCCACGTTGGGCCACAGACCGGTAGAGGCGCTGCCCTGGCTCGGCTGCGAGCCGGCGCTCAGTCCTCGCATGAAGACTTCGTTCTGTCCCGGGCCGTTGTTTGCTGTCGTGACGTTCGGCAGATATTTGATGTAGTCGTCGAGCGTGCTGACGTTGAGTTGCTGCAGGTTCTCAGCGGTGAAGGCCTGCATCGAGATCGGCACATCCTGGATGCTCTGCGCTCGGCGCTGTGCTGTGACCGTGACCTCTTCGAGTGAACTGCCCGGAGTGTTGTCGCTCTCTACATCAGCCGCGTATGCCGCGAATGACACGCCACTGAGTATCGCCGCGACGGCATACGAGACCTTCGGGTTCATCGCTGGACTCCCCTGGATTTATCGCCCCCACAAGCAATCCATCATCGCCGGCCCGGGGCGCAATCCGATTGAACGAACGCGCCACTCCAGCTGTTACAGCACGTCTCGCCTACTCGTAGACGCGACCACCCGCGGCGTCACTGAATGTTGATCTGTTTGGCTGCAGTCTTCGTGTTGAAGGGGAGAGGCCGTACGCATCTTTGAATTGACGCGAGAAGTGTGCACAGTCTGCGAACCCGGCCTCGATGGCAATTTCAGTAACGGAGCGATCGGTGTTCTCGACGAGCCAATGTGCGTAGCGCATACGCAGCTGCCGATATAACGACGCCGGGCCCATCCCAACATGCTCGCGGCACACGCGCTCGAGCTGTCGTACCGAGACTCCGAGCTCATCGGCGATCGCGGCGATAGCGACAGGACGCGTGAGGTTCTGTTCCATGAGCAGAAGCGCGCGTCGTACTCGTGGCTCACGCACCGTTTCCGACAACGGAGGATGCGGCTGTGCATCACTGCCGGAGCGTTCACGATCAAACAACAATACCTGGCTGGCCTTCTGAGCCACGGCGCGGCCCAGATGCTGCTCAATCAGGTGGGTGGCGAGCGCCGCGGTTCCCGCGCCACCCGCGCAGGTGATTCGCGGTCCGTCCGCAAGGAACAGCCGGTCGGCTACGACCGCCTGTCCTGGGAAGGCTTCGAGGAAATCCTGGTAGTGATACCAGCTGACACAGGAGCGCCGGCCCTTCATCAGGCCCGCGCGACACAGAATGAAACTGCCGGTACAGATACCAATCAACGGTATGTTGCTGGCGTTGGCCTCGCGCAGATAACGGACAGTTGCCTCATCGACCTGCGGTCCCGCGTGGAGGATTCCTCCGACGACGACCACATAGTCGAGTTGCTCGGGAGGAATGAATCCACTGGTGGGCTCAATCAACACGCCACAACTGGCGGGAACCGATACCTGCCGGCTCGCCATGATTGACCACTGCACGTGCAACGGCCGGCTGCGATCACCTTCATCCGCCGCCAGGCGCAGATGATCAGTGAACACGGCGAAAGCCGAGAGCGTGAAATGCTCCGCCAGGATGATGCCGACGCGCAGCGGAGCCCGCGTTCCGGACAACGGTGAGTGAGGTTTCTGCGAACCGCTTTGTTGAGCCATTGAACGGGCACTCAATGTTGGAGGGGCCCCCTCGCTCAGTAATATTCCCTTAACCTTCCCCGTGATGCAAGGAGCAAAGGGTGCGCGCGACCAGATCGTGCGTATTCAATCACTTACTGAGTTTTTCTGGCGTCTCCAGCAGATTTTCTAACGCCATCCGTCCATTGAACGCCCATTCAGGCTTTGTCTTTTCGCACTTGGCCCGGCGCATCGCTCAGCGAAGAACGGCCAGCCGGGCGAGGTTTGCCTGGGCGGTGGCGTCGTGGCACGCGAAGTGTGCGTACCAACGGCGCATTCCCTCGACGACGGCTGTGCAAACGGCAAACGTTTCGGCGTGGTCCTCGTTTTCTTTCACTGCGAGCGACCCATTGAAGCCGCGGGGCGCATGACGTGCGTGCCGACGCAAGCGCAAGCGCTTCAGCGCAACGGAGGGGACACTGGCAGTCGGTGACCCGTCCTCTGATTTCTGATCCAGCACGCGGCAGATGTGTTCGTGGTCAATGCCTGAGTCATTGGCCGCGTTCGGGGGCCGTACCCATTGCTCGCACCAAGCCGCGCATTGTTCACGGGAGCTGCGCATCTCCGGGTTGGCCAACGCCACCGCGATCTTGGGCAGCTCGACAACGTCGCGCATGGCCAGCTCCCATCGCTGTTCGTCCAGGTTCTGTTCCACGTCGGCCAGATAGTTGGTGAGCATCCTGGAGCTCGACGGTTGCACCTTCGAATCGTCCAGCTCGGCGGACGTCCGAGGACCCGGGACATGGGAATCAATGGAAGAAGAGTGCGAGTCTTGCATTGCAAAAGTCCTTCATCGCGCGGCGCGGACGCCGCCTTCAATTTTCTAGATCAACGCCTGAAAGCCGACCTGGGTACCGGGCTACCGACCCGTACCGGCCTTTCCACTCCTGCGTGTCCGCTTAGCGGGCGATCGCGAAGCAGTCCGCCGTGAGCGGGGGACGGCTCCAGCCCGAGTCTTCGGTTTGCGCGTGTTTCGGGCGGCTACCGTATCCGGCCGGGTCTCTACGGACCCTTCCTTTTCGGATTGCCGGCGGGCACGTTTCCAGTCTTTACGAGCCAGGGATGCGTACTTGCGCGCGCGCTTGGCCTCTCGCTTCGCTTCTTTCAAGCGCTTACGCGCTCTTCGCAGCTCATCTTTCGCCAGCCGTACCCGCTGCCGGGCCACGTCAGCCTGCAGTTGGGCACGGTCGATGACTTCCGCCGATTCGGATTGGACGGCGGGCGCGTCATCTGCGGAAGCTGTTTCTGATCCGGCTTTTTTCATGGCTCTCGGACGAAGCGAGCCGTCAGTCTCGCACGACCCGCCGCGGCTTGCCACCGCGCACTGCACCGGATCCGTGACACTGAGTTATCCACAGAATTTGTGCATAACCATGTGGACAGACCCCTTCAGTTGGCACAAAGAGGTAATGCAGCCAAGGGTTTGCGTTGGACTGATTATTCTTTCGCCATGTTGGAATGGCGCGCGCTCATTCGGTCGGTCTGATGGTCGCATCGGCGCGCGGCTTCTTCCCGTTCGCCTCTGTCGGATAACTAGTTGCAGTAACCCTGTTGCGTCCGGTGTTCTTACTTCTGTATAACGCTGCGTCCGCGATCTTGACGAGGTTCTGCGGAATCCTGCGCACGCCAAGTGGAACTGACTCGAGGCCGCAGAGGCCGAAGCTCGCTGTTATTTCGACGCTCTGGTTGTGCACTTCGAAGTCGATGTTGGCCACGCCGGATCGCAACTTGCGCGCGACGTCAAGTGCCTGCACATAATTTGTCTCCGGCAGCACGATGGCGAACTCCTCGCCGCCAATACGCGCAACCCAATCGACGCCGCGGCGCAGCCCATCCTGCAGGCGCTTGCCGAACTGCCGCAGCACTGCATCGCCGCCTGCGTGCCCCAGCGTGTCATTGACATTTTTGAAATGGTCGATGTCGCAGATAATCAGGGACAGCGCGCGGCCATAACGCGCGGCGCGCTCGACCTCGCGGGGAAAGTGTTTGGTGAAGAAGCGGCGGCTGGCGACACGCGTGAGGTCATCGGTGGTGGAGAGCTTGCGATTCTCAACGAGGGCAACTCGCAATACCGATTCGAGCTCGGCTATCCGCCGGGCAGCTCCGATGCGCGCATGCAACTCGCGTTCAGGTGAGCGGCGGCCAATGCAGTCATCGGCGCCGGCGATCAGACCGACCTCGCGGTCGAGTCCTTCATCGATTTCGGCCACGTACAGGATGTAAGGCGCCCGATTCGTTTGCCGCGCCCGCACCTTGCGAATCAACTCGAGGTTGTCCGTGATGATGACGGGACTGAACTCTTCAGTGAACGCACGGACCGCGTCGGACTCGTCGGGTATGACTTCGAGCTCGAGGACATCGGAGGTGATTAGATCCTCCAGTTGATTGAGGATGGCTTCGTTCTCGAACACGAGGAGCGCGCGCGGTGGCGGCACGACGCGCAGCATCACGGCAATGGTTGCCGAAGTGTCCTCCTGAATCTCAGGAGGCTTTTCGGCGCGCCGTTCCAATATGCGCTGAATGACGGTGGTCTGTCCGCCAGAGCGCATTTACACAGTCCCGCATCTGTTTTTCATGGCGGCGCAGGGTAACCCGGACGCAATACGAAAAGCGTGGCAGCTCCGCACAGGTTGGAGCTATTTGACAGAGACGGCGGCGTTTGGTGCGGCGCAGTAATCTTCGTTTGTGCCGGCCTGCACAGCAGCCTGTTGGGATTCTGTTGAGTCGTCCGTCAATCGCGCCGCAGCACCTGCAGTAGTGCTATCGATTGCGCGGATTGTGATCAGCTCAATCCCCGGTGGCGGCAGTTCGTTCCGCAGCCGGACGGGGGCATTTGCGTACAGGGTCGTACTCAAATGGGTGAAGTCGTGTGCCGGTGAAATGCGGCACCGCTCGACACTGTAGCGGCGATTGGCCGGGAGATGATCAATGGTGAGATCGTAACCGGAGTTATTTCGATAGGCGATGCTGCGCCGGGCCAGCAATCTGACATCAAACACCGGGGGTACGTGCAGTACGTCGTCGGCCGCTCGGGGGCCGAGAAATTCGGACGGGATCTGGTAGTTGCTCAACAGGACCTGGACGGTGCGCCCGTCCGCGGAGCGTGCGGCTTCGACCGCGAATCCATTGAGATCGGCTCCGTGGACCTTCAGCCGATAGGGCGTGTCTTTCAGCCGGCCCAGTGCAATGAGTGCCTGGCCGGTCTTGTCCGGTGTCTCGCCATCAAAGCCAAACAGGCTGTCGGCCCGATACAGGGTGGCCGCATCGATGGGCGCATCCTGCATGTAGATGATCGCGGCTGTTATGAAGCTCGCGCGTTGGACAGGGGTGGGCATCGGGTCCATGAGCCCATAGTTCCACTCGGTGACCATGGAACGGGTGTGGGTGAAGCCATGTTTGTCCAGCCGTGCACGGGTGTCCTTGGCTATGCGGATGAAGTCGAGCGGGTCATCCGAGTCAGTGGCGTACCAATGCCACGAATAGAAATCGAGTGGCAGGTGTTCGGTGCGCACGTATTCCAGAAAAGCGTCTCGATACGGAGTGTCATCGTTGGGGCGGGCGATTGCCGGGCCCCCCACGAGCGCATGGCTGTCTGCAGACTTTACGGCGCGCGCGAGCTTCGCATACAACTCGTAGTACTGTTGAGCCGTGCCCGCCCAGAAGACCTTGCCCAGATCCGGCTCGTTCCAGATTTCCCAGTAGCGGATGTGATAGTGGAACCCTTTGGCCCAACCGCGGTTGTAGTGCATGACGATGTGCCTGGCGATCGCCGCGTACTTGTCGAAGTCCTTGGGCGGATGTGCATCTGCGCCTTCACTGCGGCCGAGGCGGAACATCACCTGGGCACCGACTTTGTGTATGGATGCGATGATCTGGTCGGTGGGGGCGAAGTTGTAGCTGCGCGGGTCGTTCGCGTCGGCGTCGGGATCGGGGAAAATGTTGAAGACGTCGCGACGGGCAGAGATCAGGCCGCCACCGGGTGCATCGGCCGTTTCGAACTTCGCGTCAATATCCGTGGGCCCGTAAGCGTCATGAGTACGAACCAGATCGATCCGCGCCATGCGATAGCCGGGCGAGACATCCACATGCTCGGGCATGTTCCAGCCGCCGAACTTGAAGTTCTCGGGCTTGTGGGCACCCGGGGCGGGTGCACCATTCACTCCTTGTAGAGAGCGGAGGCGACCGACGGGGGCGCCCGCATCGACAGTAATCTTCCGGAGATCCCCCGTGCGTATTCTCGCAGGTGACGCCGGAGCCGATATCATTGCGACCTTGCCAGAGATCGCGTCCGGGCCCGGGTCGGCGCCGAGTGCGTGCGAGGTGAGGAGGCCCCAGGCGAGGCTAATGGTCGTAAATGAAACTAGGCGCAATTTTAGATCAGCTCCAGGACGGAAGAAGTGTACATAACCCACGGTAGGCCCTGAAGGTTTCGAGCCCCATTCACATTCTCGAAAGAGTCTTTAGATTTTCTTGTAAGATACTGAAATGGAAGCACCAGCCGTTATTAATCGACATCGGCGTCCTTTTTTACTGCCGGTCTGGCTGAGCTTTGCGGCCGTCTTTGCCCTGTTCGTGGCGGCGCTGGTGACGTTTTTCATCTATCGATCGGCAACGACTACGACTGTGGTCGTACTGGCTCGTCACGCCGAAAAAGAGATCAGCTCCATTCAGGATCCGCCTTTGTCCGCCGAGGGCGAGCAGCGTGCTGAGCGTCTCGCGCAGATGTTTGGTCGAGGGACGGGAGCAGGGAAGATCGACGCGATTTACGTCAGTGATGCTCGACGAGCGCAGCAGACGGCTGCGCCCCTAGCTGCGCGTCTTGGAAAGAAGGTTATTGTAGTACCCGCTGCGGACCTCAAAGGCCTCGTCTCCCGTGTCATGCACGAGCACGACGGCGATACTGTGCTTATCGTTGGCCACAGCAATACGGCGCCTGAGTTGATTCACGAGCTCGGTGATATTAGCGTCCCGCCGATAGGGGACGATGAGTACGACACATTGTACGTGCTCAGCATTCCCTCGTTCGGGCACGCGAGCCTGCTGCGGATGGAATACTAGGCTAGGGGACGGGCGTGTCCGCTCAGCAGGGTGGCTTTGCGGACGAAATCCTCGTGTTGAATGATGCGAAAATCGGCCTTCACCACCGATCGGATCACCCGCGCCTGATCGATTAAATACGTCACTCGACGCACGCCAAGGCCCAGTGGGCCATTGACGTCGTACATCTTGATGACGAATTTCTCGACATCGGACAGCAGAGGGAAGGGAAGCTCATATTTCCCGCGGAATTCGGTGTGGCGCTCAGGTCCTTGCGGGCTGACCCCCGCAATGGAGAGTCCCGCGCTCAGAATCTCCGCATGCAGGTCGCGAAACATGCATGCCTCGCGTGTGCATCCAGGCGTGAAATCCGCCGGGTAGAAATACAGGATCAGCGGCCCACGGTTCAGCAGTGTGGTCAGTGAGGTAGTGCGGTCATCCTGGTCCGGCAGGGTAAATTCCGGTGCCCGCGACCCGATTGCCAGCATGCACATCTCCCTCGTTCGCCCGCAGCAAGACGCTCGATCATAGCGGACTACGATGGTAGAATCGCGCCGCTCGTGGGGGCGGTAGCTCAGTTGGGAGAGCGATGCGTTCGCAATGCATAGGTCGAGGGTTCGATTCCCTTCCGCTCCACCACTTCCTTTAGCGCGGTCTTTTTCCCAGCACCGCCGACGGCGCCTCGCCGAATGCCTTTGAGAACTCCCGGCTGAAGTGGCCTACGTCGTTGAAGCCGCAGACGAACGCCACTGAAGTCACCGTCTGATTCGTTTCCGTGTCCTCCAGCATCTTCCGGGCGCGCTGCAAGCGCCGCTGGCGGGCGAATGCCATGGGGGAGTACCCGCGACTGCGCTTGAAGGCGCGGTAGATGCTGCGGGTGCTGATGCCGGTGACTTCCGCGATCCGCACGATGTCGAACGGGGCATCGAGGTGAGCCTCGATGTATTCCTCGACGCGCTTCACCTGCCACGAACCGGCCTCCAGCACTTCCTGCTCGAGACGCTCGCGCATGTTGTGTGAGAAGTTGAACAACATGCTGACAATCAACGCTTCCTCGAGCTCAGCGAGTACAAACGCGGGAGCGAGCATGGTGGCATGGTCAATGTTGGCAAGAATGCAACTGAGAATCGCAACAAAGGCATTGGACTCCGCGCCGCTGCGTTGGATTGTGGGTTCGAACGTCAACCGGCGCGATTGCGGTGTGCCGGTGAGGGCGAAGAGCTTGCGTACGAGCACGTCATAACCAACGTGCCACACCAACTGTTGGAATCCGGAGCCGAGCTCGAGAACCGCCTCCGCTGGCGAGATACACGATTGGTGTTCGTTGACGGTATACCGCCTGTGATTGACGTGAGTTGTCCCGCAGCCTGCCCGTTGGATCTGCATCCGGATGAAAGGGCCGTCAGGGACGTGCACATCGAGCGGCGTTGCTGTTTCCAGGTACCACAGCTCGCCGGACGGCAAATCATAGCGGTTGGCGTAAACAGCGATCCCGGCATCAGGGGGCACGATGCACGTGGCACCCAGGTGATGGCGGACATCCCGGCACAAATCAGCAGCATTGGCGGACTCGAACAGCATATGCCCGCGCAACGGAGTCTCTCGACTCAGCATCGATTCTCTTACCTCAAAATGCTCCCGTGCCTGGAGTTGGATCCCTGCGCGGATCGCTCAGCTGAAGCGCTCCGCTGCAATGCAATGATGTTGGTGAGAGCTATACACGATCCGTCTGGTCACGCCAATCAGGGTGGCACTGGTTGTCAAATTCTGGCACTCCTAACCATGCATCTGGATCGCTTTCGGAGCATGATTAGAACAATACGCGTCATTGTGCACCGCAGCGTTGAATAGCGCCGAACTCAACAACACCGACTCGTTCCATGCCTTCTCTCTGCCGAAGCCTCTGCCAGCCGTGCGGGTGGAAGTAGCTCAGCCTGCTTCATGGAGCGAGCTCATCTCGGCGTTGCGGTCACTCGGGTTTGCCGTGTCGGTGGGCTATAACGAGAAGGTGACGGAGCCGTTCGTTCGAGTCACCGACGGCAGCTCGCCCCCCGGTGATGACAAGGTGGCCTTTGTTGTGATTGCCAAGGCGCGTTCAGTCCAGGCGCTCACGGCGGCTATCGAGGCGGGTGCCAGTGGTTACTTTGTCGTACCCATCGACTTTCTAAGTCTCAGTGCCACGATCTGTTCCGCCGCTGTGCAGGCGCGCGACCTGACCACGATGACTGAACGGACTGCCAAGCTTCACGAGTCACTTACCGCGGATCAAACAGTCAGCACCGTCGTCGGCATCCTGATGGAGCGTTATCGCTTCCAACGTGCCGAGGCGTACGAGCGATTGCGCCGGTATTCCCGTACCGAGCGGCGCAAGGTTGTGGAAGTCGCCACGGAAATCGTGTCTGCCACCGAGGAGTTGGGCAAGACGATGCGCGCCATCGAGTCAGTGGCTCGCGAGCCCTGACGGTTCCCCTGCAGGGGTGTCGTTCTGACACCCGTCGAGCTCCGGTCCGCGAAAATCCTTGAACTGCCTCACAGAACGCCGCGGATTTTGGAAATCCATTTCACGTAACGCGGCGGGCCGGCGACATATGCTTGGATTTCAGCGTTGATCTCATTCCCGGCACTCCATCGGATGTCGTGCGCAGATCGACCTGAGCGCCCGCATTCATATCGCCGCCTCGCCCCCGCGGTGAATTCCGTCTCTAGGCCCTTCCCCCGCCTGGTGTTTACCACTGATCCGGCCTGGAGCTTTGCAATGTCTTTCACTTCAAACGTGCCCACGCTTTCAACTGATGCAGCCTCTGCGCCGGTCTCGGCGCCAGTTGCTGCGGGCGCGGCGTCAGCGAACAAACATTAACGATTTATTGAGGTTTTTGTCATGGCCATAAAGCGTAAGACATCGGCGCGTATCCCGGCTCCCCGGAAAGTCTCCGTGGACGCGAATCATCTCGCGGATCTCGAGGGGCAGATTGCCGCGATCGGCAAGGTTCAGGCAGTCATCGAATTCACGCTGGATGGCACCGTCATCACCGCGAACGACAATTTCCTGAACGCATTGGGCTACCGCCTCGAGGAAATCAAAGGCCAGCATCACAGCATGTTTGTGGAGCCCGGTTACCGCGCGAGCGATGAATACCGGCGCTTCTGGGAGAAGCTGGGGCGGGGTGAATACGACGCGAACCAGTACAAGCGCATCGGCAAAGGCGGCCGCGAAGTGTGGATTGCGGCCAGCTACAATCCCATTCGCGATACCGCGGGCAAGCCGTACAAGGTCGTCAAGTATGCGACTGACATCACCGCGCAGGTACAGTCTGCCGCTGAGAGCAAGGGTCAGTTGGCGGCGATCAACCGCGTTCAGGCGGTCATTGAATTCACCCTCGATGGCAGGATCCTGACCGCGAATGACAATTTCCTCAACACCCTCGGCTATCGCCTCGATGAGGTGAAAGGTCAGCACCACAGCATGTTCGTCGATGCCGCTTATCGCGCGAGCGATGAGTACCGGCGCTTCTGGGAGAAGCTGGCTCGCGGCGAGTATGACGCGAATCAATACAAGCGCATTGCCAAGGGCGGCCGGGAAGTGTGGATTCAGGCCAGCTACAACCCGATCTTCGATGCCGAAGGCAAGCCATATAAGGTGGTCAAGTACGCCACCGACATAACGGCCCAAGTGAAGCTCAGTCACGAGATGGAGCAGTCGGTTGCTCAGACGCAGTTGATCATCAAGTCGGCGGTGGACGGTGACCTGAGCGGACGGCTGGATACCCGGGGCAGGACCGGCGATCTGCAGAAGCTGGGCGATGCGATCAATTCACTGCTGGAAACCGTCTCGGACATTGTTTCCAACGTGAAGCACGCCGCTACTGAAGTGCTGCGAGGCGCAGAAGAGATCTCACAGGGCAACGCCAATCTGTCGCAGCGCACCGAAGAGCAGTCTTCATCGCTCGAGGAGACCGCTTCCTCGATGGAAGAAATGACGTCCACGGTCAAGCAGAACGCGGATAACGCTGGCCAGGCGAACCAGCTGGCGACGGCCGCGCGCGACCAGGCGGAAAAGGGCGGTGCGGTTGTCAGCAATGCCGTCAAGGCGATGGGTGACATCAACGAGTCATCCAAGAAGATTTCCGACATCATCAGCGTCATTGACGAGATTGCTTTCCAGACCAACCTGCTGGCGTTGAATGCAGCGGTCGAAGCTGCTCGCGCCGGCGAGCAGGGACGAGGCTTCGCGGTTGTTGCAACCGAGGTTCGCAGCCTCGCCGGCCGGTCGGCTACGGCGGCCAAAGAAATCAAGGAGCTCATTCAGGACTCCGTGCGCAAGGTGCAGGACGGCTCACTGCTCGTCACTCAGTCCGGCCAGACCCTCGAGCAGATTGTGCTGTCGGTCAAAAAGGTGTCAGACATCGTTGCGGAAATCGCCGCGGCCTCGCGCGAGCAGTCCTCGGGCATCGAGCAGGTCAACAAGGCCGTTATGCAAATGGACCAGATGACGCAGCAGAACGCCGCGCTCGTTGAGCAGGCAACGGCTGCCTCGCAGTCGATGTCCGATCAGGCCCGCGATCTGACGAAGATGATGGAGCGCTATCAGGTGGGTGAGTCGAGCTCCCCTGGCAGCTCGGCGTCACAGCCGGCTGCCGCGAGCAAAGCGGCTCCAACGGTCGAGCGTCGCTCACCGAGCCGGGCTTTCTCGGGCAAGCCGGCCGCCAGGCCAGCGCCTGTGGAATCACATGAAGCTCCGGTAGCACGCCCGGCAGCGGTGGCCAACGGTGGCGGGGCTGACTGGCACGAATTCTGAAAGCGAGGTGTTGGAAGCCCGTGATGGCCGCGAGGGCTGATATCACACATTCGCATCGAGAAATCTTAAGAACACGGCTCCCTGCAGGCTGATATAAAGCCTCGCCCGTTGTGCGCTGCACACGGGCGGCTTTGACATATCAGGAGGGTGTTCGGTGATCAAGCAATCGCTGTTGGGTGTGGTGGGTGCGGTCCTGTTCAGCGCCACCGCGCCAGTCAATGCGGCCAATGATTCCGACCCTGGTCTGTTGTTTCGTTATTCCGCTGACAATGGACTTGCTGCAGACTTCGCCCGTGGCGAGCCGCAGCCGAATTTCGCCGACAAAGTCAAAGTGATTCCCGACGGCAAAGCGGGTCCGGGCCTGCAGGCCGCGGGCGACGAAGTCCTGAGCTGGCAGGCCGGTGCCAACATCTTCGCTCAGCGCGGTACCTTGTCCTTTTTCTGGCGCGCGCGCGATCCGATTGGCCGCAATCCTTTTCCGTTGTTCCGCGTGGGCTATGCGGATCACACCAGTTGGGACATGGTGTGGTTACGGATGGACTGGAATGGGCACGGAATCGATGCATTCGTGACCGATGACAATCTGGCGCGGGTGCGGGTTTCATACTCGATTCCGGAAGTACCGCGGCCGGATCGATGGACCCACCTGGCATTGAGCTGGGATGAAACGACCGGCATCCGGTTGTATGTGAACGGCGTGTTGGTTGCGCGAAAGGACGCGGTTGCCGTCCTCGATTCCGGTCTGGACCAGTTTGGACCGCACAGTCGCATTGTCAGCCCGCACCAGGTGCAGAGCGCCTACAGTTATCTGCGCGGCGGCGATCTCGATGAAATCCGGATCTATGACCATGCGCTGGATGACGGATCGGTGGCGGCACTCGCTCGGAATGAGGCGCCGAATGCAGGTGCGGCTCCTGGTCGTGATCTGAGTGCGGATCGATGGCGAAACGAGTGGTGGCTTCGTTACGGTTGGAACCGGCCGAAAGACCCTCCGCCCTATCTGGCTGATGCGGCTACGCGAATCCGCAAAGTGGAATTTACCGACGCGCGTGATCTCGAGGAGCGCATGACCGGCGCCAACGACGGCATCGCTGAAACCACCTGGCCCGGCGTCTATAACCGGTCCCGATTACCGGGCCGCCACGACTACTATGAGTTGCCCGACTGGAACGTCTATGTTGAAGGTGGCAAGTCGATTACTTTTACGCTGCCGCAGGAGCCGTGGAATCGCCTCGAGTTCCAGGGGGCGGCCTATGGCCATTTGACCTACCTGTCGGCAACCGGCCCGGAGCGCAAGCTCGCGGATCGAGCGAAGGGTCAGGAGCGTACTTACAACTCTTTCGCGACTCTCGACGGTGGCCGCCTTCGTTTCGACAACGTAGAGCAGGAGACTCCGATTCAGGAGCTGTCGGCTTACTACGTGACGGCCGGCGGGGAGCCTTTGGACGAGCAATCGCTCAGTTACACCATTCGCGCGGGGGCGGATCCGGCGGAGTATCCAACAGTCGATGAACTGACCACGTTCATCAACGGGCGTTTCGCGCCAGACGAACGGTCGACGGTCGTGGCTCTGCCGGGTGGTGGTGGACCTTTCGGAGCCGTGCCGACGAAGCCCCGTGCTGACGTTGCTCCAGCCCTGATGATGCCGATCGTTCACGTGTTGATTCCGGACGACTTCAGGCTGGGCCGCAGCGGCCGCTCGGTTGGGCACGCATCCTACGGTTGGGAAAACCTCAATGCAGGCCTCGATGGCATTGCAGTTGATATACCAGCGATGCACGTCAAACCCACTCACGGTGGGCTGTTTCCGCTGAACATCCAGGTGAAGGACCCTTTGTGGCCAGCACGGAACATGATGGATGTCAACGTCTCTGTGAAACCGGATGAGGCGCGTACGGTCTGGCTGGATACGCGCGATCGAATGCTGCCGCCGGGGCACAGTCTGTACATTACCCTGGCGGGCGCTGGTCAGGACTTCAGCGCGAAGCAACTCGATGGGGCGAAGATCCGTCTGCGCTTCAAACCGCGCGCGCAGGCGTTGCCGGAGCACATTGCCGACCGATTCGGGCAGATGCGCGACAACATGGCGTTCCTGGTCGAAGAGCACACCAACACCAAGCGGCTGTCGCGCTACGACCGGCTGGATCGTGATCTGACTGATTTGCTTCGGGTGGATCCTGACAACGTTCATGCCCGGGAGTATTGGGTCGAGATGAACCCGGAGCAGGGCTGGCCCGACAAGAGTCTGCCAAACATCCCTGCGGGTGTGCCGCGGTGGGCTGTGCTTCAGGTCGAGGATCTGAAGCGCGTACGGCGCTACATCAACTGGTGGATAGATGAGCGTCAGGTACCGTACGGCGACTTCGGCGGTGGCATATCGGACGACAATGACATGACCCAGCAGTGGCCGCCGCTGGCTCTGATGGGCGTTGATCCTGACAAGGTTCGCAAGTCGCTGGATGCCCTCGTTGACGCCGCCGAGCGCAACGGCATGTGGACCAATGGACTGGGCACCATCAAAACAGATGAGCTACATAGCTATGAAGAGGCGCTGAACGCGAAAGCCGAGGCCATGTACCTCAGCTACGGCGACCCCAGGACCGTCGAGCGATTGATGGAGACCGCGCGCAACTACGGCCGGATCATCCAGAAGAACGAAAAGGGCCACACCCATATCCTCAGCAGCTACTTCAGCGGCACGGATACGGTTCGAGAAGGCATTTGGGGTTGGTCGAAGCCCTATTCGAATTTGATCCTGCATCCGGGGGTTGCGCTTGCGGATTTCAATGGCAATCCGACCGTGCGCAAGCTGATAACCGACCTCGCAGATGGTTATCTCGCGCACGGGTCTCAGGATGCCAACGGCATCTGGAAGTTTCCCGAGGAAATCAATGCCTCGACGGAGGAAACCAAGGGAGTGCTGACTGCTCGGTCCCGCGGGAATGTTGCGTTGATGCAGATCCTGTGGGAGGCGTATCGCTGGACCGGTGATGAGCGTTATTTGCGTCCGCTTCAGAGCGAGTTGGCGGATGGCACGTCGTTCGCCGAGCTGGCGGAGCTCAATGCCAATGTGATTGACGTACTCAATCAGCGATCCACCTGGGGCGCGCCTTTGCAGGCGGCCGTGGAGCAGGGGAAGGGGCGTGGTGGCGACTTCGGGCGGTTCATTGCCTGGCAGATGTCGGGCGATACCCGGCACCTCGAGAAGATCTACGGTGACGAGATCATCACCGCGAACAATCGCATGTACATGGTGACCGAAGGCCACTGGTGGTCGGACCGTGTTGAGTTGTCTACAGACGAGCTGCAGAGAACGCGGTTGGGGGGTATGGCCTTGCGGCGCAATCAGTTTGTTCCGGGCCACGTCGTGAGTTGGCGTTTTGCGGATCCCGATGGCGCGCAGAAGATCGGCCTCCTCGTTCCGGGCGCGTTGCCCAACAAGTTCAAGGTTATTGCCTACAATCTCGACAGCAAGCCGCTCGACGCGACGATGACAGGGTGGGGCGTCGAGCCTGGAGTGTGGAAGATCACGCAGAGCGTGCAGGGTGCTGCTGCTGGAGACGTCCGGCACGCGGAGTTTGAAAAGAGCAAAGGGCTCGACTTCACGTTCGCTCCACACGTAACCACCGAGTTGAATCTGGAGCTGGAAACTCCAGGCCAGGCCCAGTGGGATCGTCCGGACGTCGGGATCTGTTCCGCCGACGTACATGTAGTTAAAGGCTCAATTCGCGTCACTGTCCATAGCCTGGGGTCGGTAGCGGCACCGCCTTCGACCTTGACGTTAGTCGATACTTCGGGGCATGTTGTCGCCAGCACCAAGGTCCCGGCGATCCCAGCGCCGCTGGATTTGCTGCCGAAAGCAGCGCAGGCGACCCTGCACTTTGGCGCGGGCGTGCGTACGACCGGTGCGCATATCAGGGTTGAGTTGGCCAATGGGGGCAAGGAGATCACGCAGCTCAACAACGAGGTTGTGTTGCAGTAAGTGCCCCCTCATTCGCAGGCAATGCTCATTCGGGATGAACAATCAGGGGATCGCGCGGCGATTCGCGCGGTTGTGAAATCTGCCTTTGGCAGGCCAGACGAAGCCTTACTGGTTGATCGCCTGCGCGAAGACGGCTGTGTGGTGATCTCGCTGGTTGCGTTCGACGGAATTGCCGTTGTCGGTCACGTGCTGATGACGAGGATGGAGGCGCCGTTTACGGCATTGGGGCTTGCACCTTTGGCGGTGCGACCTGACCACCAGCGCGCAGGCATCGGCAGCCAGCTGGTCCGCGCTGCCTTGGAGCGCGCGAAGATTGCTGGCTGGCAAGCGGTCTTCGTCCTCGGCGATCCGCGGTACTACCGGCGGTTTGGCTTCGACGCCGGGCTTGCAAGTGGCTTCAGCTCACCCTACGCAGGACCGTTTCTCATGGTCGCGGCGCTGACAGGCACATTGCCCCTCAGCGCCGGTGCCATCGCCTACGCAAGGCCATTCGCATCGCTGAACTAGCTGCCGATCAATTCCCTGTACGCATGCCAGGTGGCATGTCCCAGGATCGGCGCTACTACAATCATTCCAAGCAAAAACGGCGCAAACCCGATCACGGTGAGCCCGACAATGACTGCCGCCCACACGAGCATTGCCGGCAGATTCCAGAATGTGACTTTTGTGCTGATCCACATGGCATCCAGCGCGCTCGCGTGACGATCGATGATCAGCGGCACGGAGACCACCGACAGGGTAAAAACGATCGCCGCCAACAACGCTCCCGAGCCGATGTAAGCCAGTAGCTGCGGCCGGCTCGCAACGTCCGAGAAACTGCCCCACAGTGCAACGCTCAGGCTGGGTGCGGATTCTTGCAGCACCGATTGCAACACGATTCCGGACAACACGAACCATACCGCTGCAATAATCGCCAACACGACACCGAAGTACGCCAGACCCTCGGGGTTTCGCTTCATCCCGTGCAGCGATTCATCAAACCCCGTCTTCTCACCGTTGGCCCGCCGACGCGACAGCTCGCATAGTCCTGTCGTCATGATCGGTCCGACCAGCAGATAACCCGATATAGCGGCAGCCACCAGGTAGGCGTGGCTACTTCCTAACATCAACAGAATTGCCCCGAGCGCCGTTATCAGCGCCCCATGCCCTAAACTCGCAGCCTTTGTGTGAATAACGTCATCCCACCCACGCCGCAACCACTCGACCGCGCGCATTGCCGACACGCGCCGAATCTCGACGTGGAGGAAGTGATGCCGACCTAACATGATGGAATTGGCCATTGCGGTCTCCTGATTGCGCAGGCGTTGCCTGCTCATCGTCGATCCAGGGCGTCACCTCGCGGTGAGGCCCGTGCGACGCATGCGTCGCACCCTGATTGCGCGGGCATTGCCCGCTCATCGTCGATCCAGGGCATCTCCTCGCGGTGATGCCCGCTCACTGCCGACCCACGGCGTCACCTCACGGTGATGCCTGCTCCAAGCCGTCCCCTTACGGGGATGTCCGTTTACCGCCTGCGCGGCACGCTAGTGCGCAGGCCAGATCGTCTGCTCCGCGTAAACCTCGAGCCGACCCTTCCCGCGGTCCCGTCCGTGGGGCCCGACTCCAGTCGCTCGTTCTGACTTCAGTGACTCATCAAAGAGGGCGGATCGTCCCCTTATGGCGGGGCAGATCGCCCTTCGACCATGATCGGTGGCGCCAAAGAACAGGCCGAAGACCGCGCCGTCCCATGACGATCACCCGCGCTCGTCGCCCAACCGGTTCAGCCGCCCGGCGAGCCTGCCCAGGTCACGACCCCGGTATGCCAGGCCCGACGCCAACGACTGCGGCCAGAGCGCCGCGCAAAAGCATCGTACGCCTAGTTTCGCCCGGCCCCTACATCCAGTTCACCTGTGGGATCCCGGCCGGCTCATTTCGATCGAAATTCCCAGGCTCAGGCCGGACTCGGTGGCCGTTCGGGGGGGCTATGAGGGCATTCGGGGGCAGGTGGGCGAATACATCCAATGTTCGAGTGCCTCAGTCTTGCCGTCTGTGTATAGACAGTAGATACAGTAGGCATGCCCACTGCCATGCGGTGCTGACCTTGTTTGAGCGCTTTCGCGACGGTGTTGAGTTACCCAGGGAGCCCCATGAGAACCAAAGCCATCATCGCCGCCGGTCTGCTGTATGCCTTCGCTTTCTCGAGTGCCAATGCGCAACTTCAGTCCCGGCCGGTGTCGAACCGTAGAGTCGAATCCTTCACGTTTCAGTCGCCATCGATGGGCGTACGCTTTTCCATCAATGTCGGTATGCCGGAGGGTTACAAGGCCGGGGATGGAAAAAAGTATCCCGCGCTGCTCGTCACCGACGGCGATTTCACCTTTGGCAGTGTCTATGAGTCGGCGGGATGTCGCGTCTGGCGGGAGTTCTTGCCAGCCGACATTACCCGGGACTGAAGCTGACGGTCGAGTATCACCCCGGGATGAACCACAACGACGTGATGGGAACTACGGTGGTGCGCGGGCTTCGCACGCTATACGCCAAGTAGGCTTCGCCTAGCGGGCAAAGCGGCAGTGCGGTCAGCGCCGATGCGGTTTCCACCGGGTCTCGCGCGGGCTTCTCAGTGATGGACTGGACCGACCATTCCTACCCTCGAGGCTACCCGTGAAGATAGCGGCTGTGTACGGTGACGCGCCGGAATCCAGCGAAGCGTCTCGGCCTTTTTCCGTGGTCCTTCAGCGAGTTACGATCAATGGTGGAAGTCTGCGGAACTTCGAATGGCGCCCCCGGCCGGAGTTGAACCGACGACCTACCGCTTAGGAGGCGGTCGCTCTATCCACTGAGCTACGGGGGCGCGCAGGGGGCGCAGTTTACCGGTCACGGCGGGGTTGTCTATTCCGGGGTGGACTTGCCCTTCGACCAGCCATCCAGCAAGAGAATTTGATCAGTAGGCCGCTTGGCGACGGGAAGCGTCCAGTAGGAGGTCAATGCTTCCGCAGCAGCCTGCGAGCGGTACTTATCGCGAGGATGATCACGTACGTATTCCAAGAACGCGACGATCGCGTTCTGTTGTACGGCATCAAGCAACGTGAATCGCGGCAAAAGATGCGATCGCGAGTCATGCGTGTAGGTCAGATGAAAAACCACGGAGTCCGGAAACCACAAGTCGGTCTCCAGTAGTTCCAATGCACGACGCATGTACGCTGGAAGATAGAAACACCAGCATTGTGGGGTGGCATGCGAAAGTGCGGCATCACACTCGTCAAGCGACGCCGCGGGCACATCCCGCCAATCCGTTTCCGGATCGCGAAACCTCTCCGCATCCCTCAGCCTGTTCCACTCTTCGTCGCTGATATCGAAGTCACCGAACGTGTCGCTGAACTGATTCTGGTGGAGCGTACAACCGTCGTCGCGCTGAATGCCAACAAACGCGTCCTCAATCAGCGTCTGAATGTCACGAATGTCCCTTCCCATGACGCGTCATCATCTCCTGCGCATTGAGCGGCGGCTCTATATAACAACGACCTTAAGCTGACGATGACTGCGGTGGCGATTCTGGTCGCGTAGATACACCATTAAACTCACACGTGATTTTCAACGTTAACATATGAGTGCGTGTCAGCGTATGAAAGTGAGTTGCAGTCAGACGTAGATATGAGGGTTGGATTAGCGCGTTGATGTCCTGCGTCGAATCACCTTGCATTCGGCGTCAATAATCAAGGCGATAAAATTACGTGTCAGGCGAATTGTTTGTGTAAGAATCAAGGTCTGACTTTGTAACATGTTGTAGTCCATCCGGGCGGGTGATGTTGCGAGCGTAAGGATTCTGCCCCAGCTCGCGACTCTCACGATTTGCAATATCCCAGAACTAGGATAATATTGTGCGCATTGTGCTGGCTCCGGGCGAGCGCCCGGTGATTTGGGGCGGGATCGTCCAAAAAGGATTTATTGGCCATGCCACGTCCTGTGGTCCGGGACATGGGTATGGCGATCAGTGCTGCTCAAATGGGAGGGAAGAGCCCGTCGGCAAAGCCCTGGAAGGGGGAAGGGCCGGGCGTGATGGAGATCGTTAGCACATTTGATTCCAACGCATTCCGGGTTGTGTATACGGTGACATTCAAGAAGGCGATATACGTCCTTCACTGTTTCCAGAAGAAGTCTCCGACGGGCGTCAAAACAGCAAAGGTTGATATTGATCTGATCAGGGATAGGTTGTACTGGGCACGTCAAGATTATCACCAGCGATATGGCAAAGAAGCGAAGTAAAAAGATGGACTTTGAAGTCAGCTCCGGAAATGTTTTCGCGGATCTCGGTTTTCCTGATGCGGCGGAGCTCGATATCAAGGTTCGCCTGGCCGTTGAGATTGTTCGTGTCATTAACGCACGGCATTTATCTCAGGCCACCGCTGCGCGCGTGCTGAAAATCAATCAGCCCAAGGTTTCAGCGCTCGTGAATTACAAGCTCGATGGTTTTTCCGTGGAGCGGCTGATGACTTTCCTCATCGCTCTTGGACAGGACGTCGAGATTCGAATTCGCTCCTGCGGGAAGTCAGATCCAGCGCCAAGGATTCACGTCGAAGCGCATTGAGCGGCAACTGCCACTCATCATCACCTCCGGGATCTGCCAATGCCCACCGTCTTCGAAAACTAAACCTCAAATCCCAAAAATCCATCCTGGTGCTCAACGCACCAGACTCCTTTGATAAGGAGTTGGACACCGTCGGCAGCACCGTCAAAATCCATCGCCAGATGGACAAGCTGAAGTCCTTCGAGTTCGCCCTGGCCTTTGCCACAAAGCAAACAGAAGTGACGCGGCTGTCGAAGGCGTTGGCGGCGAAGGCGCACGGGGATGCGATTCTGTGGTTTGCTTACCCGAAGGGTACGTCCAAGAAGTACACATGCGATTTCAACCGCGACACCGGTTGGGATGAGTTGCGGAAGGCGGGGTTCGACACCGTACGGGCGGTGGCGATTGATGAGGACTGGTCGGCGCTCAGGTTCAGGCGCGTTGAGTTCATCAAGGGAGCGAAGTAGCCCTGCGGGAGGTTGGGTGCGCCCGATGACCGGCTGCGGCGCGAGACTGAACGGCGGCCGGCTGCAATGCGAAGGCTGCACGGCGATTGGCTGCGGTGCGGCAGCGATGGTTTCGGTGCAGTGACGGCTGCACACTGGACGCCAGCGATGGCTCCAGGGCCAGCCGATAGCGACGGTATCGCGCCTGCTACGGCTGCGGGGCAAGCGGCTTCGCGACAGAGGCGCTGGGCGCCAGTGTTGGCTGAGCGGCAGTGTGGCTGAGCAGGCCTTGTGGCTGAGCAGGCCGTGTGGCTGAGCAGGCCGTCGACATCGCGTTCCTGCAAGGCATACAACGCGCCAACTGCGAGGCGGCGGCTGTCAGGTTATTGGGTGCCGACTGCGTGCACAGTGGTGCCAGCCCGGGTGAACTCAAACTTCAACATCCATACCCGAGGCCCATGCCTGTCAGTGGGGACAAACTTCCACTCGATGGCCGCATCGCCGGCCTGGCGCGCGAAGTAGCGGCTGGGGCCGGCGCTTTCGAGGAATTCGCCGACGACGTTGCCGGTGGGATCGACGAGCACGCGGACGGTGACGTTCACGTGGCCGCGGATTCTTTCCCTGATGTTGCGCGGGATGTCGGGAAGCTGCTGGTGGAGAACCGAGCCCACAATGTCAGGTGACTGAGCCGAAAGGTCCGAGTTGGGCACAGAGGGCAGGGCGGTGCCATCGGCAGAAGTCGGGGCGGCCGCGCGGGCGACTGCGTGAGCAGTGGCAGGGGCCGAAGGCGCGTCTACGAAGGACGAGTCAATTCGAGCAGCAGGACCCGCAGTTTCAGTGCCCGCGGATCGGGCGTCCGATGAGCCATGCAGTCCAGGCGCGCTCCCGGATCCAACGGCGTAACCGGTGCTCGTACGGTGCGCGAAAGCCGACGAATTGTCCGCTGAGGAGGGCGCGGATGTGCGCTCCGGCGTTCCCGGAGCAGCTGCATCTCCAGACGCGCCAGCCCCGGCAGTCCCCGCGTGTCCGCCAGCCATCGCAGTACCTTGCGAGCCAGCGCCGGCCCCTGCACCAGCAGCACCAGCAGCACTACCAGCACCGCTACCAGCAGCACCAGTACCGGCAGCATCAGTACCGGCAGCATCAGTACCAGCACCAGCAGCACCAGGCTCACCCGCCTGAGCGACGACCGCCGGCATACCGCCAGAGGCGCCGGCGGTGTCAGCAGCACCAGTCGAGCCAGGGGCACTGGCAGAGCCAGAGGCACCAGGAGAGCTAGCGGTACCAGGAGAGCCAGCGGCACTGGTTGTCTCAAACTGCCCTACAAAAATAGTCCGACTCACCCAGACAGCCAGCCCCAACACCAACACAGCCGCCACCCCAAGCACCAACACCCCACTGCCAGACCCCTTGCGGGCAACCCCGACAGGGCTGTCCTCATCGGACGCAGCAGTGGACACAGTGGCCACTTCGTACACAGGCTCCTCAGCCGCCACCACAGTGATGGGATGAGCATGCACAGCCGGGTTGAACTGCCCCTCCAGTTCCCCCGCGCTGGGTCGATTGGCGGGAACCCGGTTGAGGCACCGTCGCACGGTGTCAACAAACAACGGTGGAATACTGGCCGTCAAAGACACCGTTTCGGAGCGAGCATCAGGCCATGAAGGCGGATGTTGAGTCAGTGCCTCAATGAGTGTGACACCCAGTCCCCAGATGTCCCCCGCGGGGCCGATCTCTCCATCCTTCAGCTCCGGCGGATCATGCAAAGACGCACGCAGGATCCCGCTCGACAACTTGCCCACCGGACGAATCGTATCGCTGGCCAACTTGACCTGATCACCAACCACCAGCAGGTTGGTTGGCTTCACCTGACCCTGTACGAGCTTGTTTCGATGCAGAAAGTTGAGCGCGCTCAATGTCGGTATGAGCATCTCCCGCGTTTCGTCGGGAGTCAGCGCACGACGGGGGAGGAGTTGGGCCAGCGTCTGGTCGGCATATTCCATAACGACGTACAGGTACACCCGGCCACTGATATGGCACCGACCAACGTCGAAGATGCGAATCAAGTGGGGATGGTTCAGGGTGGCCGCCGTACCCCACTGCACGAGTTGAGCCTCGGTTTCCAGCGTATCGGCTGGAACGAGCTTGATGGCGGCCTGGGCGACTCCTTCGGGCCGGTATTCAGTGAGAAATACGTGGCTGTGGTTGGATCCGCCGAGAAAACGTCGTAGCGGATAGGCGCCATTGATTACCTGGTTTTCCCACCCGACCCAGACTTCGGTCTTGGTGACTCGCTTCGGTTCTGCGCTCATGAACGACAACCCGCTCCCAAGGTAGGGGTGAAGATATCACCAACAGCAGACCTCGTTGGTTATAACATTCATACAGTGTCGGAGCCGCGCGACAAGACGCCGGAAGGGGGTGCCCGCGACATCCAGGGTGTTGCCCGGATGGACGCGATTCTCGCCGCGTCCGCAGGCTCGTGGGAGTTGCGCACCCGTCCATTCTGCAGTACTTTACCAATAGGTTAATTAACCGAACGGCTAAGTATGACCACTGCCACGGCGGCCCGCGCCGCCCCCGATACCCTCAGTGCAACCTTCGCGGCGCTCGCGGATCCCACACGACGCGCCATCCTGTCGAGGGTTTCGAAAGGGGAGTCCTCGGTCAGTGAGCTGGCCGAGCCATTTGACATGAGCCTGCCGGCGATCTCCAAGCACCTGAAGGTGCTGGAGCGGGCAGGATTGATCGAGCGCGGCAGGGAAGCGCAGTGGCGGCCCTGCAGGCTGCGAGCGGATCCGCTCCAGCACGCAGCCGACTATTTCAACGAATACCGCCATCATTGGGAATCCCAGTTGGATGCCCTCGACGAATACCTCGCAAAGAAGCACCGCAAAAACAAACAGCGCAAATGAGACCCACACCATGGCACTGACTCTATATCTGCATCCCCTGTCCTCCTACTGCCACAAGGCCCTGATCGCTCTTTACGAGAATGCCATCGCGTTCACCCCGGAGGTGGTCAACCTCGGCGATCCGGCATCCCGGGACAACTTCAGGAAAGTGTGGCCCATGGCGAAGTTTCCCGTGCTTCGCGATGACAGCCGCAACCAGGTCATCCCCGAATCGACCTCAATCATCGAGTACCTCGGGAGGCATTACCCGGGGCCGGTGACACTGGTGCCGGAGGATGATGCCGAGCTGGCAGCACAGGTCCGGGCTACCGATCGCTTCTACGACCTGCACGTACACAACAACATGCAGCAGATCGTGGGCGACAAACTCCGCCCCGCCGATGGTCATGACCCGATAGGCCTGAAGGAGGCGAAAGAGCGCTTAGGTGTAGCCTTGGGGATAGCCGAAGAGCAGATGGCCACGCGCAAGTGGGCCTGTGGCGATGTCTTCTCAATGGCCGACTGCGCAGCAGGCCCGCCACTGTTCTTCATCAACAAGATGATGCCGCTCAGCAAGCATCTCAAAAACTATCTCGAGCGCCTCACCCAGAGGCCCTCGTATGCGCGCGTGCTGCGGGAAGCTGAGCCTTTCATGCAGTACTTCCCGGGATGACCAACATGCGAAAAGAAGTCCACGACACCTTCGTAATCAGGCGCCAGTTCCGCTTCACGCCGTCACAGGTTTTCGCCGCGTGGTCATCCAAGGAAGCCAAAGGGCAGTGGTTCGTCGGCCCACCCGGTTGGAACGCGAGCGTGCGTGAGTTGGACTTCAGGGTCGGCGGCTCCGAGCGCCTGGAAGGCAGGCGTCCCGATGGCACACTCAGCAAGTTTCACGCGCGCTATCACCAGATCATTCCGAACGAGCGCATCGTGTATGTCTACGACATGTACAGCGGCGACACTCAGACATCGGTATCGCTGGTGACCATATCGCTACAGCCGTCAAAAACCGGCACAGATCTGCTCATAACAGAGCAGGGCGTCTTTCTGGACGGTCATGACGACCCACGCAGCCGGGAACACGGCACGAACGTTCTCATAGATCAGTTGGAGCGCTCACTGCAACGCCCAAGCGGCTGAATCCCGGGCGCACTGATCTCCATGCTGGACCCTGAGAGCAGTGGTCAGCAGATGGGGTAACGTATTGACGAGTTGCTGTACACAGGACGTTGACACTTCGAGCGTCGTTGCCTCGCCTGCCAGATTCTCGAAGTTGAGCCGGATGCGGGCTCCATCCGGTGTCACCAGGCACGTGGTCAGAGAATCGATATCAATCGTCCGGGTCATTGCGGTACTCGCTCCTGCAGCATCGGATGCATGCTAGGGAGGGACTGGCGCAACAGGGGTTAAGACCTGCTACGATTCCTCGCATCGCTCCCAAGAAGCGGCTGCAAAAGATCCACCGGCACAGAGCGCCGTTGGCGATCGCGTGCGGGGAACTATGGATCACATCTGGACGAATCTGAACGGGCTCACCCAGTCCGCCATCGTCATCATCACGGTCATTGCGATTCTTTTCCATGTGCGCTGGACCCGGCGCAACACCGCGATCGGCCCGACCTTTCTCACCACCTTGGGAATCTTCTTCTGCTTCATTGGCATTGCCTGGGGGCTGCTGAATTTCGACCCGGGAGACGTGAAATTCAGCATCCCGCGCCTGCTCGCGGGCATCCGCACTTCATTCTGGGCTTCGGTGGCCGGCATCTTCTGGGCGCTTACGATCAAGGCCCGGGTGGTCCTCTGGGGTGATGCGAAGCTGCGGCTCAGCGCGACGAATTCGCAGGGCGCCACACTGAACGATGTGGCCGAATACCTGGCCAAGCTCAATAATGCCCTGGCAGGCTCAGAGGACTCGACTCTGCTGGGCCAGATGAAGCTCCTGCGCAGCGATTCCAACTATCGCCTGGATCGGCTCAACCAGACGTTCGAGGCCTATTCCGCCAAGATTGCCGAGGCGAACTCACGGGCGCTCATGCAGGCCCTGCAGGCCGTGGTCCAGGACTTCAATGCCCAGGTGAACGACCAGTTCGGCGAGAATTTCAAACATCTGAACGCGGCTGTTGAAAAGCTGGTGACCTGGCAGTCCCACTACGCGGAACAGCTCGCGACCCTCATTGAGCAGGAAAGCGAAACCCGAAAATCCATGAACGATGCAGCGACACGCTTTACCGAGCTCGCCCGCAGGTCCCAGGACTTCACCGATACGGCCCAGTCCCTGAAGCGCCTGCTCGTGGCGCTCAACACGGAAAAGGAGCAATTGAATTTTTCCTTGTCCACGCTGGGGGAATTGATCAATAACGCCGCCACGGGGCTGCCGACCCTCGAGCAGAATATTACGGCCATGACCCGGCAGGTCGAGCAGGGCGTGAAGGCCAACCAGGAGGCCATGACCGCCATCCTGAGGAACGCGGCCCAGTCCATCCAGACACACAATCAACAGTTGACCAACCTGTTGGCGGCCTCCATTGCCACGGCCAACAAGGATCTCACTGAAACACTGGGGCGAAGGGCCCGCGGGGCGTGACCATGGACGGGGACCTCGGCGAAACGACCACCACCGCCGTAGGCGAGGAGAGTCACTGGATTCCTCTCACGGATCTGATGACCGGCCTCATGGTCATCTTCCTGCTGATTGCCGTGTCCTACATGATGCAGGTCGAGGCAGACGCCGCACGCATCAAGGACGTCGCGGTCGCATACAGCGAAATCAAGGACGCGCTGTTTGAGGATCTCAACAAGGAGTTTCAGGCGGATCTTCCCAGGTGGAAGGCGCAGCTGCTGAAGAACGATCTCACCATCCGCTTCTCCGAGCCGGAAGTTCTGTTCGCTCCCGGCAGCAGCGAGCTCAAGCCGGAATTTCAGTCCATCCTGCAGGACTTCTTTCCCCGTTACGTCCGCATCCTGACTTCAAGGAAATATCGCGATTCCATCAGCGAAGTGCGGATCGAAGGCCATACCTCATCGGTTTGGAACGGCAGTACCTCGCCCGACCAGGCTTATTTTCTCAACATGGAGCTGTCACAGGCACGCACCCGTTCCACATTGTCATATGTGTTGAATCTGCCGGCGGACCGCGCTGAGGTTGCGTGGCTGCGCCGCTATGTGACCGCCAATGGCCTGTCCTCTTCGCGTTTGATCCTGGACAACAAGGGCGAGGAGGATGTCGCCCGTTCGCGGCGGGTGGAATTCAGAGTTCGCACGGACGCCGAAGTGCGCCTCGCCCACATTCTCGAAGTCACAAAGTAACACTGACTGCGATTGGGCGCGATTCGTGCTAGTGTCGAGCGATTCCGAACGCACCTGGAGTCGCCATGATGGCCAAAGCTCATCCGCTCGATCCGGCTTTCGTAGAAAAGCAGCGTCAGGCGTTGCTGAAGCTGCGCGTGACGCTGCTCAATGCCGCAAGGGATGACGAGGCCGACGAAGCGGATATCAAGGAAGAGGGCGCCGGTGGACCGCGCGAATTCGAGGACGATGCGCAGAGGCTCGCGACGCTCGAGCTCGACGGTAATCTGGTCGTGAGGGATGTTGCCCGTCTGGAACGTGTCGACCGCGCATTGAAGAAGATCGAAGAGGGCACCTATGGGGCCTCCGATCAGAGCGGTCAACTGATTCCACGGGAGCGGCTGGAAGCCATTCCCGAGTCCATCTACACGCTGGCGGAAGAGCAGGCCCGCGAACAGCGCGCCCGCTGAGTCCTACTTCGCTTTGAAGATGCTCTTGGGCATCCGCACGTGGACGCCTACGTTGGGTTTGTCCACGAGCTGGGTAACCGCAACGTTCCCGGCCACACTCACGAGCTGATACGCCTGGTGGCGGCTGAGCTTTTTCTCCGCCACCAGAAAATCCACCATCTCCTGGATGGCGCCTCTGGTCGCCTCGGCCAGGTCCGGATCGGTGGCCATGCTGATGTAGTCCGTAGCGGTTTGCGCCCTCGGCCACGTCAGCTTCATATCCTTGCGGACAGTCAACCGCAAGCGACCGCGCAGTGAAGTCTCGATGGCGGTTTGATCGACCTCACCGTCACCCTGCGCCGCGTGGCCATCACCGACCTCAAACAACGCCCCGCGCGCAAACACCGGAATGTACAGCGTGCTACCCGCCACGAGCTCCCGGTTATCGAGATTTCCCGCATGGCGTCCCGGTGGGTTGCTACTCAGCCGTCCGGTTTCGGGCGCCGGGGCGACACCCATGCTGCCGAAAAACGGACGCAGCGGAATCACGATGCCGGGCAGGAACTCGGAAGTCATCCGCTTCCGGTCCAACGTCAGCACCTTGAATGGAGCATCCTGCTCGCAGTTCTGCGGTAGAAAGCCCTTGCAGCCGTTGTAACCGTAATCAATGGGCAGCGAAATCGAGAGGATCTCGACTTCCAGGACATCGCCGGGCTCGGCACCTTCAACATACACCGGTCCGGTGAGGATGTGTCCGCCCGGACCTTTGCGATCACCGCTCACCTGCTCGACAACATCCTTCAGAGACTGTTGGATCTTCGCTTCCGGTACGCCGGCCTTCGCGAGCCCCGAGGGTGTATTGGTGAGAAGCGTATCGACATCAATGATGTCGCCGGAGGCAATCCGCAGGACGGGTTTGGCGTCGGCCCAGTAGTAACCGTACGCGACGGTCGACGGTGTCACTTCGAGGCGGTGCGTGGTCGGCGCCGAGGCGGCCGCTATCAGCGCCATGACTGCTGCTTTCATCCCTGCTCCAAGGCGGTCTGCAACGCATTGCGAACCAACGCATCCGGCCGCAGATAATCACGATAGTACGCCGCGTTGCTCTGCATGAGCTGCTGCCGGAGCGCCCCATCTTCAATGAGTCGGACGGCGCCGTTCAGACATTCTTCCGGCGACGTGAACTCGATGTAATTCTGGCCCGGGGCAAAGGTTCCCGGAACCTCGTAGACGAGCCGCTCCGACACAATAGCCTTGGCGAAGGCAACATACTCGGCCAGCTTCCAACCCGTCGAGCCGTGCAGCCCGGTGGTCGCCACGCAGATCGGAAATGCCTTCAAAGTGTCCAGATAGTTGACCTGCGAAGTGGAACCCGCCGGAACCACCAGGTCGGGGTATTGTTCAGCCGCGAAACGGCTGTGACTGAATCCACCCGTGAACCGCGGACCCAATGCATCCTTCAACAACCGGATGCAACGCGCCCGGGTCTCGTTGATGAAAATGCGGTCGTCAATTTTCTCCTGGGCTCGCGCAGGATCATCGTATGGATCGTACGCCGCGACCAGGAACAGCACGTTGGGATCCGCGCGCAAATCCGGTGCCGCCTGCATCAATCGCTGACGCGGCTGGAATCCAAACTTGTTGTTGACATCGAGTGCCTGCTTGACGGCGCCGAGCGTGGCCGCGGAGAGTCCGGTGAGGGACAGTGCCCGTCCGATCGCCGACGGATCGGATACATCAGGCAGAACACGGTAATTCAAACCGAGGGGCCGGACCTTGCCGCGCTGATCAGCCGGCAACGAGTTGACAACCGCGGACAGCCAGGAGCGCTTGAAATAAAAGTCACAGTTGCGCAGCTCGGCCAGCGCGAGCTCCTCGGCATCGTGGGTGTCGAAGTGCAGCCGAAGCTTGCCGTTGACCACGACATCGAGGTGCGCGTGCCCGGCATCCCACAGATGGGGTGCATCGCTTTCGTAACGAACCGGAGCAGGGCGCCGCTGCTGGGACAGACGCACGAAACCACTTCGCTGCAACAGCCGGAAGCCGGTGTAGAGTTGCTGAATATGCGGGCTGGCCGACTGGTAAAACAGCCGGCACGAAATCGCTGACAAAACGGACTCCCGTGATCTATTGCCCAGTTGCGGTCATCTGCGAGCGTAAGTTGCGGCAATCCGCTCTATACTTGCCGCCCCGGGGACGGCGTACTGATTATGTCGCGATGGGGATTCATTAAAATAAGTACCCATGGAACTGCACGCCGCGACTTCGGGATCCCGTTCGAACAATCTCGTTTTTACCTCCGCCGGCAATCGTTCAAATCTGCGGAACTGGCTGCAGGGCCGACGCGATTTCGATCTTTGGACAGTGTACTACGGCGATGTCGATGGGATGTTCCGGGACGTGTCCCAGTATTACCTGCCCCGTAAGGGTGCGAAGTTTCAGAACCTCCATTACTGCTACCAGCAATGGCCGGAGCGACTCGCCGGCTATGAGGCTGTAATGGTGATGGACGACGATATCATCATCGACGCAACCGGCATCACGCGCCTGTTCGAGATCCGCCGCGAGCTGGATCTGTGGGCCTTGCAGCCGGCTTTCAGACTCTCCGGCAAGGTGAGCTGGCCCATCACGGCCGTGCATCCCACGGCCAAGCTCAGGTATACCAATTTCGTGGAAATGGCGTGTCCGTTGTTCCGCCGCGATAAGCTCGACGCCTTCATGCGTGTCTACGACCCGCAGCTGGTGGGTTACGGCACGGACTGGTGGTTCCTCCAAACCCTGGGTCCGGATCTCGACAAGCGCGTCGCGGTTGTTGATGCGGTGACCTGTGTGAACCCCTACGACAAGCACAAGGGCAATGGCGGACGTGAGATCGACACCCTACAGACCCACCAGGTGCGCAAAGAGGTCTGGGAGCGGATGAAGGCGCTCCATGGGCTCGATGAGCAGGGCCGGGTGCATCGGGAATTCGGACGGATCAACAAATCCCCCCTGGCAGCGGTCAGCGGACTGCTGAATCACTTTCCCGACTGGGCCTATCTGAACGCCAAGAGCCTGGCCAGGCGCATGGGCGCGCGCCGGCGCAGCTGATCTCAATGGACGCACCTATCTATACGGGCGGCCACGCCCGTCGCTCGTTGGTTGACACCGTCACCTTCCGATTGCTGTCGCAGATAACGACGCCGCTGGCGCTCATCATCCAGGTCCGCGGGATGACTGAGCACGACTTCGGCGTGTACAGCCTGTTGTACACCTTCATCCCGGTTGTCGGGACGCTCCTGTCACTCGGGCTCGAGCAGGTCATGATGCGGTACCAGCCGGAGTACCTGCGTGCCGGCAACAAGAAGGGCGCGGCATGGCTGATGCGCAGGATTGCCGTCGGTCGGCTCTCGACCAACATCCTGCTGATCTGCGTCGTTCTATTGTGTTGGAACCTCGTGGCGCCGTTGTTCAAGCTCACTCCGTACCGCGCCACTTTCGCCATCTTCTCCCTGCTGATCCTCATACAGTTCCAGTCCCGGATCCTGCAGCTCGCGCTCGCTTCGCACATGATGCACAAGTACAGCGTGGGTTCGACCGTGACGCTGTCCGTAGTCAAGCTGATAACGTACGCGACGTTGTACTTCACTCACCACTTTACGGTTGAAGCGGCGATCTTCTCGGACATCATCGCGTACGCCTGCGCGTACACGATGCTCCGCTACATCTACAACAAGCGGTGTCTGGTGCCGGAGGCTCGCGGCGCGTACACGCCAACGCCGGAAGAGAAAAAGCGTCTGTTCAAGTACGGCTTGTATAACAATTTCAATGACGCAGGCGTGTTCCTGCTCTATTCGACGGTGGACAATTTTTTCATTGCCGCCTATCTGGATACCCTCTCGGTAGGTATCTATGCGTTCTATAGCCGCCTGCGGCAGATGGTCGTCAATGTCCTGCCGGCCAAGCAGTTCGAGAACATCGTGCAACCTATGTTCTTTGCCATTCCCGCCGATCAGGCGGACCGGAACGTTCCGCGCTACTTCTCATTCCTGCTGAACATGAATTTTCTGCTGCAATGGCCCGCGCTCGCCTTTGCCACCGCGTATCACCACGAAATCGTCCAGCTCATTTTTCACAGCAAGTTCATTGAGAGCTCCTGGCTGCTGCCGGTGGTCATGGGATTTGCAACCTTGAACGTGGTGGCGGATCCGGTTTCGCTCGTAGCGCAGTACGAGGAGAAAGCGCACGTGCTGTTGCTGAGCAAGCTGTTCGCCGCCTACAACGTGCTCGCCATGTTCCTGCTCGTGCCCTGGTTGGGAATCTACGGCGCCGCGATCGCGGCCGGTACCGCTCAGACCGCAAAGAACCTGTTCGTATGGTGGTATGTGCGCGATCGAGCGGTCTGGACCAACGCGCGCGCTTCTGTGTTGTCCAGCGTCGGTATCTGGGGAACTGTCGTGGGCCTGTGCTACGGGATCAAGACGGTCTTGCATGCACCCGCATTGGTGCAGGTGGTGGTGGGAGCACTCATCTTCATTCCCGCGGGCCTTCTGTACATTCGCACCCCGGCGCTGTCCAGGTCCGACAGAGAGATCCTGAAGACCGTGACCCCGGGCAAGGCCACCGGCATCATGCAGCGGGTCGGTTTCCTTCCGGCCTGAGCAAGAACCGGGTGGCCGGGGGGCCACTTTCGCAGGATTATCCCGACCATTAGCCTACAGTCGGGACGAAGCGTTACGCTTCGCGCGCCATGAGATCCAACATTCCTGCCCTGCTTCTGTTGCTCGGTGTCGGTGTCGCAAACGCAAATACCAACCAGCCAAGAGATGATGCCTGGTGGACGGGCCCATTGCTCGCCGCGTCGCCGGGCTCCCTGACACCCGGGCACTTCCTGATCGAGCCGTACCTGTTTGATGCGATCCCGCAGGGTCACTATGACAACGACGGCCAACGGCACCCGGCGCCGCATGCCAATGATTTCGGCTCGCAGAGTTATCTGCTGTACGGCCTGACCGATCGGGTGGGTGTTGGCCTCATTCCCCGGTTTGGCTTCAATGATGTCAGCGTGGGGCGTGACAGCTCAAAGGTGGGTGTTGGCGATCTGTCCGTGCAGGCACAGTACGGCCTCACGAAGTTCCAGGAGGGGAGTTGGATTCCGACGACGGCATTCGTCGTCCAGGAAACTCTGCCGACCGGTAAGTATGATCGGCTGGGGGATCGCCCGGCGGATGGCCTGGGTCTCGGCACCTATTCGACCAACCTTGCGCTGTACTCACAGTACTTCTTCTGGATGCCCAACGGCCGCATTCTGCGGACGCGGCTGGACGTGTCCTACCAGATATCAGGGTCGGCAGGAGTTCGTGACGTCAGCGTGTACGGAACGGAAGAAGGCTTTCGCGGGCGGGCGCGTCCTGGGAATGTGACCGTCGTAGATGCTGCCGGCGAGTACAGCATGACGCAGCACTGGGTTCTGGCCATGGATGTGGCCTATGAGCACGACGGCAGCACACACGTCCATGGGGCGGGACTGGACTTCAATACAGGCGAGTCACACACCTGGAGTCTGGCGCCCGCAATCGAATACAACTTCAACAGCAGGGTAGGGATCATCGTCGGCGCCAAGCTCACCGTTGCCGGGCGCAATGCCACAGATCTCGTGATTCCGGTCGCAGCCGTCAATATCGTGATCTGACGAGAGTCAGTTCTTTTTCGGCGCGTGCTCCTCGCGAAAGTCGGCAGGATGGTTGTTCCGCAGGATGGTTCGGGCACTGTCGATTTCGTCGTCGCTGCGTGGATGTACCGTGATGGCCGAGCATCCATTGCGCACCCGATCGGCAAACTGATCCGCGTAGGCATCGTCTCCGGTCTGGTCGAAGATCGCATGAAAGTAGTTTGAAACCTTGCGCCAGTAGGTTTCTCCAGGCTCGGCATCAGCCTGGCCCGTCTCAGCCCGGGAAGTAAGCTCGACACGGTCCGTGGGGAAGCCGCCGTTTTTCACCAGCTCTGTGCGCACACGTTGGGCCACGGCGAAGTCGTCATAGAGAGCCACGATCACTGGTGTCATAACGTCTTTCTCCTCCATCTGCGCCGGGCCCCGCCGGCTTCTTACTTAATCCCCAACGTCCAACGCCTGCTCAGGTTCCACGACCAGGATGTGAGGCAGTTCACGCCGGTTTTCTGTCTGAGAATCGCGACGCAGCTACAATGTGCGGCACAGGGAAGGGGCCCGCTAGGGGATACAGAAAATCAGCAGGGATGCGCTCAGAATGAAGCCGGAGATGGCTGACGTAGCTGCAGTGTCAGAAGAATTGGATATATCACGCGCACCCGACGCGGTTCCTTCATCGGGCGATTCCGAACGCCGGCGCGCGCCTGACAGGCGCAAGCGAACTCTCTACTCCCTCGCTTACGGCAGCTTCAATCCACGCAGACGGGCTCCGCGTCGAATTGATGCTCGTTCGCTGCGCGATCTCGATTGGCACCACCCGATATGGCTGGCAGTGGCCATGGCTATCGTCCTGCTGTCATGCATCGACGCCGCGCTGACACTAACGCTGATGGAGCGCGGAGCCTACGAAGTGAATCCCTTCATGGCGCCGATCGTCGGTGGCTCCCCGCTCGTGTTTACGCTGGTCAAGGTAGGTTTGACGGCGGGTGGCGTGGTGCTGCTGACCCTCGCTGCACGCCTGCGCGCGTTTGGGCGAATACCGGTCAGCTTTTTCCTGTACGCCGTGCTGATCGGCTACGGGACGCTGATTGTTTATGAGCTCAAGCTTCTGGAGGAGACGCTGCTCACGTTCTGAGCCCTCCCAAATGGGGTGGAATGCGCGCCCCGGCGCGGAGCCTTCGTTTCATCCGGCGCCGCATTCCGTTAAACTAGCGTTCTACTGCTACTCAGCCCCGCATGCTCGAACCTACACCTCTGTACGGCGGCAACGCCGATTTTCTCGAAAGCCTTTACGAACAATATCTCCGTGATCCGGCAAGCGTAGACGCACGCTGGCGCGGTTATTTTGAGCGGATGGCCCCTCCCGCGGCCGGTGAACGGTCGCATAGCCAGATTCAGGCGGACATCGCCGAACGGGCACGTGCACCCAAGGCCCTCGCGGCCGCTGTTGCACCGGCCCCGGCCAGTCCGGACAACGCCGCCAAGCAGGCTGCCGTCTCCCGGTTGATCCAGATCTGGACGAACCGCGGCCACCTGGTGGCCAAGGTGGACCCTCTGGGACTCACGGTCCGCCCGAAACCCCGGGTCCTCGAGCTGGCGTACTTCGGACTGTCCGAAGCCGACCTGGACACCGAGTTCTTCACGGGCAGCCGGAACGGCGCGGTGCCGAAAAGGGAGAAGTTGCGGGACATCCTCGCGCAACTGGAGTTCATATACGCTGGAACGATCGGCGCCGAGTTTGCGCACGTATCGGACTCGGACGAGCGCCTTTGGCTGCAGGATCAGTTCCAGGCGGGCCGACTTGCCGGCAAGTTCACGACCGAAGAGCGGCGGAACATTCTCTGGCAGCTCACGGCCGCGGAAGGCCTCGAGCGCTACCTGCACACCAAGTACGTCGGCCAGAAGCGTTTCTCTCTGGAAGGCGGCGACTCCTTCGTAGCGCTGCTGGATGACCTGATCCAAAGCTCAGGCGCGGCAGGCATCGAAGAAGCGGTCATCGGCATGGCCCACCGTGGCCGACTGAATGTCCTGGTCAATCTTCTGGGCAAATCGCCTTCCGTGCTGTTCTCTGAGTTTGAGGGCGTTTACGACCTGAAGAAGCTCAAGGGTTCAGGCGATGTGAAGTACCACAAGGGCTTCTCAGCGGACCTGAAGACTCCGAGCGGCAACGTCCACACGGTTCTCGCCTTCAACCCGTCCCACCTCGAAGTGGTGAACCCGGTTGTTGAAGGTTCGGTTCGCGCCCGCCAGGAACGGCGTGGCGACGACAAAGGTCTGCGCGTACTTCCGATTCTCGTCCATGGTGACTCGGCGTTTGCAGGACAGGGTGTGGTCATGGAGACCATGCAGTTGTCGCAGGCGCGCGGTTACTACACCGGCGGCACCATGCACCTGGTCATCAACAACCAGGTTGGCTTTACCACGTCGAATCCTGTCGACACGCGCTCGACCATCTACTCGAGTGACGTGGCGAAGATGCTCGAAGCGCCGATTTTCCACGTCAACGCGGATGATCCGGAAGCCGTGGTGTTTGTTTCGCGCCTCGCGCTCAAATACCGCATGCAGTTCCGCAAGGACGTCGTCATCGACCTCGTTTGCTACCGCCGTCATGGTCACAACGAGGCGGACGAGCCGGCCGCTACCCAGCCGGTCATGTACAAAGTCATTCGCCAGCATGCGACTGCCCGCAAGTTGTATGCGGACAGGCTGATTGCCGAAGGTGTGATTACCGAGGCTGATGCCAGCGGCATGATGGAGCAGTACCGGACGGGCCTCGATGAGGGGCGCCCGCAGGCGCGTGCTTCGCTCGGCATGATCGGCAATAAGCACACGGTTGACTGGACGCCGTACGCCCACATTGATTGGACGGAGAAGATTCAAACCGGTGTCGAGATGCGCCGGCTGCGTTCGCTCGGCGATCGCGTGACGACGATTCCGGACGGCTTCAGCCTGCATCCGCGCGTTGCGCAGTTGATGCTCAACCGCAAGAAAATGTATGCGGCGGAGATGCCGCTCGACTGGGGTTCCGCCGAAACTCTGGCCTACGCTTCGCTCATCGAAGACGGCTTCTCGGTGCGTATCTCAGGTCAGGACAGCGGCCGCGGAACCTTTTTCCATCGGCATGCCGTTCTGCACGAACAGAGCAGCGACGCCACCTACATCCCGCTGCAGCACATCACCGATCACCAGCCCCGCGTGCAGGTGATTGATTCGGTGCTGTCGGAAGAAGCGGTGATGGGTTTCGAGTACGGCTATTCCACTACCGAGCCGAATGCGCTCGTGGTGTGGGAGGGGCAGTACGGTGATTTTGCCAACGGCGCCCAGGTCATCATCGACCAGTTCATCAGCTCGGGCGAAGCCAAGTGGGAGCGCTTCTGCGGACTTGCGCTTTTCCTGCCGCATGGTTACGAAGGTGCCGGTCCGGAACATTCCTCCGCGCGCCTCGAGCGTTTCCTGCAACTCTGCGCTGAATACAACATGCAGGTCTGCGTGCCCTCCACGCCGGCCCAGATGTTCCACATGTTGCGGCGGCAGATGTTGCAGGCATTCCGCAAGCCGCTGATTGTCATGACGCCGAAGAGCCTGCTGCGGCACGAGATGTCTGTTTCGTCGTTGGAAGAGCTGACACACGGCAGCTTCGCGCGTGTGATCGATGAGACCGATGATCTGCCACCGGCCCAGATCCGGCGCCTGGTGTTCTGCAGCGGCAAGGTTTATTTCGATCTGCTGAAGGCTCGTCGCAAGGACGGTATCCGCGATGTGGCGTTGGTCCGCATCGAGCAGTTGTATCCGTTCCCCAGCGAAGAATACGATGCCATCCTGAATCGCTACAGCAATGCCCGCGAGATCGTGTGGTGTCAGGAAGAGCCCCAGAACCAGGGCGCCTGGTACCAGATCCGCCATCGGCTGCAGGAGCCACTGGGTGCGCGTCGCGTCGTGTTGTATGCGGGGCGCGCTCCGGCGGCGGCTCCCGCGACCGGCATCGCGAAGATTCACGAAGCCGAGCAGGCCGCGTTGATTGATGCGGCGCTGCGGGCAACAACGACCGAGGATTCCGCTCGGGAAACCACGCGCCTCACCGGCAACACGCCGGCGACCGCGGCGACACCAACACCGGCTCCGGCTGTGGCCGCTTCGGGCACACCGGCGCCAGTGATGCGAAAGAGCTCTAAATAATGACCACTGAAATAAAGGTGCCACAGCTCCCGGAGTCTGTGGCGGATGCCACTTTGGTTGCCTGGCACAAACAGCCGGGCGACACCGTCAGCCGCGATGAGAACCTGGCCGACCTCGAGACCGACAAGGTCGTGCTCGAAGTCCCGGCGCCCATGAATGGCGTGATCAAGGAGATCCGCATTCAGAGTGGCACGACCGTGACCAGCGGGCAGGTGCTGGCTGTGATTGATGAGGCGGGCGCAGGGGCTGCTGCTCCTGCTGCGAAGCCTGCCGCCGCAACTGCCGCCAAGGCCGCGCCAGCGGCGGAGGAAAAGTTGAGTCCTTCCGTGCGTCGGCTGGTGGAAGAGAACAAGCTCGATCCGGGTGCAATTCCTGGCTCCGGGAAGGACGGACGGCTCACTAAATCCGATGTGGTCGGCTTCCTCGGCAAGCAGCCGAATGGCGGCAGCTCGCCTGCTGCCCCCGCTCCGGCAGCCCGCGCACCGTTACCGGCAGCCCGCCCGAGCGCCCCTGGTGCTCGCAACGAACAGCGGGTACCGATGACGCGGCTGCGTCAGCGTGTTGCCCAGCGGCTGGTGGAAGCTCAGTCGACCCAAGCCCTGCTCACTTCATTCAACGAGGTCGACCTGACCGCGGTGAATGAGCTCCGCGCGCGCTACAAGGATCGCTTTGAAAAAGAGCACGGCGTGAAGCTCGGCTTCATGTCCTTCTTCGTGAAGGCCTCGATCGAAGCCCTGAAGAAATTCCCTGTCATCAACGCATCTGTTGACGGCACGGACATCCTCTATCACGAGTATTACGACATCGGCGTTGCCGTCTCCACGGACCGCGGCCTGATGGTTCCGATCGTTCGTGACGCGGATGTCAAAAGCTTCGCTGACATCGAAAAAGAAATTGCGCAGTACGCCAAGAAGGCTCGCGAAGGCACCATTGCCATTGAAGACCTCACCGGTGGCACCTTCACCATCACCAATGGCGGTGTCTTCGGCTCGTTGCTGTCCACGCCCATTGTAAATGCGCCGCAAAGCGCCATCCTGGGTATGCACAAGACTCAAGAGAGGCCCATGGTCGTGAACGGCCAGATTGCGATCCGTCCCATGATGTACCTGGCGGTCACCTATGATCACCGCATCATTGACGGGCGCGAGGCGGTGCAGTTCCTCGTGGCGATCAAGGAAGGCCTGGAAGATCCAGGTCGGATGTTGCTCGGAATATAGGATTACTCATGGCTGACTCATTTGACGTCGTCGTGATCGGCGGCGGCCCGGCTGGCTATCCGGCTGCGATTCGTGCTGCTCAGAACAAGCTCAGCGTGGCCTGCATCGACGAGTGGAAGAACCTCGATGGCACGCTGGCTTTCGGTGGCACCTGTTTGAATGCAGGTTGTATTCCGTCGAAGGCGTTGTTGGAGTCCTCTGAGCTCCTGCACCGCGCGCAGCACGAGTTTGCCGCGCACGGTATCAAGGCTGCCGGCGTGTCTGTCGATGTTGCGCAGATGCAGAAGCGCAAGGCCGGCATCGTAAAGACCATGACACAGGGCATTCTGGCCCTGTTCAAAGCCGCTGGCGTGACGCCCCTGCAAGGCCACGGCAGGCTGCTTCCGGGCCGGAAGGTTGAGTTCACCGCTGCAGACGGCACGCGCCGCGAGCTGACAGCCAAGAGCGTCATTCTGGCCAGCGGTTCAACGCCGATGGAATTGAAGTCTGCTCCGTTCGATGGCAAGCGCATCATTGATTCGTGGGGCGCTCTCGAGATCGATGCCGTGCCGAAGAAGCTCGGTGTCATCGGCGGTGGGGTCATCGGGCTCGAGTTGGGAAGTGTCTGGCGCCGGTTGGGCGCTGAAGTGGTCGTGCTCGAAGCGCTGCCCGATTTCCTGGCGGTGGCGGACCAACAGCTGGCAAAAGAGGCCTTGCGTCATTTCAAGAAGCAGGGGTTGGACGTGCGGCTCGGCGCGAAAGTCACCAGCGCGAAAGTGTCCGGTGAGAGCGTCAATGTCACCTATACGGATGGCAAAGGCGAGCAGTCACTGACTGTTGACAAGCTGGTCGTATCCATCGGCCGCCGGCCGTTCACCAAAGACCTCCTGGCTGACGGGACTGGCGTGCAGCTGGATGAGCGCGGGTTCATCAAGGTGGACGATGACTGCCGCACGACGGCCGAGGGCATCTGGGCAGTGGGCGATGCGGTCCGCGGACCGATGTTGGCCCACAAGGGCAAGGAAGAGGGCGTGTCTGTTGCCGACCGGATTGCCGGCAAGTACGCCCATGTGAACTACAAGACCGTCCCCTCGGTTATCTACACGGCTCCGGAGATTGCCTGGGTGGGGCAGACGGAAGAGCAGGTCAAGGCGAGTGGCCGCGCCTACAAGGTGGGCGTGTTCCCGTTCCTGGCCAGCGGCCGTGCCCGGGCGATGGAGCAGGCCCAGGGCTTCGCGAAGTTGATTGCCGCCCAGGATGACGACGAGATTCTCGGCGTGCATGTCATCGGCCCGATGACCGGTGAGTTGATTGCCGAGGCGGTGTTGGCGATGGAGTATTCAGCCAGCAGCGAGGATCTGCAGCGCACGATTCATGCGCATCCGACCCTGTCGGAAGCCATCCACGAAGCCGCGTTGGCCGCCGACAAGCGGGCGATCGACTCCATCAACAAGTAGTTATTTCCGTTTCGGCGCCGGGTGGCTGTGCACAATCGGCGCCTGAATCGGATCTCCAAACACCCGCTTGTTGGTTTTGTGGGGCGCGAATGAGCTTGCCTTGTGGGGCGTTCCCACCGGCTGATGGCTCTTCGCCACCACCTTGGCCGGCTTCGTAGGACCCACTCGCTGCGCAGCCATCACCGCGTTGCGCGGGTTCTCCTGGGCGTGCGCCGTAGCCCCCACCGCCATTATCAGCATAACCAGTATCGTTGCTCTGACCATAACCAGGGCTCCACGCGGCCGGAGCCGCGCCAATTGACTAATTTGTGGCCGCCAGCGATCCGAGCTGCTTGCGGCCGTCGGTCCAGATATCAAATGGACGAGTATCCTGATCGCCCTCGAGCTGCAGGCGCACATGCCGTGCCGCGGCCATGAACTTCAAAGTATCACGATCCGTCTTGTAGATCCGCGGCGCGCCGTGAAAATGCAGAGGCCGCAGCAACGGTTTGGCAATTCCAACTTCTTTCAGGCTGCGGCCATCGCGCTGCAACCGGATCGCACGCTCGTCGGCCAGGAACACCAGCGTTTCTCCCGGATGCGCGCCAGCGCCCAGCCGTGCATCCACTGTCGACCAGACGTAGACGAGCAGGATGTACTCGTAACGGCCCTGTCGGTTGATGCTGGTGGCAACTATGTTCACGTACTGGCGGGAGTTCGCGGCAACGTCCTGGTGGGCTCGCGCAAAGATGATCGGCGAGCTCACGCTGCTGACCATCGCGGCGGTGACGGGATCGAGGAACTCATTCGGATGCCGCGGGGGCCGGGATTTGCAGCCCGCCAGCAGGCTCAACGCCACGAGTATGGGAATGAGGTTTCGCATATCAGAAGTTGATTCGGTAGCCGATGCTGACAAACAGCCGCGTCGTGTTGCCGATCTCGAGGCCCGTGGGGTTCTTGCCCAGCTCGGCCCCGCCTTCGATCTCCAGTACATGACCATGCCGCTGGTAGTCAATGTGCCCGTAAGGAGCATAGAAGATCGAGGTAAAGCCGGTATTGGTGACCCTGCGCTGGAACAGGAATCTCGGGCCCGCACGCCACGCGCCAAACACAGGGTAACGTGAAATGAACTGCCAGCCCAACACGTTGTAGGTCGGGGTTGTATCGTACCGGACGACGACCTGGTTGAAATCGTTCTGCCGCAGGATGCTCGAGCCGAGCAACTGCGCCTGGTACGAGATCTCATTGCCCGCTGTGCCCGTAAACTGCTCAACGCCGCCTGAAGCGGGTGTGTCCGAGAGTTTCGTATAGAACACATCAAAAATGGTCTGCCAACGCTCGCCGAGCTGCTTCAGCGCCGACAGTGAGTAGGTCGAGAGGACGGACGTACGGTCGCGCGCCAGATCGAAGATCTGCTCCGCGCTGAAGACCTTCTGCAACTGTGCGACGGTCGTGAACGGTTGACCGATGAGGGCGTTCTCAGTCGAGATCAATGGGGCGTTGCGATGCTCCAGATCCATGGTGAGCTGCCAGCGGGCGGGCAGTTGCACGGTGCCCAGCAGGACCAGTGCGTTCAAGGACTGGTAGCCCGTGTCGTAGTCAACGTAACTGACTACTGACAGGTTGGGGCGCGCGTATTGGACCTGGGCACCCACAGCCTGCCGATCTTTGAGACCGTCATTGCGCTGCTGGGTTACATAGACACTGGTGTCCCAATGGGAGAGGGCGGGCGCGAAGTCCAGGGCCAGTGTTTCGAACTTGCGGTTCGTTTCGATGCCGTCCCCTGAGTTGTCCACCGGCAGGCCCACGGTGGCCCGTATCGTCCAGGAGGGGAGGAAGCGATAAGCCACCCTGGCCCCATCGAAGATGCCGAAGTTGCCGTCGTTGATGGTGGTCTGGCGCCCGATCCGCCCGCGCAGATCCAACAGCTTGTCATTCAGGTCGAGGTATGCGGTCGTGAGGCGCACGCGGTCCGTCGCGCCGTTGATATCGCGGGGCAGGAAGTTCTTGGCGTAGCCGAAGTTGGTACGCAGGTCGGTATTGAAGCGCTCGCCGTCCTTGTGAACGAACAGGTCGACATCCGTGAAGATGGCGTTTTCCACGACCGTGGCCGTCAGCGGTCCGTTCAGATCGGTTCCGTAGCTGTCTCGGCGGAACAACTGCGAGGCACCGCCCGAGAGCTTCCAGCCGTGGTCTGCATTCTCAGTGTTCCCAAATCCACCGGTGCGCCCCGCGACCGAGGCGGCCCGCAGGATGCGCAGCCGCGTTCTGATGCGCTCGGCTGCGGGTCCCTTGGGATAACGTCGCAGGTATTCCTCGTACTCGGCTTTGGCCTGGGCGACCTCTCCCGAGCGCTCGCGCGACAGTCCCAACAACTCCTGTACTTCGGCGCGCTCGGGAAATTCCGGCTGGCGCTGCAGTTTGGTCAGGACCTGCACGGCCTGCGGATAGTCACGGGCACGCATGGCCTTGCGTGCCTGGTCCAACAGGCTCTTCAACTGACCCGGGTCCAGGGATGGATCGATTCCCATCTGCTCAACGGGTGGGAGCGGCGGCTCCGCGAAGGCGGCGTTGGGATCGTTGGTGATGGAGTCGTCGCCGACCGCGAGCCAGGCTCTCGGGTAGTCCTTGCTGGCGGTGCGCAGCACGCCCTCGGCAACCGTGCGCTGATCAAATGGGCCGACGCGCAGGCGGTACCATTTTTCGCCCCCGGTCTCGACCTCTGACACAAAGGCCTTGGTTTGCAGGCGCTTGGTCGCTGTTTCAACCGCACCTGGATCGAACGGTGTGCGTTGGGATTCGAGATTGATGGCGTAATTGCTGGCCGTCTCGCCTCGTTCGGTGACGAGCACCCGCGACTTTTCGTCCTTGGACCTGAGGAGGCGGATGCGCAAGCCGGTGGCGCTGGCTCCTTGCGCCAGGACGAAGGATTCGGGTTTGGCCCATGTGAGGGTCAGGGTTACTTCACCGCCCAGGGACGATTCCAGGCGAGCTGAGGCGATAATGCCTCTGGGCCCCGAAATCGTCGGGATTTCCGTGGTGATCTCGCCACTGGCGGCGAGGTTGCCGGTCACACCGCAGTCGCGATCAACCCGCAGCCGCAGTCTGACTTCCGGTCCCTGGCTGGCAGGTGCATGGCCGGCGTAGTGCAGCGAGCAGTTGAATTGCAGCGTGATGTCGACCTGCGACTCGCGCTCGTCGATATCAATGACATCAATCAGCTTGGACGGCCCCTGGGGCTGCAACTGCGGTACGCCGATGCCCCGCATCTGCGCGCCGGCAAGACCGGGCGCGAGCGCGACGAGCGCGCCAAGCAGGACGGCCGGAATGTAGCGCACAGTCTTAATGGAACGCACCGTCGGTCACCTTGTGATGGCCAGCAGGGCGGGCTTTGGAGACGGTTGTCAGCTTGGCATCGGTGTAGACGTGACACGCACCGGTGCAGTTCTGCAGCTCACTGATGTTGTAGGTCAGGCCCTCGGCCGTCTTCTGATGCGCCTCGGGCTTGAACGAGTTGGCATGGCAGCCACCGCAACCCGGACGATATCCCGCGAACTGCCAGGTGGCCTTGTCCGTGTTGGTGGTATGGCAGGCGGTGCAGCCGGGCACGCCTTTGTGCTCGCCAGGGTACTCGGCAGATGTGTGTGTGAAGGTCACCATTGACCAGTTCGGATAGTGGTGACACGTGGAGCAGTCGAGCGAGGTCGTCATGTGGTTGGCGACTTTGCCGGTCGCGGCGCCGCCGTTGTGACATGACTGACAGTTGGCGGCGAGTCCCGTGTGGTTGAAGCGAGCAGGGCTCCACGACAGGGTGCCGTGGCACGATCCGCAGTCCTGGGTCGTGGGTACGTGATTGCGCGGTAGACCTGCCGCGCGAACACCCGTGTGGCAGGTGCGACATGCGCCTGAGCCTCCTGCGGTCCCGAACTTGGCTCCCATGGCGATGTTGTTGTGATCCATGCGGACCGGGGTAAATGCGTTGGTCGTATGGCACGCACCGCAGTTGTTGTCGCTCGCGATGTGCCCCGGGTTCTTACCCATGGCCTTTACGCCGTTGTGACAACTGAAGCAGGTACCCCGCACCTGCAGGTGGTCCATGCGGACGATGGGCAGGAAGTTGTACTGCGTGTGGCAAGCCTCGCAGTTGTCCTGAGTCAGAACGTGTGTCACGGGTCGGGGAGTCGAATTTACGCGTGAGCCCTGCGAGTGACAGCCCACGCAGTTGCGAGGGGTACCTTTGAACACACCCTGCAAGTGGCAGTACTCGCAGGCCAGATCGCGATGGAACCCGCGCAGCTCGTACCCGGTAGTCAGGTGGTCAAACTGCGTACGCTGGACCGCTTTGGCGTGGGGCGTCATGAGCACGAAGAACAGCAGTCCCAACGCCAGGAAGAGTGCGGTTGCGATGATTTTTTGTCCCCGGACCATGAGCGCTGTTCCTTAGTTCGTCCGCGGGCGTTTGAAAGTAGTCGTGTTGTGACACTGCTGACACTCCTTCCCGAAGCGTCCCTGGTGCACATCGTTACTCGAATGACACGTACCGCAGATCATCGAGGGCTTGACGATGTTCTGAGGGCGGATATGGCAATCGGCGCAACCCGTCTTTGCGTGCGCGCCCAGCAACGGGAAGCGGGTGTGGGTTGCGTGGTCGAAATCCCACATCTTCCAGCCGTTCGGGTTGTGACACTCGGCGCAGTCCTTACCCAGGCCGCCGTTGTGGACATCGTCCTTGGCATGACAACCCACGCATTCCTTTGGCGCGTCGTTGAAGCGCTGCGTGGTGTGACATTGGCCGCAGGTCACGACCACGTGCAGGCCTACGAGCGGGTACTTCGACTGATCGTGGTCGAAGTTCACTTCCGGCCACTTCGTTGCGGTGTGGCATTGCTCGCACTTCTTGCCCAGGGTGCCGCCATGCGGCTCGTCTGCTCTGTGACAGTCGATGCACTGGGTGCCCAGCTTCTGGTCCTTGACCACATTGGTGTGGCACACGTGGCAGTCCAGGTTGGCGTGCGCGCCTTCGAGGGCAAACTCGAATTTCTGCAGGTGGTCGAAGTTGGTGACCTTCCACACATCGCTGTTGTGGCAGTCGGAGCAGACGGGTCCCAGTCGGCTGACATGCTTGTCATCCGTCTTGTGGCAACCGACGCAATCCTTCGGGATCGGGTCCTTCAGGTTGCCGCTGCGATGGCAGTCGCCGCAGCCGATCCGGGCGTGCTTGCCGTTCAAGGGGAAGCCGGTTTCCCGCGCGTGATCGAACTTCTGCGAGGCCCAGTCGGCGGTTGAGTGGCAATTGGCGCACTGCGTGCCCTGGCTGCCCTTGTGAACGTCATCCGGCGTGTGGCAGGCAACGCATTGCTTGGGCGTTCCCTTGTAACGCTGGCCTGCGTGGCATGCGGCGCAGGGGACTTCGCGATGCTTGTTGGTCAACTGGAAGTCGGTCTTCTCGTGATCGAAAGTGTTTTTCTGCCAGCTCTTCGCGTCGTGGCACTTCGTGCATTCGGTGCCGAGATTTCCGCGGTGTATGTCGTCCTTGCGGTGACAGTCGACGCAGGTGGAGGGCGTCTTCCGATAAGGCGTCTCGGGTTTGTGGCATCCCGTGCAGGCCACCGCCACGTGCGCGTCCTTCAGCGGGAAATTCGTCAGGTCGTGTGTGAAGCCAGCCTGGTTGAGCTTGTTGATGTCAGCGTCGCGGCCGAGGTGCTCGGTGTGGCAACCACGACATTGGCCGGTGGCTGCCTGGGGCATCCGTCCGTGGTAACGGGTCTTTGTGTTGATATCGGCGGCAGTGTCTTTGTGGCAATCGAGGCAGAGTGCCGTCTGGCGCTCGCGGTTGGCACGGTCATGGCAATTGCTGCATTCGCCTTCGATCTTGGCGTGGGCCTTGGAGACCGGCCCCGGCATGATGAGCTTTTCGATGTTCGCGGCGTGGACGGCCGGAGTGAACAGCCAGGCGCACAACACCAACAACAGCGCCTTCGCCAGGATCCTCGAGCTGAACATGCGGTACTGCTGCTGAGGGTCAGTACACGTGCACGGAAATCACATGCACGATGCCGGCGGCTATCAGCATGAGAAATAACGGCATGTGCAGTACGTGCCATACGGAGAACAGCTTCTCGTAGATCCGGAACTCAACTACCTCCCGTGTGACCTTCATCCTCCTCGCGACGTAGTCGAATGCTACACGCTCGAATCGATCGCTCTGTTTGGCGACTGCCTTGTGACGCTGGGCTGTGACGCGTATGGCGGCTCGGACGTAGCGGCGCAGCCGCGAGCGAGCGCCGGAGTAGCGCAGTGCGATGGTGGTCGGTGCGAACATCATCATGACTGGATTCCATTCGGCGACCTCCAGCAGACGCGCCTCCTCGTTTTCGACGAGATTGGCCAGCTCGGGCATCATCAGAAGCTTGGTGGAGCGCTCACGCAGCTCGGAGGCGCGCTCCTGCAACTCGGACAGGGTGGCTTTGCGGCCGTACAGGCCGTGGTGAATTTTCGAATAGAAGTAGCGCCCGAAGATGCCGCTGCCGGCCACGGTCAACATGGAGAACAGCGCGATGTTGCTGTTGGTGGCGCCGAGGCTGAAGCCGCAATGGATCAGGATGCAGACCGGGCCGATGATTCCCATCATCATGTGGGTCTGAAACCAACGGGGGACGCTGCCGAGCCAGCGCAGCGAACGGACCCGCTTGCGCACGGCATACATCAGTTGGAGGAGAATCATGCTGCCGCCCACGATGCCAATCGCGTAGCCGAGGCCGCTCTTGGGGCTGAGGTAGTGCGCCACCGGCAGCTGAATGCCGACGATCAGCACCAGGGCCGCGCCTACGAAGATGATCTGTTCCGTTGAAAATCGTGAGCGCGCCTGCTGCATGAGACTTCAGCCAATTTCTCGATCAATGGAAATCTTAACGGGATGGCCGTCACGTGGATTCACACTGGTCACACTTCCAACAAGATCGCCGCTCGCGGGGAGCGCATCACCGTTTTTCGAGATGCGTGCCTCAATTTGGACAGTGTTGGCGTTGGAGAGATTGCGCCCGGGAACCATGGCGTTGCCGTCGTTGAGCGTGAAGGTGACCGGCCAATGCTCGGCCCGTACGCGCAGTACGGCCAGGGGAGGGCCTGGGGCGTTTGGCTGCTTGGCGTAGATGAAGAGGGTGACACCAGATTTGGCCTGGCGGGCCAGTTTGGAGGTGATTTCAACCGTGCCGGAGATCTCGGCGTTGCCCGTTCCGGAGGATGCCGGGGCGTTGTGTGTGCCACCGGCGGCAGAGTCGGGGGCGGATGTGTTGGTCGGCGCGTTGCCCGTGGCGGGCCCTGAGGCCGCGTCGGCGTGGCCCGCCGTGGTGTTGGCCACTGTCATAATGCGTGGCTTGTCGAAGGCGTCGGCGATGTCCGCTATCTGGTCACCCGAGGCCTGGGTGGGACCTTCGGCTGTTGAGCTGGCGGCCGTGGGGGTCGCAGACGCTACGTGAGATCGGGCCGCCTTTGCCTCGGCTGCCTTCCCCATGTACTCGTACGACTCCGCCAGGAGCTCCCAGTCCTTGTCAGAGCCGCCTTGCGTCGCCAAGCGAACGGCCAGCTTGTTTGTGACGTCGTCCAGGGATCCCGCGGTTGGTGAGGGCTGTTGGCCCATCTGCGTGTCGTGGGACGGTTGTGCTGCTGCCGTGGTGGCATGCGATGAGGCGATGGAGTCCGGCGAGCCCAACAGGAAGTAAATTCCCAGTGCAACTCCAACCAGCGCCAGACCTGCGGCGACGGGCACCGCGAATGACGGAATAGGCTGGCGCCTGGCACCGCTCTCGGCGGTCGCCTCACCCAGTGCTGGACGTTCACGCAGCCAGGCGCGCACGGTCACCATGATGGCAACCGCGACCAGCACACCGGCAAGAAACCAAAATGAATCGCGGGGTGACATAAGCCCTGAGTTAAGTCGAAGGAATATCTACGGAACAGTTGTAACGTGAGTTGAGGTAAGCGTCTACGCGTCGCGGTTCGCAGACGCGGGCAATTTGCGAATCAGTTCACACTAACTTCCACCGCTGCTGTCTGTGTGAACAGACGTCTATGCCGTGATGATTTGAAAGGGTAATTTGTGGCAGCGAAGCGCATGTGCCGTACACCAAGAAATGTGATCTGCGTCAATGAGTGCCTGGTGGGTCATTTATCTCATTCCTCTGTTGATCGTGTGGTCCTGGCAGGTTGCCAGGCGCCGCCGAATCGCGATCAAGGGCCGCGAGGCACACGTGCAGGCACAGCGTGCCGGACTCAACGAGCCCGTCTCGCTCCATCCCATAATCAACGCCTCCCTGTGTGTTGGATGCAGTGAGTGCGTCAAGGCCTGCCCGGAGAAGGAAAGCGACGTTCTCGGGATGGTTGACGGCAAGGCGGAGCTGATCAACGCGGGCGATTGCATCGGACATGGAGCGTGCCGAACGTCCTGCCCGGTCAACGCCATCTCCCTGGTGTTTGGGACAGCGAAGCGTGGCATCGACATCCCGGTGTTGTCGCCCGATTTTGAGACCAACGTCCCGGGTATTTTTGTGGCGGGCGAATTGGGCGGCATGGGCCTCATCCGCAATGCGCTCGTCCAGGGCACCGAGGCCATCGAAGCCATTGCGCATCGGCGGCAGCGGCGCCAGGGCATGGTGGATGTCGTGATTGTTGGCGCGGGACCCGCCGGGTTTGCTGCATCGCTGACCGCGATGTCCCTGGGACTGAAGTACGTTACCCTGGAGCAGGAGTCTCTCGGCGGCTGTGTGTTTCAGTATCCGCGCGCGAAGCTCGTCATGACTTCGCCGGTTGAGGTTCCGATCATCGGCAAGTTGAAGATCACACAGACTTCCAAGGAAGAGTTGCTGGAGTTCTGGCAGAACGTCGAGCGCAAGACCGGCGTTGCCATCCGGTACCGGGAGCGGGTGGAAAGCATTACTCCCCGTGGCGGCGGATTCCTGATCCGCACGAGCAAAGGTCAATACGCTGCATCCTCCGTATTGTTGGCCATCGGGCGCCGCGGCACGCCTCGCAAGCTGGGTGTTCCTGGCGAGGAGCTTTCGAAGGTCGTGTATCGGATGATTGATCCCGAACAGTACTCAGGCCAGCGGGTGCTGGTGGTGGGTGGAGGCGATAGCGCGCTGGAAGCGGCCAGCAGCATCGCTGAATCAACCAACGCCAAAGTTGCGTTGTCCTACCGTGGCGATTCGTTCACACGTGCCAAAGCCCGGAACCGCGAGCGCCTCGAAAATGCCCGCCGAACCGGTCGTCTGCACGTTGTGTTGCGTTCGGAGGTCCGGCAGATAGCGCACGACGCGGTGGTGATGGAGCAGAGCGGCAAGCTCATGCGGATTCCCAATGAAGTGGTGATCGTCCAGGCAGGCGGCATCGTGCCAACCGACTTTTTGAAAAATGTCGGGGTGCAGGTTCAGACGAAGTACGGCACGGCATGAGGTTGTTTCAGCTGAGCAAAGGATGGCGGCAACTTGCCGCGGTGGCGGTTGCGTCAGGTTGGGTAGCGCACGCGGCCGCCCAAAGCGGTCCTGCCGCGCATGATCCGCTTCAGAACGAATCGGCGCCGATGCATTCGGCTACGGACGCGTCGGCAGATGCGGTACCGAGTCCTTCGTCGCTGGCTCCGGCGAAGGGCAAGAAGCACTCCAAGACGAAGGCTGCCGCGCCGCAGGCGAGCCCACAACCCGAATTTTCGGTCGATGCACCTCACGCGGTGTCGCCTGAGCCCGCCGTGTCTGGCCGGGCCGCCGTGCCCGCCGGGGCCGCGGTGCCTGGTGAGGCTGCCGTGCCTGGTGAGGCTGCCGTGCCAGCTGTGCCCCGAGAGGCGCCTGTGCCTGCTTCGCCAAGGTCCCCAAGCCGTTCAGCGCAGACCGCCACAAGCGCGGCTGCGTCTGGCGAGATGATGAGAACGGCGCCGTCATCGACTACGGACGGTGCCAAGCCGCACAAGTCCTTCAAGGCCCGCGTCAAAGACCTCGCTGCGAAAGTAACGCCGGGCCATCACAAGTCCGGGACGGACGCTGCTGCCAGTGGTGGCACTGCCGCTGGCGGAGTTGCCACGGCCGGCGGAGTTACGAATGCCAATGAGTCCGCTACGCCGCCGCCGGCGACGATGGGCGGTCCAATCGGCGCTGCACCGAGCGCTTCGGCACCGTCGACGGCAACCGCGTCGACAAACACGGACGCTCCCAAGCCGAAGAAGTCCATCGGCCGCCGCATGAAGGACCTCGCGGCCAAAATTACGCCCGGACGCAAGACCGCGGCCGATGCGACTGCGGTAATGCCAGCCGACACCGTTACTGCGGTGCCCCCACCTCCGGTGGCGGACACTTCCAAGGCGCACAAGTCTATTGGCACCCGCGTGAAGGATTTGGCGGCGAAAATTACGCCTGGACATCATAAGTCGCCGGACGCTGCAGCTAACGAGCCGACGCGCGTCAGGGGCAAGACTGTTATGCGCCACCGGCCTGACAGCGCGCCGACCGCGGAAGCGAAGGCATCCCTGCGTACGAAGCAATTTGGCGCCGCCATGCAGGAGTTGCGCAGGGCCGCTGAAAAGGGCGACGTTGAATCCGAGTACCTGCTGGGCCTCGTCTATGCGAGCGGTGTCGCCCCGGAGATATCAACAACCGAGGCACGTCGCTGGCTCGAAGCGGCCGCCACCAAGTCACACCCTGAAGCTGCTCTGGCGCTCTCGGGTTTGTTGGCTGATGGCGCTGATCAAGACCGCACCGCTGCGGAAACGTGGCTGGCACGCGCGGCAAGCGAAGGCGAACCCACTGCCATCAAGCTGAGAGCTGCCCATTCACTGCCATTGGCACCATCGCGCGACGCCAAGGGCGACACTGTGCTGGCGCGCGAGCTGTTGGTTTGGGCGATTCGTCACGGTGACGAGAGGACGCTCGACGTGTTCATCAAGGTCGCCGGCATCGAAAATGCCGACGAGTTTGGCCGTACACCGTTGCAATATGCGGTGATGAGCGGGTCCCTGGTTGCCGTCCAACATTTGCTGGCGGCCGGCGCCGACACGGGCCACGCGGATCGATTCGGCGTCACGCCGTTGATGCTTGCCGCTGAAGCCGAGAACGACAGCATTCTCGATGGACTGCTGAAAGCCGGCACGGACATCAACAAGAAGGACAGTGTGGGTGACACTGCGCTGTTCTACGCTGCCCGTGTAGGTCGAACTGACCACGTTCAACGCCTGATCGCAGGTGGCGCGGCGATTGATCAATCGAATTCGGATGGCTGGACTGTCGTCGACGTGGCTTCAAAGAACGACCATCCGGAAACGATCGCGGCTCTCAAGAAGGCAGGCGCCACGGGGCATCTCAAGGCCTCTGTCATGCGCGAAGGCGGTGGAGTTGATCCCACGCGCGGCGGTGAGCTCTATCAAGGCTGGCCACCGATCGCCATCGCGGCTAGTCGCAATGAAGCGCGTTTGGTTTCAGACCTCCTTGCCGGCGGTGCTCGTGCGGACGAGCCGACCCCTCAACGGGATACGCCATTGTTGGTGGCAGCAAAGTACCGCGCGTCCGCCGTTATTGCTCCGTTGCTGAAGGCCGGTGCAAATCCTGCTCACTTCGACGAGAGCGGTGAAACGGCTCTCGGCTATGCTGCGGCTCATGGCGAACTCGACGTCCTCGATGCGCTGCTGCAGAAGGGCGTGTCGCCCGACACGCGAGGGCACACTGAGGAACCCGCGATATTGCGGGCTACCCGAGTACATGACGAAGTCGCCGTCAAACGCCTGATCGACGCCGGTGCAAACGTTAACCTTCAATCGGGTAACGGCACGTCTGCGTTGATGGTGGCTGCCGAGGGTTCGGATTCAAAGATCATGGAGCTGTTGCTCGGGGCGGGCGCCAAGGTTGAACAGGCGGACAAGACCGGGCGCGATGCGCTTTGGTTCGCCGCCGACAGTGGCACCGAAGAAATCGCAGACCGCCTGCTTGCCGCTGGCGCGCCCGTGGACTCGAACCGCAAACAACAGTCGCCACTGTTCGCCGCCGTCCGCGCGGGCCGTCCCGGCATGGTGGAGCACCTCATCCGCAAGGGTCTTTCACCGAACGCCAAAGGCAACGCCGGCGACACCCCAATCATCTCCGCCGCCGCCCGCGGCGACGCCGCACTCGTTACTGTCCTGGTCGGAGGCGGCGCCACGGTCGACGAACAGAACAACGCCGGCAACACAGCGTTGATAGTCGCCGTCCGCGAAGGTCACGCAAACGTGTGCAAAGTGCTGTTGAACGGCGGCGCCAACACCCGTGTCCGCAACAAGGACCGCATTGACGCGCTCGACACCGCTAAGCGCCGCAACATGCAGGAGATCGTAGCGCTGTTAGACGCGCATTGAGCGCGAAGCGAACGTGGCGGATGGCGGATCCGCGTCTGCCAGTGTCGTCCGTTCTATCGACGCGAGTTGGAGTCGGCGCTGAGGTTGCGGAAGTGGCGAGGGTGATTCAGGCGACGGCTATGCACCAAGTCATGTGAGGCAACGAGCGCGTACCGGAGTGGGCCCGCAGCTCCCGACGACCACGGTAAAGGGCGACCCCACGATGGCAGCGCGGGCGGCCATGACGGCAGGGTAGCGTGCTCCGAGGGCGACGGCCGGGATTACTTGTTTGGGCCGAATTCCAGATGCACTTTCACGTGCGCCTGCGAGGCTAACCCGTCAACGAAGCGCGGATCGTATTTCCACTTCCGCACAGCATCAACGGCCGACCTGTCAAACATTCCCGACGGCGCGGACCGGATAACGGAGACGTCTTGAACGACGCCTTGCGGTGAAACCGTTATTTCGAGGTCGACCGAACCAACAATCCCTTCCTTCTTGGCCGTGGAGGGGTAGTCAGGGTTGACTCGGCGGATCAGCTTGGCCTCCTGAACCACCGGCGGCGGCTCACCACCACTGCGGTGGTGGCTGGCCGGAGCGGGCGTATGCGTCGGTTCGGCGGCAGGAGTCGATTCACCCACAGGCGCGGACGCTGCGGATGCAAGGGCCGACGCTGCGGATGTAGGGGCCGACGGTGTAGCCGTTGGCGCCGCTGATGCACTAGCCGCCGTGTCGCCAGGTGTTGCCGCTGCGACAGAAGGGCCAGCGGTCGCGGTGCCAGCAGTGGCGCCGGGGCCAGCAGTGGCGGCAGGGCTAGCGGTGGCGGCAGGGCTAGCGGCGGAGGACGAAAGGGTTGAAGACGCCGGAGCAGCCCCCGGATGAGCGCCTTCGGAGGAGGTTGAGCTCGCTCGAGTTAGTCCCACTGGCGTTTCGGGGGCGAGCCACGAAGACGGATCGGCCGTCGCGGCGGTCGATGCGCCTGTCGAGGCGGTCGTCCCGGCGCCTGTGGAAGAGGCAACGGACGAGCGGGAATTACCCGTTGATTCGGTTGCCGCAGCGTTACCCGACTCGGCGCCGCGTGTGCTGGCCGAGGCGGTAGCGCCCGGGGCACCAGACCGGGCGGCTCCGGTCGACGCCGCGGAACCGGCATCGCCCTTGGCGACCGCAGAAGACCCGCCAGACTTCGAGCCATTCTTCTTCGCGCCCTTGGCAGCGGCATTCCTGCCAGCCGCGTCGCCGCGGCTGATCAACAAGCCGTCGAAGAAATCCAACCGCGGATGCGAAGGCGACAATTGCCGCAACTTATCCACATCGGCTCGCGCCGTCTTGAAATCATCCGCCTTGAAAGCAGCTTCAATCTGCGCAACGAGGTCCGTGACCTCACGCGGATATTCCGGCGCATGAGCGACCACCGGCGGCGCAGCCCTGGGTGCCTCGCTCTTCGAGCCAAACATCTTGAAACCCAGGAACACCACGACAGCAACGACGGCAACACCGCCACCGATCATCGTTGCCAGGCGTTTCGTATCAAACTCGTCCGAAGTTGCCTCGTAGTTGCTACGCGCGGCACGGGCCATCGCGGCGGCTTCTGAGAAATCGCCACCAGCGCGCGCCTGTGGCGGCTCCAGCGGCGGGATTCGCTCGAGTGGAGGAGTGCGCTCGAGAGGGGGCGTGCGCTCCAACGGTGGGAATCTGACCGGAGGCGCTTTCCCGGCGGCACCGGAACCAGCACGTCGTGGGCTGCCACTGCGTGGGCCGCCACTGCGTGGGTTGTCCTCGCGTGAGCTGAAGTCGCGCGAGCCACCTGCGAATGACGCAGAACCGACCGAACTGCCAGAACCGCCCGAAGCTGAGGTGCTCCTCGACGCTGAGGCGCCCCTGGAAGCTGACGTCGACCGGGCGGTTGCCGCGCCACCAGCATTCCTTCGTGGCCCGATGGTGCCCGAGCCAGGAAACTTCGCTGCCAGGTCATTGGCGTGGTTGTTCGACTCAACACCGCGGGCGCGTGCGCCGCGCGCTCCACCAGAGCCACCAGGGCCAGATGCGCTCTCCGCAGGAGCAGAACGAGAACGCATTGGAGGCACTGACGACCGCGGCTCCACGCCTGAGCCCGACCCCGCGCCCGATCGCGAGTGCCCCACGCCTGACTGCGAGTGGCCCGCACCTGACTGCGAGCGCCCCACACCTGATCGCGACTGACTCGCGCCTGACCGCGACTGGCTAGCCGGCGCACCGCGCGCGGATGACCGTCCGGCGCCCAGGGAAGTAACTTGCATCGGTCCCGCGCGACCCGCGCGCGCAAACCGAGGTTCGGAAAACTCGTCAGACTGCTCCAAATCCTGAAAATCATCCGACTTGGGAGTCTCCGCAACAGGCTCCTCCGCCGGCGTCTCTTCACTCTCCTCAACCTGTTGGTCAGCGGCAGCGGCCAACTCGAGCGCTGCGATCAGCTTCTCGGCCTCGATAGGGTAGGACAGCGTCTGAAAAATATTGAACGGCCCCAGCCGCCCACGCAACAACTGCAACCGCTGGCGATCGGCGGCGAAAATCCGCAACACCGAGGGCCATTTCTTCGAGATCGTGCCCAACAGCTCGAGACCCGAGCCGTCTTCCAACCGTTCGGTGGCCACGATGACCTCGAACGTGTTCGAACGCAGCAGGTCGAGGCAGTCGCCTTTGTTGGTTACACAGTCGACAGTGTAAAGCTCCCGGAGCGATCGGGTGATCGCCAAGTTGCTGGCGGAATCCTGGTCGACAACGAGCACACGCATGCGGCAAATGTTACCGGACGCCTTCCATGAGGCTCAGCGGCAGGTCACGGTTTCCATATTCTGGCCAGATACACAGTGTTGGCCAGCGCGCACAGGTTTTGAGTGTGTCGCACCGCTCAGTGAACACGCCGTGCATGCGTCACATTTGGCACGCCGGCGAGCCTGCGCAACAGGCGCGCGAGCTGCTCCAGATCGGTGACGGAAACTGTTGCGAGGACGTGGGCCGTCCCGGCGTCCCGATCGGTAGTCGTTGTCATAGCCTCGATGCTCAACCGTTCGAGCGCCAAGACATCGGTCACATCCCGAACGAGTCCCCGGCGATCGTAGGCGGTCACGGAAATCTGCACCACGAGGCCTTCAGCAGAATCGGACGCCCATTCAACCTGTAGCACCCGTTCGGGTCGCGAGGCGCGCATCCTGGCAAGACTGGGACAGTCGGCGCGATGGATCGTGACGCCACGGCCCAATGTTACGTAACCCGCGATGGGCTGCGGGCGCAGAGGTGCGCAACAACGGGCCAGAGTTGTCGGCAGGTCACCGACACCTTCGATGTCAACCGGCGCTCCGCCAACAGCCCGGCGTGCGCGGCGACGAACAACAGGCGCAACAACCGGCTCGACAACAGTCGGCGCGGCGGCGGCTGACGCTGCCACCGGCGGTTGCGCGGCCTCCTCCTGCTTGCGAAACCAGGCACGGACTTTGGTCCGGCTGTGAGGTGAGCCGAGGTATCCCTGCTCCGGAGCCAGCCAGTCCCTGCTCGGGGACTCCAGTTTGCCCGCGATCACTTCCACGATCTCACCGTTTTTCAAAGTGTATGTCAGGGGCACGATGCGCCCATTGACCTTGGCACCTTTGCAACGATGGCCGAGCGATGTGTGGATCTGGTACGCGAAGTCGAGAGGAGTGGCCCCTTGAGGCAGATCTATGACTTCACCCTTCGGCGTGAGCGCGTAAACCCGGTCCTCAAACAACTCCGTGCGCATGCGTTCGAGGAAGTTGCGATCGTTCTCATCGCTGGGAGTGTCCTGCGGTTCCAGCAGCTTTCGAACCCACTCGATCTTGCGTTCGTACTGCGCGTTCCGCGCACCGCCTTCCTTGTACGTCCAGTGTGCCGCTACTCCCAGCTCCGCGTGCTCGTGCATCTCACGGGTACGTATCTGCACTTCCACGCTTTTGCCGCCAGGACCTATGACCGCGGTGTGAATGGAGCGATAGAAGTTACCCTTCGGCGTAGCGACATAGTCGTCAAACTCGCCAGGAATGTAGTGCCACAACCCGTGCACGACTCCCAGTGCCGCGTAGCACTCGGGTATTGAGCTCACGACGACACGCACAGCGCGCACATCAAACAGTTGGTCAAAGGCAAGATGCTTACGCTGCATCTTCCGGTAGATGCTGTACATGTGCTTGGGCCGGCCGTACACCTCGGCATTGATCCCGGCCTTGCGCATCTCCGCTTGCAGGCTCGTGCAAAGCTCCTCGATATAGCGCTCACGATCGGCGCGGCGTTCATTGAGGGCGGCAGCGATGTGCCGATATTCATCCGCATCGAGGTATCGGAACGCGAGGTCTTCGAGCTCCCACTTCAACTGCCACACACCGAGTCGATTGGCCAACGGCGCAAACACCGCCCGAGTTTCCACGGCCAGTCGCTCACGTTCCTCAGGTGGCAATGCGCGCGCGTGCCGCAGTTCGACCAGTTGCTCGGCCAAACGTGCGAGCACGAGGCGTGGATCACTCACTACCGCCAGCAGCATCTTCCGAAGCGTCTCTGCCTGACGGGAGTCGAGCCCTTGGGTCGGAGACCAGTCCCGGGGCAGCCCGAGCTCGCCCAGGCGCACCAGGGCCAATGCTGTCTCCGCCGCCGGGGAGCCGATCAGACGAGCCAGCTTCTCCGGCGTGATGCCGGGCAAACCGACGGCGGGTTTGGCCAGCACCGCTGTAGCGAGCTCTGCATCGTCCGTCAGGGCGCCCATGACCTCCGCCGCCTCGGCACCGAGAGCGAGCCGGTCAGGCGGTAGCTGAGTCGCCTCCTCGATGGCGCTCCGTGTCAGAGCGATCGATTCGCGAATCGGCGGCGGACAGAGTTGAATAGTCTCCAAGGCGGCTATCGTTCAAAAGCGTCGGCGGGGCCGCATGGCATGTCGCCTGGAGCGGTTTGCAGCTATCATACCTGCCTGTTTTTCCTGGCGGCGCCGAAGCTTAGCTGCCTGACGGATCGCGCGGATAAAACCTCGGTGCCGGAAGCTTTCGAAACAATTCGCGTCGAGGCCTATGGCCCCGGCGGCGGTGCGCTCATTGTCGAGTGCCGCACTGACAATCGTGAGCGCACGATTGCGCAGTTGCGTCAGATCGTGCGCGAGCACGGTGGCCATCTCGGTGCGCGCGGAGCGGTGAGCTATTTGTTCAATGAGGTGGGACGCCTGACTTTCCCCCCCGGACACGACGTGGCCCGGGTGGCAGCCGTTGCACTGGAAGCGGGCGCGGAGGACGTGATACCAGCTCCGCTGGAAGTATTGACCGATCCAATCGATTTCGACACCGTGCGCGCGGCGCTGCAGGCCGCGGGGTTTATCCCGGCCAGCGCGGATGTGACCTGGCGTGCTTCGATTACGGTTCCGCTCACAGGGGAGGCGGCGGTGGCGATGCTGCACTTGATCGAAGCCCTCAAAGACCTGAAAGACGTAGAGAACGTTTATACAAATGTCGAGATACCGGACGAGGTCCTGGCGCGCTCTTGATGTCAGTACATTGGCTGAGGGTCGCCTGGCTCCGGGCGCGTCGGGTGTCCGTGTCGCTGAGGCACGGCCCAGTCCCGTGCCGGCACTCAATGTACCGCCTCTTAATGTAAAGATACTCGGGCTCGATCCCGGCTCCCGGCGGACGGGATTCGGCGTCATCGAGTGCCGCGGCGCCGATTACAAGCATGTGGCCCACGGCTGTATCGCGGTGGCGGGCCTGGAGCTCGCTGACCGGCTGCGGCGGATATTCGAGGTGCTGACGGAACTGATCTCGGAACATGGTCCCGGGGAGATTGCGGTCGAAAGGGTATTCGTCAACCGCAATGTGGAGAGCGCTTTGAAACTGGGGCAGGCCCGGGGGGCCGCACTCTGTGCAGTCCCTGAAGGCGTCCCTGTGTTCGAATACGCGCCTCGCGCCATCAAGCTTGCCCTGGTGGGGTCAGGCGCTGCGGAGAAGGCGCAGGTGGGTCACATGATCAAAACGTTGCTGCAGTTGGACGAGAAGCTTTCCCCGGACGCCTCGGACGCTTTGGCGATAGCTGTGTGTCATGCGCACACGCGCCGATTGCATCAGCTGGCATCCCGATGATCGGATCCATCCGCGGCCGAATCGCCTCGAAGGCGCCGCCGCAACTCATGGTGGAGGTTGGTGGAGTCGGCTACGAGATCGAAGCGCCGATGTCCACGTTCTTCCTGTTGCCGTCAGTCGGTGAGGAGGTTTTCCTCCTGACGCATCTCGTGGTTCGCGAGGACGCGCATATCCTCTATGGTTTTGGGACGGACGCTGAGCGCAGGCTGTTTCGTAGTCTCATCAAAGTGTCGGGTGTGGGTCCGAAAATCGCTTTAGCGCTGCTCTCGGGAATCAATGTGGAGGCCTTTGCGCTGTGCGTTCAAAATCAGGATATCGCGGCGTTGACCAAGGTACCCGGCATTGGACGCAAGACGGCGGAGCGCCTCGTTGTCGAGATGAAGGACCGTCTCGGGCCGCCGTCTGAAACCTCAGTTCACGCCGTCGCGAGCCCGCCGGGCGCAAACCCGGAAGCCGAGGCTTTTGGCGCACTGGTGGCTCTCGGTTACAAGCCGGCTGAGGCAACGCGCTTGCTCAAGGCGGCAGGTCCCGGTACACACTCCACTGAAGAGTTGATCCGGCGCGCACTTCAAGGCGCGATCTGAAGGTTTGTATGGTGCAGTCAGAAGCAGAGCGGGTAGTCAGCGGAGCGGTCCAGGGCGAGGAGGACGCCGTCGAGCGCGCCATCCGTCCACGTCGCCTCGATGAGTACATTGGTCAACCGCAGGTCAAGACACAACTCGAAATCTTCATCGGCGCCGCCCGTCAACGTGGCGAGGCGCTCGATCACGTGTTGATCTTCGGTCCCCCGGGACTCGGTAAGACCACTCTCGCCAACATCATTGCCGCCGAGCTGGGTGTCAACCTGCGGCAGACCTCCGGGCCCGTGCTCGAGCGTCCGGGCGATCTGGCGGCGTTGTTGACGAACCTGCAGGCCCGCGATGTTCTGTTCGTGGACGAGATCCATCGACTTTCACCCATTGTGGAGGAAGTACTGTATCCCGCGATGGAGGATTACCAGCTCGACATCATGATCGGCGAGGGGCCGGCTGCACGCTCCATCAAGCTGAACCTGCCTCCCTTCACTCTGGTGGGGGCGACGACGCGAGCGGGCCTTCTGACCTCGCCCTTGCGAGATCGCTTTGGAATCGTGCAGCGCCTGGAGTTTTATGGCGTGGACGATCTTCAACGGATCGTCGTGCGCTCGGCCTCCATTCTCAACGCGCCCATCGACGCTGACGGTGCCCGACGCATCGCGCAGCGCTCTCGCGGCACACCCCGGATCGCCAACAGACTGTTGCGCAGGGTGCGCGACTACGCGCAGGTCAAAGCAGATGGCAGCATCAACGAAAAGATCGCGGATGCCGCCTTGAACATGCTGGAAGTCGATCCACTGGGATTCGACACGCTGGATCGCAAATTCCTGACGACGATCATCGAGCGTTTTGACGGGGGTCCTGTCGGCATCGACAGCATCGCGGCGGCGGTTGGGGACGAGCGCGGTACGCTCGAGGATGTCGTCGAGCCGTTTCTGATTCAACAGGGGTTCGTAGTGCGGACAGCGCGCGGTCGTATGGTGACCCGTGCCACGTATCTGCACTTCGGGCTGAAGGCACCCGAGCGAATCGCCGCCAATATGCAGCTTTTCGAGGACAATAAGTGACCCCGTTCAGGTGGGCGTCACGCGTCTACTGGGAAGATACCGACGCCGGCGGCATCGTCTACTATGGGAACTATCTGCGCTTCCTGGAACGAGCCCGAACCGAATGGTTGCGGTCACTGGGGTTCTCGCAGTTGAAGTTGGCAGAGGATCCCGGAGTTCTGTTTGCAGTGGTGAGTCTGAACATCGAGTACCGACGCCCGGCCAAACTCGACGATGAGCTGGTCACGACCTGTGAGCCGGCCATTGAAGGCTCTGCCACTGTCCGCTTCACGCAGCGTATCTACCGCGGCGTGGCGGAGGTGGAACCGACCAAGGAAGGTTTGTTGGTGGAGGCGAGTGTGCGCGTCGCGTGTATCGACGCACGGACCCTGCGGCCGAAGCGGCTGCCGGACTTTCTGACGAACGCCCGAGGAGCCCTTCTGAATGGGTGAGCAGCTGTCCATCATCAAGCTGGTCGTCGAGGCCAGCATCCCGGTCCAGATTGTCATCGGCATTCTGCTGCTGGCCTCACTGACATCCTGGGCCATCATCTTCCGCAAGCGCCTGATTATCAGTCGCGCGCGCCGTGGTGCCGATCAGTTCGAAAACAGCTTCTGGTCGGGCGGTGATCTCGCGCAGTTGTATCGCGCAATTGAGCAGCGCGGCGGCACGACCGGCATGGCCAGCATCTTCGAGTTCGGATTCCGCGAGTTCGCCCGGCTTCGACAGCAGGGGACCGTTGCCGCGGATCAGTTGTTGGAAGGTGCGCGGCGTGCGATGCGCGTGGCGCATCTGAAGGAGATCGACCGCTTGGAGGCGAGCCTCGCGACCCTTGCTACCGTTGGATCCACCAGCCCTTACGTTGGCTTGTTTGGCACCGTGTGGGGCATCATGAGTGCGTTCTCATCACTGGGTAATGTCCAGCAGGCAACACTTGCGATGGTGGCTCCGGGTATTTCGGAGGCACTCATTACGACGGCCATCGGCCTGTTTGCCGCTATCCCGGCGGTGGTGGCCTACAACCGTTTCGCCGACCAGGTGGGCCGGTTGGAAATTCGCTTCGACGCATTCACGGAGGAGTTTTCGACGATCCTCCAGAGACATGCGACGCGCGGACATGGGACGCCCACCTCCGCTGCGTCGGCTGCGGCGCCAACGAGCCTAGCGTAGGAGCGCCAAACAATGGCAAGCGTCTCACGCGGGCGGCGTCTGATGGGTGAGATCAACGTCGTACCCTACATCGATGTCATGCTGGTGTTGCTCATCATTTTCATGATCACCGCGCCGTTGCTGACACAGGGGATCAAGGTCGACCTGCCCAAGGCGGGAGCGGAACCTCTGGACCCCGAAATGCTCAAAAACGCCATACCGCTGGTGTTGTCGGTGGACCGCGCAGGTGCGCTGTATATGAATATCGGGGGTGGCAATCCTCAGGAACCGCTGACCGCGGCCGATGTCTCGGCCCGGTCCCAGGCCGCGCTGCAGCGCAACCCTGAGCTGCCGGTGCTGGTGAAGGCCGACAACCATGTCGAATATGGGATGGTGGTCCGGGCCATGGTCATCCTGCAGAAGGCGGGAGCCAAAAAGGTCGGTTTTATTACCGATCCGCTGCCCGCTGAGCCAACCCGTCGCGGTCACTGACGAGGCTCACACCGCTTCATGCTCGAGCGTACCAGTGACCGTTGGGTCTCAATCGCGTTATCCGTGGTTCTGCACGGCACGTTGGTTGCGGCTTTGGCGTATGGATTCTGGACGTATCACAAGTCGCCGCCACCGACTCCGACGCTGGCAATCGAGGGGACTGTTGTTGACTCGCGTTCGGTCAATGCAGCGGCCATAAAGACGCCGCCCGCACCCGCGCCAGAGCCACCGCCGCCGGCGCCGGAACCGAAGCCACCTGAGCCAGTTGAGCCTACAGGGCCGCCGGAGCCGACTCCGGAGGAGTTGGCGCAACGCGAGCAGGCTGCGAAGGAGCAAGCCGAAAAGGAACAGGCCGCAAAGGATCAGGCCATCAAGGAACAGGCTCAGAAGGAGCAGGCTGCCAGGGAGCAGGCGCAGAAGGAGCAGGAGGCGCGCGAGGCGCAGGAGAAGCAGAACCAGATCAACGAGCAGAAGCGGCAGCAGGAGGCCCAGCGCCAGGCTGAGGAGAAGCGCAAGCGCGAGGCGGCCGAAAAGGCCGAAGCCGAGCGCAAGGCCGCCGAAGCGAAGCGGCTCGCCGAGCAGAAAAAGGCGGAGGAAGCGCAGCGCCTCGCTGACGAGAAGGCGCGGCAGGAAAGCGAGGCCGAGTTGCGTAACAGCATGGCGGCCGAGGAGCATGCCAACCAGTTGCGTAACAGCGGTGCGCTGGCGAGCTGGGTAGGCCAGATTGCGGCTCGAATGCAGCGCGCCTGGTTGCGGCCGCCCTCGGCGCGGCAGGGTATCCAGTGCGTGTTGCATATCACACAGGCCCCGGGAGGCCAGGTATTGAGCGCCAAGGTTGAATCGTGCAACGGCGACCAGGCCGTGCGTGAATCCATTGAAGCCGCGGCCTACCGCGCCTCGCCGCTGCCGCCGCCGCCGGACCCGTCGCTGTTTGAGCGCGATCTGGAAGTCACGTTCAGACCGGATTGATGTCAAACTTCAACAGTAAGCCATGAGACCAAACAAACCAATTGCCTGTATCGCCGCCGCCCTGATGGCTGTCGGCTGCGCCTCGACCGCGTGGGCGCAACTCAAGATCGAGGTCACCAACGGAGTCGCTGATCCCGTGCCGGTGGCCATCGTGCCGTTCGCCAAGGCCCCTGCCGGAGACGGCGGTCTGGATGTCGCTCAGGTCGTCGAACACGATCTGCAGGGCAGCGGCCGTTTTCGAGCCCTGCCGCGGACCAACATGCCGTCGACGCCGACGCAGCCGAATGCGGTCGTGATGAGCGACTGGAAAAATGCTGGTGAGGATTACATCGTCGTCGGCCGGGTCGTGCCGATGGACGGCGGTAACCTGGCGGTGGACTTCGATTTGCTGAACGTATTGACCGGGCAGCGTGTTGGCGGCCAGCGTTTCATTGGAACGCCTGGTGCGCTCCGCAATGCTGCACACCGTGTCAGCGACGTCGTCTACGAAAAGATCCTGGGTATTCGCGGAGCATTTGCCACCCGTATCGCATACGTGTCGGTTGAAGGGCAGCCGCCAGCGCAGAAATTCCAGCTCATTGTGGCCGATGCCGATGGTGAGAATCAGCGGCTGGTGCTCGAGTCGCGCTATCCCCTGATGTCACCGTCCTGGTCCCCGGACGGGCAATGGCTGTCGTATGTGTCCTTTGAGAACAAACGTTCAGCCGTGTACGTGCAGTTTGTGCGGACAGGCGAGCGGCGTCAGGTATCGGCCCGCGCGGGAATCAACGGCGCGCCGGCCTGGTCGCCGGATGGGAAGAAGCTGGCATTGACCCTGGGTGGCAGCAGCGGCAATCCGGATATCTATATCCTCGAGCTGCAGACGCAGAATCTCCAGCGTGTTACCGACGATCCCTCCATCGATACGGAGCCGACCTGGTCGCCCGATGGCAAGTTCATCTATTTCACCTCGGATCGCGCAGGTGGCCCGCAGGTATATCGAATTGGCGTGAACCAGGGCGATCGCCCGAAGCGCATTACATTCACCGGCAACTACAACGCGCGTCCCCGTGTGTCAGCGGACGGCAATCAGCTGGCGGTGGTGACGTTGGACGGTGGCAACTACCGTGTCGCAGTCCAGGACCTGAACAGCGGTACTTTCCGGGTGTTGTCGAAGGGACACCTGGATGAGTCGCCGAGCTTTGCGCCCAACGGCAGTACAATCATGTTTTCGGAGCGCGAGGGCAGCCGCGGGATCCTGGCGACCGTCTCGGTGGATGGACTGATCGGACTGCGATTGAAATCGGAGCAGGGCGAGGTGCGGGAACCCGCCTGGGGACCGTTCGCTCAATAGTGGGCGTTGAATGAGCCGTATTACCGGCGGAAGGGTGGATATAGGTATGCGAAAAATACTCATGGTTCTGATGCTGGCTACTGCGTTGGTCAGTGCCGGTGGTTGCGCAAGCAAGAAGCCGAAGCCAGGGGCCTCACAGTCAACAGAGGTGGGCGCCAACGGCGGAGCCGATTCTTCAGGCGCAAACGCGGATGCCGCCAATGCGGGCAACGTCGGGTCGGACGAAGATGTCGCTGGCCCTCAGGGTGGCCTGCTGGCCAAGCGCGTCATCTACTTTGATTTCGACAGCAGCGATATCAAAGGTGAGGGTAATGATGTGGTGGCTGCCCATGCGAAGTATCTCGCCAGCCATGCGAGCACTCGCGTACGCCTCGAAGGCAACACGGATGATCGCGGCTCACGCGAATACAACATCGGCCTCGGTGAGCGCCGTGCGCAATCCGTACGCCGGGCTCTGATGCTCCAGGGTGCGTCGGAAGGACAGATCACGACCGTTAGCTACGGTGCGGAGCGTCCGGCGGCGGTCGGTAACGACGAGTCAGCGTGGTCAAAGAACCGCCGCGTTGAAATCGTGTATCTCGGCCCTGGCGGCCAGGCTGCTCCCGTGCAGCCACAGCCACAACGATAGGACGTTTCCATGAGCAAGCTGCCACCTGTCTCCGTTGCTGTTGCAGTTAATGTCGCTCTGGCTGCTGTGCTGGCAGGATGCGCCTCCACTCCACCGGAGGAAGATCCTGTTCAGATCAAGCTGAACGATCTGGAAGCCCGCGTCGCGCGTATTGAGCGGGTCGTGTCAAACCAGAGCCTGGTGCAGCTTGCACAGAACCTCGATTCGGTTCAGGCGGAGACCCGTCGGCTGCGGGGCCGCATCGATGAGCTGGAAAACAGCAACGAGCAGATGAAGAAGCAGTTGGCTTCTTCGGCGTCCGTGAGAATCATTGGCGGGGGAGCCAATGCTAACAACGGCGCTGGTGGTGCCGCTGGCGGTTATGGCTCGGGCGGCACGCCGGGCGCAGGTGCGGTTGGCAGCGGGGCGCCTGGCGCCGGGGGCAGTTCGGACGCGGCTAACGCGGCTGGCTCAGTTGGCGCGGCTTCGGGTGCCAGCGCTGCTGCTGCCGCAGCGGCCGGTTCCGGCCCGGGTGGTACAGATGTGCCGGCGGGCGGCGCAGGCGCGTCGTCAGTCGAGCAGTCGGTCTATTCTCAGGCCTTCTCCGCTTTGAAGGCCGGCAGCTATTCGATTGCCATTACCGGATTCAAGGATTTCCTCACCTCGTATCCTCAAAGCCCGCTGGCTGAGAATGCCCAGTACTGGCTCGGTGAGGCGTACTACGTGACACGCTCCTACGATGACGCCGGCACGGCGTTTCGTACGGTGCTGCAGAAGTACCCGCAGTCGCGGAAGGCGCCCGATGCAACGCTCAAACTCGGGTTTACGCAGTATGAGCAGAGGCGTTACGCCGATGCGCGCAAGACGCTGGAAGAGGTCACGCAGAAATATCCGGACAGTGATGCCGCGCGGCTGGCAACGGATCGGTTGAAACGGATTCCGGCGAACGCACCAAAGGGCTGACACCAGCGCCACGTGGTGTATGATGCGCGCCCCGTCCGGGCGGCGCGCTTTGTCGTTTCGCTCACTTCTTCGGGTCGGTAGCTCAGTTGGTAGAGCAGTACCCTTTTAAGGTATTGGTCCTGGGTTCGAGCCCCAGCCGACCCACATCACTTTAGTCACTTGGCCGGTCGCCTCTGCGACGGTCTAATTGTCAATACGCCGCGCGGCTGATGCGCCCTTACAACGCCGGAGGGCCTTGGCCGCATTGTGATCTTCGCAGCGCATCGCCACTCTATACAGCGTGGGAGTGCTTCGATTTAACGTGTATTTAACAGTTTTTGGGTTGGCACGAGCTGTGCAAGCTGCAGTGCACGATCGCGTGATGTCGCCAAGGCACGACAGAAGTCTGTTGTATCTGAGCTACATCCACGGCGCAGGCGGCCACAGCCACATACTCGGAACTGATCAGGGGAAGATGTCATGAAAGGGCTCGATTCCGTTGTTCGCTTGATACTTCGGGCGCAGGGGACGGGGTTACGCTGGCTTCGCGAGGAGCTCGACTCGGCCAATGTGAGAATTCGCCTCACGGATGGTTGTCTCGAGGAGCTCGTGCGCAATGCCGACCAGGCGGTGATCCGTTCCGGCACCCACCCGCGGCAATCTTATGTTGAGCGTTTCCGCAAGGAGCTCGCCACGCGCGCCAACTTCATCCAGCGCTGGACCGGTTCGGATGAAAAGATGACTCTGCAGGACGAAGAAACTCTGCAGGAGCTTGTAAGAATTGCGCGCGCATACGCGCTGCCGCGCCGTTGGAAGTTGTCGGATCCGGTCGTCGTCGAGTATCGCCGCAAGCGGCCGTCGTACCTGCAGTGGACGGATGAGCTCGACTCGGACGTCGTGGCGCGAGCTTGATCTTTGGTCAACGAGTGAGAGACCCGGCGTCGGCGTCTCTCACTCGAGCCCCAGATCGGCCGTGCGAGCCAAATGCCGGTCGTGCTCAATGTTGAATGACCGGCAGGCGATCAGGTACACGATGGCCGCCACGGGCAGTCCCACCAGCATCGCGATGTCGGCGCCACCCAGGGCGCGTGCGATCGACCCCATGTACAGACCCGTGCTGAAGAACGGGATCATCACTACAAAACCGATGAAGTAGGCGATCAGCCCGCGCCAGTTCCATTTCCCGTACATGCCGCGCGGATTGAAGATCTCGCGGATGGAATAGTGCCCTTTGCGCACCATGTAGAAATCAACGAGGTTGATGGCGGTCCAGGGCGTGAACAGATACAGCAGCACGGCGAGCAGATCACCAAACTGCCTGACAAAATCGCCGGAGGCATTCAGCGCCAGAATGGTTGACACGATTCCCGCGACTACGAGGCTCGCAATACGCTTGCCGGCGGTGCAATCCAGGGGTTTGCAGGTATCGGCGACACTCAACAGCGTGAGTGAGGCGCCGTAGAAATTGAGCGAAGTAATGCAGATCAGGCCGAGGAGGGCGCCGGTCAACAGGATGGGCCCGAAGCCGGGAATGATCGAGTCAGCCGCATTCTCCATCGCCGCGGCGACATCCAACTTGGGAGCCGCTGCTGCTGCAACGGTGCCCACGAGCATCATCCAGGTGCCACCGATATAGGCGCCGAGATAAGTCCACCAGAAGGATGCACGGACACCCACTTCCTTCGGCAGGTAGCGCGAATAGTCGGAGACGTAAATCGACCATGAGAGCTGGTAGGAGGCGGCGGCAAACAGCTCCGTGAGAAAGGGCACGGCCTTGAAGCCGGACGGATCCCACTGCTCGGGAGGCAGCTTCAGGAGAAAAGCGGCCCCCACCGAAAACACCGTCAGCAGCGCAATCATCAGATACGCAAACACCCGCTGGGCCAGATGTATCGTGTCGTACCCGACGATGGCGACCGCCATGGCGACGAGCGCAAATACAACGATCGTGGTGGGCGATGTCGCGGAAATCGAGCTCGAAAGTTGGTGGATCGTCTGCGCGGCCAGCACCTGGTTGAAGGCGTTGAAGCCGATGAACGCAATCAATGCGACTGCCCACACCAGCAACGCGCCCGTGTAGCCGAACTGCGGGCGCGACTGAATCATCTGCGGCAGCCCCAGTTGCGGGCCCTGCGTGGAATGGAACGCCATGAAGAATGTGCCGAGCGCGCAACCTGCGATGACGGCGATGGAAGTCCAGAGCAGGTTGCCGCCGAGCGTGATCCCGAGGATCCCGACCGCCAGCGTTGCCAAGTGAGCATCCCCTGAGAACCAGACCGGCCACAGGTGCCAGACTTTTCCGTGGCGCTCGGCGAGCGGCACGTAGTCGATCGATCGCTTCTCAATGAGCCGGGCCGCCATCAGCTTACCCCATGCGCTTTTTTATTATATTATGACGTCAACATTATAAAAGCGAATCCGGATACCAAGGGCTATGCGACAGGTCAAAACACTCGGTCTTCTGGGCACTGGTGTCATCGGTGGAGGCTGGGCGGCCCGCGCATTACATTACGGCATTGACGTCATTGCCGCCGACGTCAAGCCGGAAATGGAAGCCTGGATCCGCGGAGCCGTGGAAAACGCGGAAGGCGCCTTGTCGCGCCTCACATTCGCGCCCCTTCCGCCGAAGGGCAAACTGACGTTCACCACCGATCTGCTCGCCATGGGACGCCAGGCGGATTTCATTCAGGAAAACATTCCTGAGCAGCTCGAATTGAAGCAGCGCGTACTGGCGGACGTCAGCCGCGTAGCGCCTGCGGATGTCATCATTGCGTCCAGTACCTCGGGTCTGATGCCTTCCGATCTGCAGAAGAACATGATTGCGCCGGAGCGTTTTCTCGTGGCGCATCCGTTCAATCCTGTCTATTTACTGCCTCTGGTTGAGCTCGTGGGGGGTACGAAGACCAGCGCCGAGGCTATCGAAGCCGCACGGAAGTTCTTCGTGTATATCGGCATGCATGGTCTGCATGTTCGCAAGGAGGTGCCCGGTCACCTCACCGATCGCCTTCAGGAGGCCATTTGGCGCGAGATCTTGCACTTGGTGAACGATGGCGTTGCTACCACTGGTGAGCTGGACGAGTCCATCATCTACGGACCCGGCCTGCGTTGGGCTGGCATGGGGACCAATCTGATTTATCACCTGGCTGGCGGCGAGCCCGGCATGCGTCACATGTTGCGTCAGTTCGGGCCTTGCCTGAAGTGGCCGTGGACGAAGCTCGAGGCGCCGGAGCTGACGGAAGGCCTCATCGACAAGATGGTCGATGGCACACAGGCCCAGGCATCCGGCCGTTCGATTCGTGAGCTGGAAAGGCTGCGCGATGATTACCTCGTTGACATCCAACAGGTCCTTCGGAAGTACAACCTCGGTGCCGGCGCTACGCTGCGCTCAGTTGAGGAGCGGCTGTATAACGATGCTGCCGCGCGCGCCAGTGCTTATGACGAAGCGCCATTACGTCTGGTTGAAACACAGGTGCGCCCTGAGTGGGTGGACTACAACGGGCACATGACCGATTCGCGTTACCTCCAGGTGTTTGGTGACGCAACCGATGCATTGTTTCGCCGGGTAGGCGTTGATGATGCGTATCGCAAGAGTGATCGAGCTATGTACACCGTTGAGACCCACGTCAGTCATCTCAACGAAGCCAAAGCGTTGGAAGGTTTGTATGTGACTACTCAGCTCCTGAGTGTCGACGATAAGCGCGTCCATCTCTTTCATCACCTACGCCGGACCCGCGACAACGCCGTCGTCGCGACGGGAGAGCAGATCTACCTGCATGTGGATACGCGCGCAGGAAAGGCCTCGCCCATGGATTCGCAGGTTTTTTCGAGGCTGGATGCGATCCGTGCATCGCATGCGGATCTCGCGATCCCGGAACAAAAGGGACGCCACGTCGGGGCGCCCCGGAGCTAAGGGGAGCGTCTCATGCCCAAAATCGTCAACCATGACGAGCGCCGCGATCAGATCGCACTGGTTGCCTGCCGCGTCGTTGCTGAAAATGGCTTCGATCAGGCCACTATCGTCCGGATCGCTCGCGAAGCGGGCTATACAACGGGGATGGTGGCCCACTACTTCGATACGAAGCAGGACATCATCATCGCCGCTTTGCGACTCATCCTGCGAAGGATCGAGGAGCGGTTGACGAAGCCTTCGACGGATCTTCTGGCCGTGCTTTCCGAGGCATTGCCCATCGACGAGCACCGCTTTATCGAGTGCGCGTTTTGGACCGCTTTCTGGGGCCAGGTGTCCGCGGACAAGAAGCTGAAACGCATCAACGCCTGGGTTCACCGGGAATACATGCGTTTGTTTGAGCGTTGTTTGTCGGAAGGTTGGGAAATCTGGGCGCAACTGAATACCGCCACGCGGGAGCAGGTGCTCCGGTCGGTTGTGACGTTCATCAACGGCGTGACTGCAAGTGCGGTGGCCAGCCAGAGCGACTGGCCTGCTGCGAAACAGGTGGAACAGCTACGTCTGCAGTTGCAACTGCTGCATACGTGGGCGCAGGACACGATCGCCGTTCCATCGAAAAAGGTGTCCTCATGGACTTCTCGCTGACTGAAGAACAACAGCTCATCGTCAAAACGACCCGCGAGTTCGTCGAGAACGAGCTGTATCCGTATGAGCAGCAGGTCGAGTCGACGGGGCGGTTGGACCCTTCGCTGCGCAAAGAATTGCGCACTCGAGCGATTGCTGCTGGCCTGTACGCCGCCAACATGCCCACGGAGGTGGGTGGTGCAGGGTTGGATACGGTCAGTTGGATCCTCTATGAGAAGGAACTGGGGCGTACCAACTATGCTCTGCATTGGAGCTGTGTAGCGCGGCCATCGAACATTCTGTTGGCGTGTGAGGGTTCGCAGCGCGAGCGCTATCTGTTGCCGACGGTCCGTGGCGAGAGGACGGAGTGCCTGGCGATGACCGAACCTCAGGCGGGTTCGGATGTCCGGGGCATGAAGGCGACTGCCGTACAGCAGGGTGACGACTTCGTCATCAACGGCACCAAGCATTTCATCAGCCATGCCGACGAATCCGATTTCGTCATCCTGTTTGTTGCCACCGGTGAGGAAGAGTCGTCGCGCGGCAAGCGCAAGCTCATCACGGCCTTTCTCGTGGACATGGGGACGCCGGGATTTGAAGTTCGGGACGGGTACAAGAACGTCTCTCATCGCGGTTATACGAACAGCATCCTGGAGTTCAACAACTGCCGGGTGCCGCGGTCGGCTGTGTTGGGCGAGGTGCACAAGGGATTTGATGTCGCCAATACCTGGCTCGGGGCGACGCGATTGCAGGTGGCGGCTACTTGCCTCGGGCGAGCTGAGCGGGCGCTGGAGTTAGCGACGCAGTGGGCCGTGGACCGGGTTCAGTTCGGGCAGCCGATTGGCAAGTTCCAGGGTATCAGCTTCAAGTTGGCTGACATGGCGATGGAGTTGCGGGCAGCGGAGCTGCTGTGTCTGCAGGCTGCCTGGAAGATGGATCAAGGGACGGCAACGGACATGGATATGGCCATTGCCAAATTGAAGGCGACCGAAATGCTTGCGATGGTTGCGGACGAGGCGCTGCAGATCCATGGCGGCATGGGGTTGATGTCGGATCTGCCGTTGGAGCGCATCTGGCGGGATGCGCGTATCGAGAGAATTTGGGAAGGCACCAGCGAGATTCAGCGGCATATTATTTCACGGGCACTGTTGCGCCCGTTGGGCGGCTGAGCCGGGGCGGGTGCCTCGTGCGAGGCAGCCACACCCCTTTGGGAAGCCCGGTGGGTCAGATCAGCCGCAGGCGCTGGAGCTTGTCGATTTCCTTCTTCACCGCCGGCAATCCACCGTTGGTGTAGAGGATCTCCAGGCGCTCGGGGCTCAGGTACGCATAAACGACGTTGCGGAACCTGGTGTTGAACACTACCACGTTGCTTGCATCGTAGCCGTAGGCCGGTGCGAGCTGCGCCAGTAGAACCTGAGTCTCCGTGACGGCGGGGATCGAGTTGTTGAAGTCCGCGTCCGACAGGTTGTGGATCTGGTATTCAATCAGCAGGTTCGTCTGGCCCTGCGAGGGCAGGTCGACCCCTTCGCCCAGATTCAACAGGGGCGGCAGGCGAAACTTGCCCTGCGCGTCCTGCACCAGGTAGCCCTTCGCGACGGGGTCGAGGCGCGCCACGATGGCGGCGGCACGCAGCCAGTTGACCACCTTGAACTCGTTACCGAGCGTGGGAGCAGAGTGGGCCGAAGCCTGAGTGATCACAAACGCAGGCGACAAGCCACGGGCCATCGACTCGGCGATGCCCAGAATGTGGTGTCCACCGGTGCGGGAATCACCGGCACCGCCGGAATTATCCGTCGTGCCATTGCCGCCAAAATTCAACTCGGTGAATTCCGTGCCGTCGGCATTCCACTGGAACACCATCATCTTCGCCCAGTCGTGCCAGATCGGCGCGGCGAGAATGATGTCCTGGTTGATGAAATTGTCGTCGGGGCGTGAGCTCAGGCCTTCAGCCACGGGCAGGCGCGCGATGCCGAGCTGGCCGTATTCGCCGCGATAGGTATCGGCGAAGTTGATGGCGCTCTGATCGTTGAATGACTCATGCACCGCCAGTCCACCCGGGTAGGAGTGGTGGCCGCCGAAGTTGCTGCCGGGTGTCGCATCGACGGTGAGTGGCAATTGCGGGCAGCTGCTGCCGTCATTGCGAACCGGGGGGAATATACCGGCCTTGACGCCGCCGGTGATGTTGGCCGCATCAGCGGGGTTGATCAGGCCAGCGGTCTCGAGTTGCGAGATGATCTGATCCTTGATGGCATCCGTCACATGAGCGCGGTGCGCGATGCAGGTCTTCGCATTGAAGACCGCATCGAGCGTCTGCTCACGCAGCTTGCGATCTTCGATCTGCTTCGCGTTGTCGATGAGAAGGCGCTTGGCGGACTGCACCAGCGGTGAGATGCTGCCGATCTGCTCGGCGCGGGCGTTGCCGCCGCCAATCTGTGTCTGATCTGCCGCAACGGCATTCAGGCTCATCAACACGCCGCCGGCCACGAGCACGGCGGGAACACGAAACCCTCGCATACGCATCGTTGATTCTCTCCCAAAAAGTTGTACCGCTCCGGGTTGGCCCGGAGCGGGTGTAACTTAATGCAACGCGTGTGTCGGGATCGTGATGCTTGTGTGAAAGGAGTTTGACAGGGCGAGCGTGGCAATGGCGGGTGGGGCTACTTGCCTTTCCAGACCGGGGGCCGCTTCTCTGAGAACGCGCGGGCGCCTTCCTTCAGATCTTCGGAACGCAGCACTTTCTGAACTGCCGCCAGGCTGTCGTGCAACTCAAACGCCTCGTGCTCGGGCACCATTTCCGAATGCCGCAGCAGTTGCTTGATTGCGGGGTAAAGCAGCGGCGGGCCGTCCGCGAGTTGTTTCGCAATCTCGCGTGCCTTGGCTAAACCCTGGCCCTTCGGCACCACGTGGTTGCACATGCCCCAGTGCCTGGCTTCGGCGGCATCCATCCACCGCCCCGTCATCAGAAACTCAACGGCAACGTGATACGGAATCCGGCGCCGCAGTTTGATCGTGGCTGCATCCGCCAGAACGGCGACATTGATTTCGGGCAATGCGAATTTCGCATGCTCCTCCATCACAATAATGTCTGTTCCCAGCACAATCTCGAACCCGCCGCCACAGGCGATACCGTTCACCGCTGCAATGATCGGCTTGTTGAGATTGCGCGGGTAATTGAAGCCGGCGAAACCACCGACACCCCAATCTGAATCAGACTCCTCTCCAGCAGCCGCGGCTTTCAGGTCCCACCCGGGGGAGAAGAACTTCTCGCCGCTGCCCGTGACGATGGCAACGCGCACTTCAGGATCGTCGCGGAAGGCAGTGACAATGTCGTTTAGCCGGCGGCTGGCTGCCAGGTCGATGGCGTTTGCCTTCGGGCGGTCGAGAGTGATTTCGAGAATCGCGCCGGTGCGGGTGGTGCGGACACCGTCTTTGAAGGATTCGAGAGTTGACATGTCTTTACTCCTGCCCAGAAAGGCGGATCAGGGCGTCCACAGCGACAACGCCCAGTCCTGCGGGGCGGACGATGACGGGGTTGATGTCGAGCTCGACGAGTGTGTTCAGGTTGGCTTCCGCGTAGCGTGTGCAGGCGAGCACAGCGTCAATGAGGCCAGGGATGTCACCTGCGGGTTTGCCGCGGAAGCCTTTCAGCAGCTTCGATACTTTGAGGTTGTTGAGCGCCGCTTCAATTGACTGTGCCGTGAAGGGTGGCAGTAGTGTGACCGTGTCACGGAGTAACTCCGTGAGGATGCCACCGGCGCCAATCACCAGTACTTGGCCGAACTGAGGGTCGACGGTCATGCCGACGATGATTTCGGCAATGCCGTCGGCGATCATTTGTTCGACCAGCAGATAGTCGGAGATCTTCGACAGGCGCTTCGCTGCGGCGTCCGCATCTTCTGTCGTGCGGATATTGACTACGACGGCCCCTAGCTCGGATTTGTGTTCGAGGTGGGCACCTGAGGCTTTCATGACAACGGGGAAGCCGATGTCCTGGGCGGCTTTCGCCGCCTCGTTTGCGGCCACCACCTTGGAGTGGGGGATGTTGACGCCGAAGGCGGCGAGGGCGGCTTTGCCGGCGTGCTCGGTGAGGGTGGCGGTGGCCGTCGGTCCCGCAGCGGTGGCCGTCGGTCCCGCAGCGGTGGCCGTCGGTCCCGCAGCGGTGGCCGTCGGTCCCGCAGCGGTGGCCGTCGGTCCCGCAGCGCGACTTGGCATTCTCAACTCCAACAGCGCGCCGCTGGCCCACGTTTCGCCGACTTCACCGGCGAGGTTGAGGGCTTCCAATGCCTCGCGTTGGCCCTGCAGGGGCGTGATGCCGGCGGCGAGGCATTTCTCGCGCGTTGTGGGCGACATGGATTCGGGCATGGCGCTGATCAATGCGCTGCGCGTCGGTAGCCCGGGGAAGGTTGCGATGTATTGGTCGATGGCCGACACATACGCAGCCGGATCGGCTTGGTCTTCTGGCGGGCAATCGAGCATGAATCCGGCAGCGTCGAAGCCTGCCTGATGAACCATGGAGAACATCGAATTCATGGCCGGCGCATCGAACCAAATGTGCGTGTGAAAATCGAACGGATTCGCCACGGTCACTTTGTCCGTGAGCAATTCCTGCAACTTCGCCGCTGTTGAGGGCGGGAAGGCCGGGAATGTCAGCCCCAAGTTTCGCGAGGCGTCTGCCGTCATGGCCATGTCGCCGCCCGACGCACCCATAATCACCACTCGGCGTCCACGCAGGGGACCGCCGGTGTGAAACACCTTCAGCGTTTCGCACAGCGTGGCCAGTGATTCGCAACGTGCAATGCCTGCCTGCCGACAGAACGAATCAAACACTGTATCGGCGCCGGCAAAGGAACCAGTGTGCGTGTGGGCCGTGCGTGCCGCCGCTTCTGTGCGGCCGGCTTTAACCAACGCTATGGGCTTGCCGGCAGCTCGTGCCTTTGCCACCGCGCTTGTGAATCGTACGCTGTCCTTGACACCTTCGACATATAGGCCAAATGCAGTGACTCGCTCGTCGTCGGCGAGCAGCTCGATCATGTCCTCAACGGCCAGACTGGTTTGGTTGCCAACAGTGAGCACGTAGCCGATCGGCAGGGAGCGGCCGTTGAAGAGGATGTTCAGAGCCAGGGTGCCACTCTGACAGATGATGGCTACTCCGCGATCAACTCGATAGTTGATGGTGCCACTTCCGGTGGGCCGGCCTGCCACCTGGTCGGGCCAAAGGGCAATCTGATCGAAGAAGTTGATGAAACCGTAACAGTTGGGGCCAAAGAAGGGCAAGTCCCTGGCGTTGGCGACCAACTCGGTGGTCAGGCGCTGACCTTCGTCCGTGCCGGTCTCCGAGAAGCCGGAGGCGAAGCAAACAAATCCGCCCGCCCCGCGCCTTGCGAGCCCCTCGGCAATGGCAGGCACTTCGCGCGCCGGCGCGGCGACGAATGAAGCATCCGGAGCACCTGGCAATTCATCGATGGAGCGGTAGTACTTAACGTCGGCAGCGGAGGGGCGCTTCGGATGAATGCGCCACACTTCGCCACGAAACCCAATGACCTTGCCGCTGGCATCCACCGCGTCGGCCCACCCGCTGCCAATCAGGGCGATGGTGCGCGGGGCTAACAGTCGTTTCAGGCCAAGGGTATTCGTCATTCGCTCAATTCGCCTTGGGTTCGCCGGTGGCTCGTCACGACCGGCTGCGGAGTTCCATGCGCCGCGAGCCGGGAATCGTCGCTGCGGCCTCGGGGGCGATGCCGCCGCTGGGGCGTGCGTTGCATTCGCTGGCTACCTTGGCGAGCGCGTCGATGACGTCGGGCGGAAACGCCTCGGACTTCACCTCATCGCCCTGATGTACATGTAACAGCATCATCTCCGCCGTTGAAACGGGGTCAGGGTATCGGGCGCAGTACATGTCGAACGCAGCATGGATGCGCTTGCGGTCCGTGCCGAGAATTCGCACCGACACATCCACAACGTCAGTGTCCTTCACCTCGTGAAGGTAGTGAATGTGCATCTCCAATGTGTACAGCGTGTTCCGGGTGCGCTTTCGATATGGCTCGTCCAGCCCGATGCGGTCCATCAACGCATCCGTGGCCAGGCTGAAGATGAGACTGTAGTAGGCATCCCGAAGGTGCGCGTTATAGTCGATCCACTCGGCCGCGATTGCCGTCCGGAATACAGCGGACGTCCCGGCAGGCGCAGGCGGCGCGCCGTTGTCAGGTCCAACCGGCGCTTCGGGGGCAGGTGCGCGCGCCTCACTCATGCGATCTTCAGCTTCTCGCGCGTCTGAGCAGGCGTCATGACCCGCGCGCCCATCGCTTCGATGATGGTGCGTGCTTTCTCAACCAGCTGCGCGTTGCTGGCGTAAACGCCGCGGCTCAAGTACAGGTTGTCCTCGAGTCCGACGCGGACGTTGCCACCGCAGAGGATGGATTGTGCAACCCACGGCATCTGCATGCGGCTGATGTTGAATGAGGACCAAATTGCGTCTGAGGGCAGCGTATTCACCATTGCGATCAGATGACCCGGGTCACCTGGCACGCCGTAGGGAATGCCCATGCACAATTGAATCATGGCCGGTGAAGGAATCAGGTCTTCCTTGATGAGCTGTTTGACGAACCACAGGTTGCCTGTGTCAAACACTTCCAGCTCGGGTTTCACCCCCAGGTCCTTGAGGATCTGGCAACCTTTGCGAAGGTAATTCGGCGTTGAGACATACGCGCGGTTGCCATCACCGAAATTGAGGCTGCCGCAATCGAGCGTTGCAATGTCAGGTCGGTACTTGCCTTCATTGCACAGGTCGATGACGTGGCGCATGCGGTCCTCCTGACTGCAGAAGTCGCTGCCTGGGCCTGGGGTGTCAGCCAATCCATTGTCGCCAACGACGATGTATCCGCCCATGCCGCAGGTGAGGTTGACGATGACGTCGACTTTGCTTTCGCGGATCCGCTTTACCACCTCACGGTAGTACTTCGTCTCCATGCTGAAGGCGCCCGTCTCCGGGTTGCGTACGTGAATGTGGACGATCGAAGCACCGGCTCGAGCTGCCTCTATGGCCGTGTTGGCAATCTGTTCGGGCGTGACTGCGCAATGAGGGCTTTTCGTCACCTTGGTGTCGTCACCGGTGACGGCACAAGTGATGATGACATCGTAGTTCATGGGCATGGCGGCCTCGGGCGACGGTACGGTGGGGACGTGGACCTTTTCAGTAGGGCAGCGCGTCCGGGTTAAATATTATCGTGACAATAATATAGCATCGGTGGGCGTGAGCATAGCAATGCGGATTGCGGGCGGGCGGCGGCCATAGACGGCAACGTGCGAGCTGCCAGCGTTCGCCGCGCGTGGCGGCGATCGGCGCTTGTACATGCGGCATCGACCGTGCTCGCCGCCGGCCGCACATGGTGGCTGCGGCCGGCGACATGCGATGCCTGGCCACCGACCATCCAGGCCACGGCTTTGCCCGGGCATGCTACCGTCGCACCCCCATGGGACCAGCCGACGATTCGACCAGCGGGCAACCGCCACGCCCGCCAGCCGCCAACGCGGGACAACCACCAGCAGCCCCTCCAGGAAGTTCGCCAACGGCCGGCGGGCCGCCGGCGAAAGCGGAAAAGCTGAATACCAAGGCCGCCGGCATCGTCGGCCTGGCCGTCCTGTGCAGCCGTCTTCTGGGACTCATCCGCGAGCAGATCTTCGCGGCGCTCTTTGGCGGCGGGAAGCTGATGGACGCCTTCACCATCGCCTTCCGCATTCCCAACCTCTTGCGTGACCTCTTCGCAGAAGGTGCGCTGTCGACCTCGTTCATCACGACGTTTACCAAAACGATTGCCACCGACGGGGACAAAGCCGCGTGGCAGCTGGCGAACAAGGTCGCCACCATGACCGTGATCGTCCTGAGCTCGATCACCATCGTCGGAATCATTACTGCCCCATGGCTGGTGCACGTCCTGGCGCCTGGATTCGAAGGCGAGAAGGCGGAGCTGACGATCACCCTGACCCGCATCATGTATCCCTTCATCCTACTGGTGTCGCTGGCAGCATTGGTGATGGGAATGCTGAATGCCAAGAATGTCTTCGGCATCCCCGCCATGGCATCCAGCTTCTTCAACATGGGCTCGATTGTCAGCGGCGTCGCCCTGGGCTACTGGCTCGACCCCAGTTTCGGCCCACGGGCATTAATGGGCTCTGCGATCGGAACGCTCATAGGCGGGTCATTGCAGCTCGGCGTGCAGCTACCGCAGCTACGGCGCATCGGCTATCGATTCAACCCCGACTTTCAATGGCGCGACAAAGGCGTCAAAGCGATCCTCAGACTGATGGGTCCTTCGGTCATTGCCGCGAGCACCACGCAAGTCAACGTCCTCATCAACTCCATATTCGCGTCGAAGCTGGGAGACGGCCCCACCTTCTGGCTATCCATCGCCTTCAGGCTGATGCAGTTGCCCCTGGGAATTTTCGGCGTCGCTCTAGGGACGGTGGCATTGCCCCTGCTGGCCCGCATGGCCGCCGCAGGCAACATGACCTCATTCCGCAGCGAATTGTCGAAGGGAATGCGACTGGCATTCCTCATGACCATTCCGTCGACGATTGGTTTGATCATGCTGGCAGAACCCATCATGTCAGTGCTCTACCAACACCATAAGTTCACGGCGTACGAAGCGGCGGAGGCGGCTGGTGCGCTTCGCTTCTATGCGATCGGCCTCAGTGGCTACGCAGCACTCAAGGTGCTGGTCAACGCATTTTACGCGCTGGATCGTAGGAAAACTCCCATGTTGGTCAGCTTTACCGCAGTGGGGCTGAACCTGGTACTCAACTGGTTCTTCACGTGGCAATTGGGATGGGGGCACCGCGGGCTCGCGCTCTCCACAGCGTGTATCGCAACGTCAAACTTCCTGCTCCTGTACTTCCTCATGCGCCAGCAGCTGAAACAGCTCGAAACGCGGACGATGCTAGCCTTGCTCGGGAAGCTGGCAATCGCTGGCGGGGTGCTTGCGGGAGTGTGCTGGCTGGGAAGTCACTATCTTCTGGCCGATTGGGCGACGCAGGCGTTTCTGCCGAAGTGCATTTTCCTGTTCGCGACAATCGGGGTAGCCGGTGTGGCTTTTGTCGTCGTCGCGTCAGCTCTGAAGATCCCAGAGCTGAACGACATCATTGCAGCATTTCAACGCAGATTGCGTCGCAAGCGAGCGCGTTAACTGGCAAACCGGATGCAGGACTGAAGCACATGTGTCAACACAGTACGCATGGGACCCGCGACATCCTCGTCATACTTCGTCGGCCATTCGCCCTGCGTTACCGAGAAGGGCTCACGCATGTACCCACGGCAAGCAAGCTCCATCTGCACAGCATGAACGCCGTCGGCAGGTTTCCCGTAGCGCCGGGTCGTGTACCCACCGCGGAAGCGCCCATTGGTCACCCGCGTGAATCCCGTCTCGTCGCACGCAGCTTCAATAGCGCTCGTCAAAGCAGGCGCGCACGTCGTGCCATTGTTTGTACCGATATTGAAGTTGGGCAGCGTGCCTTCGAAGAGGCGCGGAATCGTCGAGCGGATGGAATGGCAGTCATACACAACGATGCTGTTATGTTTCGCGCGCAGCCGGGTAATGGCGCTCGCAATAGCCGCGTGGTAAGGGTCGAAGAAAGTTGTGCGGCGCAGCGCAATTTCTTCGCTCGCCGGCTCGAAACCAGGTCGGTACAGGGCCTCGCCGTCAAAGGTCGTCGTTGGACACAGCTCAGTGGTCGCCTGGCCGGGATACAAGGACACACCCGAAGGGTCTCGATTGCAGTCAATAACGGTGCGCGAGATACCAGTGCGAATGACCGTAGCGCCCATCGAATGCGCGAAGTCGTAGAGAAGGTTGACCCACCAGTCCGCGTCCTTCCGCGCGAGCCACGGCGAAACCAGGCCGTACTCAATATCTCGAGGAATATCAACCCCGGTGTGGGGCATTGAAACAATGAGTGGCGCCTCGCCGCGCGTAATGCTCAGCCAGGGCAATCGGGAATCGGTTGTCATCTCGGTAGAATAGCTAAGGCCCAGCCAGGAGTGATGAGCGACATGACGAGTTTGTGGTTTGAGTCCGCTTTGTTGCCATACGGTTGGGCAAGTCACGTTCGAGTCACCGCGGCGAACGGCCGAATCGAGCGTGTGACCGCCGACGTCGAGCCCAATGATACGGACGAACGGCTCAATGTAGGAATCCCGGGTCTACCCAATCTTCACAGTCACGCCTTCCAGCGCGGCATCGCCGGACTGACCGAACGTCGCGGCACCGAAGGCGACAGCTTCTGGACGTGGCGTGAGCTGATGTATCAATTTGTAGATCGGATAACGCCGGATGAGATGGAGGCCGTAGCATCTCTGGCCTACGCCGAGATGCTCGAGTGTGGATTTACACAGGTCGGCGAATTTCACTACCTGCACCACGATCGTGGCGGTGTTCCGTTTGCCGATCCGGGCGAGCTGGCAGGACGGATTGCCGCGGCCGCGGCCAACACCGGAATCGGCTTGACGCTGCTTCCAACTCTCTATGCGCACGGTGGCTTCGGCGGAACAGAGCCAGGCAAGCGTCAGCGACGGTTCATCAACACTCGGGATCGGTTTGCAGCCATCGTTGAATCGAGTCGCAGGATAGTGAAATCGCTGCCGGGCGGTGTTGTTGGTGTTGCGCCGCACAGCCTGCGCGCGGTGACACCCGAAGAGTTAGCCTGGTTGGTGGAGCTGTCACAGGGAAGCGTCATTCACATTCATATCGCGGAGCAGACGAAGGAGGTTGACGACTGCATCGCCTGGTCAGGTCGGCGGCCGGTGGAATGGCTTCTCGAACACACCGCCGTGGACGAGCGCTGGTGCCTCGTCCATGCCACGCACATCTCTGACGCCGAAATGCAGGGGGTCGCGGCGAGTGGAGCCGTGGTGGGCCTTTGCCCGATCACCGAAGCCAATCTGGGAGATGGGATTTTTCCGGCGGTCCCGTTCCTCACCCATGCAGGTCGTATCGGCGTCGGATCGGACTCAAACGTTCTCATCGACGCGGCCGAAGAATTCCGCATGCTGGAGTACTCGCAGCGTCTCGCTCACCGTGGACGCAACGTGCTGGCCGCTGGCGCCGGGAAATCTACCGGCCGAACCTTGTTCGACCGGTCACTCGCCGGTGGCGCGCGAGTACTGGAGTCGTCCAGGGGGCTGGAGCCGGGAGCCCTACTGGACGTTGTGAGCCTGAAGACTCACGAACCCGAGCTCACGCGACGCCGCCAGGACGACATTCTCGATAGCTGGATCTTCTCCGGCGGGCGCAAATTGGTTGATTGCGTGTGGCGCGCCGGTGAGAAAGTAGTGATCAACGGCCGCCATCGCCACCGCGATGCTATTGTCGCGCGTTATCGCCAGGCGTTGGACAACCTGTTGACTTGAGGGGGAATGGAATTGGCGAAAAACATCCTGGGCATCTTCCTGTCGATCCTCGGCGCTTGCGCGCTGACCGTGATCGCCCTTCATCGCGACGAGCCGGTAAACGCGCTTTGGATACTGACTGCCGCCGTCTGCGTGTACCTGCTGGGATACCGTTTCTACGCAGCCTGGATTGCAGCGAAAGTTCTGTCCGTGGATCCTTCGCGCGCGACGCCCGCGGAACGCCACGACAATGGACGCGACTTCGTTCCCACGCACCGTTGGATCGTCTTCGGTCACCACTTCGCCGCAATCGCTGGCCCCGGACCGCTGGTGGGTCCGACGCTGGCGGCCCAATTTGGGTACCTTCCGGGAACGCTTTGGATCATGGTGGGTGCTGTCTTGGGCGGGTGCGTTCAGGACATGACCATATTGTTCCTGTCCACGAGACGGGACGGACGCAGCCTCGGGCAAATGGCGCGCGACGAGTTGGGTCCCTTCGGTGGCTTCGCCGCGCTCATCGGCACGCTGATGATCATGATCATCCTCATTTCTGTTCTGGGACTGGTGGTTGTGAACGCGATGAAGCACAGCCCCTGGGCCACGTCGACTGTGTTCGCGACCGTTCCCATTGCCATCCTCGTTGGGCTGTACCTGCGGAAATGGCGGCCGGGCAGGGTGCTCGAGGGATCCGCACTCGGCGTCGCGCTCGTTCTGTTCGCCGTCATCGGCGGTGGGTGGATCGACGGCAGTCCATCGCTCCATGCGTTCTTTGACCTCCAACCGGTACCGCTCGCCGGCTTCGTGATCGTGTACGGATGGCTGGCAGCGATCCTGCCGGTATGGTTGCTGCTCGCTCCGCGCGACTATCTCTCGACGTTCCTCAAGCTCGGTACCGTCGCTGCCCTGGCGATCGCACTGCTGCTGATGCATCCCACCATCAAGATGCCCGCGGTGACCCAATTCGTTGATGGCACCGGCCCGCTATTCGGTGGCAAGGTCTTCCCGTTCGTATTTATCACCATCGCTTGTGGCGCGGTCTCAGGTTTCCATGCGCTCGTGTCGAGCGGAACCACGCCGAAGATCATCGGCAGTGAGGGAGACGTGCGGTTGGTGGGATACGGCAGCATGGCGCTCGAGTCGCTGGTCGCGATCATGGCGATCATTGCCGCAACCCTCCTGGATCCCGGCGTGTACTTCGCCATCAACACTGGCGCGGGAATCGTCGGTGCGGCGCCGGACGCTGCCGTTCATACCATCACCGGATGGGGATTCCCGGTCACTGTCGAACAGATGAAGGATCTCGCCACGGCAATGGGCGAAAGCAGCTTGTTCGCCAGGACGGGCGGGGCTCCTTCACTGGCAGTCGGGATGGCCAGCATTTTCGGGTCGTCCTTTGGACGCGGGCTGCTCAGCATCTGGTATCACTTCGCGATCATGTTTGAAGCGGTGTTCATTCTGACCACGCTGGATGCGGGGACCCGGGTGGGGCGCTTCATGCTGCAGGACCTGCTGGGTAATATCTGGAAGCCGCTGGGACAGACGTCCTGGTATCCGTCCGTGTTGATTGCGAGCGCGCTGGTCGTGGCCGGGTGGGGCTATTTCCTCTATATCGGCGTCATCGACCCCAACGGCGGAATCAACATTCTGTGGCCGCTGTTCGGCATCTCAAACCAGATGCTGGCCGCAATCGCTCTGAGTGTGGCGACCGGCATCATCATCAAATCGGGCAAGGTCCGTTTCGCGTGGGTCACCGGTTTGCCGCTCGCCTGGCTGGCCCTGGTCACCTCGGCCGCCGCCTGGCAGAAGATCACCAGCGATGATCCCAAGCTGGGATTTTTCTCCGCGGCCAACGATCTGGCCGCGAAGCTGGCTTCCGGCGTGTTGCCGCCCGAGAAGGCGGCCGTGGCTCCGCAGTTGATTTTCAATCAACGCCTGGATGGCTGGCTCACGCTGTTTTTCCTCGCTGTGGTGTGGTTCGTCATCATCGACATGCTGCGCATCTCACTGCGCTACACGCGTGGTCTGCCAGTAGCCACCAGTTCGGAGGCGCCGTACCAGGTAACGCGGCTGTCCAGCACATGAATATCCGAAGCCTGTGGCGTTGGTTGCGGGCTGCGACAGGTGACGATGCCTACGATCGTTACGTCGAACACCACGCAGTGAAGCATCCTGGAGAGCCGCTGCTGACTCGAGCGGCTTTCTACGAAGAGAGCCAGCGACGAAAGTGGAGTGGGGTCAATCGCTGCTGTTGACCACGCGGTCGAGCGACAATCAGTGCACGCGCATGTGCCGGATCAGCTTCCGGTCGATAAACATTCGCGCGTCCAGCACCAGCCGATCCTGCGCCTGCTGTAATTGATGCAGGAAGAACATAACGAGTATTGCCGCAACCAGCGCAGTCAGCGTTGCGTTGAAAGTCACACCCAAGCCGAGCGTTACGCCTGAGATGTCGCCATGCAGAGCGCCTTGAGCATCCTGCAGCGCGCGCCCGATACCGCGCACCGTTCCAACAAACCCTACCGCCGGAATAGCCCACGCGGTGAAACGCACCATGGAAAGTTGAGCGTCCAACCGATCGACTTCGTTCTCGCACTCGGCGCGTACGGCCTCGGCGGAATCCTGAACGCTGCGCGTCGCCCCGAATCTATTCAGGGCCACCATCAACGCTCGGGGCAGCAGCATGTCCTGTTCTTCAGGCGGTAGGCTCTCGAGCGGCCTGGCGTACGCACGCGCATCATCAGGCAGCACGACGTGGCCTTCCCCGACGTCAACATATTGCTTTGACAGAAGCCGTCGGTTGAGCGTGACGGCACGAGCCTGGTGACCAATCAGCGCCAAGGCCCAGCAGGCGAGGATGAGCGCGGTTTCCTGCTCGTAGTCCTTGAGAATGACGAAGACCGATCGCAGATTCCGGGTAGGGCCGGTTTGCGTCCCGGGAGCGGCTCCTTCTTTCGGCGCCGGCAGGGCCAGAATCGCCTCGGCGTGTGGCCGTATGACGGTGGCATAGAGGGTTTGCACAATGAGTGCGCTGATCAAAAGGGCGGCGACGCTGTACAGTGCTTCACGTCCGAAAACCGCTCTCATTCGTGTCTCACCCATGCCTGTAGTGCCGAGTACATTAGTATGACCACAGTTGCAGACAAGATCATTGCCCGTGAGTTCGTTATCACCTCGGAGCTGACGCCTCCGAAGGGCATCGATCTGACCGACGTGTTTTCGAAGGCGGAGGCTCTCAAGGGCTATGTGGACGCCTTCAATCTCACGGAATCGCCACGCGCCCGCATGGCGATCGCACCCTGCGCGGTGGCACGCCTGTTGCTCGATCGCGGAATCGAACCCACGGTGCAGATCACCGCGCGCGATCGCAATCGCATCGCGATCCAGGCGGATATTCTCGGTGCCGCAGCCCTGGGTGTGCGCAACTTCGTGTTCATGGCTGGCGACCCGCCGCAGAACGGCGACCATCCGCAAGCCAAGCCGGTATTCGACCTGAATTCGAACCAGATGCTCAGCGCCGGACATCAACTGGCGCAGGGTAGGGATATGGTAGGGAATCCGCTGCGCGGCACCCCCAACCTGTTTTTAGGAGCGACTGCCAACCCCGGAGCGGTGGACCTGCAGGCTGAGGCCACCAACACACGACGCAAGATCGACGCCGGCGCACAGTTCCTGCAAACACAGGCGATCTATGACCGCGCGACGTTGGAGCGCTTTCTAGACGCGGTGAAGCCCGACGGGGTGGCCATCCTCGCGGGCATCATTCCGCTGAAGTCCGCGAAGATGGGTGGGTGGCTCAACGGCAATGTACCCGGCATCCGCGTGCCCGATGCTTTGCTGGAGGAGATGCAGAGCGTTGCGGGTACTGACGGCGAGATCGCGAGGGGAATTGACATCGCGGCGCGAACGATCCGCGATATTCAGAAATTGTGCGCCGGAGTGCACGTGATGGCGCTCGGGTGGGAGGCACACATACCTGCCATCCTGCAGGCGAGCGGACTGCGGTAGGGTTAGCTCCGCTTGCGAAAGGCCGCGGGTGATTCGCCCGCGAGCTTGCTGAAAAACCGCGAAAAATAAGCAGGGTCCGCGAAGCCGAGGTAGTACGCAATCTGGGCCACAGTCATGTTCGTGTAGGTCAGATTGCGTTTGGCCTCGAGCAACAGGCGCTCTTCGAGCACGCGCGTCGGGGTCTTATTCGTCACCTCCAGGCACGCGGCCCGTAGCTTCGCGGAAGTCACGTTCAACGAGCGCGCGTACTCTGCCACCGACCATCCGCTGCGCAAATGCGTTTCAATCTTCTCGCGCAAACGCGCCACCAAGGCCGCTCGTGCACTACTGGCAGCAGACGTCGATTCTGACGTTTGATGGAGTGCTCGAACGGCCGTTACCAACAACGTTGTGAGTCTCGCCGTGGCAGCGGCAGCGCTGGCAGGTGCGCTCCACACCAGCTCCCGCCGAAGTTTAGGCAGCGTGTCCACAAACTCCTGGAACAATCCCGGGTCCGACTCCAAGGAGGCGCAGTTCGCCGTCCCGAACAAGGTCCGAAAGGTCCGCTCGTCGCGAGCCAACTCGCCGAGCAGCGTCTCAGCCAGCGTGACGACATAACCCTCCGTGTCTTGCTCAAACGAGAATCCGTGCACCACACCGGCGGGCACAATCAACAGGGTGGGTGCCCTGAACGGCAGACGCTGTGTTTCCGCTTCCATGTCGCCGCCACCCGTGAACAGGACCAGCAACTGATGCAGGTCACGGTGGGCGTGTGGCTGGATTCGCCAATCGTTGGCGCGGCTGCGATCCGAGATGGTTTCCACGTGTACAAAGCGCTCTTCAGCGTCCCGTGGCGGCTCCCCGTATAGAAAAAAACGCGGAATCGGTACCTGAGGCTCTCGCATTGCACTAAATCCAAGCAGAACGCGTTTGCGTCCATGGCCTGCCATGTGGCGATGGATACAGTTTAGCTCCCATGCGTACCCAGGTTGCGATCATTGGTGCTGGCCCGGCGGGGCTGCTGTTAGCTCATCTTCTGTACCTTCGCGGGATCGAGAGCGTGGTCCTGGAAGCGCGGAGTCAGGAATACGTTGAAAGCCGCGTCCGAGCCGGCGTCCTGGAGCATCAGAGCGTCGATATCCTGAATGCCGCTGGTGTCGGCGCCCGGATGATGAAGGAGGGGTTGTTCCATCACGGCATTTTTCTCAATTTCGCCGGTGAGAGCCATCGAATCGATTTCGAGGCGCTGACAGGGCGCGCCGTCATGATTTACGGCCAGCAGGAAGTCGTAAAAGACCTGATCGCAGCCCGACTCGCGGTACGCCAACCCCTGTATTTCGACGTGGACGCAGTGTCGGTCCACGACTTCGAAACAGACTCGCCGCGCGTACGTTACAAGATCGACGGGAAGGAGCAGACGCTGGAGTGCGACTTCATTGCCGGTTGTGATGGCTTCCATGGGATCTGCCGCGCGAGCATCCCCGCGTCACAGCTCAGCGTGTTTGAGCGGGTATATCCATTCGCTTGGCTGGGCATTCTCGCGGAGATGCCTCCGGCGTCGGAGGAGTTGATCTACGCGAACGATGATCGCGGATTTGCTCTGCTCAGCATGCGCTCTCCGACAGTCAGCCGTTTGTACCTACAGTGCACCCCCGACGAAGAGGTCGAGAACTGGTCTGACAGTCGGATCTGGGACGAGCTGCGGACCCGACTGCATGTCCAGGTTCCGGGCGGCCCGGTGCTCCAGAAGTCGGTTACCCCAATGCGCAGCTTCGTGGCCGAGCCAATGCGCTTCGGGCGTCTGTTTCTAGCAGGCGATGCTGCCCACATAGTGCCGCCAACGGGCGCTAAGGGAATGAACCTCGCTATTGCAGACGTACAGGTCCTCGCGCAGGGCCTTGAAGGGTTCTATAACAAGGGATCAACGGAGGGGTTGGACACATATTCGTCCGCGTGCTTGAACCGCGTCTGGAAGGTTCAGCGCTTCTCGTGGTGGATGACGTCCCTCCTGCATCGGTTTGACGACGAGACACCCTTTGACCATCGCCGGCAATTGGCTGAGCTCGAGTACATCGTGAGCTCGCGAGCGGCTGCCCAGTCCCTGGCCGAGAATTACGTCGGGCTCCCGCTTGGCGGAGCTTTGCAGTAGAAAGGGTGGTTGGCGTCCCGCCGTGGTAAGCTGCGCGCCCCGAAAAGGGCCAGTTTAAAGGGAAGATGGGACGGCAATGGCACTGAAAATCATGATCCTGGGAGCGAACGGCTTCATCGGCAGCGCGCTGACGAACGCGATTCTGCGGACGCGGCCCTGGGAGGTCTATGGCATCGATCTCTCGGACAACAAGCTCAAGGATCTGCCGAAGACGGATCGCTTCCACTTTGTTGAAGGCGATATCACCATCAACAAGGAATGGGTGGAGTATCACGTCAAGAAGTGCGACGCAGTCGTACCGCTGGTCGCGATTGCGAATCCTGCCCAATACGTAACGCATCCGCTGCGGGTGTTTGAGCTCGACTTCGAAGCCAACATCGATATCGTGCGGCATTGTGTGAAGTATCAGAAGCGTCTGATCTTTCCGTCGACCTCTGAAATCTACGGCATGTCCGAGGACAGCGTACTCGACGAAGAGACGAGCCCGCTCGTTTACGGGCCGGTCAACAAGCAGCGCTGGATTTACGCGGCATCCAAGCAGCTCCTGGATCGCGTCATTTACGCCTATGGCGTGCGTGACAACCTCGATTACACGCTGTTCAGACCGTTCAATTTCATCGGCCCCAACCTCGACAACGTTGAAGAGCCGAAGGAAGGCAGCTCGCGTGTGTTCACGCAGTTCCTGTCGAACGTGCTGTTCAAGCGTCCGATCAAGCTGGTCGACGGCGGTCACCAGAAGCGCTCGTTCACGTACATCGACGACGCCGTCGAGGCGTTGCTGACCATCCTGGAAAACAAGGACCAGTGCGCGAGCAAGCGCATCTTCAACATCGGCAACCCTGCGAATTGTGTGTCGATCCGGGATCTGGCCGAGCGGACGATCCGGATTGCACAGGAGTTCCCTGTGCTGCGTGATAACGCCAAGAGCACGCAGATCGTCGAGGTCAGCGCTGGCGAGTACTACGGCAAGTACTACCAGGACATTCAAATGCGCGTGCCCGCCATCGAGGCAGCCAGGAAGTATCTGGGCTGGAAGCCGACGACGGATATGGATACTGCGATCCGCAATACCATCCAGTACTACGTGAATCAGGAAGGCTTCGGCGACCGCGCCATGGGGAACAACTGAGCCCGGGCGCGTAGCTGAAACATGACCAGCGAGGGGCAGGGGCTGCGTCAGAAACGTAGCTTCGGTTGGTTGCTATGGATCGTTCTCGGGGCGATTTGGTTTGCGACCGGCCCTGTACGCCCTCTGATCGACCCTGACGAGGGGCGTTACGCCGAGATTCCGCGGGAGATGGCTGTCACCGGCGACTGGGTGACACCCCGCCTCAATGGCCTCAAGTATTTCGAGAAGCCTCCGCTGCAGTATTGGGCGACTGCAGCGGCCTATTCGGCGTTTGGCTTCAGCGAATGGACCGCGCGGATATGGACGGTCGGCCTAGGGTTCCTGTGCCTGCCGATGGTCTTTGCGTGGACCCGGCGTCTGTACGGGGACGGTGCCGGTTGGGCAGCGGCCGCAGCGCTTGCGGTCAGCCCGTACTACGAACTCATTGCTCACCTGAATATCCTGGACTCGGGCTTTTCGTTCTTTCTTTCCGGGGCTGTCTTCGCATTTGCACTTGGGCTGAGCTCACCTGAGGGTTCCGCGAGTGAACGGCGCTGGGTGCTGTTGGCGTGGCTCGGGGCGGCGTTAGCTGTACTCAGCAAGGGCATCGTCGTCGGCGTGCTCACCGGAGCGACGCTCGTTGCGTATACCGCTATCGAACGCGATATACGACCGTGGCGGCGTCTCCATCTGCTGTTGGGCCTATCCCTGTTCCTCCTGGTGACAGTTCCCTGGTTCGTTGTAGTCAGCGCCCGGAACTCTTCCTTCCTGGAGTTCTTTTTCGTTCACGAGCACTTCGCCAGGTTTCTGACGAAGGTTCACAAGCGTGAGGAGCCGTGGTGGTACTTCCTGAGCCTGCTGGCCATTGGGGCGCTGCCCTGGCTGTTCACAATGCCGGCGGCGGTGCGCCGGGCTTGGCGAGATAATGGTTTAGAAAAAGGCTTTAAGCCACTAAAATTCCTTCTGATATTCTCGGCAGTGACCCTGCTGTTCTTCTCCGTGTCGTCGTCGAAGCTCGCTCCTTACATCCTGCCCATGATGCCGACGCTGGCGGCTCTGATCGGGGTATCGATGTCCTCGAGTCCGACTTTCGTGCGGACCTGCGCACGGGTGACGGGAGTGCTGATGCCGGTACTGGTCGCCGGATTCTTCATCTATACAATGCGCCGCTACGGATACTTTCCGCAGTCGGCGATCCAGTGGGTCATCGGCGCGGTGGTCGTGGGCCTGTATGGCGTATGGGCCACCTTGAAGCGCGAAGTACCCTCGGCGGCTGCCGTCTGGGCCACCGCGGCCAGCGCAATTTTGGGATGGCAGTGCCTGCTCAGCGCATTTACCGAGCTACCGGAACGCTCTTCGTACAAACTCGTGATGACGATCAAACCCCTGATCGGGCCGCAAACGGAATTGTTCAGTATCGGTCAGTATCGCGAGACCCTCTCGCCCTACCTCGGCCGGACAATGACGATTGTCGGGTTTCAGGGTGAGCTCGAGTTTGGGATGACTGAAGAACCGTCCCGGACGCTGACAACGGACGCCTTCCTGGCCCAGTGGAATGCCTCGAAGAATGCAGTCGCTTTTATTTCACCGAGTATCGTCGAGGAATGGCGTAGCCGTGGGTTGCAGGGCAAGGTCATCGGCGGCGACAACCAGACGTTGGTGGTAAGCCGCTTATGAGACCAGTGGATTTTGGGACGCTGTTGATTGGTGTAATCCTGAACGCCTTCGCCCAGCTGGGTCTGAAGGCCGCGACGCAGGTTACGGGGCCGTTGGTTTCATCGGACGGGAGCACCTACAACAAGGCGCTCGTGCTCATGACTGTCCCGCAATTCTGGCTGGCGTTGGCTGCCTACGGGTTCAGCCTCATTGTCTGGCTCATAGGCCTCTCGCGGGTCCCCGTGAGCCAGGCATACCCGTTGTTGTCCATGGGTTACGTACTCAACATCGCGCTTGCGTGGTGGCTGCTGGGCGAAGTTCCAAATGTGCAGCGCATCGTCGGGACCGGTGTAATCGTTGCTGGCGTGGTGCTCGTCGCCCGTTCCTGAGAGGTCCGTCGTGAAGAAGATGCTTCCGTTTACCCGTCCTACTGTCGACGAGGAAACGATCCAGGGCGTTGCTGAGGTCCTTCGGTCGGGTTGGCTGGCAAGCGGACCGAACGTGGCGGAATTCGAGGCGGCATTGTCGCGCTACCTGGGGGGACGTCCGATCCGGACGCAGACCTCCGCCACCGCGAGCCTGGAGATGGCCTTGCTGGCTTGTGGCATCGGTGACGGGCACGAAGTCATTACGCCGGCAATGAGCTTTGTTGCGACCGCCAATACGATCACGCGAACCGGAGCACGCCCGGTCTTTGTCGATGTCGGCCTGGATTCCCGCAATATCGATTTCGACCAGGTCGAGGCGGCCATTACGCCGCGAACGCGCGCCATCATGCCCGTGCACTTCGCAGGCCTCCCCGTCGACATGGATCGGCTTTACGACATCGCCCGGCGGCACAGACTGCGGGTGGTCGAGGATGCGGCCCATGCGATCGGATCCGCCTGGAAGGGTCGCCGCATCGGGAGTTTCGGCGATCTGGTGTGCTTCAGCTTCCATCCCAACAAGAACATGACGACCATTGAGGGTGGGGCGGTCAGCGGCGGCTCGCCGGAGGAGATCCGGGCGCTCGAGCTGCATCGGTGGCATGGCCAGTTGAAAACGCCTGCCGGCGTCGACACATTGTTCGCCGGTGGTAAAGCCAACCTGTCCGATGTGGCGGCGCGTGTTGGCCTGGGGCAGCTGGCGCACCTGGAGGAGTTCAACGCGCGGCGCCGCGAGCTCGTGGCCCGGTACTACCAACTGTGGAGCGACAACCCGCCGGTCAGGCTGCCGGAACGGGGGGACGAAGGGCACAGCTGGCACATTTTCGCGCCCCTGTTGCCGTTGCCGCGGTTGCGGATTACACGTCCACAGTTTATTGAGGCCATGGCGCAACGGGGCATTGGTGTTGGCATACACTATCCCGCGATTCATTTGTTCACGGCGTACCGTGAAATGGGTTATCGCGAGGGTCTGTTCCCCAACGCTGAACGGATCGGGCGCGAGACGGTCACCTTACCGCTGTTTCCGGCTATGGAGCTGAGTGACGTGGATCGGGTGGTGGAGGCAGCCAACGAAGTCATCGCGGGAGCGCTGATTTGAACGCTACGGTTTCTGTCGTCATTCCATGTTTCAACGAGGAGCAGGGGCTGGCCAGCCTGTTTGCTCGTCTGTATCCGGCACTCGATGCGCTGGGCCGTACCTATGAGGTTGTTTTCGTCGATGACGGAAGCAGTGATCGGACCGTTGCCGGCCTGAGGGAGCAGTTCAACCAGCGGCCCGATGTCACCCGGGTCGTGGTGCTGACGCGCAATGTCGGCCAGCACATGGCCATCATGGCCGGGTTCGCGCAATCCCGGGGCGATTACATCGTCACTCTGGATGCGG
>Ga0268264_10000210_pt1 | contig 118222 bp, 107 predicted proteins | sample KBSSwiS32_FD_190357 | JGI IMG/M metagenome (GOLD analysis project Ga0268264, IMG submission 190357) | Switchgrass rhizosphere microbial communities from Kellogg Biological Station, Michigan, USA - KBS Switchgrass S3-2 (SPAdes) (version 2) | ecosystem: Host-associated > Plants > Roots >... | reverse complement strand
CTGATCATCAGCATGACCCTCGACCAACTCGAAACCCGCGCCGGGCAAGCCACCACCCACCACGGCGGCCACCTCAGCCTCACCCAAGCCATCCGGCTCGGGGTCGACGCCAAAACCCTGCCCGTCGTGTTCGACCAACACCTCGGCACCCTCGCCTACGGCCGCGCACGCCGCCTGGCCAGCCCCGGCCAACGGTTAGCGTTGTTCGCCCGGGACAAGGGCTGCACGTTCCCCGGCTGCCGGAAGACGGCGGCGGAATCGCAGATTCATCACCTGACCGACTGGGCCGACGGCGGACCCACCGACCTCGACAACCTCGCGATCACCTGCGGCTACCACAACGGACAGGCCCCCAAACAAGGGTGGAAAGCCCACCTCCACAACAACACCGTCTACTGGACCCCACCCAAACACATAGACCCCGAACAGCAACCACGACACAACCCCATCCACCGCAGCTGAGTCCAGCAAAGAAGGATGAGGCAGGCTGGCCCACCGCGACAAAATTGGCCTGCCGAACAGCTGCCTCGTCCCTAGGATCTCCTTGTGAGCGAGACCTATCGGGCCAACCGCGTGCGTGGACCTTTCAACGCCACCGCGTTCTGGCTCCTGGACGGCGTGCTGGACCGTACGATGCGCGCCCGCAAGCGCCGCATCTTCGACGGCCTTCCGGCCGAGGTCGTCGAACTCGGCCCCGGGGTCGGAGCCAACCTTCGCTACCTCAGCGTCAACACCAAACTGATCGCCGTCGAACCCAACCCGGCGATGCATGCCCGTCTGAGCAAGCGCGCCCATCAAGCCGGAATTCGGCTCGACCTGCGCGGTGTCGTCGGAGAAAAGCTCGACCTGCCCGATGCCTCCGCGGACGCTGTCATCTCCAGCCTCGTCCTCTGCACGGTCCAGGACCCTGAACGGGTCGTGGCCGAAGTCTTACGGGTGCTCAGGCCGGGCGGGCGGTACGCCTTCCTGGAACACGTCATCGCTCCCGAGGGAAGCCGGCTACGTCAGATCCAACATCTTGTTCGCCGCCCCTGGGCCTGGTCGTTCGAGGGTTGCTCCTGTGAGCGCGACCTGGCGGCCGTCATCGAGCGGGCCGGGTTCGGCGAACTGCAAATAGAGCGCTATCGGCTCCGTTCGCCGTTCCTGCCGATCAATACTCAGATCGCCGGCGTCGCCGTCAAAGCCACGTAAGCCTTCAACTCCGAAACCACCGCTGCCCGCGACTGGCCCCGAAGTGCACCTTGTCGGCCGCGAGCTCGGACGAAGGTCCTAGCAAGGCCCCGTTCGGTTTCTGGCCACTGACGAACATGACCTCGACCTTGGCCACCTGATCGTGTCCGAATTCCAGGTAACAGGTTCCTCGGCCGTCGTACTCGGTTACCCCGGCCGTCCCTCGGACCCGGGCAATGATGCGTTCGGCGACGACGCCCGCTTGCCCTTCGGCGAACACTCCCGCCTTCGGTGTCCCGACACTCGTCACGTCTCCGACCGCATACACATCGGCGTATTCGGTCTCCAGCGTCAATGGATTCACCGGTATCCAGCCGTCCACCGCCAACCCGGATTCCGCCACCACGGTCGGAACTCGATGCGCCGGAACCCCAAGGAACAGCTCGTAAGGCAACTCGGTGTCATCGCTGAGAACCGCGACCCGACGCTCGCCATCGAGCGAACGCACCAATCGTTCGGGATACCAGGCGATTCCGCGGGCCGCAAACGCCTCCAGCAGAGCATTTGAGGCATCCGGAGAGGGCGGGATCGGGACGCTCAACGGCATCACCAGTGAGATCGTGGACCGCTCCCGAAGACCCCGTGCGGTCAGGTAGTCGTTGATGAGCAACGCGGTTTCGCTCGGTGCCGGTGGGCATTTGAACGGCGTCGACGTCACCGCAACGACCACATTGCCACCGTCGAACGAGCTCAGCACATCGCGCAACGCGAACGCTCCGGCCACCGAGTAAAACTCGTGCCCAGCCTCGAGGAGGCCCGGCGTTGCCTCCGGATGCAAGTCGGCACCGAGAGCCACCACCAAGACGTCAGCGTCGAACGTCCCGGCGTCGGTCCGGACCTGCCTGGAAGTCGGATCGATCGCGCGAACCGCCGTCTGGACGAACCGCACGCCCGGCTTGACGATGTCGCGGTAGTAGTACCGAACGTCCTCAGGCTGAGCCCGTCCGAACATGACGTCCAGCTTGGCGAAGCCGAAAACGAAGCTGTCGTTGCGGTCGATCAACGTCACCTCGACCTCATCCGGACCGCCGCCGAATTCCTCAGCCAAGCGAGTACTGAGTTCGAGCCCGCCGAATCCTGCCCCCAGTACCAAGACACGCATGACGCTCACCCTATTACCCTCGCGCGATTGCCCCACAACTTGCTCGAGGGCTGCAACCATTGGCTTGGCCAGGCGTCTGTACAGGTATGAGGACGGCAACGGTGAGCGAACTGCACGGCGTGCTTCGGGTGGACGCGGACACCGGCGTCGCCCAACTATTCCGCACCCACCGATTGGCGATGGTGCGCCTAGCGATGCTGCTGGTCGATGACCGGGAAACCGCGGAGGACGTAGCCCAAGAGGCATTCGCAGCGTTGCATCGACGCTGGTCATCGTTGCACGATCCGGCCGCGGCTGAAGGTTACCTGCGCACCTGCGTCGTCAACGGCGCCCGCTCGGCTCTGCGGCGGCGGCGAACAGTGCGTCGCAACCCGAGCCCGGACGAAGCCCGTCTGACCGTGGACGGCGCGGATGCCGCGGCCCTTGTCGCCGAAGAGCATCGCGAGGTTCTGCAAGCGATTCGTAGCCTTCCGATCCGCCAACGTGAGGTGATCCTGTTGCGTTACTGGTCCCAGCTGACCGAACCCGAAATTGCCATGACGCTCGGCATTTCCGTCGGAGCCGTCAAGTCCTCGGCCTCCAGAGCCCGGGACGCCATCCAAGCCCGGTTGGGAACATTGCGATGAGCAACGCCACCATCGAGGATCGGATCGCCGCGGCCCTACGCGCACAGGCGGAACTGATCGATACCAGTGATCTCCGGCCGGCAACGCCGCCTCGGACCAGCGACATCCGAACCCCCAGCCATTGGCCGTGGGTAGCTCCCGTACTGGCCGCCGCCGTTGTCGCCGCGTTGGCGATCGGAACGACCGCGGTGGTCAACAACGCTCGCTCGCCGGGCACAGTGCGTCCGGCCGGACCGACGCCTACCGCACCGACATCGATTGCCCCGACGTCCAAAGCACCGACATCTACCGCCGCGACATCTACCGCCCCGACATCGGCGACGCAACAAGCTTCACCCGGTCCCAAGCCGAACGGTTTCACCTTGAACTATCAGCCATTGTGGCCGTTTGCGAGCTACACCGAAGCTGAACAGTGGCGCAAGACAGCGGCGGGATCACAGCCCTGGCACGCCGATCCCGGCCAGACCGCGCTGAGCTTCACGACGGGCTACCTCGGCTTTTCCGAAATCACCCGGATCACCAGCACCGTCCTAGACTCCAGCGGCGCCCATATCGGTGTCGGATACCTGAACCCGAATGCTGTCCCGGTGACTGCCGCGACCCTGCATCTCGTCCGCTTCGGATCGGCCGCGGACTCGCCGTGGGAAGTGGTCGGAACCGATGACCGGACGTTCTCCTTGGAGTTACCGGCATATGGCTCCAAAGTCAGTTCACCGATGACAGTGGGCGGTCACATCACCGGCGTGGACGAGAGCATCCTCATCTCTGTCCGGCAGCTGGGCCGACAAACGCCGGTCGGGCAGTACTGCTGTCTGCCCGCCGGCGGTGAGAACTCATCGTGGTCGAAGGGAATCACCTTCACCGGAAAGGGAACTCTGACCATTGTTGCCAGTACCGGCGGACACCTCCAGCAGGTCGAACGCTTTGCCATCCAGGGCGTGTACGTCCCCTGAAGGTGTAACCGGCTCAGCGGTAGTCGATCTGAACGTGCCCGGTCGCCAGGCGCACGTGGACAGTGATCGGTGCTCCCGTGAAGGTCGTGGCGGGGTTGCCGTCGGTACCCGGCGGAGTTTCTAGGTGAACGTTCCAGCCGCCGGAGAACTTGTCCCCGTCGTGGGATCGCCCGACCTGGATATCGCCGATGTGAACGTCGCTGACGATGGTCGCGTTGAGCGTCCGGGGCAGGATCAGTCGCACCTCACCCGCGGCCTGAGTGATCGTGACGTCCTGAGCCTGGCTGACCGTGCCCAACCGGGTCAGATCCAGCGTGGACTGGCCGGCGAACTGTCGTTCGTCGGTTAGCTGGGCCGCGGATAGCGGAGTCCAGCCGATCTTGCCGGAACCGTCCTTCAGGCTGGCCGGGGTCCCGCCGAAAGCGAGCGCCAGAGCCGACAGAAACACGATCGGCAGCAGCAGAACGTAGGTGGAACGCCGAAGAATCAGGCTGATCACCAGACCGCCGACCAGGACGGCAAAGCCAGACCAGATGTACGCCGGGAACGGCACCCGGTGCACGACGTTGACGAGAGCTATCACGCCCCAGATCCCGAACAGGCCCAGTGCCACGGCGACCTTGACCGGACGGCGACGCCGGACGCGTAGCTTGTGAGCCTCGGCGGCCTCGCTGTACCACGACTTCATGTTGGCCCGAAAGTCATTCAGCGGTGGGGCCAGCCGCTCGGTGGGCTGAGGCAAGGACTGGGTCGCGGGCTCAACCGGCACCTCGGCCGTAGGTTGGTGGCCGCCCCACAGAGTGCCGGGCACGGCTTCGGTGGACTGGGCGCCAGATTCAGTGTCGTTCGGGTCAGTGATCGGCGGGGCTGTCGGTTGCATCTCGACCGATCCGAACGGACGCCGGTTTTGCCTATGCAGCAGCAGGATTGCCACGATCGCCACCAGCGCGAGGGCCGGGAACGTCGGCCGGGGCGCCCACCACGAGAACCAACCGGCCCACAGCACCAGGGCACCGGCGACGATGACCAGCCACGCAGGAATGCGGCGGACCCGCAGCTGGTGCACAGCCCGATCCAGCGCGGATGTCTGAGCTTCGGGTTCCGGGATGAGCAGCCAGCACAATAGATACAGCAGCAGACCTACCCCGCCGAAGAACGACAGGACGGCGAACAGGACCCGGAAAATCACGGCGTCCACACCGAAGTAGTTGCCCAGGCCACCCGCTACACCGGTCACCATGCGATCGGTCCGGCTTCGGCGCAGCTGGCGTACGGGGTTGCCGGGCGCGGGCGAGCCGAAGTTCGCGGGGTTGGGCTGACCCGGCTCAGTCATAGTTGTCATACATCCACGGTGCGACCAGCACGCACCTAACGGTATCGGTGAGCACCCCGAGACACCCCTGAACTCGCAGATCGAGGTCATCCAGGTTTCACCGGATGTCTATTCCGGCGCTCACCAGAGATGATGGAAGCACCATGAGTACTGTCGTTCAGCCTCCAGCGTCGTCGGCCGGGCTCGCGTTCGGGGTCAACTCCGGCCCCCCGCCCCGGCTGTACCGAGCCGTGGACCACCGAATCCTCGGTGGGGTGGCGGCCGGACTGGCCGCTCATCTGGGCTTGTCGCGGCGCTTGATCCGGATCGCGTTCGTCCTGCTCAGCCTGAGCGGCGGACTCGGAGTTGTGCTGTACGGGGCGTTCTGGATCGTCCTCACCACCCCTCCGGACGCCAAGCCTCCATCACCGCGCCGGGTGGTCATCGAATCTGTGGTTGCCGTAGCGGCGGCGGCCGGCACCCTCATCATCAACGCGCACACCTTGCCGCTGGGCTGGTGGTTCCTGCCGTCCATCCTGGCCTGTTTCGGCGGCGCGCTGTTGTGGCGGCAAGCCTCGGAGACCGAACGCGATCGTTGGCGCCGGCTTTCGCGCAGTTCACTGGCCGGGGGCGCAACCGACCGCACCGGGCTACTGCGCATCGCCGCGGGCGTCGGCCTGGTTGTCGCCGGCGCGATCTTCATCCTGGCCCGGGCGGGTATCTCGGCGGTCGGCGTCGGCCTGGCCGCAATGCTGGTCACCGTCGGGGGCCTGGCGCTCATCACCGGGCCCTGGTGGCTCAGGCTGGTTCGCGACCTGTCGGCCGAGCGGGCCGAACGCATCCGCAACGAGGAACGGGCCGATATCGCCGCCCACCTGCACGATTCGGTATTGCAGACGTTGGCCCTGATTCAGCGCAATGCCGCCCAGCCTCGTGAGGTCGCTCGGTTGGCTCGTAGCCAGGAACGAGAACTGCGGACCAAGCTCTACGGTGACAGCACCCTCAGCGGGCAATTTGCCGCGGCTCTACAGAGTGCGGTCGCCGAGGTGGAAGACACCTACGCCATCACCGTCGAGGTGGTGATCGTCGGGGATCGGGCGTTGGACAACCGGTTGGAGGCCCTGGTCGCGGCCACACGCGAGGCGATGATCAACGCGGCCAAACATGCCGGCGTCACTTCGGTGTCGCTCTACGCCGAGATCACCGATGTCCGGGTCGAGGTGTTCGTACGCGACCGCGGCATCGGTTTCGACCAGGCGACGATCGGTGATGACCGCCAAGGGGTTCGTGGCTCGATCCTCGGACGGATCGAACGGCACCACGGCCAGGCCGCAATCAAATCCAAACCGGGCGAGGGCACCGAGGTCGCTGTCTCGATGGATCTGCAGTAGGACCCGATGATCAGACGCGAACGGCAGAGGCGGAGCGACAGCAATGACTGAACCGAGCACAACCCCGACTGTGGTGTTGGTCGACGATCACGCGATGTTTCGGGCCGGGGTTCGTGCCGAACTCGGCGACTCGGTGACGATCGTGGGCGAGGCCGCTACGGTGGCCGAGGCCGTCGCCACCATCAACCACACGAAACCGGATGTGGTGCTGCTGGACGTGCACCTGCCCGACGGCGGCGGCCCGGCGATCGTCGCGGCGGTCCTGCCCCAACACCCGGACACGCGCTTCCTGGCCCTGTCGGTGTCCGATGCCGCCGAGGACGTGATTTCGGTGATCCGGTCCGGGGCTCGCGGCTACGTGACCAAGACGATTTCGGCCGCGGATCTGGCCGATGCCATCCGCCGGGTCGCTGAGGGCGACGTGGTTTTCTCGCCCCGCCTCGCCGGCTTCGTTCTTGATGCGTTTCGGGATTCCGACACCGGGCCGGCCACGTCCGGCGATCCGGAGCTGGATCAGCTCACCCCCCGCGAGCAAGAGGTGCTGCGACTGCTGGCCCGCGGCTATTCCTATCGTGAAATCGGGGCGGAGCTGTTCATCTCCATCAAGACGGTCGAGACGCACGCGTCCAACGTGTTACGCAAGCTCCAGCTGTCAAGCAGGCATCAGCTCACTCGCTGGGCGGCCGACCGTCGGCTGGTCTAGGCCGACCGTCTCACGCGGGCGCGGCCGACGTCAGCGAGCGCCGCGGCAGACACGCAGGACCGCCTCGCCGAGCGCTGCGCCTTCGGTGCCCAGGGTCGAGCGGTAGTGATCGATGATCGATCGTTCGCGGCCCAGCTCCACGCGGGTACCGCCGGCGTTCATGCGGGCGGCCTGGATGCGGCGGGAAAGCTGCGCGCGTTCGATCACCAGCCGGGAGATCGCGGTGTCCAGCGCGTCGATCTGGCCGCGCATCGTATCGATCGCGGTCGGGTCCTCGATGATCGCCGTGATGAGGTCATCGGCGGCTACCGCGGTCTCGGAAACGTTGCTGCTCACTTCGTCATTCCTCTCGTCGGGGCCAGCCCGCTCAAGTGCGCCCTGCATCGACCCCGGACATGAAAAAACCCCGGGCTCGTTGCGGGCCCAGGGTGTAAACGGTCTGTGCAATCTCAACCGGAAACAATGGGTGCCGCAATGCGATACCCATAAAAAAACCAGCGACCGGTGATGTGCACGTTCCTATAGTGACACGTTCGTTATCTACCGGCAAGCGGATCAAAGTCCGCAACCCCGTCATAATCCGGCGGCGCGCGGCTCTAACTGAATGTGAAGGTCCTTTCCGCGCGCTCAACCGGCTGGTTGCTGGCACTCTTTATCGGGATGATGGCCTCGATGGTCGTGTCGGTTTCGCCGGCGGCAGCGGCCGGTACCGCGACTTTCACCAACGCGGTCGGCATCACCATCCGGGACAATACGACGGCCGCGCCCTACCCGTCGGCGATCGCGGTCTCCGGTCTGAGTGGCGCGATCAGCGACGTCACCGTGACTCTTAACGATTTCAGTCACTCGGTGGTTCACGATGTCGACGTTCTGCTGGTGTCCCCGACTGGGCGCAAGCTGATGCTCATGTCTGATGTCGCCCAGGACCAACGGTTCAATCAGGCACACGACATCACCCTGGGGTTCAGCGACGCGGCCACGACCTCGGTCCCGGAGACGGATCCGTTGTTGTCGGGCACCTTCCTTCCGACCAATGATGACAGCGTGGGTCCGGATGTCTTCGCCCCTCCGGTGCCGGCCGGTCCGATCTTCAGCACTTTCGCCAGCGCGTACGCGGGGACGGCTCCCAACGGAACCTGGAGCCTGTACGTCGATGACGACACCGCCGGTGACGGCGGCAACATCGCATCGTGGTCCCTGACCGTGACCACATCGAACGCGACGGTCGCCAGCGCGACCACGGTTGACAGCTCAGCCGGCGTCGCCCAAACCGGCGCGGCAGTCACCTTCACCGCCAATGTCAGCTCGGACACCGCACTCGTCGCGGAAGGAACCGTTACTTTCCTGGACGGTGCTGCTGAGCTCGGCGGCCCAGTGGCGGTTGACGCCAATGGTCAGGCGAGCCTCACGACGTCCACCCTGAGCGAAGGCGCGCATTCGATTACCGCCTCATACAACGGGTCAGCAACCTATCGGGCGAGCCAGGCCAGCGTGCCTCAGCGCATTGATCACCCGACATCTGTATCGGGTACACGATTCTGCAACACCGGACCGTTGACTATTCCGGCTAGCGGCGCCGCCTCGCCCTATCCGTCCCGGCTGAACGTGCGGGGAATGGGATCTGCGACGGCCATCACGGCTGAACTAAACGACGTCACGCATAGCTCGCTGCCTGATCTGGACGTGCTGTTAGTGGGTCCGGCGGGCCAGAGTGTGATGCTGCTGTCCGATGCCGGGGCGACTGGATCAGGGGCCCCGGCATCGCTGACCTTCAGTGATGCGGCGCCAACCTCGGTGCCCTCCGCCCCCGTCGTCACCGGAACCTATCGGCCAACCGACCTGTCGATCGGCGGGCCGGATGTCTTGCCACCGCCAGCTACCGCACCCGCCTCGGCCGGGACCCTCGACGAGCTGGTGGAGGCGGGAGTCGACGGCGAGTGGACCTTGTATGTCGTGGACGATTCGGCACCGACTGGCGGGTCCATCGCCGGCGGCTGGTGCCTGAACTTCCGAGTGCCGATACCTACGGTCACGCGGCTGATCTCCAGTGACAACCCGTCGGTTGCCGGGGCGGACGTCACCTTCACTGCCACTGTTTCCGCCGTCGGCGACAGATCTCCGGCGAGCGCGGGAACGGTCGATTTTTTTGACGGACCGACCCTGCTCGCATCGAAGGCGGTTGATCCGGCGTCGGGGTCCGCCACCTGGACCGCGTCCGCGCTACCGGTAGGCGCGCATCCGATTCACGTCGCCTATCACGGCGCCAATGGGTACACCGACAGTGGAAATAGCCTGGATCAGCAGGTGAATCGAGTTCCAAGTACCACTTCTGTGGTCGCCGTCGCCAGCCCGGCGCTAGTCGGTGAGCCGGTGGCGCTCACGGCTACCGTTAGGGCCGGCCCAGCGGCAGCTACCACCGGCACCGTCGATTTCAGCGACGGCCCAACGACACTGGCGACGGGTATCGCGCTCGACGCCAACGGACGGGCGACGTTCAGTGCCCTGTCCCTTGCCCTCGGCGATCACCAGATCACGGCGACGTACAGCGGCACACCGACCGTGGCCGCCAGCTCGGGCACCGTGACCGAGCGGATCGTCGCGCCACCTCCCGTCCGCTCCGATTTTGCGATCACCACGATCCGGGACGGAATTAACGAGGGTGACGAGGTGCGGATGTTCATCGGTGTGAATACCGCTGTCACCGGCACTGTCATCACTCAGGGAACCATCTCGCTGACCGACGGCACGGTGGTGCTGGCCACCGGCCTGTCGCTGGCGGACGGAACCGCCAACTACGTGACGAGCTCGCTGGCGGTCGGCGTGCATACGATCATCGTGACCTTCAGCGGAACCGCCGACAACGAACCGAGTTCGACTAGCGTCACGCTGACCGTTAGGCCCCGCGCTGTCGCTGGTGGGCCGTACGCGATCGCCGAGGGTCAGTCCCTGACACTAGATGGCCGCGACTCATCCGCCGGAGCCAACTATCGCTGGGATCTGAACGGCGATGGGGATTTCTCCGACGCCGTAGGGGTGAATCCGACCCTGAGCTGGTCGCAGCTGCAGGCGCTCGGCCTCGACGACGGGCCGCGGACGATCACCGGGCAACTGTCGGTGTCGGTGGGCGACCTGCTCTGGCAATCCGAGCTGAAGATCACCGTTCAGAACAGCCCACCCGTAGTTCAGTTGGCTGGTACCACGTCGGTCCTACTGGGATCGCCGTTCACGCTCTCATTGGACGCAACAGACCCGTCGGCGGCGGACAGTGCGGCCGGCTTCAGCTACGTGATCGACTGGGGTGACGGGGGGCCGGTGCAAACCGAGTCTCATCCGTCGACGTTCACCCTCAGTCATCGCTACTCGGGGTCCGGGACTTTTGACGTCCGAGTGACCGCCTCCGATAAAGACGGTGCGGTCAGTGAACCTTCTTCCTTCGCCGTCACCGTGGCGCAACCACCGGTGCCTCCAAAGCCACCGGTGCCGCCAAAGCCACCGGTGCCGCACAGCGCACCCGTCCCCGCGGTCCCGGGAACCGGCGGGACACCCGATTCAGGGCTGGCCAGCACCGGCGATGAGGTTGAGCTGCCGCTTCGCAGCGCCATCGTCCTGCTGCTGAGCGGACTCGCACTTTCTGGTTTGCGTCATAAGCGGGGGTCATCGGGGCTCTAGTAAAGTTGTGAGGCATTTTCGCCGTTTCGGAGACGCAGGGCAGCCATCTGCCAGGATGTCGACCCGCATCTGGGCGCTGGTCGCCGCTTGCTTATCCGTCATCGCTCTTGTGTGCTGGTCGTCCGCCGAAGCGGCGGCTGCCATCACGAAGGGGCCGGTTCAATTCTCAGACGGTGCGCCCGTTACCGCGGTTCTCGGATCGACAGTGCCTACGGCCGCCACGCCATATCCGTCCTCGATCATGGTCTCGGGCCTATCGGGCGTGGTGTCGGATGTCAGCGTCGACCTGAAAGACATCACCGCCGCTGACTTCGGCGGCCTTGATGTATTGCTAGTCAGTCCGGAGGGCTTGAACCTCACGTTGGTATCCGACGTAGGGCGCGGCTGGTCGGCCGAACACCTGAATCTGACACTGTCCGATTCGGCAAGTCAGCCGGTGGCGGTGTCAGCCGATCCGGTGAGCGGAAATTACCTGGCCACCAATGAAGGTCTGACCCCGGACGGCTACCCGCCGCCAGCGCCCCCGATCCGCGAGGCCACGTCATTCGCCGCGGCGTTCGCCAACACGAAGCCGAACGGGTCGTGGAGCTTGTATGTCGTTGCGGATGGCGACACCATCCGCAACGGCCCCGCCGTAATTCAGGGCGGCTGGAATCTTCGGATTACAACTGTGACCGGACCGGATGTAACCACAACCAGCGTGCGTTCCTTGAAAAACCCCTCTATCGCGGGGGTCAGTGTGGGCTATGCGGTCACTGTCGCTGATCTGGATGGTCGAGCGGTGACCGAGGGCACGGTGATCCTCACCGTCGACGGCAACCAGGTTGGTTTCGCGGGGGGCCTCAACGGCGCCGACGTGACTTTCATCGTGCCGCCGCTAGACGAGGGCAGTCACCGGGTCAAGGCGACCTATCAGCCGGGTCGGGCCTTCGGGCGAGCAGCGGGACCATGACCCAGAATGTCGACGCGCCTACGACGAGAAGTGGCAATACGTTCTGCAACTCGGGACCGGTATCCATTCCCGAGCGTGGAACAGCCAGCCCCTATCCATCTCGCGTGCATGTGACCGGCTTGGCTGGTTCGGTATCGAAGGTGACCTTGAAACTATACGGTTTCAGCCACACCGCACCGCGCGATGTGGACGCAATGCTGGTCGGACCTGATGGGCAAAGCCTGATGGTCTTGTCTGATGTGCGGCAAGGTCCGGTCAGCGACCTCGATCTGCGGTTCGACGACGCGGCCGAAGCCGAGATCGCCGACAACGGCCTGGCCAGCGGAACCTTCAAGCCGACCAACCACGTGCAGGAGCCGGTGGAGTTGATGCCGAGCCCGGCGCCGTTCCCGAGCGGAGCCACAACGTTGGCTACCTTCAATGGACATCATGGCGAAGGCGTCTGGAGCTTGTTCGTCGTCGACGATGATTTTGAAGACGAAGGGAAGATCGGCGGCGGCTGGTGTGTGACGGTCCAAACCGAGACTGTGAATGCCGTCGTGCACGGCCCTTACCTCGTCACCGAAGGGCAAGCACTTCAGTTGAACGCAACGACGTCGACCGCCGCAACGGGGGTGAGCTACGGCTGGGATGTCAACGGCGACGGAGATTTCTCCGATGCCGCCGGGCCGTCCCCTCGGTTGTCGTGGGCGCGCCTTCAAACGTTGGGAATCGACAACGGACCGTTCACCGGCCCGGTGCGAGTCCGGGTGAGCTCCGCCGGCCTGAGCGCAGTCGCCGGCACGACGCTGACTGTCAAGAACAACCCGCCCACGGCCGTGGTCACCGGGCCCGTTCGCGGGACGGTCGATGAGCCCGTGACGTTCACGGTCGGGGCCACCGATCCGTCGCGGGCCGACGCCGCCGGGCGATTTACGTATCGAATTGATTGGGGTGATGGCGGTCCGTCCACGTCGGTATTCGATCCGGCCCGCGGGACCTTCGCCCACATCTACCGGCACACCGGAACGTATTCGGTGCAGATCACGGCGACCGACCGGGATGGCGGCCGGAGCGCGCCTCGGACGGTTGTGCTCATCGTGGCGAGGACCGTCGCCGATCTTGCGGCTACCGGTTCGCCATGGCGTCGGGAAGCGGTGCTGGGCATGGGGCTGCTTCTGCTGGGCATCGGGCTGCGGCGTTCAGGCGGCTGTCGCCGGAAATTTGACGGTGGGTCGCCGTAGGCTGGAGCACGATGACGACCGATGCCGCGCTCAGCCTCTTCGAGGTCCAGACCACCCCGCGATCAAGCCGCGGTGACGCTCGCCGGAGCGGTCATGGTGGCCCCGATGCCGACGCCCTGCTCGAGGGCTTGAATTCTCAGCAGCGGGCCGCGGTCGTGCATGCCGGTTCACCGTTACTCATCGTGGCCGGGGCCGGTTCTGGCAAGACCCGGGTCCTCACCCAGCGCATCGGTTACCTGCTGGCCGCACGGGGCGCCAAGCCCGGTGAGATCCTGGCCATCACGTTCACCAACAAGGCCGCCGGCGAGATGAAGCAGCGGGTCAGCGCGCTGGTCGGGCCGAAGGCGAATGCGATGTGGGTCTCGACCTTTCACTCGATGTGCGTGCGCATCCTGCGGGCTCAGGCCAAGCACCTAGACATGAAGTCCTCATTCTCGATCTATGACGCCGACGACTCTCGCCGGCTGATCACTATGGTCATCCGCGAGCTCAACCTGGATGCCAAGCGTTACCCACCGCGGGCGATGGCCGCTCAGATCTCGAACCTGAAGAACGAGCTGATCTCGCCGACGATGTTCGAGTCGCAGGCCATCTCCGGCCACGAAAAAGTGCTGGCCGAGGTGTACGGGCGCTACCAGCGCCGGTTGGCCGAGTCCGACGCGCTGGACTTCGACGACCTGATCATGAGCACCGTCCACCTGCTGCAGACCGAGCCTGAAGTTGCCGAGCACTACCGGCGTCGGTTCCGCCATATCCTGGTCGATGAATATCAGGACACCAACCACGCGCAGTACGTTCTGATCTCCGAGCTGTGTCAGCGCGTCGTCATCGACCCGGACGGGGACGGCAGCACCGATCTTCCAGCGGCCGAGCTGTGCGTGGTAGGTGACGCCGATCAGTCGATCTATGCCTTCCGGGGTGCGACGATCCGCAACATCGATGAGTTCGAGCGGGACTATCCGAACGCGACCACGATCCTGCTCGAACAGAACTATCGCTCGACCCAGAACATCCTCAACGCCGCCAACACCGTGATTGCTCGCAATCCAGACCGGCGACCGAAGAACCTATGGTCCGATGCCGGCGCCGGTGAGAAGATCATCGGCTTCGTCGCCGAGAACGAACACGACGAAGCTCGATGGGTGGCCGAGCAGATCGATCATCTAGGTGACAACGGCGAGGCTCGAGCCAGTGAGATCGCCGTCTTCTACCGCACCAACGCGCAATCGCGCGTGTTCGAGGATATTTTCATCAGGCTCGGTCTGCCCTACAAAGTCGTCGGCGGCGTCCGCTTCTACGAACGTAAAGAAGTGCGCGATGCGCTGGCCTACCTGCGGGTGATCGCCAATCCGCTCGACGTGGTCAGCCTGCGCCGGATCCTGAACACCCCGCGCCGTGGAATCGGTGATCGCACCGAGGAGTACGTGGAACGATTCGCCGACCGCGAGCGAATCCCCTTTGCCGAGGCCTTGATGCGAGCCGACCTCATCCCGGGCATCGCACCGCGATCGGCCAATGCCATCGCCGAATTCGTGAAGTTGCTCGGTGAACTCCGCGAGATCGCGGCCAGCGAGGAACACGGCAGCCCGAGCAACATCATCGAGCAGTTGCTCGAGCGATCGGGTTACCTCAAGGAGCTCGAAGCCAGCCATGACCCACAGGACGAAGGACGCGTCGACAACCTGCGCGAACTGGTGAGCGTCGCGGCGGAGTTCGAGGAGCAGCGGGCTCAGGTGGACGAAGTGGCCGACCTGAACGCGTTCCTGGAACACGTCTCGCTGGTTGCTGACGCCGACTCCGTTCCCGACGCGCCGGAGGCGGGCCCGGACGGCATCCCCAACGGAGTCGTCACGCTGATGACCCTGCACACGGCCAAGGGCCTCGAGTTCCCGGTCGTGTTCTTGACCGGTATGGAAGACGGGATCTTCCCGCACCTGCGTACCTTCTCCGATCCCACCGAGATGTCGGAGGAACGACGGCTGGCCTATGTCGGCATCACCCGAGCCCGGCACCGGCTGTACCTGTCTCGTTCGATCGCGCGATCGGCCTGGGGCGCGCCGTCGTTCAACCCGCCGTCACGTTTCTTGGACGAGGTACCCGCAGAGCTCGTCGAGTGGACCGGCGCCGTGGATCGGCAACCGTTCACGGGTTATCCGGATGAGCAAGGCAGCGGACGCTATTCCGATCACGGCTACCGTTCCTCGCGGCCGGCCGGCGGTGAGGCAAGTCGAGCTGGCGGTCCGCCGTCGTTCGGGTCCAGCAAGCTGACCAAGGCCATTCCCAGCCTGCAGATCGGTGATCGAGTCAGTCACGACGGATTCGGGCTCGGTACGGTGGTGGCCCTGCGAGGAGCGGCCGAGAAGGCGCAAGCCGAAATCGATTTCGGGACGTTGGGCCGCAAGTGGCTAGTGTTGCGCTTCGCCCCGATCGACAAGCTCTGAACCACCGGTCGTTCGGGCTCCCGACGAGGCAACGGGTCGCTGGGTCTGGCGCCAGACCTGGCGAACGGCGTACCAGGTCAGCCAGACCAGCAGCACGTTGCGGATCGTGAGGATCATCGTCGCGACCGGCATCACCATGGTTTCCAGCACCAGCGCGTGATAGAAGATCGGGAACAGCAGCTGGGTGAACAGTGCCGTGACGAGCAGGACCCGGCCGAACGTCCGGACTGCGTGATCAGCCGGTCTGATCACCGCCAACGCCGCGATCGGGCCACCGATCCACAGCAGGTACTGCGGGCTGAGCGCCTTGTTGGTGATGGTCACGATGAGTGAGGCGGCCAGGAAGAGCCACCCGAGAGTTTCGGCGCTGGTCGCACCCGACCGCAGTGCCCGGAACCAGAGCACGACCAGTAGCAACCCGCCCAGGACAACCAGCAGCGGTGACAGGGTGAGGACGGCCGACACCCCGGGTCCGAACAGCTCGTAGGCCTTGAACGGCGAGACGTGCACATCCCATGGGGTCGCATGCGCCATTCGTCCGAGCATCAGGACAGTGCCGGGTACCGCTTCGATTTGCAGGCCCCGGGAGTTCTGCCAGCGCAACGGGGACAAGGTCCGGTCGATTCCACCGAGACCGACGGTCAGCAGAGCGAGCAGCAAGCCGGCCGAAACGAAGCCGGTGATGACCTCCCGGCGGCCGTGACGGCGAAGCAGAAAGATCGGCAACATCACCGCGGGCCACAGCTTCAGCGCGCCGCCGATGGCGGTGAGGATTCCGGCCACGGCCGGGCGGCGGACCGCGACCAGCACCGCACCGCCGGCCAGCACCGCCGGCACCAGATCGAACCGAAAGTAGGCCATCGGACCCAGCAATGGAGCGAACCACAGCCACAGGTTGGTGGCGTCGCCTCGCTTGCGTCCGTCGGCCCGCCACAGCACGGCCGTGAACCCGGCATCGACCAGCAGCATCGAGGCGACGAACAGGAACGTGAACGCGACCTGGTTCTCCAGACCGATGAGGTACTGCGGCGTCAACAGCCCGAGGACGGGCAGCGGGTATTCCTGCAGGGTGTCGCCTAAGGTCCCGCCGTGGAACAACTCGTTCAGGCTGCGCTGATAGTAGGAGACGTCGCCGGAGATCCCGGTCTCGAACACCAGCAGCGCGAAGGTCAGCGTGCGAGACAGGACCCAACGCCAGGCGATTGCTCGACGGCCCTCGGCCACGATGATGTCGGGCAGCAGCAGGGGTGAGCTCAGCCCCCGAGGGGCACTGGACCCGTCGGGTTCACGACGTTCGGAATCGGTGACGCTGGCCAAGACACTCCCTACCCGGCCGGTCGAGCACCCGGGCTTGAGAAACGAGGACGTTCTATTGGGAGTTGATTATGCGTTGGGGTTGTAAGCGCCGACGTCAACGCCCCGCGCTCTGAGCCACGGAACCGGGTCGATATAAGGGCCGTTCTCCTTGCCCTTCATCACCGCGAAGTGCAGATGGGGGCCCGTTGCCTCGCCGTCGGCCCCGATGTCGGCGATGTGCTGTCCGGCTGTGACGTGCTCGCCTTTGCTGACGAGCACCGAGTACATGTGGCCGTAGACGGTGACGTCGCCATTGCTGTGCTGAATGACGATCCAGTGTCCGAAGCCCGCTTCGGGCCCGGCTTCCAGGACGACCCCGTCACCGGCGGCCACGATCGGCGATCCGAGTGGGCCGGCCAGATCGATTCCTTCGTGCATCACACCCCAGCGCATGCAGAAGCAGGACGACATCCCGCCGGCCGAGGGTCGGACCCATACTCCGGCCACGGTCTTGCCGGGATCGACCTTGGGCAGCGATGGGCGGGCCGGCATTGCCGTAGCCGACGGGCCGGTTGAGGTGAGCGGTGATGGCAGGGCTGAGGAATCAACGCCGGCGGCGCTGGCACCGTCCAGGGACGCCGAGCCAGCCGGCTGGGGGAGCGAGGTGCGTTTCGTGCCGCGGGAGACCCGATCCGATTCGGTGGTGCCGGCGATGTGATTGGTGGCCAGCGCCGACAGATCGATCGGGCCTTGGGCCACCGAGGCGTTCGCGGCGCCGTCGCCGTCGTGGATTACCTGGTAGGCATCGGTTCCACCCCAGACGGCCAGCACTAACGCGGTCGCCGGAAGGATCGGGGTTCGTCGCCACAGTGGACGCTTGCTGGGTTGCGGGGCTCGGCGCTTGGCCGAATAGGGGGCACGGGCGGAATGCTGTCCCACGCACCCCTCCTCTAGTAGCCAAAATTGTTTGTTGGCTAGTACTGACAGACGCCCTTGATCAACAAGGATGATCGTGGCCGAACCGTAACCTACTGTTTCCGTCCTAGGCAACTTCCCTCCCCGGCCACTTGACCTGTTCCTGACGTGGCGGTGAGGCTCGGCACCGCCAGCTCGACGGATCGCCCATAGTTCAAGGCGTTGGTCGCTGTGTGAACTACCTCACGGCCATATTGAGCGACGCGCAAGTCTCAACTGGTTGCGGGCAACGCCGGGAAAGGGAATACCCTGCCCACATGAGTGATCGAATCCGTGTGGTTGTGGCAAAACCGGGCCTGGACGGCCACGATCGTGGCGCCAAGGTAGTGGCCCGGGCGCTTCGAGACGCCGGCATGGAAGTCATCTACACCGGTTTGCATCAGACCCCTGAGCAGATCGTGGAGACGGTGATCCAGGAAGACGCCGACTGCGTGGGTCTGTCGGTGCTCTCCGGTGCCCACATGACCCTGTTCGCCAAGCTCATGCAACTGCTCAAGGAGCGCGAGGCCGCTGATGTCGTCGTCTTCGGTGGCGGCATCATTCCTGAGGCCGACATTCCTGAGCTGGCCGAGCTCGGCGTGGCCAAGGTGTTCACGCCCGGAGCCACAACCCAGGACATCGTGACCTGGGTGCGAACCAACGTCGGTACTTCCGCCAGCAGCACGTGAGCTGACCGAACGCGGCGAACGTCACGTTCGGAATCGCTTCGGCGCGCGAAATCGGCGGGCTAGCCTCAGTTCGATTGCGAATTCGCCAGTAGCGAATTCGCAGACCGACTCTTCAGAGAACGGAATGCTTGTGGATCTGTTCGAATATCAGGCAAAGCAGCTGTTCGCCGCGCATGGCGTCCCGGTCGGCCTGGGCGAGGTGGCCGACACCCCCGAGCAGGCTCAGGCGATCGCCGAGCGCATCGGCGGCGTCACGGTCGTCAAGGCTCAGGTCAAGATGGGCGGACGCGGCAAGGCCGGCGGAGTCAAGGTCGCCAAGACTCCGGCCGACGCCGCGGTTGCCGCCGAGGCCATCCTTGGGATGGATATCAAGGGCCTGACCGTGCACCGCGTGCTGGTCGATCCCGGCGCTCAGATCGAGAGCGAGTACTACTTCTCCTACTTGCTGGACCGTTCCAACCGGACGTTCTTGGCCATGGCCTCGGCTGAGGGCGGCATGGAGATCGAGCAACTGGCCGTCGAACGGCCGGAGGCGCTGGCCAAGGTTCCGGTCGATGCGACCCGCGGAGTGGATCTGGAAACGGCCAAGGCGATCCTGACCGAGGCCAGATTCCCGGTCGAAGTGCTGGATCAGACTGCTGACCTGATCGTCAAACTGTGGGACGTATTCGTCCAGCAGGACGCCACCCTGGTCGAGATCAACCCCCTGGCCCGGGTCGCCTCCGGGGACGTGCTGGCCCTGGACGGCAAGGTTTCGCTGGACGAGAACGCCAACTTCCGTCAGCCCGGTAACGAGGACCTGGTCGATCAAGACGCGGCCGACCCGCTGGAAGCCCGGGCCAAGGAAAAGCACCTCAACTACGTCAAGCTGGACGGCGAGGTCGGCATCATCGGCAACGGCGCGGGCCTGGTCATGTCGACTCTGGACGTCGTGGCCTATGCCGGCGAGAAGCATTCCCACGTCAAGCCCGCGAACTTCCTGGACATCGGAGGGGGCGCCTCGGCCGAAGTGATGGCCAACGGCCTGGAGATCATTCTGTCCGACCCAGCGGTAAAATCCGTTTTCGTCAACGTCTTCGGGGGAATCACCTCCTGCGACGCGGTGGCCAACGGCATCGTCGCCGCGCTGGGAATGCTCGGCGAGGCCGCGACCAAGCCGCTGGTCGTTCGCTTGGACGGCAACAACGTCCAAGAGGGACGGGCAATCTTGAACAAGGCAGCTCACCCGCTGGTGACCTTGGCCGAAACCATGGACGACGGTGCCGATAAGGCAGCCGAACTTGCTGCCACGGCAGCGGGAAACTAGAGCGGGAGAGCCTGGCTAAATGTCTATCTTCTTGAACGCCGACTCCAAAGTCATCGTGCAGGGCATGACCGGATCAGAAGGCATGAAGCACACCCAGCGGATGCTCGCCTCAGGTACCCGGATCGTCGGTGGAGTCAATCCCCGCAAGGCCGGCGAGTCGGTCGACATTGACGGCACCGACATTGCGGTGTTCGGTTCGGTGGCCGACGCGATGGGCAAGACCGGTGCGGATGTCAGCGTTCTGTTCGTGCCGCCGCCCTTCGCCAAGGACGCGATGATCGAAGCGATCGACGCCGAGATTCCGCTCGCCGTCGTGATCACCGAAGGCGTGCCGGTCCACGATTCGACCTTCGCCTGGGCCTACAACGTCGCCAAGGGGCAGCGCACGCGCATCATCGGCCCGAACTGTCCTGGCCTGATCAGTCCCGGCAAGTCCAACGCCGGCATCATCCCGGCCAACATCACCGGCCCCGGCAAGATCGGTCTGGTATCCAAATCCGGCACCCTGACCTACCAGATGATGTACGAACTGCGCGACATCGGTTTCTCCTCGGCCGTCGGCATCGGTGGCGATCCAGTCATCGGCACTACTCACATCGACTGTCTGCAGGCCTTCGAGGACGACCCCGACACGGCTGCCATCGTGATGATCGGTGAGATCGGCGGCGACGCCGAGGAGCGGGCCGCGGCCTATATCGCCGAACACATCAGCAAGCCCGTCGTCGGTTACGTAGCTGGGTTCACGGCTCCGGAGGGCAAGACGATGGGCCATGCCGGCGCGATCGTGTCCGGATCGTCGGGTACCGCCCAGGCCAAGAAAGAGGCGCTCGAGGCCGCCGGAGTCAAGGTCGGCAAGACGCCGTCGGAGACCGCTCGGCTGATGCGCGAGCTGCTCAGCTAACTCCTCAGGGTGGTTGTGGTGCGGCCGGCGCTGGACCGGTACGGCCGCGACGGGTGTGACGGGATTCCAGCGTCGTTCCGACGCTGGCGGTGATCACCATAAGCAGAGCCGCCCCCACCCGTACGGTTACCGGTTGACTCAGGACGATCACCCCGGCCACGGCGGCAACCGCTGGTTCCAGGCTCATCAGCAGGCCGAACGAGCTGGCCGACAAGCGTCGCAGTGCGGTCAGTTCGAGCGAGTACGGGATTACCGAGGACAGCAGCGCCACTGCCAAACCGCTCAGCAAAGCCATGGGACTCAGTAGCTCATGCCCGCCTTGGATCGCCCCGACCGGCATCAGCAGCAGGGCTCCCACGGCCAGGGCCAGGGCCAGTCCGTCCAGTCCTTCGAAGCTCTGCCCGACCCGCTGCGACAACAGGATGTATGCCGCCCAGAACGTCCCGGCCAACAGGGCGAGTAGGACTCCGGACAGCTGAACCTCGCCCGGGTTGTCCCCGAAGGACAACAATCCGACACCACCGGCCGCGAGGCCTACCCACACCAGGTCGAGCAACTTGCGAGACCCGGCGACTGCGACGGCCAGCGGACCTACGAACTCGATCGTGACCGCGATGCCGAGAGGCGTTCGTTCCAGCGATTCGTAAAAGCTCCAGTTCATCCCGGCCAGGACGATGCCGAAGCCGACGGCGGACAGCCAGTCGCGCCGACTCCGCCCCCGGATGCGGGGGCGGGCAATCCCCACGAGCAGTAGGGCGCCGAAGCCCACCCGCAAAAAGACGGTGCCGCCCGGGCCGAGCCGATCGAACAGAGTGTCGGCGAAGGCGGATCCGAACTGGACCGAGGCCACCCCGCCGAGGACCAGCAACTGCGGTGGCAGGACTCGGCGCTCGGGAATGCGTCCGTCCGATTCGCCCATGGTGGTTGCCATAATTACGTATTTCCTCGGCGCAATCTTGGAAATCGGTATCAAGATCGCCCTGCGCGCCCTCTGGCTCGATAGTGCGGACAGGTATAGCTTTTCTGTGCGTGAAACAAGAGTTAGCTAAAGAACTCACCCACTTCCTGCAGGGGGAACGATGACCGAACAACCGCCCGGTTCCGGCGAAGCGCCAGTTCCACCGACGCCCCAAGTGCCCGGACCGCCGGTCGAGGAGTACGAAGCTCCACTGCCGCCGCCGGCCGCCGGCGATCCCGCCTTCCCGCCGCCGCCCGTCGCCGGTTATGACCCGACCCCGGCCGGAACGGAATTCGCGCCGCCGCCACCCGCACCGCCGGTCAATTCAGGGGCACAGTGGAGCGGAGCCGCGAACCTTCAGGACTTCGATCCCAAGACCGTCGATGTGAAGGACTGGGCGATCATCGGTCTCGGCGTGCTGACCCTGCTGTTCTCGATCTTCGGCTACTACAAGTACACGGTCACCGTGAAGATTCTCAATGTCTCCAGGTCGGAGAGCCAGACATTCTCGGCTTGGCACGGGTTCTTCGGCTGGTTCGCGGCGATCCTGGCCGTGGCCGCGGCGATCGTCCTGGCCCTGAACCTGATAATGAAGGTGAGTTTCAAGTTCCCGGTGCGGCTCTACGTGTTGGGTGCGTTCGCGCTCGCGACACTGTGCACGCTGCTGGCGCTGTTCATCGTGCCCGGGGTCAAGGACTCGGCAACTGCCGCCGCCGTCGGTATCAAGATCGACAAGGGACACGGATTCAGCTACTGGCTGAGCTTCATCTTCCTTATCGCGGCGACCGTGCTGTCCTACCTGCGATTCACCGAGACCGGCGGAAAGCTGCCCAAACGCGGCTAGTTAGCCCACCGCGACGCTGAAGCGGTCATGGTCTGCGTCTGTCCTGAGGGCGGCGCTGATCATGACCGCTTCTTCGATTCGTGAGAAGGTTGCCCTATGGTCTCCGCCCCGGATGGTCACCCCGCAGCCGATGTCTTGCGTCGGGTGCCCGCCGGCGCCGTTGTCCGGGCTCGCCCCTGGGACGTCACGGCTGCCGCGCTCAGCCTGCCGATGGTCCTCTGGGGTTTCCTGTTCTGGTTCGGAGTTGCCGGGGACTCCAGCGGCTCGATCCCGGGTTACTACTCCGGCAGCGGTGCCGCCGGAATCGCGTTGTCGCTGGCCGCCGGATCGATGGCCTTGAACCAAATTCTGAGCGGACGCGCGCATCAGGCGAGTGCCCCTCCGGTGCAGGTGTTCCTGGGTGGCGCAGCAGCCGTGGTGATTCTCGGGGGGATGATCGCCAAGCCCGACAGCGCCACAATTCAGGCCGGAGCGGTGGCGGGTTTGTTCACCACCGTCGCCCAGGCCACCTGCCTCACGATCGGCTGGGTTCGAGGTAGCGACAAGAGCGTGCGCTCCGAGGCCCTCAAGGCGTGGCTCGAACAGCAGCAGGCGGCGGACGAGGCCAAGCGCGCTGCTCGTCCACAACCGTGGTCGCCCTACATCCCGCCGTACGCTCAGCCGGGATACCCCCAACCGCCGTACCCCCAGCAGCAGTACCCGCAGCAGCAGTACCCGCAGCAGCAGCCGTACCCGCCACAGCCGTACCCGCAGCAGCAGCCGGCATATCCGCAACCGCCCTACCCACAGCCGCCTTACCCACAGCCGCCGCAGCAACCGCCGCCCTACCAGCCGAGTAATCGTCCGCCGTGGGCCTGAGCGAATCCCCGGCCTGCGGCGCGCCTCGCTGAGATTGGCGCTGTCTTTGCCAGCCTGAAAGAGTGAGCGCCGAAGAGTATCCCGCGGGCTGGCTCACCCAATTTCGTCGCGGAATCTTCGCCGGACTGGCCAACATCGTCGTAGCGCTCAGCGTGACCGCTGCGATCGCTCTCGCGGCGTGGCTGATCCCGGGCCCGGACACGACGACCGCCGTTTCAGCCATCAAGGCCGCCTGCATAGTCGTGCTGTCAGGCCACCTCGGCGGCGTCAAACTCAACGGGACCCTGGTGACCCTGGCTCCATTGCTCGTCACCGTCGGCCTGGCCTGGCTCAGCGGCAACGGTGCTCGACGTGCCGATTCCACCAGTGGGTTCATCGGCATGTGTGCCGGCTACGGCGGGGGAGCGGCCATTCTGGCCAGCTGGGCCCGGCTCGGTCAGACCCATGCCCCGGTTGTGCGCAGTGCGCTGGCCGCGTTGTTCTTCGCGGTCCTGGTGGGGGGAACCGCGCGGTACCTGCCGGTGCTGGGTGAGCGCCTGTCCGATCGCTGGAATCGAATCGGACGGGCCGTGTTGCTGGCAGCCCTCGGCTACCTGGGCTGTGCCGCGGCCATCGATGCGGTCGTCGTGGCCATTCACCTTCACGAGATTGCGGCGCTCACGCAACGCGTGTCGCCCGGAGCGGCCGGATTGCCCGTCGCGTTACTTGGCCTGGCCGCGACCCCGAACGCAGTGATGGCCACCGTGGGTTACCTCGCCGGACCGGGCTTCGCCGTAGGCAGCCACACTTCCATTTCGATGTTCACCGTCGAGCATGGTCGACTGCCGATCTTCCCGTTGCTCGCGGCTGTGCCGACCGGTCAGCCCTCGACTGTGCTCGGTGTCCTCCTCGCGATCATCACGGCGCTGTTGGCCAGCGCTCTGGCCTATCGCCAGCTCCGCGCGGGGGCCGGCGGACGGTTGGTGCTGCTGGCCGATGTCGCCCTCACGGCCGGGCTGAGCGCGGTTGTCCTGGCCGTGCTCGTCGCCGCCGCCAACGGATCGGCCGGAGACGGCACCCTGCAGTCGATCGGCGCCGTGTGGTGGCTCGTCCTGCCCTGTGTGCTGGCCGGGCTCGCGGTGGGCGGCGTGGCCTGGATGGTGACTGACGCACTCGTCTTTGCCCGTGGTGTCATCGAGGCGGCGGATGCTACGAAGGACGATGCCGGCGAGGCTGACCCTTCGCCCCGAACGGTGACCGCCCGCGCCTCTTGATCACGAATGCTTGCGGGTGCGGCGCGCGAAGCCGCTGTCGCTCACGATACTTCGAGGCCGGGCCGTGGGTCGGCGTTTTGGCCATCGAATCGTTGAACAGACAAGCGATCAAGACAGATGATCATGAGGGAGATCACGAGGGAAGATCACGAGGGCCGAGTGGGTGGACGGCTGGAGGAGTGGGTCAGCGGCGCCCAGTAGGGTTGCTCCGTGACTGCACGGCTCGTCGTCCTCGCCTCCGGCTCAGGCAGCACCTTGCAGGCGATCCTCGATGGCGATCTCCCAGCCACCATCGTGGCCGCGGGAACCGACCGGCCCGGTTGCCAGGCGATGGACCGAGCCCGAGCCGCTGGCCTGGAAACGTTCGCGGTGGCCCTCGAGGACTATCTCGACCGTCCGGCTTGGGATGCCGCACTGGCCGCCCGGCTCGCGCAACACCGGCCCGATCTGGTGGTGCTGGCCGGCTTCATGCGCATCCTCAGTTCCGACACCGTGTCCCGGTTTCGTCTGGTGAACACCCATCCCGCGCTGTTACCAGCCTTTCCGGGCGCACATGCCATTCGCGACGCGCTGAACTACGGAGTCAAGGTCAGCGGGGTCACGGTGCACTGGGTCGACGCCGGCGTGGATACCGGCCCGATCATCGCCCAAGTGCCGGTTCCGGTGTGTGACGGTGACACCGAGGAAACCCTCAGGGACCGCATTCAGTTGTCAGAAAAGCCTTTGTACGTCGAGACAATCCGACAGTTGTGTAAGGAGTTTGCGGAGTGACCCGAATCGCCATCCGACGCGCGCTGGTGAGCGTCTACGACAAGTCCGGACTCGAGGAGCTGGCCCGCGGACTGAACGCGGCCGGGATCGAGATCGTCTCGACCGGATCGACCGCGGCGACCATCGCGGCTCTCGGCATCCCGGTGACGCCGGTGGACTCGGTCACCGGTTTTCCCGAGATCCTCGGCGGACGAGTGAAGACCCTGCATCCGCACGTTCATGCGGGCCTACTGGCCGATCAGAACAATCCGGAGCATGTCACGACCGTGACCGACCTCGGCATCGACACATTCCAACTGGTCGTAGTCAACCTCTACCCGTTTCGCGAGACCGTCGCCTCGGGAGCAGAACCGGCCGAGATCATCGAACAGATCGACATCGGTGGCCCGGCCATGGTCCGCGCCTCGGCCAAGAACCACGGGTCGGTGGCCATCGTGGTCGAACCGTCGTCCTACCCTGACGTTCTGAACGCGGTTTCGGCCGGCGGCTTCGATCTGGCCGCGCGGCAACGACTGGCCGGTAAGGCCTACGCCCACACCGCGGCCTACGACGCGGCCGTCGCCAACTGGTTCGGCCAGCAGACGATCGTGGCCGAGCGAGCCGCCGCGGAACCTACGGGCGAACAGACCCACGACTGGGCACCGTATCTCGGCATCGCCCTGGAACGAGCCGAAGTACTGCGCTACGGCGAGAATCCTCATCAGCAGGCGGCCCTGTACGTCCAGCAGGGAGCCGGCTCGGGCATTGCCCAGGCCGAGCAGCTGCACGGCAAGGCCATGAGCTTCAACAACTACGTCGATGGCGATGCGGCCTACCGAGCGGCGTATGACTTCGACGAGCCGTGCGTAGCCATCATCAAGCACGCGAATCCGTGTGGCATCGCGATCGGCGTCGATGTCGCCGATGCCCATGCCAAGGCCCACGCCTGTGATCCGGAATCGGCCTATGGCGGTGTCATCGCCAGCAACCGCGAGGTGAGCGAGGCGATGGCCAAGCAGGTCGCCGACATCTTCACTGAGGTGATCATTGCGCCCGGATTCGAGCCCGCCGCGCTCGAGCTGCTCAGTACCAAGGCCAACCTGCGGCTACTGGCGATCGCCGGCCCGCGTCCGCGAGGGCCGGAGGCACGTCCGATCTCTGGCGGCATGCTGATGCAGGATCCGGACGTGATCGACGCGGCCGGCGACGACCCGTCGGCCTGGACTCTGGCCTGTGGCCAGGCTCTGGATGTTGAGGGCTTAGCCCAGTTGGCCTTTGCCTGGCGGGCGATTCGAGCAGTGAAGTCCAACGCGATCCTGCTGGCCAAGGGCGGCGCTACGGTCGGTGTCGGTATGGGTCAGGTCAACCGCGTCGATTCGGCCAAGCTGGCGGTGGCCCGAGCCGGCGAACGAGCCGCGGGCTCCTACGCCGCGTCCGACGCATTCTTTCCGTTCCCCGACGGCCTGGAGGTGCTGATCAACGCCGGTATCGCCGCGGTCGTGCAACCGGGCGGATCGATCCGGGACTCGCTGGTCATCGAGGCGGCGGCCAAGGCCGGCGTCACGATGTATTTCACCGGCACCCGTCACTTCGCCCACTGAGGCCTGCCCGCAAGAGGAGGATGAGCACGTGACGGCGACGATTCTGGACGGCAAGGCGACCCTGGCCGCCATCAAGTCCGAGCTCAAGCAACGCATTGCGGCCCTGGCCGAACGCGGCATCGTGCCCGGCCTCGGCACGGTGCTGGTCGGTGACGATCCCGGCAGCAAGTGGTACGTGGCGGCCAAACATCGCGACTGCGCCGAGATCGGGATTGCCAGCATTCAACGCGAACTGCCGGCGTCGGCGACCCAGGCCGATGTCGAACGGGTAGTGGACGAGCTGAACGCCGATCCGGGCTGCACCGGCTTTCTGGTGCAGCAGCCGACCGGTCTGGACGAGTTCGCGATCCTGTCGCGGGTTGCTCCGGCCAAGGATGTGGACGGCCTGCATCCGTTCAATCTCGGCTGCCTGGTGCTCGGCGAGCCCGCTCCATTGCCCTGCACCCCCTTGGGCATCATCGAGCTCCTGCGCCGCTATGACGTTCCGATCGCCGGTTCTCAGACGGTGGTGGTGGGTCGCGGGATCACCGTCGGGCGGCCGCTGGGGCTGTTGCTGACCCGCCGGTCCGAGAACGCGACCGTCACGCTGTGCCATACCGGGACTACCGATCTGGCGTCCGAAGTCCGCCGGGCCGACATCGTGATAGCCGCGGCCGGGGTTCCCGGACTCATCACGGCCGCGATGGTGAAACCGGGCGCGGCGGTGCTCGATGTCGGGGTCAGTCGCGTGGACGGCAAGATCGCCGGTGATGTGGCCTCCGATGTGCTGGACGTGGCCGGCTTCGTTGCCCCTAACCCCGGCGGTGTCGGGCCGATGACCAGGGCAATGTTGCTGACCAACGTCGTGGCCGCGGCCGAGCGGGGCTAGCGCCGTGGGCAGCCGATCACCGAACGTGAAGTCCTCTCGGTCGACCCTGCACGAGATTCCGTTCGTGATCGTGTTGCTGATCGAACTGGTGGCGATCAGTTCAGCGGCGTTCGTTCGCGAGCACTGGCTGCGAGCGGTGATCGTGATGGCGAGCGGGATGTTCGTCGCCGGCCTGTTCCGGCTGGTGTTGAGCAACGATCACGCCGGCCTGCTCAGGGTGCGGCGACGGCTGTTCGATGTCACGTTCTACTGGACTGTGGGCTTGCTCGCATGTGCTTTCGGCCTCGCGGTTCCCGGGCGTTGAAAGCCTCGCGGTAATCTCGGCGCATGACGACATCGCCTGTAAACGTGACTGTAACCGGAGCCGCGGGCCAGATCGGCTATGCGTTGCTCTTCCGGATAGCGGCCGGGCAATTGCTCGGCCCGGACACTCCGGTGCGGCTCCGCTTGCTCGAGATCACCCCGGCCCTCAAGGCGGCTGAGGGTACTGCGATGGAACTGGACGACTGTGCGTTCCCGCTGCTGGCGGGCATCGACATCACCGATGACCCCCGCTCAGCATTCGATGGAGCCAACGTCGGACTGCTCGTGGGTGCCCGCCCCCGCACCGCGGGTATGGAACGAGGCGACCTGCTCTCGGCCAACGGAGGAATCTTCAAGCCCCAAGGCGAAGCGATCAATGCCGGTGCCGCCAGTGATATTCGGGTGCTGGTCGTGGGCAACCCGGCCAATACCAACGCGCTGATCGCCGCCTCGCACGCCCCAGATGTGCCGGCCGGGCGTTTCACCGCGATGATGCGCCTGGACCACAACCGGGCCAAGACCCAGCTGGCCAAGAAGGCGGGCGTGAGCGTCAGCGACATCACGCACATGACGATCTGGGGCAATCACTCCGCCACCCAGTATCCCGATCTGGTCCACGCCCAGATCGCTGGCAAGAACGCCGCCGAGCTCGTCAACGACCACAGCTGGACCACCGATGATTTCATCCCGACCGTGGCCAAGCGGGGAGCAGCGATCATCGAGGCCCGCGGCGCGTCCTCGGCTGCGTCGGCGGCGAATGCCGCTATCGATCACGTGTATGACTGGGTGAACGGCACACCGGGCGATGACTGGGTTTCGGTGGGGATCGCCTCCGACGGCTCCTACGGCGTTCCGGAAGGCTTGATCGCTGGTTTCCCGGCCCGCTCGGTCAACGGTGAATGGCAGATCGTGCAAGGTCTGGACATCGACGAGTTCTCCCGGACCCGCATTGATGCCTCGATCGCGGAGCTGGTCGAGGAGCGCGACGCGGTCAAGGAGCTCGGCCTCATCTAGCCAGCTCGGCACTACCGGCAAGGCCCCATTTCCGATTATTCGAACGGGGCCTTGTTCGTTGTACGTGAACTGGCTCGGTGCCTTGGCCAAACCGTTCCTCAACTGCCGTTTGGTCTTAAAAATCTTGCGGAAACTCCCATCCAGGTACCGCTGTGCCCCGAATTCCGACCAGCACGTTGCTCTCCCATCACAGCGCCCGTCGCGGCCCACGTCCGGTCGCGCCGTCTGAACAAAGGGGTATGCGCATGAGCACAGCTAGTCGAAGAAACTTCCTCATCATGTCGGGGGCTGGTGCGGCGGCGGTTGGCGTCGCGGTAGCCGTGCCGGCCGTGGCCAACGCGGCCACTGGGGAGCGGGTAACGACCCCGGAGGACGCCACGCCACTCGTGGCCCACATCAGCGACCCGACCACCGGTGAGCTGACCCTGCTGGTCGGCGAAGACGAGATCGTCGTGCACGACCCCGACCTGGTTGGGCGGATCACCCGCGCCGCCACGATTGCGAAGTGAGCCACGATGTCATCGCATCGCGAAGCTCCGGAGATTTCCAAGGACCCGGTCGCCGACAACACCGATCTGTACGCTTTCGTCAGCCCGGACCGTCCCGACACCGTCACTCTCATCGCCAACTTCATCCCATTGCAGAAGCCCGACGGTGGACCCAACTTCTACGAGTTCGGTGACGACGTCCGGTACGAGATTCACATCTCCAACCGGGGTGATGCCCGCTCGGACATCACCTATCAGTTCCGTTTCAACACCGTGGTCCGCAACACGAACACGTTTCTCTACAACACCGGACCCATCACCTCGATCAGCGATCCCAACTACAACCGTCCGCAGTACTACTCGGTGACCCGGGTGACTCGTCGGATCAGTGGCCACCGGAGCTGGAACGACACCAACGTCCTCGGACGCGGCCTCGCCGTGCCCCCGGTCAACGTCGGCGTGCGCAGCACACCGAACTACGGGGCCACCTTCACCCCGGCCGCCATTCACGACATCGGCGGTGGCCGTAAGGTCTTCGCCGGCCAACGGCTGGACGGTTTCCACGTCGACCTCGGCAGCATCTTCGACCTCGGGGCGCTGCGTCCCCTCAATGCCGCTCACCTGATCCCGCTGCCGTCGGCGCAGGCGGTCAACGCCACGGCCGGCTTGAACGTGCACAGCATCGCGATCCAGGTACCGATCAGGGAGATCTCCAACGGCGGCAAGTTGCCCAAGGACGTGATGGATTCCAAGTCAGTGATCGGAGTGTGGGCTTCAGCGAGCCGGCAACAGTCCCGGGTGCGCGATCCGCGCCACGGACGGTCTTACTGCTACGGGCCGTACCAGCAGGTTTCGCGGCTGGGCAACCCGCTGTTCAACGAGGTCATCGTTCCGATGGCCGCTAAGGACGAGTGGAATATGGCGGACCCGCACGAGGACGAGAGCTACGCCAAGTACGTGACGAATCCGGAGCTGGCGGGGCTGTTGCCGGTGCTGTATCCGGGAGCGTTCCCGAGGCTGGCGGCCTACAAGAAGGCACGCGCCGATCTGCAGGCGATTCTGCTGACCGGTATCCCGTCCGGGGTCGTACCGGGGTTTCAGAACAACACCGGACCGGTGTTGGCCGACATGTTGCGGCTCAACCTTGCCGTGCCGCCGTCGGCAACGCCGAACGTGCTCGGCCTGGTGGCCGGTGACGCAGCCGGTTTCCCCAACGGTCGCCGGGTCATCGACGACACGGTCACCATCGAGTTGCGGGCCGTCGCCGGGCTGACGATTCCGCTGGTCGACCCGTCCTACACCCCGGACGCGGTTGTTCCTTCCGTAGCGGACGGGACAGTGAACGGGGCGTTCCTGGCGAGCTTCCCGTATCTCAACACCCCGGCTGGCGGTTACCAGAGCGCGGGCATCAGTCCGACTCCAGCCGCCTAGTTCCGCGGCCGGAGTCTTAGATCCGCTGGTCAGAGAGGAAGGCCGCGACGTGGCCGATCATGAGCACCCGCATGGACATGGACATGGACATGGACATGGACACGGACACGGACACGGACATGAACATGAACATGGACATGGACACGAACATGAACATGAATATGGACATCAGCACCGGCATGAGCACGAGGAATCCTCCGGCCGGAGGGAGAATCCGTTCGCCGGTCAGGGCCCGGTCCTGCTCGACATCGGTGGCGATATCGGGGCGGTCATCCTCGAGATGCCAGCCGCTCTGGACGGTGCGGAGATCGAGATTCGTCCGGTGCTGGCGACCGGTCAGGCGGCTCCAGCTCATCTCGACCACGTCGCGGTCATCGGCCGGCCAGCCGATGGCCACGTCCAGTACACAGCGGTCTTCGGCGCGGTGCAGCAGGGTTCCTACGAGCTGTACCGACGGCCGGACGGTCCGGTCGCCCTGACTGTTTCGGTGATCGGTGGCGAGATCGCCTACACCGATTGGCCGGAATAATCCGCTTTAGAGCGACTGTCACCTGTTGACGACCTGAGAACCCCTCGCCCGCCGCAACGCCGACCCGCCAAGCTGACCCCGCATTGGACGCTGCGAGGTTTGGTGGGAAGGTCATGCAACGGTTGGCTCGGATTGCTATTGAACGGCGTTGGTGGGTTGTCGGGGGTTGGATCGCCTTCATCATCGCGGCCCAGGCGTTGGTGGGTGGGCTCGGCGGTGCGGATTTCAAGGATGACTTCAAGCTTCCGCACACTGAGACGCAGACCGTTTCCGAGCTGCTGACCAAGGCCGGGCTGGACAGCCAGAACGGCGCCAGCGGCGCAATGGTGCTGCATGCGACGTCGGGCACAGTGGCCGACTATGCCTCCAAGGTTCAGCCGGAGCTGCGGAAGCTGTGTGGGAGTGGGCTCGGCATCGCGTCCGTCAACTCGCCCTACGGCGACATCACTTGTGGGAAGTCGGCAAGCGGTTCCTCCAGCTCGGAAACCGCCCCGATCAGCGCCGACAAGACCATTTCGATCGTTAGCATCAACTGGAACGCGGTCAATCCCTCGATAGGCGACATCGACAAGGTCCACGACAACCTCAAAGGCTTGAGTTCCGGCGGGCTGCAGGCCGAGTTCACCGGCAATGCCTTCCAGGTCCTGGCTCAGGAATCGGGGGGAATTCCGCCCGAGGTGCTCGGCATGATTGCCGCCCTGATCATCCTGGCGCTGGTGTTCCGCACATTGGGGGCTACCGTTCTGCCGCTGGTGTCCGCGATCGCGGCCATGGGTAGCGGCTTGGCCCTGATCGGTCTGCTTTCCCACCTCATGTCGGTCGCGTCGTTCGCCAATCAGCTGGCCCTGTTGATGATTCTCGGTGTCGGCGTGGACTACGCCCTGTTCATAGTGACCCGGCATCGTCGCAATCTGATGCGCGGTATGAGCGTCGAGGACTCCATCGTCGTGGCGGTCAACACGTCGGGTCGAGCCGTGCTCTTTGCCGGCACCACCGTCTGCATCGCCCTGCTGGGCTTGTGGGCACTGGGCGTCAGCTTCCTCTACGGTGTCTCGCTGGGAACGGCGATCGGGGTGGGGCTGACGATGGCCGCCTCGCTTACCTTGCTGCCGGCCTTGCTGCGATTCCTCGGGCTGAAGGTGTTGCCGCGCAAGCAACGCCGGGCCGTGCGGGCCGGCAACTTCGATCTGCACGAGCATCATGGATTCTGGTATCGCTGGTCTCGGCAGATCGAGCGACGCAAGCTCGTCCTCGGAACGGCGGCGGGAGTCCTGCTGGTGGTGCTGGCGATCCCGTTCTTCTCGATCCGGCTGGGATCCTCCGACCAGGGCAACGATCCGAAGAACTCGACCACTCGCAAGGGCTACGACCTGATCGCGCAGGCATTCGGCGAGGGCTACAACTCGGGCCTGCAGCTGGTGGTCAGCGGACCGACGGCGACTGACAAGACCTTTCTGAGCGGGATAACCGATCGATTGAAGACGGTGCCCGATGTGGCGCCGGCCAGCATTCAGACGATCCCGGCGGCCAAGGACATCTCGCTGATCACCTTCAAGTCCGAGACCTCGCCGCAGGACGCCAAGACCTCGCAACTTGTCCACTCGTTACGCGACTCGGTGCTGCCGCCGTTGTACGCCAACACTGGTAATCACATTTACGTCTATGGCATCACGGCAATCTTCGAGGACTTCGCCAAGGTGCTGTCGGCCAAGATGCCGCTGTTCTTCGCGGCCGTGATCGGGTTGTCGTTCCTGCTGCTGATGGTGGCGTTCCGCAGTCTGGTCATTCCACTCACGGCGGCGATCATGAACCTGCTGGCCGCCGGCGCATCATTCGGCGTCATCGTGGCGATCTTCCAGTGGGGTTGGCTGTCCGAAGCCCTCGGGATCGGTGGCGGCGGACCGATCGAGGCGTTCATTCCGGTGATGTTCTTCGCGATCCTGTTCGGACTGTCGATGGACTACCAGGTCTTCCTGGTCAGCCGGATGCACGAGGAATGGCTGCACACCAAGGACAACCGGCGTTCGATCACGGTCGGGCAGGGCGAGACGGGCGGCATCATCACCGCGGCCGCGATCATCATGATCGCGGTGTTCGGTGGCTTCGTCCTCGGTGATGCCCGAGTGATCAAGTTGTTCGGAATCGGCCTCGCGTCGGCGATCTTCCTGGATGCCTTCATCGTTCGGACCGTCCTCGTCCCGTCGCTGATGCACATGATCGGCAAAGCCAACTGGTTCTTCCCGGCCTGGCTGGAGAAGGCGACGCCGCAACTGTCGATCGAGGCCGCGGATGCCGCTGAGCATGCGTTCGTCGGGTCAGTGCAACCAAGCGATCACGGCGATCCCGACGACGATAAAGTCTTAGCCGGTAGGTGACGGGACGGGTATTGGCCGGTCGGTGATGGCTATAGCTCGCCGAGCACGGCTCGGCGCAGGACGTCCAGACCGACGCTGCCGATGTCGAGGGCCTGTCGGTGAAAGGTCTTGAGGTCGAAGGCGCCTCCCGCTCGCTGACGCATCTCATCGCGCAGTTGCAGCCAGAGGCGCTCGCCGATCTTGTAGGACGGCGCCTGTCCGGGCCAGCCGAGATAGCGATCGAGCTCGTAGCGCAGAAACCCTTCCGCCATATGGGAATGCGTGGTCAGGAACTGCCAGGCCTTGTCGTAGTCCCACGCGCCGCCACCGACCTCAGACGGGGCCTGGAAGCCACAGTGGATACCGATGTCGAGGACGACGCGGGCGGCGCGCAACGACTGGCCATCGAGCAGACCCATGAAGTCGCCCGGGTCGCCCAGATAGCCCAGGTCAGCCATCAACCACTCGGCGTACAGGGCCCAGCCTTCGCCGTGCCCCGACGTCCAGGACGCCAGCCGCCGCCACCGGTTCAGCCGCTCGCCGCGATACGCGGTCTGCGCCACCTGCAGGTGATGGCCGGGCACTCCCTCGTGATACACGGTGGTCAGCTCGCGCCAGGTCGAGAATTCCTCGACACCGGCCGGCACCGACCACCACATGCGCCCCGGCCGGCTGAAGTCATCCGACGGTCCGGTGTAGTAGATCCCGCCGGTGTTGGTGGGCGCGATCCGACATTCCAGCGTGCGAATCGGTTCTGGAATGTCGAAGTGCAGGTCGGCCAAGGCCGCCACCGCGGTATCGGCGGTCTGCTGCATCCAGGCCTGTAGCGCAGCGGTGCCGGCCAGCTTTCGAGCCGGATCGTGATCGAGCAGCTCGATCGCCTGCTCGATGGTGGCCCCAGGCCGGACGCGCCGCGCCGTCTCAGACATCAGACTCGTGATGCGGGCCAGCTCGTGCTGCCCCCAGTCATAGGTTTCCTCCAGATCGACCGTGGCGCCCAGGGAATTGCGTGAGAACAGCTGATACCGCTCTCGTCCGACTGGATCTGTTTCGCGGGCCTGCCCGGCCAATTCCTCGGCCAGGAAGTCACGCAGCGACTGATACCCGGCCTGCGCGGCGTGCGACGCTCGATCCAATTCGCACTGCAACGAGTCCTCGAGCGGCTGATCGCCGGCCCGCGCCGCGGCCACGTACCGGGCGAAGAAACCGTCCGGACCCAGGTTCGCCTCGCATTGGGAAATGCACGCCTCGACCTGCCGCCGAGCCGCCACGTCGTGATTTGCCGCCGCCGTTCGCAGCGACGTGATGTAACCGCCCAGTGCGGCGGGAATCGCGTTGAGGCGGTTGGCGATGGTGTGCCAGTCATCAGCGGTGGCAGTGGGCATCAGATCGAAGACATCGCGGACGTTCTGCACCGGGCTGGCAATGTTGTTCAGGGCGGAGGCGTCCGCGCCAATGGCGTGCAGCTCCCGAGCCACGCCCAGGCGCTCGGTCAGGGCGGCAATGGTGACCCGATCGACATCGTCGATCGCCTCAGCATCCGGACCGAAGGCGGTCGCCTCGATACGTTTCAGCGTGCGTTCGTCGAGCTCGGCGGCCGCGTCCAGACCGGCCGGGGACAGATCCGGCATCCGGTCGTCGAAGCCCGACAACCCGATGTAGGTCGCCGAGATCGGGTCCAGCTGGGCGAACTCCTCCAGGTATTCCTCGGCCAGGGCGTCCACGTGGCTAGGCGTTCGGCTCGAATTCAGCCCGGAACCGGGCTCAGCGCCACGTTCGGAGTCGGTCATGGCATCCGAACCTAATACCGGTATCGGCTGGGACCAACTCGATTCCGGCCTGTTAGTAGGCTGCAGGACAGAGCACAAATGCTGACTGGCCCATTTCTGGAAGGTCGTAGATGTCCAAGATCAAGGTGGTAGGTACCGTTGTCGAGCTTGACGGCGACGAAATGACGCGCATCATCTGGCAGTTCATCAAGGACCGCCTGATTCATCCCTATCTCGATATCAACCTTGAGTACTACGACTTGGGTATCCAGAAGCGGGACGAGACCGACGATCAGATAACGATCGACGCTGCCCACGCCATCGCCCGCCACGGAGTCGGGGTCAAGTGCGCCACGATCACCCCGGATGAGGCCCGGGTCGAGGAATTCGGCCTCAAAGAGATGTGGCGCTCTCCCAACGGCACCATCCGCAACATCCTCGGGGGCGTCATCTTCCGGGAACCGATCATCATGGCCAACGTCCCGCGCCTGGTCCCGGGCTGGACCAAGCCGATCGTTATCGGACGCCACGCCTTCGGCGACCAATACCGGGCCACCGATCTGGTCGTACCGGGCGAGGGCACCTTGACCCTCACCTTCACCCCGAAGGACGGCAGCGAGCCGATCGAGCTGAACGTCTTCGACTTCCCGGGCGCCGGTATCGCCCTGTCGATGTACAACCTGGACGACTCGATCCGCGACTTCGCGCGGGCTTCGATGCGCTATGGCTTGAGCCGTAACTACCCGGTCTATCTCTCCACGAAGAACACCATCCTCAAGCGATACGACGGTCGCTTCAAAGACATCTTCGCCGAGGTCTTCGAGTCCGAGTTCAAGTCGGACTTCGAGCAGGCCGGAATCACCTACGAACACCGCCTGATCGATGACATGGTCGCCGCCTGCCTCAAGTGGGAAGGCGGCTACGTGTGGGCCTGCAAGAACTACGACGGTGACGTTCAGTCCGACACGGTTGCGCAGGGCTTCGGTTCGCTCGGCCTGATGACCTCGGTCCTGATGACTCCGGACGGCAAAACGGTCGAAGCCGAAGCAGCCCACGGGACCGTGACGCGGCACTTCCGTGAGCACGAGAAGGGCAACCCGACCTCGACCAACCCGATCGCCTCGATCTTCGCCTGGACGCGGGGGTTGGCTCACCGCGGCAAGCTGGACAACACCCCCGAAGTCACCGCATTCGCCGAGACTCTGGAACGGGTGTGCGTCGAGACGGTCGAATCCGGTCAGATGACCAAGGACCTGGCGGTGCTGATCTCCAAGGACACCCCGTGGCTGACCACGGAGGACTTCCTCGCCGCCATCGACACCAACCTGCAGAAGGCGACCGCCTAACCGAGGCCGGGACGCCGGGGAGCATCGGTGCTTACCTACCCGAACTTTCGGGTTGACGTCGCTGACCGCGTCACCACCGTCATCATCGATCGTCCGGACAAACGCAACGCCCTGACGGTCCAGATGTGGAGCGATCTGGCGGCGATCTGCCGTCACATCGGCCGGGACGTTTCCGTGCGGGCCGCCGTCTTCACCGGGGCCGGATCGTCGTTCTGCGCGGGGGCCGACATTTCGGCTCTCTCGGCCGACGACGCCGCGATGAAGACCGCGGTCGCCGACGCCGAATCGGCGCTGCGGGAGCTGCCGGTGCCGACGGTGGCCGTCATACGGGGCCATTGCGCCGGCGGCGGTACGCAGATCGCGGTGGCTTGTGATCTGCGGATTGCCGACAACACAGCCGTGTTCGCGGTGCCGCCGGCCAAGTTGAGCGTGGTGTACCCGGCGAGTTCGATCCGCGGGCTGATGAGCCTGATCGGTCCGGCCGCCACGAAGCGTCTGATCTACACGGCCGCGCCGATCGACGCAGCTGAAGCCCACCGGCTCGGGTTGGTTGACCTCCTGGTCGCCCCGCGCGATGTTCCGGCGGCCGTGGACGAACTCGTCGCCTCGATGCTGCCGTTGGCTCCGCTGACTCAGAGCGCGACCAAGGCGATGGTCAACGCGATCGCGGCCGGCGCCGACGAGTTGGACGTCCAGGCCTTGCATGCCCGGTGGAACCGGATCTGGCAGGACAGCTCCGACGGGCGGGAGGGGCCGAAGGCCTTCCTGGAACGCCGCCCAGCCGAGTTTCGCTGGCACCCGAGCCCTTCTGAGCCCAGCTAAGTTGATCATCGGCAGCTTTCGGTTGCGCTGACCCCCGGAACCTACAGATGATCAAGGGGATGTCTGGGTGATCAAGGCGATGCCTAGGCGGTGACCCGCAGCTGCGAGGATCCGTCGGGCAGCGGACGAATTTCGATGCGGTCGGCGATACGGGCTTTCAGCTCGGCCACATGACTGACCACACCCACCGTGCGGCCGCCGGCCCGTAAACCGTCCAGGACACCCATGACCTCGTCGAGGACGTCCGGGTCGAGACTGCCGAAGCCCTCATCGATGAACAGGGTCCCCAGATCGACTCCGCCGGACTCGGCTCGCACCACGTCGGCCAGGCCGAGGGCGAGCGACAGCGAAACATAGAAGGTCTCGCCCCCGGACAGAGTGGCGGGATCACGGGTGCGCCCCGTGTGCAGGTCCGAGACGAGCAACCCCAGCCCCGAGCGGGCATTGCCGAGCTTCGCCTCGGTGTGCAGCAACTCGTAACGTCCACCCGATATCTGGCGCAGTTGGGTATTCGCGGCGGCAACGATTTCGGCGAAGCGGCGCACCAGCACGTAGGTCGTCAGTTCCATCTTCAGTTGGTTGTCGCCATTGCCGGACACCAGGTTTCCCAGCCGGATCGCCGCCGCCGTGTCGAGCAACAGTTGACGGCCCTGCGAGATGGCGCTGACCAGGTCCGCTTGATGGCGGGCGGCGGTGGTGGCCCGATCGATGGCGCTGCGCTGGACGCCGGCGCTCGCCTCCGCGGTGGCCTCGGCGGCCTGAACGGCTTCGGCCATCGCGCTCACATCGGGGAGCGGGTCGTCCAAGGCCGGATCGCTGAGCCCCGGCTCGGCCAGCCCATCGGCGACCGCAAGTCGTTGGGCGTCAATCTGGCTGAGGTATTCGCGGATCCAGGCGATCCGGGAACTGTCCCGACGGGCGGACTGCCACTGGTCCTGGTCGGCGAACTGAGCCTTCCCGATCGCATCGACGTAGCGCTCGCGCATATTCAGAGCGTGGCCGATGGCGGCGTCCAGATCGGCCGCCGCGACTACCGCGCGATCGATGGCTTCGGCCTGCTGCTCGAGTTCGGCGACCAGATCGGCCACGCTGGCGTGTGGTCCGCGGACCTTTCGCAGCTGGGTCTCGTCCGCTTTCAGGCGTTCGGTGGCCGCTGAGTGGCGCTCCTGCAAGGCGGCCTGCTCGATGTCGATGCGAGTCAACTCGCCCTGCCGAATGCCCAGCAGCTCGGTGCTCTCAGCCACAGCCTGGCCGAGCTCCTCGGTCTGGCCGGCCGTGGTCTGGGCCAGGGCCAGTCGCTCGGCGATGCTTGCGCGTCGGCTGCGTGCGGCGTGCACGGACAGCGAGTCCGAGGCGACCTGAAGCTCGGCCAGGATGAGGCGCTGACGTTCGAGCTGACCGGTCCGGGCGGCGATGGTCTGCCGGTTGCGGTTGGCTTCCGCTTCGGCCTGGCTGACCTGCTCGTCGGTCACGTGGTTGGGTTTGGGCGTAGCCGGTCTGGGGTGCTCAACCGATCCGCAGACCACGCATTCGGTTCCCGGCGTCAACTTCAGACCCAGGTCGCCGGCCATGCTTTCCAGCCGGCCCTGACGGAGGACGGCCAGCCGGGCCTCCTGCTGTTCGCAGGCCTGAAGCAATGCCTGCATGACTTGCTCCTCGTCGCGAGCCACCTTCTCGGCTTCGACGGCTCGCTCGGCGGCGATCAGCCGCTCATCGGCCCGCTGCAGTTCGGCGAGCAGCGCTGGGACTTCAACTGCGCAGGCCAGGGCGCGCTCGCGCGCCGACGCCAGCTCGGCGATGCGCTTCGGAAGCTGGGCTAGCTCGGTTCGAACAGCGTCGCCGGCTGATGACAGTACGAGCAGTTGCTGGCCCAGGCCGACCGTGATCTGGCGGACTGAGTCCAGTTCACGCTCACGACGAAGATCCTCGGCCAGCTTGCCGATCTTGGTCCGCCGAGCTGACGCCGTGCTGCGCAAGCTTTTGATGTCTCGGGACGCGAGCTCGGGCGACAGCTCGTCCCGGGCTCGCTCGTCGGCCGACTGAGCCTGATCGAGCTGGTCCTTGGCGGCCGCCAACGCCTCGGCCTCGGGCTCAACCGAGCGTGCCCGTTCGGCCGCGGCGAGCTCGTCACGCCGGGCGTCATATTCGGGCTGGGCGTTGTGCAGCTCGAGGTCCCGGGCCCGAAATAACTGCCGCCGTTGGTAGCGCTGGGTCAGCTCGAGGGCCTCCTGATAAGCGCGACCGACGCGCACGCGGGCGGCCTGGGACCGCTTGTTCGCCGCGGTCGCCTCGTCGGCGACCGCTCGCAGCTCAGCCACGACCCGTCCGGTGTATTCGGTCAGCTCGTCGTACTGACCGGCCTCGACCAGAGCCGAGGCTCGTGTGGTCGGCTCGTCGGGGAGCTGGGCCGCGGCCACAAATCGATGATTGGCGGCGCTGATCGCCCGTTCGGCCAGGTCCCGCTGTTGCTGAGCCGCTCGACGGCCCTCGATGAGAACCTCTTGGGTGCGCGCTAGCACCTCGGTGCCGAAGAGCCGTTGCAGCAATGCTCGTTTGGTGTTGGTGTCGGCCCGAAGGAAGTTGGCGAATTCTCCTTGCGGCAGCACAACGGTCTGAGCGAACTGAGCGTGGTTCAGGCCGACCACGCGGGTTATCTCGTCCTCGGCCTCGCTCATCCGATTGGAGATCAGTTCACCACCGTCCAGGTCATCCGGACTCGTGAGTCGAAAGAGCTTGACGCTCATGTGGGTCATCAGCAGGCCGGTGCCCCGGGTTTTCACTCTTTCGTAGCTGGGGGTTCGACGAATCCGAAAGAGCCCGCTCTGGGTCTCGAACACCAGCTCCACCACCGGCTCGATCGCGGGGGAGGTGTGATGGGACTTGATCCGCTCGATGACGCCGGAGGATTGAGCGACCTTGCCGTACAACGCGAAAGACACGGCATCGATGATGGTCGACTTACCGGATCCGGTTGGACCTTCCAACAGAAAGAGGCTGCTTTCGCCGAGGCGATTGAAGTCGATCTCGGCGTTGTTCGCGAAGGGGCCGATCGCGGTCATCCGCAGCCGGTGCAGCTTCATTCGGCAGCGGCCAACTGCGCGGTGGCCGTCTCGAACGCCCCGTCGAAAAGATCCAGTTCGGCCTCTAGCGGTTCGACCCCGGTGACGTAGCGAATGAAATCGCCGCCGAGCTCACGCACCGCTCGGGTGTGGTGTTGCGTCGCCGCGCGGACGGTACCGGCCTCGGTGGCAAGCGCGGCCGGGACGTGAAACACCTGCAGTACAAAGGGATAACGTGCCTTTATTCGGTCGAACATGCGCTCGGGCCGGGACCGGTCGGTGATCGTGATCCGGACCCATTCCTGCTCGTGGGCGGTGCCGGCGAGCAGTTCGGCGAGTTCGCCGGTCAGCTCGGTCATCTCGCGGGGCTGGTTCAGCGCAACGGCTCGCACCCGCACGCCGTCGGCGTCCAGATCCAGCACCGTCACCGACTTGGTCTGGGTCCGCTCGGAAAACGAGTACCGCAGCGGCGAGCCGGAATAGCGCAGGATCGTGTCACTCGAGGTCTGCGGCTGTTGCGGTCCGTGCAGATGGCCCAGCGCGGCATAGTCCAAGCCGGCGAAGGTATCGGCGGCGACGCTGTCCACGCCACCGACGACGATCGAGCGTTCGCTGTCCGAGACCGCGCCCCCGACAACGAACGCATGTGCCATCACGATCGAACGGGTTGCACCGGGACGAGCGGCGAGATCCGCCCGAACCAGGTCCATAGCGGCCGACATGACGGCCTGATGCGAGCGGGGCAGCGGCTCGGGGCCGCCCGCCAACGCGGACCGGGCCGCGTCCGGATCCAGGTAGGGCAGCGGGTAGACCGCCACATCACCCACCATGACCGGTTCAGCGATCGAATCCAGCGAGGTACGGACGTGGACGCGATCGGTGAACAGGCTCGAACCGAAACCGAGCCGGATCGCCGAATCGTGGTTACCACCGGTCACGATCACGGTGGTGACCCGAGCCAGCGTGGCCAGAACGTCCTCGAAGAGGCTGACCGCCTCGACCGGAGGGACGGCTCGGTCATACACATCGCCAGAGATCAGGACCGCGTCGACGGCCTCGGTGACCGCGATCTGACAGACCTGATCGAGCACAGCTCGCTGGGCATCGATCAGGTCGACGCCGTGCAGCGTCCGGCCCAGATGCCAGTCGGAGGTGTGCAAGAACCGCATGCCCAAAAACTACAAGTGGCCTCCGACAGAACTCGGCAATAACACGCATGCGGACCCGGGCAGCGCAACCCGCAAGGCGCGAGCGATCGAGCGCGGCCGGTACTCGATCACATAATGCGGTGCAGGCCCGCCGAGGGAATCGCCTGGAAGCTGCGGGGAGGCTCATATCCGCGACCGGAGTAGGCGCTCTTGATACTCAAGGCGGCCGCTCGCGCCTGACCCGGATCAATCAGGCCGATAGCGCAGCCACCGAACCCGCCGCCGGTGATCCGAGCGCCGCAAGCGCCGAAGGCGAGCATCACCTCGACGGCCAGGTCGATCGGCGGCACGGACACTTCGTAGTCATCGCGCAGGCTTACGTGCGAGGCGGTGAGCAACGGCCCCACGGCGCTGAGTTGTCCGGTGCGCAGCAGCTCAGCACACGCCACGGTGCGATCGTTCTCCGTGATCACGTGCCGTACCCGCCGGCGCAGCACTGGCGAACTCAGGCGAGACAGGGCGTCGTCCAGATCCTCGAGGCTCAGCTCACGCAAGGCCGCAACCCCGAGAATCCGGGCCGCCTCTTGGCAGGCCGCGCGCCGCTCGGCGTAGCGGCCATCGCTCAGTTGATGCGGCGTACGGGAATCAGTGACCAGCAGGCTCAGGCCGGCGGCGTTCAGATCAAAGGCCAGCGGCTCGACCGTCAGGGACCGCATGTCGCACAGCAGGACAGCGTCGGCTTGGCCGAATACCGAAACCAGCTGGTCCAAGCCGCCCGTCGGCGCACCCACGAAGTCGTTCTCGGCCTGGCGACTGATCGATACGAGCTCGGCCCGTTCGAGCCCGAGCTCAGTGACATCGTTGATGGCCCCGGCCACCGAGCAGGCCAACGCGGCCGAGGACGACAGGCCGGCTCCAGGCGGCACGTCGCTGTCGAGAGCAATGCTCAAGCCGGGAAGGGTGAAACCACGTTGAACCAGCGACCACGGCACCCCGAGGGCATAGCCGGCCCAGGCATCAGTGTCGGCCAGTGCGCCGGGCCGGAGTTCGTTCCAGGACACCTCCACATGCTTATCTCGCTGGGTCGAGCTCACCTCCAGCACCGGCTCATCCAGGACGCTGACGGTCGCGTTGCAGCCTTGGGCGATGGCCAGCGGTAGGCAGAATCCCTCGTTGTAGTCGGTGTGTTCACCGATCAGATTCACCCGGCCGGGCGACCGCCAGGTGCGCATGATCAGCCGGCCGACCCCGCGGCGAGCTCCGTCGGTTGGGACTGGGCGAAGGCCCAGGCATCGCTCACCATCTCATCCAGATTCCGCCGGGGCCGCCACCCGAATTCGGCCGTCGCCCGTTCGTAGGAGGCCACCAGCACGGCCGGATCACCACTTCGATGCTCGGCATCGACGGTCGGAGTCGACCGCCCGGTGACCCGCCGCACGGAGTCCACGACCTCGCGCACCGACGAGCCACGTCCGGAACCAAGGTTGCAGATCAGGTGCTGACCCGAGCTCACACCGGAACCGGTTTCGGCTGCTGTCAGCGTCCATTCCGCCGCTTGCAAGTGGGCATCGCTGAGGTCCAGGACGTGTATGTAGTCGCGAATGCAGGTGCCGTCCGGGGTGGGGTAATCGGTGCCGTACACGGTCAGGGCCGAACGGGTTCCCGCTGCCGCTTGCAGGGCAATCGGGATCAGGTGCGTTTCGTGCGTGTGCCTTTCACCGAACCGTTCCCCCTCGCCGATCAGCGCCCCGGCCACGTTGAAGTAGCGCAGGCTGACCGCCCGGAATCCGTAGGCATCGGCGTAGCTGCGCAGCATCTGATCGACGGCCAGCTTGCTGGCGCCGTACGGGTTGGCCGGTGCCGCCGCCGCCGATTCCGCGATCGGCTCACGGCCCACGTCGCCATAGGTGGCCGCCGAGGAAGAGAACACGATCGAACGGACGTCGTGGGCCCGCATCGATTCCAGCAGCGCCAGCGTTCCGGCGACGTTGTTGGCCCAGTAGAGCTGGGGAGCGGCCACGGATTCGGCCACCAGAGATTTGGCCGCGAAGTGGATCACTACATCGACCGCATCGCGGGCGAATACCGCGTCAGCGTCGGCGATCGAGCCTCGGACGAAGCGAGCCTGGGGGTGCACCGCGTCGCGGTGCCCCGTCGACAAGTCATCCAGGACGGTGACCTGGTGGCCGCGGCGGCTGAGTTCGGCGGTCACGACGCTGCCGATGTAGCCGGCGCCGCCGGTGACCAAGACGCGCATCACACCACCTGCCGCGGACGTGGAATTCGATCCAAGCGAAGCGTTACCGATTCGGCCGACCCTACACTGGACCCACTCAAGAGACCCACCAGCCAAAGATCGGGGATCACCGCACCAGATGAACGGCACCGTTCTCAACATCGCCATCGTCCTGGGCTTGATCCTGGTTGAGGCGTTGTTCGTCGCGGCCGAGATCGCCTTGGTGTCACTGCGGGAAGGCCAGGCCAAATCCCTGGCTGAGTCTGGGCGCCGGGGTCAGGCCGTGGCCCGGCTGCTGTCTGATCCCAACCGGTTCCTGGCCGCGGTCCAGATCGGCGTCACGTCCACCGCACTGCTGTCGTCGGCCTTCGGTGCCGTGACGCTGTCCGAAGCGGCCAAGGACGCACTGATCTCGCACGGCATGGGTGAGACCTTGGCCGGCGTCATCGGAATCGTCGGTGTGACGCTGTTGATCTCGTTCGTCACTCTCGTGCTCGGTGAGCTGACTCCCAAGCGACTGGCGCTGCAACGACCCGAAGCGGCGTCGAAGCTTTTCGGCCCGACGCTGGACCGGATGGCGACCGTGTTGCGTCCGGTGATCTGGCTGTTGTCAGCCTGCACCAACGGCGTGGTGCGGCTGCTCGGCGGAGATCCGACGGCGGGGCGCGACATGATCAGTGAAGAGGAACTGCGCGGTCTGGTGGCCGCCCACGAGTCGCTGACAACGGACGAACGCCGGCTGATCGACGATGTGTTCGCAGCGGGAAACCGCTCGGTGAGCGAGGTCATGATTTCGCGTACCGAGGTGACGTTTCTCGAGGGCAGTCAGACGGTGAGCCGCGCGGTCAAGGTGGCCTCCGACGCCCCGCACTCGCGCTACCCCGTGGTCGGGGAAAGCAACGACGACGTCCTGGGTTTCGTTCACATCCGCGACCTGATCCTGGGCGCACCCGGCATCGACCCCGGAACCGACCGGACGCGGGTGGTCGCTGACTTCGTCCGGGATATCAAAGCTCTGCCCGGCTCCAAGAACGTGCTGGCGGCGCTGAGCGAGATGCGTCGGGAGGGCCATCATCTGGCCATCGTCGTCGATGAGTACGGCGGCACCGACGGCATCGTGACTCTTGAAGACCTGATCGAAGAGGTCATCGGCGACATTCGTGATGAGTACGACGCCCAGTCGTCATCGATTCGCCGTCTCACGGGCGGCGTGGTCGAGGTCGACGGGCGCTGCAATCTCGATGAATTCGCTGAGTTCTCGGGTTTCGAACTGCCTGACGGGCCGTACGAAACGGCCGGCGGGTTCGTCATGGCCCGGCTCGGCAAGCTGCCGCAAGTGGGCGATGTCGTAGAGATCGACCGACACCGGGTGCAGGTTCTGGAGGTGGACGGGCGCCGGGCGGCTCGCCTGCGGGTCGAGCCGATACCCGACCCGCGGTCCGAAGATGAACGCCGCGATGAGCAGGTCAAGGAGCCCAGTTGACGATTCGGTGACCATTTCGCCAAATCGCTCAGGTAGCCGCCGATCCCGGTCGATCATGAAGGCAGAACCAGCTGTCCGTTACTCGCCGTGCGACCGTCTCGAAAGCGCTTATGTCTTCACCAGTCACCTTGGCTCGCCGAACCAAAATCCTGTTGAGTGCTGCGCTGGCCGCGGCCGGTCTGACCTGCAGCGTCGCGCTGTACTCGGGTCAGTCAGCGGCCAGCTCTACCGCTGACCTCAGCTCGGCCGTCGCCCAGGGCGGACCGGCCACCGATTCGCCCGTGCCGATCGGCAGTCTGGACATTCGGCCCTCCGACATCACCACCGCTTCGGCCCCTGCGGCCACAGACCCGGCGGCGGCCGCCGCTCCATTCGGGCCCCCCGGGGCCGAGGGCGAGATGGGCATTCCGCTGCTGGTCTTTCAGGCCTACAAGAACGGTGAGAGGGTCCTGGGCGCCGAGGACCCGGCCTGCCATCTGCCGTGGTGGCTGTTGGCGGGAATAGGGCACACCGAGTCGGGTCACGCCGAGGCCGGTCGGCTGTACGCCGACGGGACGACGCGCGGTCGCATCCTCGGCCCTCGGCTCAACGGCGGCATCGTGGGCGACGCGGTCATCACCGACACCGATCACGGCCAGTACGACGGTGATTCGGTCTATGACCGGGCGGTCGGGCCGATGCAGTTCATCCCCAGCACCTGGCGGATCTGGGGTGTGGACGGCAATGCTGACGGCAAGGCCGACCCGAACAACATCTTCGATGCCACCCTCGCGGCCGGCCACTATCTGTGTGCGGACGACCGAGACCTGTCCACGGCGGCCGGCCTGAAGGCGGCAATCCTGAGCTACAACCACTCCGAGTCCTATTACCAAACGGTGTTGGCCTGGGCGGTCGCCTATCGCGATCGAGCCGTGGCAACCGCCGGCAGTCCGTTGCCCGTCGTGCCCGACGTGACCAAGGTGCGCCCGCCGTTGACCCCACCGACGACTTCCGCCGGTTCGACATCGGCGTCGGCTACCGGCTCGGACTCGGCCACGGGTTCCGGCTCGACAAGCGGGCCCGCATCGACAAGCTCAGCGTCATCGACAACGTCATCGACAACGTCATCGGCAACCTCATCCACAACAGCATCCACAACGTCATCGGCAGCGGCATCCACAGCGGCATCGACGGACTCATCGCCTGAACCGACCTCTTCCGCTTCGGGCTCCCAGTCCGGCAGCACCGCCGGCACCGGCTCGTCCAGTCCATAGCCGCGCAATTGGCTGGTCGCTGGATGGAATGATGGGTAGCTGTGACTACCGTTCCACGCGTCCTGTCCGGCATCCAGCCCACCGGCGAGTCCATGCAACTCGGCAACTACCTGGGTGCTGTGAAGAACTGGGTCGCGATGCAGGATGGCTATGACGCCTTCTACTGTGTGGTCGATCTTCATTCGATCACCGTCGACCCGCCCGAGCCGGCCGTGCTGCGCCAGCGGACTCGAATCGTGGCCGCTCAGCTGCTGGCTGCCGGTCTGGACCCTGAGCGCTGTGCCCTGTTCGTCCAGTCGCATCTGGCCGAGCACCCGCAGCTGACCTGGGTGCTGGAATGCATTACGGGGTTCGGCGAGGCCAGCCGGATGACGCAGTTCAAGGACAAGTCGGCCAAATCCGGGACTGATCGCCAAGGAGTGGGCCTGTTCACATACCCGATCCTGATGGCGGCTGACATCCTGCTCTATCAGAGCGACCTAGTTCCGATCGGCGAGGATCAACGCCAGCATCTGGAGCTGACTCGCGATCTGGCCCAGCGATTCAACGCCCAGTACGGCCAAACCTTCACCGTCCCGGATGCATTCATACCCAAGTCGGCGGCCAAGATTCTCGATCTGCAGGAACCGGGCGCGAAGATGTCGAAGTCCCGTCCGGATTCGGGCACGGTGTACCTGTCCGACTCCGCGGACGTGATCAGCCGCAAGTTCAAGCGCGCGGTCACCGACACCGGCAGTGAAGTCAGCTTCGATCCGGACAAGAAACCGGGTGTGTCGAACCTGCTGGCGATCTACGCCGCGTTCACCGATCAGTCCCCGGTCGAGGCCGAGGCCGAGTTCGTGGGGGAGGGCTACGGAAGCCTCAAGACCCGCACGGCGGACGCGGTGATCGAGTTCGCAGTTCCGTTCGCCGAGCGGACCCAAGAGCTCCTGACCGACCCGGCCGAACTCGACCGGTTACTGGCCGCCGGTGCTTCCAAGGCCCGAGCCGTGGCCAGCCGGACCCTGGCCGACACCTACGCCAAGGTGGGATTCTTGGCGCCCGGGACTGACTGCTCGTAGGCTGATCTCAATGACAGCCCAGCTGACCGTCGGAGTCTCGATCGGTATTCCGCAACCGCACGCGGCGGTGCTGTCTGGGTGGCGACGGCGCGTCGGTGATCCGGAGGCGGACAAGGTCCCGCCCCACGTCACGTTGTTGCCGCCGACCGTCGTGGAGGCCGACCAGCTCGACCTGGTCGAAAAGCACCTACAACAGGCAGCTACCACGGTGGTTCCGTTCACGATGCGCTTGCTGGGCACCGGCACGTTCCGGCCCATCTCAGAGGTGGTGTTCGTCCAGGTCTCCTCCGGCATCGCCGAGTGTGAGCTGTTGGAACGGGCGGTTCGGGCCGAGCCGATCGACCGCAAGCTGGAGTTCCCGTACCACCCGCACGTCACGGTCGGTCATGACATCGACCCGTCCCGGCTGGACGAAGCCTTTGACGGTCTACGGGATTTCGTCGCGCAGTTCTCGGTCGATCACTTCACGATGTACACCCAGGACCACAGTGGCACCTGGCATGTCCGGCGTGAGTTCCCGCTGACCGGCCCGTAGTCCGATGTCGGCGATCGACGCAGCAAAATCGGTCAAGCGGCGGGCCTCGGATGTCTGGCGGCGGCAGAAGGAACGCCGGCCCGGGCTGGCTCATGTTGTGGACGCGTACCAGCACTACAAAAGCCACAACGGAGATCACCTCGCGGCGGCGATCACCTACTTCAGCTTCCTGGCGATTTTTCCGCTGATCTTCCTTGCCGTTTCGGCTACGGGTTTCATCCTCAACAGCCATCCGAGCCTCAAGGGTGATCTGGTCGACGCGATCCACCGCAATGTGCCAGGGGATTTCGGCAACACCCTGGTCTCGGCCATAGACACGGCGATCAGCTCCCGGGCCGGAGTGGGCGTCATCGGTTTGGTCGGTGTCGCCTTCGCCGGCCTGGGCTGGGTCGCCAATCTGCGCCAGGCCATCGACGCGGTGTGGGGCTCGGAGAAGGTGAAGCGCAACTTCATCACGGCCAAGGCTCTGGACGCGCTGGTTCTGCTCGGTCTCGGACTCGGTGTGTTGCTCTCCCTGAGCCTCACGGTCCTCGGCTCGGCGGCCAGCCATCGCGTCGTCGACTGGGTCGGATTGGCCAGCAATCCGGTGGCCGGGGTCGCGGTAAAAGTGATCGGTATTGTGCTGGCTTTGATCGGGGACATGCTGGTGTTCGGCTGGATGTTGATCCGGTTGCCGCAGGTGAGTCCATCACCCCGCGTCGCCCTGCGGACGACTCTGCTAGCAGCCGTAGGGTTCGAGATCCTCAAAGTGCTAGCCACGTTCTACCTGGCTCGTATTGCTCAATCGCCCACGGCCGCCGCGTTGGGCGCGGTCGTAGGTGTGCTCATCCTGATCGACTTGATCTCGCGTTATCTGCTGTATTGCGTGGCGTGGGCAGCGGTGGCCGAGGCGGCTGGGCTGGCTGAGCCGGCAAGCGAGGCAGCCGAGCGAGGCCGGGCCGCCGGGCCTGCTACGCAGCCATCGCCGCCACGATCTCGCCTTCCAGGCAGCGATGCCGACGGCAGGGCAGCCGGTGCGGCGTTGTCGCCGCTCAGCGTGGCGGCCGGCCTGATCAGCGCCGGCGCGGCGCTGGGCGCCGGATCAGTCGCCGTATTGCGACGACGGCGCCGAGGATCGCGAGGGCGGCCGCGCTGAGCCCGAGGATGGACCGGGCTCGGTTGAATTCACCCGCGGCCGCTTGCAGTGGTCGCGGAGGGCGAGAAGCGGGTTGGGATTCGTCCGTCGTTGGTTTCGGGACCTGGGAGGCGCCCGCCTCCCGATGATCGCCGTCGCTCGCCCCGATCGGACCGGCCAACACCCCGATCGGAGTAACCGAAGCCGGCAGCGAATAACCCCAGTTGAACAAGGCCGCCGCCTGCTGCCACTGGTCAATCGGGGTGCGCTGATTGCGCAGGAAAACAACTCCGAGGCGTCGTCCGTGACGTTGCGCCGCGGCCAGGAACGTATGAGCCGCGGCGTCGGTGAACCCGGTTTTGGCAAATATCGCGCCGGGAACATGTTGGAAGAAGTCCATCGTCTGGTTCTCGAACTGGTAGGGCCCGACCTGGCCGTACCTGCTGCTCTTGGGCGGATATGTCGCGCTCATCGTCTTGTCGTAGGCCACCAGCCGGCTGTTGTCGACCGCGGAGCGCAAAATGAGTGCCATGTCGTAGGCGCTGGTCAATTGTTGCCAGCCATCCAGGCCCGAGGGTGTCTCGACATAGGTGTCATAGGCGCCGAGTGCACGAGCCTCGATGTTCATCTCCCGCACCGTTGTGGCCACGCCGCCGTTGGCCTCGGCCAGGGCAACCGCCGCGTCATTGCCGGACACCAGCAACAGAGCTCGAAACAGGTCATCGACCGTATATTTCGCTCCGGCCAGCAGACCCACCGCGGAACCTTCGGTGCTGGCCGCCGTCCCGGACACTGTGACCAACCGTTTGGCGGGCAGGTTGGGCAGGACGGTCAGCGCGGTCAGGCATTTGAGAATGCTGGCCGGCTGGTAGCGGCCATGCGGATCACGAGCGGCCAGGACGGTGCCACTGTCCAGATCAACGAGCACCCAACTACGCGCAGTCAGGTTGGCTGGGAGCTTCGCCGCGCCGACCGGCGTGATGAGGCCGCGCGAGCCCATTCGATCTCCGCCCGGGACGGTTCCATCCGGCGCCCTGAACCCAGCGGGCGGGCGCGGGTCAGGTGCGCTGGGGGAGCGGGCGGTCGATGTCGGCTTCGGGGCCGGGAGCGCAAGCAGAGGGGAAGCCGGGATCTCGGATGTCGCTGGTGTTGCGTACGCGACACCAGCCGGAGAGCTGGCCAGAGAGCCGGCCGGAGAGCCGGCCGGAGAGCCGGCTACGAAACAGAGGCCAACGATGATTACCAACGCCATCATCGATCTCATTCCGCCACCCTAACGGCCGGTTCGCTGGCTCCTTAAGGACTCGTTTGGCTGAATCTGCCGATCGTTGCCGGCATTTCCGGCAAAGATTTGACGAAAGCATCCGCGCCGCGTCAGGACAGACTCGACCTCACAACAATGTGGTGACGAAAGCTTGCTGTCGACCATATCCGGCAATATTCGCGGACTACCGTAGCGCCGACACCGGCGATGCGGCGGCATCCGTTGGTGGCTGTTGGTACCAGCCTTGTAAGCAGGAATTGATGGGAGACAGCATTGCGCCTCATATCTAAGTCGTACCGCGTCGCTGTTGTGGCCGGCATTTCGGCCGTGGCGCTGACGCTGGCCGCTTGCGGTAGCGACAAATCCAATACGCCGGGTTCCAGTGGATCGAGCGGCGGCACCACCTCGGCCGCCGGCAACAGCGGCCTCAAGATCGGTATGGCCTATGACATCGGCGGCCGGGGCGACAAGTCCTTCAACGACGCCGCCGCTGCCGGTCTGGACGCGGCCAAGAGCAAGTACAACCTCGGCGCCGGCGACGTCAAGGAGCTGGAAGCCGCCCAGGGGGAATCTGATGCCGACAAACAAGCTCGGCTGACTCAGCTGGCCGATAACGGATTCACCAGCATCATCGCCGTCGGATTCGCCTACGCCAACGCGGTCAAGGCTGTCGTCCCGAAGTACCCGAACGTCAAGTTCGCGATCATCGACGACAACTCGGTACAGGCGCCGAACCTGGCCGACCTGACCTTCGCCGAAGAGCAGGGTTCCTACCTGGTTGGCGTCATCGCCGCTCTCAAGAGTAAGAAGCACCACGTGGGCTTCATCGGTGGAGTCAACGTCGAGCTCATCCAGAAATTTCAGGCGGGCTTCGACGCCGGAGCAAAGGCGGCCGACCCTCAGGTCAAGATCGAGAACAAGTACCTGACGCAGCCGCCGGACTTCGGAGGCTTCAACGACCCGACCAAGGGTGAGACCTCGGCCAACGGCATTTACGACGCCGGTGCCGACGTGATCTTTGCCGCGGCCGGTGGTTCGGGAAGCGGTGTGTTCAAAGCGGCCAAAGCCAAGGGCGCGTTGGCGATCGGTACGGACTCCGACCAGTACCAGTCGGCGGCGCCCGACGTGAAGGACGTCATCATCTCCTCGATGCTCAAGCGGGTCGATGTCGCCGTCGGATCCTTCATCGACTCGGTCAAGAACGGGACCTTCAAGGCGGGCAATACCGTTTTCGATCTGAAATCCGGGGGTATCGACTACGCCACCTCGGGCGGCAAGATCGATGACATCAAGTCCAAGGTCGATGAGTACAAGCAGAAGATCATCGACGGCTCGATCACGGTTCCGACCAAGCCGTAGCTGATCGGCTCAGGACACTGGGCGGAATCGTTTCTGCAGAGCTTGAGCTCTACCCGGGCCCGGGGTGACTCGATACGGTCACCTCGGGCCCGTGCACGTCGCGGGCGGCAACGAAAGGATGAGCATGGCTGCAGTTGAGCTGGCTGAGTCTTCCGCACCAGGCGCGGACCTGGCGATCCAGGTCGTGGGGGTGACCAAACGATTCCCGGGGGTCATCGCCAACTCCGATGTGAACATCTCGGTCCGCCGGGGGACGGTTCATGCCATCGTCGGTGAGAACGGCGCCGGCAAATCGACTCTGATGAAGATGCTCTACGGCATGCAACGTCCGGACGAGGGTGAGATACGTATCGACGGAGCGGCGGTGGCGTTTCATTCGCCGGCTGATGCCATCGCGGCCGGCGTCGGGATGGTGCACCAGCATTTCATGCTGGCCGACAACTTCACCGTGCTGGAAAACATCATTCTCGGTAGCGAGCCGAGTTCGGCCGGGGTGCTGAACTTCGCCGCCGCCCGCAAGAAGATCCGCGACCTGTCCACGACCTACGGTTTGGAGCTGGACCCCGACGCGCTGGTTGAGAACCTCGGTGTCGGTGATCGCCAGCGGGTCGAAATTGCCAAGGTGCTGTACCGCGGTGCCCGGTTGCTGATTTTGGACGAGCCCACGGCCGTGCTCGTTCCGCAGGAGGTAGACGAGCTTTTCGACAACCTGCGCGAGCTCAAGAGCGAGGGCCTGACGATCATCTTCATTTCCCACAAGCTGGACGAAGTCATCTCGGTTGCCGACGACATCACGGTGATTCGTCGCGGCAAGACCGTGGGCACGGCCGATCCGAAGACGGTGACCTCGCGCCAGTTGGCCGAGATGATGGTGGGCTCCGAGCTTCCCAGCCCGGAAACTCGCAGTGACACCGTGCAGGACAAGGTGGTGCTGTCCGTGGCCGGGTTGACGATTCAGGACAGCGATGGCCGGGCGGTGCTGAGCGACATCTCTTTCGACATCCATGCCGGTGAGGTATTCGGGATCGCCGGCGTCGAGGGCAACGGCCAGGGTGAGTTGGTTCAAGCGCTGATGGGCATTCGCTCAATCAACAGCGGGAAGATCAGCTTGAACGGCGTTGACATCACCAGGCTGTCGACGCGGGGCCGGCGAGTGGCTGGTGTCGGTTACATCCCCGAGGATCGCCAGCGGCAGGGTCTGCTGCTGGAGGCTTCGCTATGGGAGAACCGGATTCTCGGCCACTCCGACTCTGAACCCAATATCCGTGGACCGCTGATCGACCGGGCCGCGGCTCGACGCGACACGGAGCGGATCGTCCGCGAGTTCGACGTTCGGACGCCCGGTATCGATGTCGCGGCGTTGGCCCTGTCCGGTGGAAATCAGCAAAAGCTGATCGTCGGCCGCGAGCTATCGGGCCGTCCGGTGCTGTTGATCGCCGCCCAGCCCACCCGCGGAGTTGACGTCGGAGCACAGGCGGCGATCTGGGATCACATCCGACAGGCACGAGCATCAGGCCTGTCGGTGTTGCTCATCTCAGCCGACCTGGACGAGCTGATCGGCCTGTCCGACACCCTGCAGGTAATCCTGCGTGGCCGCTTCGTCGCTACGGCCGACCCGGCTACGGTCACCGCGGAGGAGCTGGGCTCGGCGATGACCGGGGCTTCGACGGGAGCGGTGGCATGACGACTCCCGCCCCGGACCCCATCCCCGCGCTGCCGTCCACACCATCGGACTTGAGCCTCGTGCAACGTTTGAGACAGCGTTATCCCGTCAGGACGATCGTGCTGGCCTTAATCGCTCCGGTCGGAGCGGTCATCTTCGCGATCGCGGCCAGCGCGCTGATTCTCGCCCTGGGCGGTCATAACCTCGGCGATGTCTTCACCACGATGTGGAAGCAAGCGGGTAAGCCGACCCAATTCGTCAATATGGTCAATCAGGCGATGATCTATTACCTGTCGGCGGTGGCCGTCTCGATCGGTTTTCGGATGAACCTGTTCAACATCGGCGTCGAAGGGCAATACGGTATGGCGGCCCTCGGTGCCGCCTACGTCGGCGGGCAGATCACCGGTGGTGGTCCGTTCCACATCGTCATCGAACTGATCGCTGGCATGGTTGTCGGGGCAGCCTGGGCCGGCATCGCCGGCATTCTCAAGGTCACCCGAGGCGTCAGCGAAGTCATCTCGACCATCATGTTGAACGCTATCGCCATCAACCTCGGTTCCTACCTGTTGCACAGGCTGGGAACGACTTCCGGTAACAACATCCAGACCAAGACGATCAGTTCGTCCGGTCGGATTCCGGGATTTGCCTACTCGGGAACGCAAACCAAGATCTACGGATTTCTGATCATCGCCGTCCTGGTTGGAGTCGGGTACTGGTTCCTCATCACCCGGACTCGGTTCGGGTTCCGGATCAAGGCGACCGGCTTGAACGAAGAAGCGGCCGTAGCCAGCGGGGTGAACGTCAAGCGTCTGACCTTGATCGCGATGCTGATGTCGGGGGCGATCGCCGGCCTGGTCGGCCTGCCCGCTCTACTTGGCCAGTCCTACACCTTCAGCCAGACCGCTCAATCGGGTTTGGGCTTTGCCGGCATCGGTATCGCCCTGCTTGGCCGTAACTCGCCGATCGGGATGGCGCTGGCCGCGCTGCTGTGGTCCTTCCTCGGGCAGTCGGCCAACCAGCTCGACTTCATCGGGGTCCCGCGCGAAATCGCCGCAATCATGCAGGGAGTCATTCTGTTGGCGGTGGTCATCGCTTACGAACTCGTGCGTCGTTACCGGCTCGTCCTGCAGCAGAAGGAAGTAGCGGCTCGACTGCGAACGCCGGGCCCGACAACAGAGCTGGCGGTGAGTTGATGCTTCCCGCCCTGTCCGACCGTTTCTACGGCGAGCCCCAGACCTCGCGAGCCAAGCGACGACAGTCTCGGCGAATGTCTCCCCAGGTCTTGCTCCTGGTGGCCTTGGGCGCCTTCATCATCTTCTCCGCGGTCCGTGCCCTGACTGGAGCCAACGACCTGACCAGTAGCGGATCGATGGCCGCGGGGTTGTCCGCGGCGGTTCCGATCGGCCTGGCCGGATTGGGCGGACTGTGGTCCGAGCGGGCCGGCGTGGTCAACATCGGCTTGGAAGGCATGATGGTTCTCGGCACCTGGGGTTGTGGATACCTAGGGTGGAATCACGGTCCGTGGGCGGGCGTTCTGTTCGGGACCCTGCTCGGGGCCGCCGGCGGTTTGCTGCACGCCCTGGCCACCGTGACATTCGGGGTCGATCACATCATCAGCGGTGTCGCGATCAACATCATCGCGCCCGGCCTTGCCTTGTACCTGACCAAGGTGACGTTCGCCCACTATCCCGGTGGCGGGCAGAAGCAGTCGCCGCCGATCGCCGACGCGCGTTCGATCACGTTGCCGACCTCTGACTGGCTGCGCACCGTGGAGAACAAGCATTGGTTCGCTGTGTCGGACGCCGCCGGGATACTGCGCGGGATTACTACCGGACTGTCGCTGGTCACAGTGCTGGCGGTCGTGGTCCTGATCGCCAGTGGCTGGTTGCTGTGGCGGACCTCGTTCGGTCTACGGCTGCGCTCGTGTGGTGAAGCACCGTTCGCGGCTGATTCGCTGGGCGTGAATGTCTATAAATACAAGTACATTGCTGTCGTCGTCTCCGGTGCGATGGCCGGCTTCGCCGGCTCGGCGCTGGCAATCTCGGCGCACCAGTTCCGCGACGGCCAGACCGGTGGCCGCGGATTCATCGGTCTGGCCGCGCTGATCTTCGGCAACTGGCGTCCGGGTGCGCTCGGGGTCGGGGCCGGGCTGTTCGGCTACACCGACGCGATCCAGTTGCGCAGCTCCAAAGCGGTGCACGCATTGCTATTGCTGATAGCTGTCGCCTTGGTGCTGGTGGCCATCTGGCAGTGGCGCACACGGCAGCGGGCAATCGCTATCGTTGCCGTGGTAATCGCCGCCCTGGCCGTGTGGTGGTATTTCGGTTCGGAGAATGTTCCGCCCGAGCTGGTCGGGGCCACGCCCTACGTCGTCACGCTGCTCGTGCTGGCCTTGGCCTCGCAACGGCTGCGAATGCCCAAGTGGGACGGACGGGTATATCGCAAGGGCGAATCCCACTGATGGACGAGTGCTGATGGACGAGTGCTGATGGACGAGTGCTGATGGACGAGGGCTGATGGACATCGACTGGGACGGCCTGCACACCGAAGCGGTGGCCGTGATGCAACGAGCCTATGCGCCGTATTCCAACTTTCCGGTCGGAGCCGCGGCGGCGGTCGACGACGGCCGGACGGTGGTCGGCTGCAACGTCGAAAACGCCTCCTACGGCGTCGGGTTGTGCGCCGAATGCGGGCTGGTGTCGGCGCTTGCTTCCAGTGGCGGCGGGCGATTGGTGGCCATGGTGTGCGTGGACGGGCACGGTGAGCTGCTGATGCCGTGCGGACGATGCCGGCAGGTTCTCTTCGAGCACGGTGGCAACGACATGCTGATCGCCACCGAGGATGGCCCGCTGCCGCTGTCCGAACTGCTGCCACGGGCATTCGGACCGGACACCCTGGCCGCACACGCATGATGGCTGGTGGAGGATGGCACTGACCACGGACCTGGACCTGAACGATCCAGACGTCATCGCCGATCCGTACCCGTACTTCGACGCAGCGCGCTCGCAAGCCACGGTGCAATGGCATCCGGGACTCGGCATGTGGCTTGCCTTCGGTCATGCCGTTGCTAATGCGGTGTTGCGATCCCGCACGCTCGGCCGGCTCTGGGTGCCGCGCTGGCCGGAAATCGCGATGCCGGACTTCGAACTCATTCACCGTAATTCGTTGCTGGAGAACGAGCCTCCGGTGCACACCCGGCTCCGTCGCCTGATCGCCGGCGCCTTTGCGCGTGGCCACGTCGAACGGTTGCGTCCCCGGGTCGCCGAGCTGGCGGAGGCGTTGGCCGATGAGATGGCTGACGCCGGGGCCGACGGTTCGCCGGTCGACCTGATCGGCCGGTACGCCGAGCCGCTTCCCGTGCAGGTCATCGGCGAGCTGCTGGGGATTCCGCGAGCTGACTGGCCGCTGCTGCGGCCCTGGTCCAACGCGATCGTCAAGATGTATGAGTACAACGTGAGCGATTCCCAGCGGACAGCGGCCGAGCAGGCTTGTTCCGAGTTCGTGGAGTATCTGCGGGCGATGATCGAGCTGCGGCGTCCAGGTGGGGTGTTCGCTCTCGGCGGGGGTGCGGCCGGGACCGATCTCGTGTCCTCGCTGATCGCCGAAACCGATGCCGACGGTGCGCGGCTGACGGAGGACGAGCTGATTACCACCTGCACGTTGTTGCTCAACGCCGGACACGAGGCAACGGTCAATGTGGTGGGCAACGGCGTGCTCGCGTTCGGCCGGAATCCCCAGCAGTGGCAGCGATTGCTGGCCGATCAATCGCTGGGCGGCGCGGCGGTCGAGGAGCTGATTCGCTACGACTCACCGTTGCAGCTCTTTGAGCGGACGGCGACCGAGGACACCGTGATCGGCGACGTGACGGTGCAGCGCGGACACAAGATTGCGGCTCTGCTGGGATCGGCCAATCGGGATCCAGCCGTGTTCGCCTCGCCGTCCGAGTTCGATATCGGACGGCTGGATAACCCGCACCTGGGGTTCGGGGCGGGGATCCACTTTTGCGTCGGTGCTCCGCTGGCCCGGCTTGAGTTGCAGACGTCCTTGCAGACTCTGCTCCGACGATTTCCGAAACTGACCCTGGCCGGCGAGCCGGCGCCGCGACGTCAATTCGTGTTGCGGGGGTTGAGCACGCTGCCCGTCACCATCGGATAGTCGCCCAGCGGAGGCGATCGCAACAGCCCACCGAACACTTCTCGACCTGAAGGAGACACCGTGGTTCAGCACCGAGGCATGAGGGTGTTGCCGTGACCGGCCCCCGCCCGGAACCCTTCGACGCGGTCGGCGTTATCCGCATCAAACGAGACCGCGGCCGGATACCGGACGCCGAGATCGACTGGGTAATTGACGCCTACACCCGCGGTGTTGTGGCCGACGAGCAGATGTCGGCCCTGGCCATGGCGATCCTGCTCAACGGGATGCAAGCAGATGAGCTGTCACGCTGGACGGACGCGATGATCGCATCGGGGGAGCGACTCGATCTGTCGGCGGTTAGCCGGCCGACCACGGACAAACACTCCACCGGCGGCGTCGGAGACAAGATCACGCTGCCGTTGGCCCCGCTGGTCGCGGCTCTCGGCGGAGCTGTCCCGCAGCTGTCCGGTCGCGGGCTCGGCCACACCGGCGGCACCTTGGACAAACTGGAGTCGATCCCGGGGTGGCGGGCTGAGGTGTCGAATGCGGATTTCGTTCGCCAGCTCAACGAGGTTGGCGCCGTGGTGTGCGCCGCCGGTGACGGCTTGGCCCCGGCCGACAGGAAGCTCTACGCGTTGCGAGATGTGACCGCGACCGTGGAGGCCATTCCGTTGATCGCCAGTTCGATCATGAGCAAGAAGATCGCCGAGGGCTCCTCCTCGCTCGTCCTAGATGTGAAGGTAGGCACCGGCGCATTTATGAAGACCGAGACCGACGCTCGGACGTTGGCCCGGACGATGGTCGAATTGGGTACCGCCGCCGGTACCCACACCGTGGCCTTGCTGACCGATATGAACACCCCACTCGGGCTGACGGCCGGTAATGCGCTCGAGGTCGCCGAATCGCTGGAGGTCCTGTCCGGTGGCGGGCCGTGCGATGTCGTCGAGCTGACGGTCGCGCTGGCGACGGAGATGCTGGCCGGAATCGGGATCACGGACATCGATCCGGCCGAAGCCCTCAATGACGGGCGGGCGATGGACGTGTGGCGACGGATGATCTCGGCCCAAGGGGGAGACCCGTCGGCACCGCTGCCCCGGGCTCGCGAGGTGGACGTGTTCGCCGCTCCCTCCTCCGGCGTCCTGACCCGTCTGGATGCCTACGCGGTAGGCGTCGCCGCCTGGCGGCTGGGTGCCGGACGAGCCCGCAAAGAGGATCCCGTGTCGGCCGGGGCGGGGGTCGTCATGTTGGCGAAACCGGGAGATCGCGTCATCGCCGGCCAACCGCTGCTGGAACTGCACGCCGACGAACCGGATCGCTTCGAACGAGCCCGGCAGGCGCTGGACGGGGGCTTTGACATCTCGAATGACTCGTCAGCCGGTGACGGAGGCACGGTTGCACTGGTGATCGATCGGATCGCCGCCGACTCCGCCCGATAGATGACCGATCCTTCTTCCGATCAGCCGCTCGGCGGCCCGCCGGCGACTGCTCGCCGGGTGACGATTCCGGCCGCGCGGTTAGCCAAGTGGCTCGACGGGTTCGCCGATCGGCACGGGCCGCTGGACACCGAGGCGCAGGCCGAGGTGGTGCGAGTGCGGGCCGCCGACGGTTCCCGAGCCTGGATCGAAGTACCGTTTCCCCCGTTCGACGCCGGCGGGCCACGGGTCTTGACCCGGCTCGGGCAGCATGTGCGCGAGGAGCGAACAGTAGGCGTTCTGCTGGTCCGGCGTGGTGGGTATGCGGCCGGCATCTTTGAAGGCACCCGGCTCGTGTCATCCAAGGTCGGTTCGTCTTATGTGCAGGGCGCCACCAAAGCGGGCGGCTGGTCTCAGCAGCGCTTCGCCCGCCGTCGGGCGAATCAGGCCAGCGCCGCCTTCGGCGAGGCCGCTGATGTGGCGGCGCGCATCTTGCTTGCAGAAGGCGCGGGCCTGGTTACGCTGGTTACCGGCGGCGATCGAGCCGCGGTCCGCACGGTGCTGGCCGATACCCGGTTAGCACCGTTGCGCGGGCTGGTCGCCAAGCGGTTCCTGGCGGTTGGCGATCCGCGGCTCGTTGTTCTCAAAGCCACACCCGAACAGTTCACCGCAATTCACATATCGCTGGACCCTTGACGCTAGCGTGTGATCATGGCGGTTGACTTGACTCCGGAAACCATTCGTAGCGCTCCCAAAGTTTTGTTGCACGACCACTTGGACGGTGGACTGCGTCCGCAAACCATCATCGACATCGCCTCAGACATCGGATATGACCGGTTGCCCGCGACGGACGCCGGACAGTTGGCGACCTGGTTTCGCGAAGCGGCCAATTCCGGGTCACTGGTCCGCTATCTGGAAACTTTCGCTCATACGGTGGCGGTGATGCAGTCTCCGGCCGGTCTGCGGCGAGTGGCGAGTGAGTGCGTACAGGACCTGGCCGCTGACGGTGTGGTGTACGCCGAAGTTCGATGGGCACCGGAACAGCACGTCGAAGAGGGACTGGGGTTGACCGATGTAGTCGATGCCGTTCTCGCCGGCTTCGCCGACGGTGTCGCTATCGCCGCCGAGAAGGGCCAGCGGATCCGAGTCGGCGCGTTGGCCACGGCCATGCGCCACGCCGCTCGTTCGTTGGAGATTGCCGAGCTGGCGGTGGCTTATCGCGACCGAGGCGTCGTCGGTTTCGACATCGCGGGCGCTGAGGCCGGCTTTCCTCCCACCCGGCATTTGGACGCGTTCGAGTATCTGCGGCGGGAGAATTATCACTTCACCATCCACGCCGGTGAGGCGTTCGGGCTGCCTTCGATCTGGGAGGCCCTGCAGTGGTGTGGCACGGATCGACTCGGGCACGGAGTCCGGATCATCGACGACATCACGGTGTCGGGATCGTCGCTGGACGACCACGTCGCCAGCGCCCGACTGGGACGATTGGCGCAGTACGTGAGAGACAAGCGGATCCCGTTGGAGATGTGCCCGTCCTCGAATGTGCAAACCGGAGCGACACCCTCGATTGCCACCCATCCGGTGGGCTTGTTGCGCCGCCTGCAATTCAGGGTCACCGTCAATACCGATAACCGGTTGATGAGCAACACCTCGATGAGCAAAGAGATGACCCTGCTGACCGAGGCCTTTGGTTATGCCTGGAGCGACTTGCAATGGCTGACGGTCAACGCGATGAAGAGTGCGTTCATCCCCTTCGATGAACGGCTGGCCATCATCAATGAGCAGATCAAACCCGGCTACGCCGCGCTGAGCTGAGTACGGCTAGACCCAGTTCAGCGAGCTCGTGACGGCCTTCTGCCAGCAGGCGTATAGCCGTTCACGTTCGGCCGCCGGCATCGACGGTGTCCAGCGGCCACCCTCCTGCCAACGGGCCCTGATCTCGGCCCGATCGAGGAAGAAGCCGACGGCCAACCCCGCGGCGTAGGCCGCCCCCAATGCCGTTGTCTCCGTGATGAGCGGACGAACCACGTCCACGTCCAGCAAATCGGCCTGAAACTGCATGAGCAATTCGTTGCCGACCATGCCGCCATCGACCCGCAGGCTGGTCAAGGCAACGCCCGAATCCGCGTTCATCGCCTCGACCACCTCGCGAGTCTGAAACGCGGTGGCCTCCAGAGCAGCCCGGGCGATGTGGGCTTTGGTGACGTAGCGAGTCAGTCCGACCAGCACACCACGGGCATCCGGCCGCCAATGCGGGGCAAACAGACCGGAGAACGCCGGGACGAGGTAGGCCCCACCGTTGTCAGGCACGCTACGGGCCAGCGGCTCGATTTCCTCAGTGTTCGCGATCAGGCCGAGATTGTCGCGTAGCCATTGCACCAGCGAACCGGTCACCGCGATCGAGCCTTCCAACGCATAGGTCGCCGGCTCGGACCCGATCTGATAACACACGGTGCTCAGCAAGCCATGATCGCTGAACACTGGACAAGGGCCGGTGTTCAGCAACAGGAAGTTACCGGTGCCGTAGGTGTTCTTGGCATCGCCGGGCTCGAGACACGCCTGCCCGAACATGGCCGCCTGCTGATCACCCAGCATGCCGGCGATCGGCACGCCCGCGAGCGCGCTTGGCTCACGTACCTCGCCGTAGACCTCGGATGAGGACCTGATGGTGGGAAGCATGCTCAGGGGCACCGTCAGTTCCCTGGCGATGGCCGGATCCCATTGACGCGAACGCAGATCCATCAACATGGTCCGGGACGCGTTGGTCACATCGGTCGCATGGATGCCACCGTCGACCCCGCCGGTGAGGTTCCAGAGCAACCACGTATCCATCGTTCCGAACAGCAGATCACCGGCTTCAGCCCGGTGCCGAGCGCCGTCGACATTGTCCAGCAGCCACCGAAGTTTCGGACCGGCGAAGTAGGTCGCCAGGGGTAATCCCACGCGCTCGACATAGCGGCGCACGCCGCCGGGTCCGGTGGCCAGCTCGTCACAGATGGCCTGGGTTCGGGTGTCCTGCCAGACGATGGCTGGTGCGATCGGCTCTCCGGTGTGGCGATCCCACACCACGGTGGTCTCGCGCTGGTTGGTTATCCCGATCGCGGCCAGTTGGCCGGCATTGAGTTCGGCCCTGGCGACGGCTCCGGCCACCACGGCCCGGGTATTGGCCCAGATTTCCAGGGCATCATGTTCGACCCAGCCCGCCCGCGGGAAGATCTGGCGGTGTTCGCGTTGCTCGCCGACAACGATTCGGGCGTTGCGGTCGAAGATGAGACAACGCGTAGACGTCGTGCCTTGATCGATCGCCGCAACGAACCGAGACTCCGGTGAGGCCATAACGCACGGTAGCGTGCATTGAGTGTCGTCCAACGCACGGATCGATCCGTCTCGACTTGATTCGAGCGCGCGCGAAACGGCCTGGACGAGGTTGGGGACCGAGACATTCGACGTAGTCGTCATCGGTGGCGGGGTGGTTGGGGCCGGTGCGGCACTGGACGCCGCGACGCGTGGACTGTCCGTTGCCCTCGTCGAGGCCCGCGACATCGCCAGCGGGACGTCGAGCCGTTCCTCCAAACTCTTCCACGGTGGTCTGCGCTACCTCGAGCAACTCGAATTCGGATTGGTTCGCGAGGCGCTGGCCGAACGGGAATTGATGCTGAGCCTGATCGCGCCGCATCTGGTCAAGCCGGTGCCGTTTCTGTACCCGCTGTCTCACCACGGCTGGGAACGCCCTTACACCGCTGCCGGTTTGCTGCTCTATGACACGTTGGGCGGCAAACGCAGCGTCCCGGGCCAGAAGCACTTGAGCCGTTCGGCGGCGTTGCGAATGTTTCCCGGGATGCGTCGCGACGCTCTAATCGGCGCGGTCCGTTACTACGACGCCCAGACCGATGACGCCCGCCACACTCTTGCCGTCGCCCGCACCGCCGCCCGCTACGGCGCCGTCATTCGCAGCTCCACCCAAGCCGTGGGTTTCGAGCGCGAATCCGACCGCATCGTCGGAGTGCGGCTGCGTGACTGCGAGAATGGCCAGACTGCGGTGGTGAAAGCGGGTGTGGTGCTCAACTGCACCGGCGTGTGGACCGACGAAATTCAGGCGCTGTCAGGTGGCCGCGGACGATTTCAGGTCCGAGCCAGCAAGGGCGTCCATATCGTCGTCGGCGCCGAAAAGATCATCGGTGACTGCGGTCTGATTCTGCGTACCGCGGCCAGTGTGCTGTTCGTGATCCCGTGGAAGAACCACTGGATCATCGGGACGACCGACACCGACTGGAATCTGGATCTCTCGCATCCGGCGGCGACTCGCAGCGACATCGACTACCTGCTCGGTCACGTCAACCAGGTCCTGGTCACCGAACTCACTCATGACGACATCGAGGGGGTCTACGCAGGCCTGCGTCCGTTGTTGGCCGGGGAAAGTGAGGACACCTCGGCCCTGTCACGTGAACACGCCGTCGCCCATGTGGTGCCGGGCCTGATCTCGATCGCCGGCGGCAAGTACACGACCTACCGGGTGATGGCCGCCGACGCGGTGGATGCCGCCTCGGTCGATCTGCCCAAGCGCGTACAGGAATCGGTTACTGACAAAGTGCCACTGCTCGGGGCTGACGGCTATCACGCCATGGTCAATCAGATCGACACGATTGCCGGCGAGTACGGCTTGCATCCGTACCGAGTTCGGCATCTGCTGGACCGCTACGGCTCGCTGATCACCGAGGTGCTGGAACCGGGCCGAGCTGACCCGTCCCTGCTGAAGCCGGTATCGGCAGCGCCTGATTACCTGCTCGCCGAAATTAGGTACGCGGTCACGCATGAAGGGGCGCTTCATTTGGAGGATGTGCTGACCCGCCGTACTCGGATCTCGATCGAGTATCCGCACCGCGGGGTGGATTCCGCGCCGGCCGTGGCTGAGTTCATGGCACCCCTGCTGGGCTGGACTACCCAGCAGGTCATGACTGAAGTCGGTCAGTACGGGGCCCGGGTGGCGGCCGAGCGCGATTCCCAAACCCGAGCTGGCGATGCGGACGCCGATGCGGTGCGATCCTCCGCGCCTGATGCCCGCCCGGCGGTCCTGACCGATCTCACCGGCACCGCGGCATCATTCGTTCCCCAGCACGAATAGTGCTGGGGTATCGCGTATCTCGAGGACGGTGCAGCGTCAGGCGTCCTCGTCCGGGCCGTCGGCATCGTCGGCATCGTCGGCATCGTCTAACGTCACCGCACTCGAGCCTTCCCATCGCAGCCAGAATCCGATTCGCACGATGGCTCGTTCCCAGCTGTCGGCGATGACGTCGCCCAACGCCCGCCACTCGGCCTCGCCGGCCTTGCCCGAATAGGTGGTTTCCCCTTCTACCAGAAGGGCGTACTCGCGCGTCCCGTTCAGCAGGGCGCGCAGCTTACCGTCCTCGCAGCAGTCGGCGATCCGGGCGGCGATGTCCACGGTGTCGGCCAACTCGGAGACGACAACCGGATCGGGCTCGGTCACCGCCAACTCGTACACCGCATCGAAGTCGTAGTCCGCCTCCTCGGCTGGCTGCAGCGCCGCGGCGCCGCGGGCGGCGAAGGCGGCCCAGGCCGGATGATCGGCCAAATCGTGATCGTCGTTTTCCGCCAGCCAGCCGGCCAGCTCGTCCGAGTCGCCCAGCAACACGATCTTGGCTCCGTCGCCGAGAAACCCCTGCCATTCCTCGCCGTCGGTGTCCTGCCACGGCGGAGCGAACAGGGTCACGCCCGAGTGGCCCTGCGCGGTGAGACGAACGGCGACGATCGGTTCAGTGAAGGACGGCATGAGCCAGAACTTACCGTCTGGGTACCGTTAGACGCCGATCGGATGCCACACCGTCTTCGTCTCGATGAAGGCGCTGAGACGCGCTGTGCCCGGTTCGGCATCCGAATCGAAGCCCAATGGCGCGAATACCCGTTTGACGGTGTCAGCCGCGCTCTGAGCCAGGGCTATCCGGGCGGCAGGCTCGACTCCGGTCAGGTCGATGGCGTTCACATCGCGATGACTGGCCAGCCACGGTGCGAGTTCGGCCACCGAACCGGTCAGCAGGTTCAGCACGCCACCCGGCAGGTCCGAGGTCGCCAGTGCCTCACTGAGCGATACCGCGGGCAGCGGACGATCCTGCGAAGCGATGACGACCACCGTGTTGCCGGTGGTGAGCGCGGGGGCGACTACCGAGACGAACCCGAGCAGGCTGCTCTGCTGCGGCGCGATCACCCCGATGACACCGGATGGTTCGGGCAGCGAGAAGTTGAAGTAAGGGCCGGCGACCGGGTTCGACCCCCCGACGACCTGGGCGTACTTGTCGGCCCAGCCCGCGTACCAGACCCAGCGGTCGACCGCCGCGTCCACCTGCTGGCGGGCCGCGTCTTCGGTGCCCCCTTCGGCGGCTTGGATCTCGGCCACGAACTGGTCCCGTCGGCCTTCGAGCATCTCGGCGATCCGGTACAGAACTTGACCGCGGTTGTAGGCGGTCGCCCCGGACCACGCGTCGAACGCTTTGCGGGCCGCCACGACCGCGTCCCGTAGATCTTTGCGTGAGGCCTGGGCGGCGTGGGCCAGGATCGCGCCCGAGCGGTCGGTCACCGGGTAGGAACGTCCGGACTCCGAACGGGGAAAGGCGCCACCGATGTACAGCTTGTAGGTCTTGCGTACGGCCACGCGATCGCCGCTGGCACTGCTGCCGGCCGCGGACGGCTTGGTGGCCGGTTTCTTGGCTGGCTGTTTGGCTGGAATAGCTGGCTTCGCTGGAATAGCTGGCTTAGTAGGCTTAGTAGGCTTAGTAGGCTTAGTAGGCAAGGTAGGACTCCAGACCGTGTCGTCCACCTTCGCGCCCGAAGCCGGATTCCTTGTAGCCACCGAACGGTGATGCCGGGTCGAAGCGATTGAAGGTGTTCGCCCAGACCACCCCGGCCCGCAGTCGATTAGCGGTCCACAAGATCAGCGAACCCTTTTCGGTCCAGACACCGGCGCTCAACCCGTACGGGGTGTTGTTGGCTTTGTCGACGGCTTCTTGCGGCGTACGGAAGCTCAGCACGGACAGTACGGGTCCGAAGATCTCTTCACGGGCAATGCGATTGGCCTGGCTGACTCCGGTGAAAATCGTCGGTGGGAACCAGAATCCCTTGTTCGGCAAGGGGCATTCCGGCGACCAACGGGTAGCCCCCTCGGCATCGCCACTGGCCGCCAGCTCTTGGATGCGGGCTAGTTGCGCGGCCGAATTGATCGCTCCGATATCGGTGTTCTTGTCCAGCGGGTCACCCAGACGCAACGTGGCCAGCCGGTCGTGCAGGGCCGCGATGACGTCGTCATAGACCGATTCCTGCACGAGCAGCCGGGATCCGGCGCAACAGACATGGCCCTGATTGAAGAAGATGCCGTTGACGATGCCCTCGACGGCCTGATCGATCGGAGCGTCGTCGTAGATGATGTTCGCGGCTTTGCCGCCCAGCTCAAGCGATACGCGCTTGCCGGACGTGGCCACGGACTTCTGAATCATCTTGCCGACGCCGGTCGATCCGGTGAAGGCAATCTTGTCCACTCCGGGGTGATCGACGATGGCCTGTCCGACGCTGGGGCCTCCGGGCAGAATGTTCACCACTCCCGGTGGCAGGTCGCAGTCGGCGATGATGTCGGCCAGGGTGATCGCGGTCAGGGGCGTGGTCTCGGCGGGTTTGAGCACGACCGTGTTTCCGGTCGCCAGGGCCGGCGCAATCTTCCACGCTGCCATCAGCAGCGGGAAGTTCCAGGGGATCACCTGGCCCGCGACGCCGATCGGCTGCGGGTCGGGACCGAATCCGGCGTAGGACAGCTTGTCGGCCCACCCGGCGTAGTAGAAGAAATGAGCGGCGGCCAAAGGGATATCGACGTCACGCGATTCCTTGATCGGCTTGCCGTTGTCCAGCGATTCCAGCACAGCCAGTTCGCGTCCGCGTTCTTGAATCGCCCGCGCGATGCGAAACAGGTACTTGGCGCGCTCGGCGCCAGGCATCCGCGACCAGGTTCGGTCATAGGCCCTTCGAGCCGCCTTGACCGCGATATCCACGTCCTCGGCACTGGCCTCGGCGATCTCGGCCAGCGGCTCCTCGCTCGCGGGATTGATGGTCTTGACGGCGGCGCCGTGGCCGTCCACGAACTTGCCGTCGACGAAGATTCCGTAGGAAGGCTTGAGTCGAGCGGTGTCCCGGGATTCTGGGGCCGGCGCGTATTCGAACGTGGGCATAGGGGCCTCTAATCCAGAGCTATGTAATCGGCCCCGTCGTAGGCGCCGGTAGTGAGTTTGTGTCGCTGTAAGAGCAGATCGTTGAGTAGAGCCGAGGCTCCGAATCGGAACAGGTCCGGAGTCAGCCACCGTTCACCGGCTATTTCGTTGACCATCACCAGGTACCGAATCGCATCCTTGGACGTACGAACTCCGCCGGCCAGTTTCACGCCACGCAACTGACCGGTGCGGGCGGCGAAGTCACGCACTGCCTGCAACATGACCAGGGCGAACGGGGGAGTGGCGGCGGGGGTGATCTTTCCGGTGGAGGTCTTGATGAAGTCGCCACCGGCCAGCAGCGACAACCAGGAGGCCCGGCGGACGGCGTCTAGCGTCACCAGCTCGCCGGTCTCGAGGATTACCTTCAGATGCGCTGTTCCGCTGGCGGCCTTGACGGCGACGATCTCGTCATAAACGTCGAGGTAGCGCCCGGCCAGGAACGCCCCGCGATCGATGACCATGTCGATTTCGGTGGCGCCGGCCGAGACCGCCTCGCCGACGTCGACCAACTTGGTGGCCAGGGCGGCCCGCCCGGACGGAAAGGCCGTCGCCACCGAGGCAATCTGCACGGAACTGCCGCGCAGTGCCGCAACGGCGGTAGCGACCAGGTCTGGGTACACGCAGACCGCGGCTACCGGCGGCACGGCGGCGTCGGTCGGATCGGGGTACATCGCCCTCACACACATCGAGCGCACCTTGCCGCTGGTGTCCGAACCTTCCAGCGTGGTCAGGTCGACCATCGAGATAGCGGCGTCGATGGCCCAGGCTTTGGCGGTGGTCTTGATGCTGCGAGTCCCCAGCGCGGCGGCCCGGGCTTCGGCCCCGACCTGGTCAACGCCTGGTAAGCCGTGCAGGAATCGGCGCAGCGAGGCGTTGTCCCTGGTGACGTCGGCCCATTGGGTGAGATCGTCACCGGTGGTGGGTCCGAGGGTGATGCTCATCGCGCCAGTCTATGGCGGCCTCGCGGTGACGGCATGATGCAACTGTGACGGTTCCCAAGCCACCAGATGGTGAACCCGACTACCGGTTCACCCTGGCCAACGAGCGGACCTTGCTGGCCTACCTTCGGACCGCCTTGGCGCTGGACGCGGCTGGTCTCGCGGCGGTGCAGTTCTTGACCGACATAGGATCGCACTTTTTCCGTACGGTCATTGGCGTGCTGCTCGCGCTCACTGGCAGTGCCGCGGCGGGCGGCGGCTACCTGCGGTGGCGTTCGGTGCAGCGGGCCATGGTTCAGGCAAGACCGTTGCCGAGTGCTTCGATCGCGTTATTGGTCGCCGGTGTTGTGGCAGTGGCCTCAATCGTCTCGGCCGTCGTCCTGATTTTCCGCTAGTGCTGCGATGAGTGGTTTGGCAACTGAGCGAACCGCGTTGGCGGCTCGGCGCACATTGCTCAGTGTCGTGGCCAACGGGGCGTTGTTGTTCAAGTTCGGGCCGGTCGGCTGGACTGCGGGTGCGCTGGTGCTGCTTCTCGCCGGCTACGTCTACGCCTTGGCTCGCCGGGTTGTTCACCGATCGCTTCCCGTCGGCGGCTGGGCCGGTGCGGTCGTCGCGATCGGGTTAGCCGACATCGTCACCATCCTGCTGGGTCACCGTTAGGCTCCTCCCGTGAAAACCACTGTTATCGACCATCCCATCGTTCGCACCCGACTGTCGGTGATGCGCGATGAGACGTCCAGCAATGCCGAGTTCCGGGCCGCATTGCGGGAGATTTCAACGCTGTTGGTGTACGAGGCGACCCGGGACCTGGCGGTCACCGAGGTTGCGCTGATTACGCCGGTCGGACCCACCATGGGTGCCACTTTGGCCAATCCGCCGTTGCTGGTGCCGGTGTTGCGGGCCGGACTCGGGATGGCCGAAGCCGCGTTCAATCTCCTGCCGGAATCCCAGATGGGCTTCGTCGGGTTGGCTCGCAATGAGCAGACCCACACCCCTGAGGCATACATGGCCTCGCTGCCGCAGTCCCTGGAGGGCCGGCGGGTATTGATCCTGGACCCGATGCTGGCCACCGGCGGGTCGCTCGTGCACTGCTGCGAGCTGCTGGCCAGCCGTGGGGCGGACGACATCACCTTGATTTGTGCGCTGGCCGCCCCAGAGGGCATTGCGCGGGTGGAGACGACGGGATTGGCTTCGAACCTGTTCACGGCGAGCATCGATGAGGGTCTGAACGCCAGCGCCTACATCGTTCCCGGGTTGGGTGACGCCGGAGACCGGCAGTTCGGGCCTCGCTAGGCCCAGTGTCGGGCACCTTAACGGCCGGTGGCCGGGAGGATTCGTTTGTTAGCTGAGATAACGTTTTCGACTCTTTTGGCCGGCTCATCACCGTCTCAGATGAAATTTATATGCAGAATCAGACGGAAGATGCAACGGTGGACCGAGCTGCCGCGTCTTGAGCAGTGACAGCATCGACCAGCTCTGAAGCGGTATCGAGGGGTTAAGAACATGTTCGAAGAGGTTCCGGCCGAACGCCGAGGTATATCTCGGCTCACGGCACGCCGCTTCGCGCTCGGCCCCTTCATCGTCGGCGGCGGAGTCGTGCTCTGCATGATCGGCGGATCCGCCGCGCTGGCCGCCACGGTGATCACCGCCTCGACGATCGTGTCCGATGACCGGCCGCCGCACTCGAGCCATCAGCTGGAACTGCCGCCGGCATCCTCCGCACATCCGGTGGCCAAGTCCCACGTAACCGGAGTAGGTCCGACCCACGGCGCACCGGGCGCGTCCACCGTCCATTCTGTCGGCCAGGTTCCGTCAGCGGCTCGATCGACGTCGATCCCGGCCAGTAAGGGCGCGACCGTCCTCGGGCCTCCGATTTCGGTGACGGCCCCGGCTCCGACGACCACGGCGACCACGGAATCTCCGGCCCCTTCGAGTAGTCAGCCCACTGGCAACGCACTCGTTTACCTGGCCGGCTATGACCGGGGTACCAAACTGTTCTCGTTCTCCTATGCCGTTGCCGTCCAGGGTGATTCGGGCACTACTTACCACGTGGACGATCCGAAGATCTATTCGGCCGCGCTCGCCTCCGACGCCAAGATCACCTCGGGCTCCACCCTGTGCCCGCCGGCCGGAAGCACCTGCACGGCTGATCAGCTGATCAATGCGGTGGCCGGCGGCCTTTACGCCGAGGTTGCGATCGGCGCGGGCGGCAATTTCGAATTGGTCACCGAACTCCAGGGGCAATCCAGCGGCGCCCCGCAGTTCGCGCCGACCGCACCCAGCCCAACCAGCACGCCGAGCAGCTCCCCGACCGGTTGACGTCTCCGCGTTCGTCCGGGCTCAGTCCCGCTAGCTCACTGTTGCAGGCCGAGTACGGCCGTGACCTCCGTGGAAAGTTCTTCGAGCTGTTCATGCGCTAGTGCGGCGTCCATCGAAGCGGGACTGATCAGCTCCAGGTAGGCCTTGCATTTGGATTCAGTCCCCGACGGCCGGACGACCACCCGTCCGCCATCGAATCGCAGGATCACCACGTCGTTGTCCGGGGCGAGGTCCGTGACCAGCACAACCCGGCCCAGGAGTGTGGCTGGTGGCTGCTCCCGGACCCGTTGCATCGCCTGGGCAATCAAGCCGAGGTCATCGACGCGCCACGACAGCTGAGCGGTCTCATACCGGCCGTATTCCTCGGTCAGTTCGTTGAGCCGCTGAGGTAGGGACGATCCTGTCGCTTTCAGGGTGGCTGCCATTTCGGCGATCAGCAACGCGGCCGAGACTCCGTCCTTGTCGCGGACCAGATGCGGGGCGACCGCGTAGCCCAGGGCCTCCTCATAGCCATAGGCCAGATCAGCGGCGGCCCGCGAGATCCACTTGAACCCGGTCAGGGTTTCGGCGAACGGGACGTCATGGCGCGCGGCCATCGCCGACAGCATCGTCGAGGACACGATCGTGGTGGCGTAGGTGCCGGTGATGTTGTGTAGCAGCAACCAATCGGCCAGCAGCACTCCGACTTCATCGCCGCGCAGCATCCGCCATCCGGTGTCGAAGCGCGCGCCCACTGCACAGCGGTCGGCGTCCGGGTCGTTGGCGATGATCAGGTCGGCCTCGACCCGTAGGGCCAGCGCTAGAGCGAGGTCCATCGCCCCAGGTTCTTCCGGGTTCGGAAAGGACACCGTCGAGAAGTTGGGATCGGGATCAGCCTGCTCGGCGACCTCGATCGGAGCCGGAAAGCCCGCGGCCGCAAAGACAGCCCGAACAATGGACGCTCCCACTCCGTGCATCGCCGTGTGCACGATCGAGATGTCGCGCGGCGAATCGGGCTGGGCCAGAGACGCGACGGCCGAAACGTAGGACTGCACTATCGCCTCGTCGAGGACGGTGAAGTCCGGGCTCAGTTGGATGGCGGCAACCGAGGCCACGGTGCGAATCCGGTGTTCGATATCGGCATCCATTGGGGGCACGATCTGCGCCCCGTCCCCGGCATAGACCTTGTAGCCGTTGTCCTGTGGCGGGTTGTGTGACGCCGTGACCATCACGCCGGCCACCGCACCGAGGTGTTGAACGGCGAAGGCCAACACGGGCGTGGGGAGCAACCGGGGCAGCAGTCGGGCGTCGAAGCCGGCGGCGGCGAAGATGGCCGCCGAATCCTGGGCAAACGACTGCGAGCCGTGCCGTCCGTCGTAGCCGATGACCACGATTCCGCCTTGGTGGCCGGTGTCATTGAGGTATCCGGCCAATCCGGCCGCCGCCGTGCGAACCACTGCGGTGTTCATGCCGTTCGGTCCGGCCCGCAGCGGACCGCGAAGCCCGGCTGTCCCGAAAGTCAATGGGCCGACGAAACGCTCGGCCAGGTCTGAGGCAGCCTCGGCATCGCCGTCGTCGAGGAGATTCTGCAGCTGCCGGGCGTCGTTCGGGTTGACCTCGTCGGCGATCCAGTTCCGCACCCGTTCGCGCAGACCCTGAGCGATTGTCATAGCCCTCCGATCAGCCGGCCGAGCAGGCCACCGGCTCGGGTGGCCGCCAGCCGCCCGGCTTCAAGGACTTCTTCGTGATTGAGCGGCTGGCCGGTCATGCCTGCCGCGAGGTTGGTGACCAACGAGATCCCGAGCACTTCGCTACCTTCGGCGCGGGCGGCGATCGCCTCGAGTGCGGTCGACATTCCGACCAGATCCGCGCCCATGGTCCGCAGCATCCGGATCTCGGCCGGGGTCTCGTAATGAGGTCCGGTCAGCTGGCAGTACACGCCCTCGGTGAGCGAGGGATCCAGGTCGGTCAGGATCTTTCGCAGTCGAGCGGAATACAGGTCGGTGAGATCGACGAAACGCGCTCCCTCCAGCGGGGAGGTAGCGGTCAGGTTGAGGTGGTCGGAAATCAGCACCGGCTCACCGACCTTCATGTCGGCCCGCAGCCCGCCACAGCCGTTCGTGATCACGGTGACCCGGCATCCGGCCGCGGCCGCCGTGCGGACACCGTGCACCACAGCTCGGACGCCTCGTCCCTCGTAGAAGTGTGTGCGCCCCAGAAAAGCAAGCACCCGCTGGTTGCCCACCTGCAGGGATCGAATCTTTCCGGCGTGCCCGGCCACGGCCGGAGGCAGAAAGCCTGGCAGGTCGGTGTTGGGGAATTCGATGTAGTCACCCGGGCCGGCCAGCGCCTCGACCGCGGGCACCCATCCCGAACCGAGAACCAGCGCAACGTCGTGGCGCTCGACGCCGGTGATCGTGGCCAGGGCGGCGGCGGCGGCTCGGGCGGCATCCATCGGGTCGGACCAAAGTGTTGCGCGGGTCACCATTGGCGATTCGGTCACGGAGCTAGAGCCTAGGCGGTGACGGTGGATTCGGGGTATTCATCACAGCGGGTACCGGCTAGCGGAGTCGGCTGGCACCCTCAGAGCAAGCTAGTCAAGGGCAACCCACATCAGCGCGAAGGATCTTCACACATGAGCACAGACCGTCGGGGCGAGTCCGGATTCCCGTTCTTGCCGCTCTACGGCCCGTCCGACGTCGCCCCTGACCTCGCCGAGCGGCTGGGCGAGCCCGGAAGGTATCCGTTCACCCGTGGCGTGTACCCGAGCATGTACACCGAGCGTCCCTGGACGATGCGGCAGTACGCCGGTTTCGGGACCGCCGTGGAATCGAACGCGCGGTATCACCAACTGCTCAAGGCCGGTACGACCGGCCTGTCGGTGGCCTTCGACCTGCCAACCCAGATGGGGATGGATTCCGACGCCGTTCTGGCCCACGGTGAGGTCGGCAAGGTGGGGGTTGCGATCGATTCCATCGACGACATGCGCCTGCTGTTCGACGGCATTCCACTGGATCAGGTGTCCACATCGATGACGATCAACGCCCCGGCTGCGGTGTTGCTGCTGCTGTATCAACTCGTGGCCGAGGAGCAGGGAGTGTCCGGCGATCAGCTCAACGGCACTATTCAGAACGACGTCCTCAAGGAATACATCGCTCGAGGAACCTACATCTACCCGGCCGAGCAGTCCCTGCGCTTCATCACCGACATTTTCGCCTACTGCAAGAACGAGATTCCGCGTTGGAACACGATCTCGATCTCCGGTTACCACATGGGCGAGGCCGGGGCCACGCCTGCTCAGGAGGTCGCCTTTACCATCGCGGACGGCATCGCCTACGTCCGGGCCGCGATCGACGCCGGGCTGAAGGTCGATGACTTCGCCCCACGGTTGGCATTTTTCTTCGTCTCGCGAACGGCATTCCTGGAAGAGGTGGCGAAGTTTCGAGCGGCCCGCCGGATCTGGGCGCGGATCATGCGCGATGACTTCGGAGCGGTAAACCCGAAGTCACAGATGCTGCGCTTTCACACCCAGACGGCCGGCGTGCAGTTGACTGCCCAGCAGCCTGAAGTGAACATGGTCCGGGTCTCCGTCCAGGCGCTGGCGGCGATCCTGGGAGGTACGCAGTCACTGCACACCAATTCTTTCGACGAGGCGATCGCGTTGCCGACCGAGAAGGCCGCTCGGCTGGCGCTGCGAACGCAGCAGGTTTTGGCCTATGAGACGGACGTGACGGCGACGGTCGACCCGTTCGCCGGCTCCTATGTGATCGAGGCGCTGACCGATCGCATCGAGGCGGACGTGAATTCGTTGCTGGCTCAGATCGAGGAATACGGCGGAGCCGTTCGGGCCATCGAAAACGGCTTTCAGAAGCGAGAGATCGAACGCTCGGCGTATCAGATCGCCCAGGAGATCGATGCCGGTGATCGGGTTGTGGTCGGGCTGAACAGGTTCGCTCTGGATGCCGAGGAGGCCTACGAGCCGCTACGGGTGAATCCGGCGATCGAGGCCGAGCAGGCGGCCCGTCTGTCCCGGTTGCGGTCCGAGCGTGACAACGAGCTGGTCGGGTCCTGCCTGGCTGCGGTGAAGGTCGCGGCGCGGGATCAGACGATGAATGTGCTGTATCCCCTGAAGGATGCGCTCCGGGCGCGGGCCACGGTCGGCGAGGTGTGTGACGCGCTGCGTGAGGTGTGGGGGACCTACAAGCCGGCCGATACTTTTTGAGCCCGCTGCCGGTCGAAGGGGCCGAGCTGCCGATCGAGGTGGCCTCGCAGCGAGAGCAGGCTGCGGGCGGCGGTGGCGGCCCGGAAGTCTAGTTCGCGCAGCCGGCTGATCAGTTCGATCAAGCCTTCGCGCAACAAGATTTCTCCCGTGCTTCCGCGGTGGATCTCAAAACGCATGCCCGACAGTAGTTGGGCTTCCTGATCCCGGTATTCCTGAAAGGTCACTTCACCATCGAAAAATCGGGCGACGTTGACTACGCCTTGATCCACCCAGTGATTGGTTCGGTCTACGAGCGAGCCGATCGAACTGGCGTAGGCCAGGTCGTCCGGGACGTTGAGGTGTTCAGACAAAAGCGGTCGCTGACCTCCGATCTGCCCCGTCACGGGCCTCACCTTATCTTCGTTGGGTTAATACCGGTACACGTCTCCCAAACCCACAGGGGGCCTTCAGGACGGGGTAATACGTCCGATCTTGTTCGAAGACCACGTTTCGGCCGACCGTTGACTTCTGTCGCGATCACCGGCTGAGTTACCTTGTTCGGGTGCAGCCCGACAGCCTCTTGACCCAGGCCACCGAGTGGCTCGACCGGTCCGGGGCCGAGCTGGTCGAGTGGCGCCGCGCCCTGCACCGCCATCCGGAGGTCGCATTCGGCGAGCACGTGACGACGGAGCGGTTGATGGGCTGGCTCACCGATATGGGCTTGGATCCGCAGCGCCTGGCGGTGGGAACCGGGGTCGTGTGCGATATCGGCCCAGGCCCGGATTACCTGGCTCTGCGGGCCGATATCGATGCCCTGCCGATTTCGGACACGAAGCTTGTCCCCTACGCCTCGGAGGTGGCGGGCGTCTGCCACGCCTGCGGACACGATGCTCACACCGCGGTGCTGCTCGGTGTCGCGGCTAGTATCGCCGCCGGCGCCCCCGCCGGTGGCGCAATGTCGCAAGCCGCCGGCGCCCCCGCCGGTGGCGGCCAGCGTTCGATTCGGTTGATCTTCCAACCCGCCGAGGAGCGGATGCCGGGCGGGGCGGAAGCGGCGATGAAGGCGGGAGTCCTGAACGGGGTCAGTGCCATCTTCGCCCTGCACTGCGATCCGAAGTTGGATACCGGCCGGGTCGGTCTGCGTTCGGGCCCGATCACCGCGGCGTTCAACCAGCTCGAGATTGCCCTGTCCGGACCGGGAGGCCATACGGCTCGGCCGCACCTGACGGTCGATCTCGTGTACGCCCTGGGCAAACTCGTCATCGAACTGCCGGGTTTGCTAAGCCGCCGGGTCGATCCGCGCAGCGCGCTGTCGTTGGTCTGGGGGTCGGTGTCGGCAGGTGTGGCACCCAACGCGATCCCGCAGGCCGGGATGCTGCGCGGGACCCTGCGGATGCTCGATGGCGGACCGTGGGGTGAAGTCCAGCTGCTGGTCCGGGAGTTGGTCAACCAGATCGTGGCTCCGACCGGGGCCAAGGTGGAGATCGCCTACGACCATGGCGTTCCGGCGGTTGTCAACGACATCGCCCTGGTGGGGCTGCAGACCCGGGCGGCCGTCCGGGCCCTCGGTGAGCACGCCACGTCTGATACTCGCCAGTCTATGGGTGGTGAGGATTTCGCCTGGTACCTGCAAGAGGTTCCGGGGGCGATGGCTCGTCTCGGAGTGCGGCGGCCCGGCCAGGCGTTCGGCGATCTGCACCAGTCCTCCTTCGACATCGATGAGGACGCCCTGGCCGTCGGCGTTCGTTTCACCGCGGCGATCGTGGACGAATTCTGGTCGGTCTCGGTCCCGGACGTGAGCTGAGACCGACTTCGCGCGCTGAGGACCGCCCCCGGCTTACGGACCGATCGAGCGACAGGGGCGGTCACGTAGGTCAGCGACGTAGTCCTCGGGGGCACCGGCCGCTTCGGCCGCCTCGGCGATCAGCCCCAGATACCGGGCCGAAGGTAGGCCGCCTTCGTAGGAATCCAGGATGTAGGTCCAGGCCAGGACGTCGGATTCGAGCGTGGAGACCCGCAGTTTCGTCGTCAGGTAGAGGCCCATGTCGGCCGACTCCCACTTGTCCAGGGCGACCCGGTCACCGTCGGTGATGTCGTACAGGGCGACGAACACGTGCGAGCCCGGCTCTTGGACTAGCGTCGCCAGAGCGCCCTCCCAGCCGAGATCCTCGCCGCCGAAAGTGAGGCGCCACCCGGACAGCCATCCGGTTCCGGCGAACGGTGAATGCGGACACCGGTTGCGCATCTGCACCGGGTCCATGTTCGAGCCGTAGGCGGCATACAGGGGCACGATTGGGCAGCGTACCGATGAGCCACAATGGTGTGCGTGACCAGTATCGCGATCATCGGCGGCGGGCCGGCCGGCTACGAGGCGGCATTGGTGGCATCAGGCCTCGGTGCGCAGGTCACGCTCATCGAATCCGACGGGGTCGGCGGCGCCTGTGTCCTTTATGACTGTGTGCCGTCCAAGACCCTGATTGCGACCTCGGAGAAGGTCACGGCTTTTCGTGACGCGCCCGGCCTCGGGGTCAGTTCGTCGGCGGGCGCTGAGGTTTCCGTTGCCCTGAATGTGGTCAATGACCGGGTCCGCCGGCTCGCCGCGTCCCAGTCGGCCGACATCCACCAGCGGTTGGTGGCGGCGGGAGTCACTGTCATGGCGGGCTTCGGACGCTTCGCGCAGACGCAGCCTGCTCGTAGCTTTGCGATCGAGGTCCTGAGTGACACCGGCGGCTCGGGCGGTGCCGCCCTTGCTGAGGTCGTCGAGGCGGATGTCGTACTGCTGGCAACGGGGGGAACACCGCGCGTCGTTCCCGGTGCCGAGCCGGATGGCGAGCGAATTCTGTCGTGGCGTGACGTCTACAACCTCACGGAGCTGCCCGAACATCTGATCGTGGTGGGATCCGGTGTCACCGGCGCTGAATTCGCCTCCGGCTATTCCGAGATGGGTGTGCGAGTCACCCTGGTCTCCAGCCGCGAGAAGGTGTTGCCCGGCGAGGATCCGGATGCCGCGGATGTGATCGAGAAGGTCTTCACCGAACGCGGTGGCACGCTCATGAAGCTGGCTCGCGCTCAGAGCGTGTCCAAGAGCGCGGACGGTGTTCAGGTCGAGCTCGTCGACGGACGAAGCGTGCGCGGCTCGCACGCCTTGATGTGTGTGGGTGCGGTGCCCAACACCGCGGGTCTGGGTTTGGAGCATGTCGGCCTGGCCACCGATGACCGGGCCTTCATTCCGGTGGATCGAGTTTCGCGTACTGGAGTCAGGGGAATCTACGCCGCCGGTGATTGCACCGGGGTGCTGCTGCTGGCGTCCGTCGCGGCGATGCAGGGACGGGTCTCGATGTGGCACACCCTCGGGGAGGCGGTTTCGCCGCTGCGCCTGAAGACGGTGGCCGCCAACGTCTTCACCCACCCTGAGATTGCCACTGTTGGGATCGGCAACGCGGTGATGACCTCCGGTGAAGTTGCCGCCCGGGTGGTTCGGTTGCCGCTGGCCGGTAACGCGCGGGCCAAGATGCAGGGCGTAACCGACGGCTTCGTGAAGATCTATTGCCGGCAGGGGACGGGAGCTATCGTCGGCGGCACGGTTGTCGCGCCAGCGGCTTCGGAGCTGATCCAGCCTCTGGCCATGGCCGTCCAGCTGGGTTTGACCGTCAACGAGCTGGCGGCGACCTTCGCCGTGTATCCGTCGCTGAGTGGCTCCATTACCGAGGCCGCCCGTCAGCTGAGCCAACACGACGATTTGGGCTAGCGGCACGGATTAGCGAAACCGGGGCTGGTCACCGACGATGGTAGGCATGGAGATCTCACCCGAGCAGGTCGAGAAGTCGCGTCGCACGATCCGAGCGGCTGGGATATTCGCCGACCATGCGGACGCGATTGTCGATCACTTCAGGGAACTGCCCGAGGATCATGTGGTGGTGGCGGTGGTAACGGTCGACTACGTATTCGACGGCGTTCATCACGTCGCCCGCGAGGAATTGGTCGAGCGGGTGCCGGCGCTGGAGGGCCCGGACGGCTGGGCGATGGTGTTCTCGGCCGGTACCGACGTCGAGCACGTCGCTTCCCGGGCGGCGGAGATGGTGAATTTGGCCGAAAAGCGAATCGAGATGATCGAACGAATCGCCGCCCGCCCGCAGAACTAGTCGGGGTCGGGGCCTTGTGGCGGTAGCAGTCCGTGCTGCCGCAATCGACGGTCTCGGAGCTCGTCGCCGTAGGCCAAGCCGACGAACAGCGGCCCGACCACCACGAACAGCGCGCTGTAGATCCTGATCTCCAGTCGGCCGGGTAGCAGCAATAGCACCGTGACCGGGATGACCGCGAACAGCATGATCCGTCCGGCTTCCCGTATTCGCCAGTCGGGACCGGTGAGGTCGTGCAGGACCCATTCGTCATAGCGGTCCGGTAGTCGCCCCCCGAAGGCGTACTTGAGCCAGCGGAGCGGGCTCGGTCGAGTGGCCATGCTCCCATTGTCCCGTGTCGCAATTCACAGTGGGGAGGGAATGAGAGCCCGGTCGCAGTCGTTGAGACGACAAGATACTTGAACACTCAACGGATTGGACTAGAGATGACTCTCGCAGCCACCACAATTCCGGGTTACCTCGTGGGTACCTGGACGATCGACCCGACGCACTCGGATGTGTCTTTCTCCGTCCGCCACATGATGGTGAGCAAGGTTCGCGGACGCTTCAGCAACTTCTCCGGAACGATCGTGACCGACGCCGACCCGTTGGCCTCGTCCGTGACCGCGGAAATTGACCTGAACTCGATCGACACGAACAACGAGCAGCGTGACAACCACATTCGGTCGGCTGACTTCTTCGACGTCGAGCAGTTCCCGAGCATGACCTATCGATCGACTTCAATCGCCATCGACAAGGACGGCTTCCTTGTTCAGGGCGATCTCACCCTTAAAGGTGTCACCAAGAACGTTCCGCTGACCCTCGAGCTCAACGGCTTCACCCCGGACCCGTACGGCGGCCAGCGGGCTGGCTTCTCGGCTACCGCTGAGATCAACCGCAGTGAATTCGGTGTGGACATCCAGCTGCCGATGGACGGCGGCGGAGTCGTCGTCGGCGACAAGATCCAGATTTCGCTGGAGATCGAAGCGGTCCTCAACGCTCAGTAATCCCCAGCGGGGGCTGAGGTAATAGCCTGTTGCTAAGCGATTTCGCAGATCGCCGAGCCGGCGGCCACGACGGCCCCGGGCTCGGCGGTCAAGCCTGACACGACGCCGGCCTTGTGAGCGTTGATCGGCTGCTCCATCTTCATCGCCTCTAGGACCACGATCAGCTGGCCGGCCTCGACGGTGTCACCGTCGGCGACGGCGACCTTGACGATGGTGCCCTGCATGGGCGCGGTCAGCGAGTCACCCGACGCTGCCGCGCTGGCCTTGCGAGCCAACGACCGCTTCGGGGCCGCCTTACGAGCCGAACCGCCGCCGCCGTTGAACGCCAGACCGCCCGGTAGCGAGACTTCGATCCGCTTCCCACCGACTTCGACGACGACGGTCTCGCGCGCCGGCGCCTCCGCAGCCCCCTCGGCCGCGCCCGCGAACGGCGGGATGGTGTTGTCGAATTCCGTTTCAATCCACCGGGTGTGTACCGCAAAGGCCTGCCCGGGGCTGGCCGGGGCAAAGGCCTCGTCGCGAACGATTGCCCGGTGGAAGGGCAGTGCGGTTGCCATGCCCTCGACCACGTACTCGTCCAATGCCCGGCGGGCGCGCGCTAGCGCCTCGGTCCGGTTCTCACCCCACACGATCAGCTTGGCCAGCAACGAGTCGAACGCGCCCCCGATGACGGAATCTCCCTCGATCCCCGAATCCACCCGTACGCCCGGACCGGCTGGCTCGTGATAGCGGGTGACGACGCCTGGGGCCGGCAGGAAACCACGCCCTGGGTCCTCGCCGTTGATACGGAATTCCAAGGCGTGCCCGCGGGGCACGGGATCGTCGGTGAATCTCAGCTTGTCGCCGTCGGCGATCCGAAACTGTTCGCGGACCAGATCGACACCGGTCGTCTCTTCTGATACCGGATGCTCGACCTGCAGTCGCGTGTTCACCTCGAGAAACGAGATCACTCCGTCATTGCCGACTAGATACTCGACCGTGCCCGCGCCGTAGTAGCCGGCCTCCTTGCAGATCGCCTTGGCTGATGCATGGATGGATTCCCTTTGCGCATCAGTGAGAAACGGCGCCGGAGCTTCTTCCACGAGCTTCTGGTGGCGCCGTTGCAGCGAGCAGTCCCGGGTCCCGATCACGACGACGTTGCCGTGTTGGTCGGCCAGCACCTGGGCCTCGACGTGGCGGGGCTGGTCCAGGTAGCGCTCGACGAAGCATTCACCCCGTCCGAAGGCGGTCTCGGCCTCGCGGATAGCCGAGGCGAGCATCTCGGGAATCTCCTCCAGCGTGCGGGCCACTTTGAGTCCACGGCCCCCTCCGCCGAAAGCGGCCTTGATCGCGACCGGCAGGCCGTGCTTGGTCGCGAAGTCAATTACCTCCTCCGGCCCGGACACCGGCTCTGAGGTGCCGGGCACCAACGGCGCACCGGCCCGCGTGGCGATGTGGCGGGCGGTGACCTTGTCACCGAGATCACGAATGGACTGGGGCGACGGGCCGATCCAGGTCAGGCCGGCGTCGATAACCGCTTGGGCGAATTCGGCATTCTCGCTGAGAAATCCGTACCCGGGATGGACGGCGTCGGCGCCTGATTGAGCCGCGGCGGCGATGACCTTGTCGATTCGAAGGTAGGAGTCCCCGGGCGTGGTGCCACCCAACGCGTAGGCCTCATCAGCCATCCGGACGTGCAGCGCGTCGCGGTCGGGGTCGGCGTACACCGCAACCGAGGCCAGGCCTGCGTCTTTGGCTGCCCGGATCACCCGCACCGCGATTTCTCCGCGGTTGGCGATGAGCACCTTACGCATACGAGCCTCCTGATGAGTTGGTAACGGCGGTCTCTGAGATTGAGAGCAGGTTGCACCGGCCGTCAGCGCAGATTACCCACGATCTTTGTCTCTTAAGGTGAGGAATACATCACGCTCGGCAGCCCCGTCGCACCAGCCTGCTCAATTTAGCTCCTCGAGGCGTTGTCGGCAGCTGCGGGCAACGTCGTCAACCTCGAGGAGGGTGGCGGCCAGGTCTCGTTGCCGGGCTTGCAGATCTTGGCGGATCTCGGCCAGGCGGCCCAGCAGCTTTTCCAGCTGCCGGCGTTCCGAGCTGGCGGCGCCGTCGTACATCGACACGATCTCGCGGATCTCACCCAGGGTCATCCCGAAACGCTTGCCGCGCAAAATCAGCCGCAATCGGGCTCGATCTCGATGATCGTAGCGACGGTTGGTGCCGACCCGAGTGGGTTTGATGAGCCCTTCGGCTTCGTAAAAACGCAGCGTGCGCGTGGTGACTCCCAGATCGAAGGCGAGTTCGCCCACGGTCCACAAGCGAGCTTCCTTCGTGGCGTCCATGCGGTTATAGTTGCCTAACGTTGACGTAAACGTCAATATAGACGAAATCTGCGTGCAAGACACGATTCACGACGGTGCCACCGGTAGTGAGGAGGGACAACGATGTCGTTTGAGTTGAGCCCGGACCACGAAACCTTCCGCGCGGTCGTACGCGACTTCGCCGAGTCTGAGATCGCGCCGCAGGTTGCCGCTTGGGACCGTGATCACTATTTTCCGGCCGAATTGATCCCCAAGATGGGGGCGCTGGGACTGTTCGGTCTCGTCGTGGGCCCGGACTACGGTGGCTCGGCCGGTAAATCTGACGGCTCGGATTTCACCTCGCTCTGTGTGGCGATCGAAGAACTTGGCCGGGTCGACCAATCCATCGGCATCACCCTGTCAGCCGGCGTCGGCCTCGGAATCAATCCGATCCTGACGTTCGGGACCGAGTCGCAGAAGCAGCAGTGGCTCCCCGATCTGGTAGCGGGAAGACGGCTGGCCGCGTTCGGTCTGACCGAGCCGGAGGCCGGTTCGGACGCCGGCGCCACCCGCACTCGGGCCGAGCTTGTCGGCGAGGACTGGATCATCAATGGATCCAAGGCATTCATCACCAATTCGGGGACGACCATTACATCCGTCGTGACGGTGACTGCCCGTACCGGCACTCGCCCGGACGGCTCGGCCGAGATCTCGGCCTTGCTCGTCCCGGCGGGCACGCCCGGGTTTGAGGTGCAGCCGGCCTACGACAAGCTTGGCTGGCGAATCTCTGACACGCACGGCCTTGTATTCGACAACTGCCAGGTTCCGCAGTCGAATCTCGTGGGCCAGCGCGGGTCGGGCTTTGGTCAGTTCCTGGCCATCCTCGACGACGGCCGGATCGCGATCTCGGCCCTGGCCGTCGGTTTGGCCCAGGCCTGTCTGGAGGAATCGGTTCGCTATGCCCAGCAGCGAAGCACCTTCGGGCAGCCGATCGGGTCACGCCAAGCGATCGCATTCGCGATCAGCGATCTCGCGGTGTCGGTCGAAGCGGCGCGCACCCTGACCTACAAAGCGGCCTGGCTCAAAGACGCCGGACGCCCCCGGGCTCAGGTGAAGCAAGCGGCGGCGATCGCCAAGCTGTACTCGACCGAAGCAGCCGTCTCCGCGACTCGGATTGCCACCCAGGTCTTCGGTGGCTACGGATTCATGGAGGAGTATCCGGTCGCGCGGTTCTACCGCGATGCCAAGATCCTCGAGATCGGCGAAGGAACGTCCGAGGTGCAGCGCCTGCTTATCGCCCGGGGCCTCGGATTGCCGGTTGAATAGCGCTATGTCGGACGAAGCAAAGGTCAGTGCGGCCCGCAACGCTACGTTGGCGCCGTCTTCGATCGCGGCCGCCAAGCTGGCATCACAGCACAAGCTCTACGTCCGGGACCGGATCGCGCTGCTGTTCGATGAGGGATCCTTCGTCGAGGACGCTCAGTTGGCCAATGCCAATGCCGGCGGCCTGCCCGCCGACGGCGTTGTCACCGGCCAGGGCCTGGTCGATGGTCGAGCGGCCCTTCTGGTGGCCAATGACCCAACGGTGAAGGCTGGTTCCTGGGGCGCCCGCACCGTGGAAAAGATGATCAGGATCACCGAGCGGGCTCTGGCCGAGGAGTTGCCGATCTTCTGGTTCATCGATTCGGCCGGCGCTCGGATCACCGATCAGGTCGAGCTGTTTCCGGGTCGGCGCGGTGCGGGACGGATCTTCCACAATCAAGTGGCCCTGTCCGGAAAGGTGCCGCAGATCTGCTGCCTGTTCGGACCGTCGGCGGCTGGGGGTGCCTACATCCCGGCGTTCACCGACATCGTGATCATGGTCGAGGAGAATGCCTCGATGTATCTCGGCTCGCCGCGCATGGCCGAAATGGTGGTGGGGGAGAAGGTGACCCTCGAGGAGATGGGCGGTGCTCGGATGCACGCCACCGTCTCGGGTTGCGGCGACAACCTGGCCGTGGACGACGCTGATGCCATCGATCAGGCCAAGCTGTTCTTCTCCTACCTGCCGTCCAATTGGCGGCAGCCGCCGCCGTCCTACGCCGCCGAATCTCCCTCGGTCGAGCTGGCCGATGACCTGATTCCGAGCGCGGAGTCAACGCCCTTCGATATGCATGCGGTCATCGAAGGACTGGTCGATGCCGATTCGTTCTTCGAGATCAAGCCGGAGTTCGCGGCCGAGCTGATCATCGGACTCGGACGGATCGACGGTCGCTCGGTGGGTGTGGTGGCCAACAACTCGGCGGTCAAGGGCGGAGTGCTGTTCGGCGATTCGGCCGATAAGGCAGCCCGGTTCATCTGGCTCTGCGATGCCTTCAACGTCTCGCTGTTGTATCTGTCCGACGTACCCGGCTTCATGATCGGATCCCAGGTCGAGCGGCTCGGCATCATCCGTCATGGCGCCAAGATGATCACCGCCGTGTCCGAGGCCAACGTGGCCCAGATTTCGGTGTTGGTGCGCAAGGCCTACGGCGCCGGGCTGTACGCCATGGACGGTCCAGGATTCATGCCGGACGTGTGCATCGCGTTACCGACGGCCCGAATCGCGGTCATGGGACCTGAAGCCGCGGTTAATGCCGTCTACGCCAACAAGATCGCCGACATCGCCGACGAACAGGAGCGCGCTCGCTTCGTGAAGGCCCGGCGTGAGGAGTACGAGCAGGATGTCGACCTGATGCGGTTGGCGTCCGATCTGGTAATCGACGCAATCATCAATCCCTCTGAATTGCGACGCGAACTCGCTCTGAGGTTCCAGGCGCTGGCCGGCAAGTCTCGTCCGCTGGCTGACAAACGGCATGGGGTTCCGCCCGTCTGAGCGCCAGTTTTCCGCGTTCGGCCTCTCGATTGGTCGGTAGCCAGTTGTGACACCGATCGGGTTCACTAACCATGTGAGCAATCTGGAGAAGGACGCAACCGAGCTCGACGTCCGTGGTGGCCCGGCTGCCGCGGACTCACCTGTCTTCGAGCGCATCACTGGCCGAGAGGTGGTGCTGACTCCGCGCCGCTTCGCTGACGACGTGGGATCAACGCTCGAGCAGGACCTGACCGTGCGTCGGTATCTGCCCGGTGCCCACCGACGAATGGTCGGGGCGTGGTGCTTCCTGGACTACTACGGCCCGACTGTCATCCGAGAAGGCGTAGGTATGCAGGTTCCACCTCACCCGCATTGCGGGTTGCAGACCATCAGTTGGCTGGTGTCGGGCGAGATCCGGCACACCGACTCGGTTGGCAGCGAGGCCACCGTGCGTCCCGGCCAGCTGGCCTTGATGACCGCCGGGCAGGGCATCGCCCACGCCGAGCGCTCTCCTGGGACGCGGCCGCCCATCCTGCATGGCGCGCAGCTGTGGGTTGCCCTGCCCGACGCGGTACGCGATGCCCAACCGAGCTTCGAACACCTGCTGGAGCCGCCCAAGCTCGAGGTGGACGGGGCGACGGTGACGCTCATTCTCGGCAGCCTTGAGGGAACAGCCGTACCAGCTCGCGTCTACAGCCCGCTCGTCGGTGCGGATATCGACCTGCCCGGAAATGGGCGATCTACGCTGGCCCTGACGGCCGATTGGGAACACGCGATTCTGGTGATGCGCGGCTCGGTCAGCATCGGCTCGCAGCTGCTGGGCATCGGCGAAATGGCCTACCTCGGCTGCGGTCGGACCGAGCTGCAACTGGAATCCGAGCTGGGGGCCCGGGTGCTGCTGATCGGCGGCGCCCCTTTTACCGAGGAGTTGTTGATGTGGTGGAATTTCGTCGCTCGCAGCCATGAAGAAATCGTCGCCGCTCGACAAGACTGGACGTCCGGAGTTCGGTTCGGGACCGTCGAGGATTCCAGTGGGCGGCTGCCGGCTCCGCCGATTCCGCCGGTCAGGCTCAAGCCTCGGGGTCGGTCGATATGACGTCGGCCAGCTGGTACCCGAGCTCGATAATCAGCTTGCGCAGTAAGGGTAAAGACACCCCGACGACGTTATGGTGGTCGCCCGCTACCGACTCGACGTACCAGCCTCCGAGGCCGTCGATGGTGAACCCACCGGCCACCGCGAGCGGCTCCCCGGTGGCAACGTAGTCGGCGATCTCGCGGTCACTCACGTCGGCAAACCGCACCTCGGTGCTCGCGACGCCTCGCACCGCGCGCCCGGCGCGACCCGCGTCGGCTGAGGTGTCGATCAGGCAGTGGCCGGTGTGCAGCACTCCCGAATTGCCACGCAGCTGTCGCCAGCGCTCGAGCGCGTCAAGCGCGTGGACCGGTTTGCCCAACGCTTCTCCTTGAAATTCGAGCATCGAATCACAACCGAGGACTAGCGCGGACGCGGTCAGGCTCGTAGCGATGACTTCGGCCTTGGCATCGGCCAGCACCTGGACCAGGGTCGTCGGAGTCGATGCGGTGATCGACTCCTCATCCACCCCGGACACGATCACTTCTGGATCCAGCCCGGCTTGGCGCAGGGTTCGCAGACGGGCAGGGGAGGCTGAGGCCAGCACGAATCGCACGAGAGCAGAGGCTAGCTGAGCTTGAGCGACTTGCCGATGATCTCTTTCATGATTTCGGTGGTGCCGCCGTAGATGCGCGTCACTCGCGCATCGGCATAAGCCCGGGCGATCGGGTACTCCACCATGTAGCCGTAACCGCCGTGCAGTTGCAGGCAACGGTCCACTGTGCGTCCCTGCAGCTCGGTGGCCCACCACTTTGCCTTGGCCGCGTCCTCGACCGACAGGTCGTGCACCTGCAACGCGTCAACGCACTTGTCGACGTAGGCCTCGGTGACGTCGATTTCGGTGGCCATTTCGGCCAGCATGAACCGAGTGTTCTGCAGGGATCCGATCGAAGCCCCGAAGGCCTGGCGGTCCCTGACGTACTCGGTTGTCCAGTTGAACGCGGCTCGCGATCCGGCGACCCCGGCAACCGCGATACAGACTCGTTCCTGGGGGAGGTTGGATACCAGATACAGGAAACCGTCGCCGATGCGGCCGAGAACATTCTCTTTCGGAACCCGCACATTGGTGAAGATCAATTCCGCCGTGTCCTGAGCGTGGAGCCCGAGCTTGCTCAGGTTGCGGCCTCGCTCGAATCCGGGCATGCCCCGTTCGAGGATGACCAGGCTGAGCCCCTTGTGGCGATCGGCCGACGTCCGCACGGCTGTGATGACCAGATCAGCATTGATGCCGTTGGTGATAAAGGTCTTCGAGCCGTTGACGATGAGATCGGTTCCGTCGGCCACGGCCGACGTTCGGATGCCGGCCAGGTCTGATCCGGTGCCGGACTCGGTCATGGCGACCGCGGTGATGAGCTCGCCACTGACGATGCCGGGCAACCACCGCCGCTTCTGCTCGTCAGTGCAGTAGCGCTGAAAATACGGCAGGCAGATGTCGTTGTGCAGGCTGATGCCCAGGCCGGCACTGCCGACTCCGTTGAGCATGAACTCTTCGCCGAGGATCTGTTGGAAGCGGTAATCCGTCACCCCGCCGCCGCCGAACTGCTCCTCGACGTCCATGCCGAGAAGGCCGTTACGGCCGGCAGCGGCGAAGATCTCGCGCGGGATGATCCCGTCCTGCTCCCACTGGAGGTAGTCCGGCTGGATCTCTTTGGTGATGAACGCGCGCACCGACTCGCCGAATGCGAGATGGTCAGCGTCATAGTGCTTCCGCTGCATGCCCCGAGGTTACTCTGACGTCCTAGTTTCTCACCAGGTGAACAGATCGGGCCTGTCGTCCATCATGTTCCGCGCTATCGGCGGCCGGTCGATAGCTGGCGCTCGTGGGTGGACTAAAGCCGACGCGCACTTTGCTAATGTCTGATAAGACAACAGACGATCTAGCACGGTTGGGTTTCGGTCATGCTTAGACGTTTGAGATTGGTTGCCCTATTCATCGCGGTGGCCCTTGCGGCGTCAATCGCCGTTCCACGCGCGGCTGACGCAGCCAGTCAATCGTCGCCATCGTCATCAAGGAAGTATTCGATCTGGGGTTCTGGTGGATGGGCGTCGTTGCTGTAGGACTGTATGCCGCGGGCGGCCTATCGGCAGTCGTATTCCGCCGCCTGACGCACTAGGCCGACCGGTCGAACTCTCGTGGCTAGAGTGCGGGAGTGACTGTTGAAACGTCCGTGGGCGTCATCGGTGGATCTGGCTTCTACTCGCTGCTGAACGACCCCGAAACGGTCGCGGTCAGCACCCCGTGGGGTGATCCCAGCGCCGAGCTGACCATCGGCAAGCTGGCCGGTCGCCGGGTTGCGTTCCTGCCTCGACACGGCACCGATCACCGGTTCCCGCCGCACCGCGTCCCCTATCGAGCCAATCTCTGGGCTCTGCGTTCGGTCGGCGTCCGCCAGGTGATCTCCGCGTCGGCGGTGGGATCGCTGCGGCCTGAGCTTGGACCGGGTCAGATCGTCGTTCCGGATCAGATCATCGACCGCACCTGGGGTCGCCCTCATACGTATAACGATGCCGACAACGGTGTGGCCCACATCAGCATGGCTGACCCCTATTGCCGCGACGGTCGTGCCGCCGCGATCCGAGCCGCATCCTCCCAACCGGACAGCGGTCCCGCCGTGGCGGCCGACGGAACTCTGATCGTGATCAACGGCCCTCGCTTTTCGAGCCGGGCGGAGTCACGAGAATTCCAGGGGATCGGAGCCTCGATCATCGGAATGACCGGGATGCCGGAGGCGAACTTGGCCCGTGAACTGGCGATGTGCCTCACCGGGCTGTGCCTGGTCACCGACCATGACGCCGGGGTCGAAGTCGGCCACGGTGTGACGCATGCCGAAGTACTCGAGACCTTTGCCGCCAACCTGCCGCGACTGCGCGATCTCCTGATTGCCACCATCGAGCAGCTCCCGGCCGAGCAAGGGGAGTGCGGCTGCCCAACGGTCTACGACGGCGCGGCCCCGCCCTTCGTCCTGCCCTGAACGAACCAGCGGGGAATGCCAGCGCCGTCAGCCGGGTTGCCGTTGAAATGGAACTTGGACTGCATATCTCGGATTTCACCTGGCCCAACGGCCCGTCCGCCATCGGTGCCGACCTGAGCCGCATCGCGAGCACCGCAGAGGACGTGGGCTTCGCCAAGATCAGCGTCATGGACCACGTCTGGCAGATCGGTGTCATCGGGCCGCCCGAGCTCGAGATGCTCGAGGCCTACACGACGCTGGGCTACCTCGCCGCGGTGACCTCGCGGGTGGAGCTCATCTCGTGGGTGACGGCGACCGTCTACCGCGAACCGGGAATGCTGGCCAAGCTGGTGACCACCCTGGACGTGTTGTCCGCCGGCCGGGCCTGGCTCGGCATCGGCGCCGCCTGGAACAGCGACGAGGCGGCCGGGTTGGGCCTTCCGTTCCCATCCACCAAGGAGCGTTTCGAACGGCTTGAGGAAACCCTGCAGATCTGTCTGCAGATGTGGAGTGAATCCGAGGAGCCCTACGAGGGCAAGCATTACCAGCTCGGGCGGACGCTGAACTCACCGCAGTCGATCACGCGCCCGCATCCGCCGATCCTGATCGGTGGCGGGGGCGAGAAGAAGACGCTGCGCCTGGTTGCGCAATATGCACAGGCCTGCAACCTTTTCCCGGGCCCGGAGTTGCCCCGCAAGCTCGACATCCTGCGTGAACACTGCGCGGCCGTCGGCCGTGACTACGACGACATCGAGAAGACCGTCATGATGCGCCTGGACGTGGGTGAGAACGGCAAGAACATCGACCAACTGCTCACCGAACTGCAGGAACTGTCCAAGCTCGGCGTATCCCATGTCCACGGGATGGTGGCTGGAGCCGTGGGCCTGCGTCCGCTGGAGTTGCTCGGCGAAAGGGTGATTCCCGAGATCGCTTCGTGGTGATGATTCAGCCGGCCCCTTAGGTCAGCGTCCGCCCAGCTCCCGCAGGCCGGGCAGGATGTCCTCGCTGAACTGGCTCAAGAAGCGCTGCTGGTCGTGGCCGGGACCGTGAAACACCAGGTGATTGAGACCCCAATCGACGTACGGCTTGATCTTGGCCAGTGCGTCCTCGGGATCGGACGCGACGATCCACCGCGACGCCACCTGCTCGATCGGTAGCGCGTCGGCCGCTGCCTCCATCTCGGTCGGATCGTGCAGACCGTGCTTCTGCTCCGCGGTCAACGACAGTGGCGCCCAGAATCGGGTGTTCTCCAGTGCGATCTCGGGGTCGCGGTCGTAGGAAAGTTTGATCTCGATCATGCGGTCGATATCGCCGGCGTCGCGTCCCGCCTTGGCCAATCCCTCATCGACGGCTGGCAGAAGCTTGTCGGTGTAGAGCTCTTGGCCCTTGCCGGAGGTGCAGATGAAGCCATCGCCGGCTCGTCCGGCGTAGCGAGCAACCAGGGGTCCGCCAGCCGCGATGTACACCGGAACGGGGTGCTCGGGACGGTCATACACGGTGGCGTCCGTTGTCTGATAGAACTCGCCGTCGAACGTAACCCGCTCACCCGTCCACAAGGCCCGCATCAGCGATACGGCTTCTCGCATCCGGGCGAAGCGCTCCTTGAAGTCCGGCCACTGCAGTCGCGCGACTGAAACCTCGTTGAGGGCCTCGCCGGTGCCGATGCCGATCATCACCCGACCGGGATACAGGCAAGCCAACGTGCCGAAAGCCTGAGCCACGACGGCCGGGTTGTACCTGAACGTCGGGGTCATCACCGACGTCCCGAGCATGATGCGCTCAGTTCGCTCGCCGACGGCAGCCAGCCACGACAACGAGAACGGCGCGTGACCCCCGTTGTGGCGCCACGGCTGAAAATGATCCGAGATGGTGGCGCTGTCCAGCCCGAGTTGTTCAGCCAGGACGGCATATTCGACGAGATCCCGCGGACCGAACTGCTCGGCCGATGCCTTGTAGCCGACCTTCAACGCCATGATTTCTCCTTCGCCCCTCCCGTCGGATCAGACTGTTCGCGATCCGACGAGCACACCCTGCCAGACCACGAATGTCGGCCCAGTCGGGCATTGCCTGTTCAGGCCCGAGACTTCGCGATATCGACCGTTCCCGCTGTGCGCTGACGGCTTGATGCTTGGGCCACTACCTGACATCGACGCCACCCCGGTGGTGAAGCGGGTGGTGAACCCGGTGGTGAACCCGGCGGTGAACCCGGAGCAGGCCGCCTGGCGCCGGGCCGGGGGATATGACCCGATTAGCGCCTGCGGCCGGGTCGGTGGGTCGTGGACGGGGCCGGGTGGCTATTCTTCGACGTGGATGCTGGATAGACGCCGGGAGGCTGGTTTGACCACGACTGCTGAGCCCAGCTCGGTCGCAGGATCGATAACGATCGAGCCGACGCCGATCGTGACTCGGCCGTTCCCGGCCACCAAGCCGGCCAAGGGTTCGATGTTCCTCAAGGTCATCCACACGACCGATCACAAGCTGATCGGCCGGATGTACATGGTGACTTCGTTCGCCTTCTTCATGATCGGTGGCCTGATGGCCATGCTCATGAGGGCCGAGCTGGCCCGACCCGGGCTGCAGTTCCTCTCGCCCGAGCAGTACAACCAGCTTTTCACCATGCACGGCACGGTGATGCTGCTGTTCTTCGCCACTCCGCTGGTGTTCGCGTTCGCCAACCTGGTGCTGCCATTGCAGATCGGCGCCCCGGACGTCGCCTTCCCGCGGCTGAACGCCTTCTCCTACTGGCTCTATCTGTTCGGCGCAACGTTCGCGATGCTCGGCTTCCTGACTCCCGGCGGCGCGGCCGACGGCGGCTGGACGTTCTACTTGCCACTCAACGACATGACCAACTCGCCCGGGTCCGGTACCGACTTCTGGATCGTCGGTCTGGCTATCGCGGGTCTGGGCACGATCCTCGGTGGCGTCAACATGGTCACCACCGTCATCTGCATGCGCGCGCCGGGCATGACGATGTTCCGGATGCCGATCTTCGTGTGGAACATCCTCGTCACGTCGGTGCTGGTGCTGCTGGCCTTCCCGATTCTCACCTCGGCGCTGCTGGTTCTGTGGGTGGATCGCCACCTCGGCGGGCAGGTTTTCACCTCGGGCAACGGGGGAGCGATCCTCTGGCAGCACCTGTTCTGGTTCTTCGGCCATCCCGAGGTCTACATCCTGGCCCTTCCGTTCTTCGGTGTGGTGTCGGAGATCTTCCCGGTGTTCAGCCGTAAGCCGCTGTTCGGCTACAAGGGCCTGGTCATGGCCACGCTGTCGATCGGGGCCTTGTCTCTGACCGTCTGGGCCCACCACATGTTCGCGACGGGCGCGGTCCTACTGCCGTTCTTCTCCTTCCTGTCATTCCTGATCGCCGTCCCGACCGGTCTGAAGTTCTTCAACTGGATCGGGACCATGTGGAAGGGCTCGATCACCTTCGAGACGCCGATGCTGTTCTCCATCGGCTTCCTAGTCACGTTCCTGTTCGGTGGCCTGACCGGTGTCGTGCTGGCCTCGCCACCGATCGACTTCCATGTGTCGGACACCTACTTCGTGGTCGCCCACTTCCACTACGTCCTGTTCGGGACGATCGTGTTCGCCGCCTATGCCGGTGTCTATTTCTGGTTCCCGAAGTTCACTGGCCGCTACATGGACGAGCGACTGGGCAAGTACCACTTCTGGCTGACCTTCTTCGGCTTCCACGCAACGTTCCTCGTCCAGCATTGGCTGGGCAACGAGGGCATGCCACGCCGGTACGCCGACTACTTGCCGGGTGACGGTTTCACTACCCTGAACACGATCTCGACCCTCGGGTCCTTCGTGCTGGGCGCGTCGATGCTGCCATTCCTGTACAACGTCTACCACTCGTACCGCTTCGGCGAGGTCGCCACCGCCGATGATCCCTGGGGTCACGGGAACTCGCTCGAATGGGCCACCTCGTGCCCGCCGCCCCGGCACAACTTCACTTCGATGCCCCGGATTCGGTCAGAGCGTCCAGCATTCGAAGCGCACTACCCGCACCTGCTCGAGCGCCTCGAGCGCGAGGCACACGCTCACATCAAGCACAGCGCACTCGAGGGAGCCGGCGCCCACGCGGTGGGCGGTGAGGGAGCGCGCCAGGGTCAAAAAGACACCGACCCTGGGGAAGGCTAAGTCAATTCACAGCGAACGCTGTCGTTCGGTGTGCTCGACTATCTAACGTTATGCAACCAATCAGTGTGCTGGTCACCGTCTCGGGACGAGACCGTCCCGGGGTGACCGCGTCCCTGTTCAGCTCCTTGGCGGCCCACGATGTCGACGTCCTGGACGTCGAACAGGTCGTAATCCGGGATCGATTGATTCTCGGCGTGGCTCTGGACCTGCGCGGTGACCCTTCATCCCTGCGCCGTTCCATCGGCAGTACCTGTTCGGCGCTGAGCATGGAGCACGAGGTCGTGATCACCGAAGCCGGCTACCACGGGCAACCATCGACCGAGGGGCGCCGGGGCCGCAAGCTTCACGTCATCGTGCTCGGGCACCCGTTGCGGCCGGGCGCCGTCGCCGATGTGGCCCAGCGGATCGCGGATGTCGGCGGAAATATCGAGTCGGTGACTCAACTGTCGGTCTATCCGGTCGCGAGCCTGGACATGATCGTCGCCAACGCCGATGAGCAGCAGCTGCGCTCGGCCTTGGCGATCGCCGCCGCCGAGACCGGTCTCGATATCGCCGTCGAGCAGGCCGGTTTGGCGCGCCGGGCCAAGCGCCTGGTGGTCCTCGACGTCGATTCGACCCTCGTTCAGGGTGAGGCTATCGATGAACTGGCGGCCTTGGCCGGCATCGGCGAGCAGGTAGCAGCTATCACCGATTCCGCGATGCGCGGCGAGCTGGACTTCGCGGAGTCCTTGCGGGCTCGGGTCGAGTTGCTTGCGGGCCTGCCCATCTCGGCCGTCGAGACCGTGCGTGACTCGCTGCAGCTCACACCGGGGGCGCGCACCCTGGTGAAGACCCTGAAGCGACTGGGGTACGTCGTGGGGATCGTGTCCGGTGGCTTCACGCTGCTGACCGATCGCTTCGTCGCCGAACTCGACTTGGACTTCGGTGCGGCCAGCACTCTGGAAGTGGCCGACGGGGTCCTGACCGGCCGGATCGTCGGAAAGATCGTGGACCGGGAGGGCAAAGCCGAGGCCTTGCGACGCTTCGCTGCGCAATACGCCGTCCCGCTGGCCCAAACCGTCGCTATCGGCGACGGCGCGAACGACATCGACATGCTGCGGACGGCTGGGCTCGGCATCGCCTTCAACGCCAAAGCCGCCTTGCGGGAGAACGCCGAAGTGTCGGTCAACACGCCGTTTCTCGACGCGGTGCTGTACGTGCTCGGCATCTCTCGGTCCGAAATCGATGCAGCCGACGAGGAGCAACCCGACGGCCTGCTGACCGGCTAAGGCTGGCTCACCCAGTCGCACTCTCCCAGTCGAACCCTGCACCGTCGGGCTACTCAACCGGGCATGGTCACGATCAGTCCGGGTTCGCCTTTCGACAGCTTGACCGCCTCCCACGGCAGGGCGGTGATCGCCTGCCGATGGTGGGCCCGCGACTCAGCCATCGTCGGCTGCGGCAGTGTCAGTCCATCCCGCATCAACGGCCCGGTCAGCAGTCGCTGCTCATCACACTGGGCCGTGTGAGCCATGTCCTCGGCCGGGTCGGACGCTGCCAGCACGATCCGCTCCTCGATCGCCGTGCCGGAGCCACGATGGCGTCGGTAGGCCCGCTTGCGACCGCCGATACTGCCTTTCTGCTCGCTTCGTTTGGCCACCGGGCGGCCGTCCACTTCCACCAGCTTGTAGACCAGTCCCGCCGTCGGTGCGCCCGATCCGACGACGACCGCGGTGCCGGCTCCGTAGACGTCGACCGGGGCTGCCGCCAGGGCCGCGATGGCGTACTCGTCGAGATCGCCGCTGAGCACGATCTTGGTGCCGACGGCGCCCAAGGAATCCAGCTGCGCCCGGCTCCGGTGGGCCATGACGGCGAGATCACCGGAATCGATGCGGATCGCCCCGAGTCCTGGCCCGGCGACCTCGATCGCCGTGGCAATGCCCTGGGCGATGTCATAGGTGTCGACGAGCAGCGTGGTGGACCGTCCGGCGCTGGCGACCTGCGAGGAAAACGCGGCGCGCTCGCTGTCGTGCAGCAGAGTGAAGGCGTGGGCGGCTGTCCCACCGGTCGGGATTCCGTAGGCGGCGCCGGCTTGCAGGTTGGACGTGGACGCGAACCCGACCAGGTACGCGACTCGCGCGGCGGCCACCGCGGACCATTCGTGCGTACGGCGCGATCCCATCTCGATCAGCGGCCGATCACCCGCGGCCAACACCATCCGGGCGGCAGCGGCGGCGATTGCCGAGTCGTGGTTGAGCACCGACAGGACCAGGGTCTCCAGAATCACCGCCTCGGCAAAGGGTCCGGTCACCGTCAAGATGGGGGAGTATCCGAAGTACGGTTCACCCTCGGCGTAGCCGTCGATGTCGCCGCTGAAGCGATAGTCGCGCAGATATTCGGCGGTCCGGTCGTCGATGACCTCGGCGTCCAGGAGGTGACCCAGCTGGCCGTCAGAGAACCGGAACTGTTCGATCAGGCTCAGCAAACGGCCGGTCCCGCCGACCACACCGAATCGGCGTCCTTCGGGCAGCCGCCGAGTGAAGGCCTCGAAGCTGCAGCGCCGATGAGCGGTGCCATCAGCCAGGGACGCTCGCACCATGGTCAGCTCGTAGTGGTCGGTGAGCAAGGCCGGCTCGGCCGAGGAAAATACAGCGGTAGCCATGCCTGAAGCCAATCAGAAATCGTGACACCATGGAGGTATGTCGACTGCAATGGCAGCTACTCCGACCCTCGTTCCCCGCCCGGACGCAGACACCATCGGGGCCGAGATCGCTGAATTCGACGAGGCCGCCGAGGCCGACCGGCCCTGGGTGACCGTCGTTTGGAACGACCCGGTGAATCTCATGAACTACGTGACTCACGTCTTCATGACGGTGTTCGGCTATTCGAGGGACAAGGCGAACAAGCTGATGCTCGACGTGCATCAAAAGGGACGAGCGGTGGTCTCCTCGGGTCCTCGCGAGCGGATGGAAGGCGACACGGCGACGCTGCACGGTTACGGTCTCTGGGCAACGATCCAGCACGATTGATGAAGATCAAGCGCAGGGGCCCACTCGTGCGGGTCGATATCGACTCAGCCGAGTCGGGGATACTCATCGACCTGCTGGACGACTTCGGTGCGATGCTCGACGCGGCTGACCCCGGTGATGCCGTGACCGCCCGCAATCCGGTCATCCAACGTCTGTTTCCCGACGGTTATCGCGATGATGAGGACGCTGCTCAGGAGTATCGCGATCTGGTTGTAGAAGACCTCCGAGCGGCTCGTCATGCGCGCCTGCAGGTGTGCCGGGCCGAGATTCCGGCCGCTGGCGGCCGCGTCGAGCTGGATCTCGAGGGGGCCGATCGGTGGATTCGGGTGCTCAACGATCTACGGCTCGCCTTCGGGGTGCAGCTGGGCGTGAGCGAGGAAACCGAACTCGACCCGGCCGATGACCTGGCCCAGATCTACGGCTGGCTGACGGCGGTTCAGGACACCTTCGTCACCCAACTCATGCGGTGACGGCCGTCGCTAGAGTCAGCTTTCGGCCGGTGCGCGGTTTGGGGGAGCCGGCCGGCGAGATATCCTGACACACTGTGTTACGACTCGGCTCAGCGATCCAGGACGCGATTGTCGCGCATGCCCGTCGCGATCATCCCGATGAGGCCTGTGGCGTGGTGGCCGGCCCGGCCGGTTCGGATCGTCCTGTCCGCATGATCGAGATGCTCAATGCCGAGCGGTCGCCCACGTTCTACCGCTTCGATTCGATCGAGCAGCTGAGGGTATGGCGCGAAATGGACGAGGCCGACGAGGAGCCGGTGGTGATCTATCACTCGCATACCGCGACCGAGGCGTATCCCTCCCGAACCGACATCTCCTTCGCCTCGGAGCCGAATGCCCACTACGTCCTGGTGTCCACCCGCGACGCCGACGAGCTGGAGTTTCGTTCATTTCGTATCGTTGAGGGCGTGGTTACCGAGGAACCGGTCGAGGTGGTGGCCGAGCATGAAGCTTGAGTTCACCGCGTCCATCCGTCGTGTCCTGTTGGGCCACACCGTGGCTGTCGTCTGCTACGACTGTCACTGATCTCACGGCCCTCGCCCGGCCGCCGGGGACTATTCCCCGACCTTGATCCGTTATTGCAATCCCCGCCTTTTTTGTGATTCGACGATTCCCCGAGGAGCTTCTGACATGGCCGTAGAGGTCAAGATCCCCACCATTCTTCGTACCTATACCGGGGGAGCCAAGACCGTCCCCGGCGACGGCGCCAACCTGTCCGCGCTGCTCGATGACCTCGATGCCCGCTACGCCGGGCTCAAGGGACGTCTGATCACCGAGGACGGCTCGCTGCACCGTTTCGTCAACGTGTACGTCAACGACGAGGACGTGCGGTTCACCGGATCGCTGGACACCGCGCTCAGCGATGGTGACAGCGTCACGATCCTGCCCGCGGTCGCGGGCGGCAGCTAGAGCCTCGATGGCCAGATACGGCTCGTTGCTCGAAGCGGTCGGCGGGACCCCGCTGGTCGGTCTGCCGCGCCTGTCACCTCGGTGGGAGGACGGTGAGCGGGCCGTGCGCCTGTGGGCCAAGCTGGAGGACCGCAACCCCACCGGTTCGATCAAGGACCGCGCGGCGGCGATGATGATCGCCGCCGCCGAAGCCGACGGCCGGTTGACGCCGGGTTGCACCATCCTCGAGCCGACATCGGGCAACACCGGAATCTCGATGGCGATGGTGGCCAAGCTCAAGGGCTACGGCATGGTCTGCGTGATGCCTGAGAACACCTCGGAGGAGCGTCGCCAGCTGTTGGAAATGTTCGGTGCGCGGATCATTTCCTCGCCGGCGGCTGGGGGGTCGAATCAAGCGGTGGCCATGGCCAAGAAGCTGGCGGCGGACAATCCCGACTGGGTGATGCTGTATCAATACGGCAACCCGGCCAACGCCCAAGCACATTACGAGGGCACCGGACCTGAGATTCTCGCCGATCTGCCGACCGTGACCCATTTCGTCGCCGGGCTCGGGACGACCGGCACCCTGATGGGCACCGGACGGTTCCTGCGGGAAAAGGTGCCGGGCATCCAGATCGTTGCCGCCGAACCCCGTTACGGCGACCTCGTGTACGGCTTGCGCAACATTGATGAGGGCTTCGTCCCGGAGTTGTATGACGATTCCGTACTGACGACCCGGTTCTCGGTGACGTCCTATGACGCTTTGCGCCGGACTCGGGATCTGGTCGAGCAGGAGGGCATCTTTGCCGGTATCTCCAGCGGCGCGATCCTGCACGCCGCACTAGGCGTGGCCGAGAAGGCCGACAAGGCCGGCGAGCGAGCCGATGTGGTCTTCATAATCGCCGATGGCGGCTGGAAGTATCTGTCCACGGGCGCCTACGCCGGGTCGCTGCAGCAGGCCGCCGAACGTTTGGAACATCAGCTGTGGGCCTGACCGGGGCGACGGGACCATGAGTCCACGAGGCGTTGACATAGGCTGAACCCATGGCATTGCCCTCGCCGAGACGCCGTCCGTCACCTTTGCCAACCAGTGGCCGGACTTCGGATAAAGCTTCGGCTAAACCCTCGGCTACGACACCGGCCGGCTGGCGGTTTCGCCCCGACAGCTGGTCGGGAGCGTTCATCGTTATGGTGGGCGTGCTGGGCTTGCTCTGGGTTGTCCAACTCATCAACGCGCTCAACGGTGATCGCCTCGTGCGTTTCGGGATCCGTCCGCGTCAGGTCGATGGGCTGACCGGCATTGTCACGGCGCCGTTTCTGCACGGCGACGCAAGTCACTTGTTCGCCAATTCCGTCCCGTTGCTGGTGATGGGCTGGCTCGTATTGGCCTCCGGGCTCAGATCATGGCTCGTGTCGAGCGCGATCATCATCCTGTTCTCTGGCCTGTTCACCTGGTTGGTTGCACCCAGCGGGCTCATCGTCGGGGCCAGCGCGGTGGTGTTCGGATGGCTGGGCTACCTGATCGCTCGGGCCTATTTCGCCCGCAAGATCGCCTGGATCATCATCGCGATCGCGGTCGTAGCGACCTTCTCCTCGATGTTGGGCGGGCTGCTACCCGGAACCTCTGGTATCTCCTGGCCCGGCCACGTCGGTGGCTTGCTCGGCGGCGTGCTCGCGGGCTGGCTGTTGCACCCGCGCAAGCCACCCCGCAAGCAACCACCCAAGGTTGTCGGCAAATCGAGTGATCACCTACCGCCGCTGGGAGTGACGCCGTGACCGAATCAGCCGGGCAGGCGCCGATTGGCATGTTCGACTCCGGTGTGGGCGGGCTGACCGTAGCCCGGGCGGTGCTGGAGAAGCTTCCCCACGAGTCGTTGCGCTACATCGGCGACACCGCCAACGGCCCGTACGGCCCGCTGCCCATTGCTGAGGTGCGCCGTCATGCGCTGGGGGTGATGGATTCCCTCGTCGAGTCAGGCGTGAAGATGCTCGTCATCGCCTGCAATTCGGCCTCCGCCGCCTGCTTGGCCGATGCCCGACAGCGCTACGACATTCCGGTGGTCGAGGTCATCCGGCCCGCCGTCCGACGGGCCCTCGCGGTCACTCAGGTCCGACGCGTCGGCGTTATCGGGACCACGGCCACCATCAGCTCCGGCGCTTACCAGGACGCGTTCGCGGCCTCCCCGGACGTTGAGGTGTTCGCCGCGGCGTGCCCTCGTTTCGCCGAGTTCGTGGAACGGGGAGTGACCAGCGGACGGCAGCTGCTGGGGCTGGCCGAGTCCTACCTTGCGCCGTTGGCGGCGGCCGATATCGACACCCTGGTGCTCGGTTGTACCCACTATCCGATGTTGACCGGCCTGCTGTCGGTCGTGCTGGACGATCGCGTCACCCTGGTATCCAGCGCTGAGGAGACGGCCAAGGACGTTTACAAGATGCTGCTGAGCCAGGACCTGCTGGTGTCCGAGGACTCCGACTCGGTGCCGGTTCGCGAATTCTCGGCGACCGGCTCGGCCGAGCCGTTCGCTCGCCTGGCCCAGCGCTTTCTTGGGGTGGATTTGCTCAACCCGATGGTGGCCGCCCGGGGTGCCCAGTGAGGCTGACCGTCGTTGGTTGCTCCGGCTCAATGCCCAGTGCCGAGTCGGCCGCGTCCTGCTACCTGATCGAGGCCGAGGGGTACCGCCTGCTGCTTGATCTCGGCAACGGGGCCTTCGGGCCGTTGCAGCGTTACATCAATCCCACCGAGGTCGATGCGATTGTTGTCTCGCATCTGCACGGTGATCATTTTCTGGATCTGGTGCCGATGACCGTGGCCCTGCGTTTTCATGCGCAGCGTCGAGGCCGCTTGGTCACCCTGATCGCGCCCGAGGGCATCGTGGGCCGGCTAACGGCGGCCTCCGGTGAGCCGCCGACCGATCTCAGCCTGACCGATGTCTACGTCGTGCAAACACCCTCCGATGTTCGTCTCGGTCCATTCGATCTGCGCTTTGCCGAGATGAACCACAGCATCGCTGATTACGCCGTCCGGATAGCGCACGGTGAACGATCACTGGTCTATTCCGGTGACACCGCCCCGTGTTCTCAGCTGACGGAATTTGCCCGCGGCGCCGATCTGGCGTTGTTCGAGGCGGGCTGGCCGCCCGGCACGAAAGAAGATCTGGGAATTCATCTGACCCCGGGACAAGCGGCGATTCATGCGCGCGATGCTGGTGTTTCTCGATTGATCCTGACTCATCTGGTGCCCTGGACGGATCGCGCGGCCGCCCTGGCCGAGGCTGAATCGGTGTTCGCTGCGGTAAGCCTGGCGAGCGCTGGGGACGTCGTCGACCTGTAATTTCGGTGGTAGTGGAGGGTGTCTGATATAACATCAGACACATGCAATGGACTCGGCGAGATTGCAATCTCGGATGACAACTGCTGTTGAGCCGGACACAGCGCGGCGCGCGGGGCGCCCGCTGTTGTCCGATGAAGCGAAGGCGGCCCTGCTGCTGAGCATTGGATCCTTCATCCCGATCGCCGGGTGGCTGGCCGGCTCAGTCCTCACCTGGCAGTCCAAGATCCTCACTCGCCGGGACAAGGTACTGGCCACGCTGTTCATTCCTGGTGGCCCGTTCATCGCACTCGTCCTCGTCTTCGGGCCGCTCGGCGACAACCTCAAGGTGACCTGCCTGCAAGGCTTCACCAGCACGCTCGAGTCGATCGACGGCCCCAGCATCAGCACGACTGCGATCCCGATGAGCTGCTCCACGCCCAATCTCAATCCGTGGATCGGGCTGCCGCTGGTCGTGCTCGTGATCCTGGCCTCACTGGTGGGACCGCTGCTGGTGTGGTCGAAGGCCCGGTGGCGGTTCAGCCCGGCAGAAAGCTGAGGCGTACCTGCCGATTCGGGTTGTCGACGTTGGTGTCGACCACACACACGGATTGCCAGGTTCCGAGTTGCAACGAACCACCGAGTACGACAACGGTCGCCGTCGGGGCCAGATAGGCCGGCACCACATGGTCTCGACCGTGCCCGGCGCTGCCATGCTGATGTTGCCATCCCTTGCGGCGGGGCAAGACGGCATCGATGGAGGTCAGTAGATCTTCGTCGCTGCCGGCCCCCGTCTCGATAATTGCCAGACCAGCGGTCGCGTGCGGTACGAAGACGTGGAGCAGTCCGTCCTGTTCGTCCTTGACGAAGGCCGCACAATATCGGGTGATGTCGTACACCCGACTCTGTTCACCGGTACGGATGTCGATGAGTTCGCTGCGCATGTTCCTATCGTGACGGATCACTCGGCTGAGCACACCGAGCAAATCGCTAGGCTGGTCGTCATGACCCGCCCCGACGGCAGAACCGCCGACCAACTTCGCCCGATCACGATCACCCGCAACTGGCAGGCCTACGCCGAAGGCTCGGCCCTGATCGAGTTCGGCGAAACCAAGGTGCTGTGTGCCGCCTCGGTCACCGACTACGTACCGCGATGGCGCAAGGGCAGCGGGCTCGGTTGGGTGACGGCCGAATACTCGATGCTTCCTCGGGCCACGCTCACCCGCAATGATCGCGAATCGGTGCGCGGCCGGATCGGCGGTCGAACGCATGAGATATCCCGGCTGATCGGACGTTCGCTGCGTGCCGCCGTCGATCTGAGCGCGCTCGGTGAGAATTCAATCGCAATCGACTGTGATGTGTTGCAGGCCGACGGCGGGACACGCACCGCCGCTATCACCGGGGCCTACATCGCATTGGCCGACGCCATCACCTTCATCGAGAAGAAGGGACGACTGGCCAAGCCCAATCCGTTGGTCAACTCCGTGTCCGCCGTGTCGGTCGGTGTGATCGACGGGGAACCGCGCCTGGACCTGATGTATGAAGAAGATGTCCGGGCCGAGACCGACATGAACGTGGTCCTCACCGGCGCCGGTGAGTTCGTCGAAGTGCAGGGAACGGCTGAGGGGATGCCTTTCCGGCGCGACGAGCTGGACGCATTGCTCGACCTCGCCGTGGCGGGTTGTCGCGAGTTGGCCGAGTTCCAGGTGGCGGCACTGCAGCGATGAACCAGCAGATCCTGCTTGCGACCCGTAACCCGAAAAAGCTCGATGAATTAAGGCGAATCCTGGCGCCGCGGGTTTCGGTCGACGTCCTGGGACTCGAAGATGTCGTTCGTTATGAGGAAGTCCCCGAATCGGGCGCTACCTTTGCCGAGAACGCATTACTGAAAGCCAGTGAGGCGGTCAAGTACACCGGAATGATCGCCGTCGCCGACGACTCCGGTTTGGCCGTGGACGCACTGAACGGGATGCCCGGCGTGCTGTCCGCGCGGTGGGCCGGAACCGCTCGAAGTGATGAAGCGAACGTCGAGCTGGTCCTGCAGCAACTCGCCGACACACCCGACGAACGGCTCGGAGCCGAATTCGTGTGCGCCGCCGCCCTCGTGACCCCGGACGGGACGTCGGTGGTACGCGAAGGCCGAATGCGCGGCCGGCTGATCCGTGAGCGTCGGGGGACTAACGGCTTCGGCTATGACCCGATCTTCGTGGCTGACGGCTACGACGTCACCACGGCCGAGATGCCTTCGGTGGACAAGGACGAAATCAGCCATCGGGGCCGAGCCCTGCAGGCGTTACTGCCCTACCTGGTGGAAGCGCTCGACCGGTAGCGGCCAGCGGAGAGCCGGCCGCTACCAAGCCCTCCTACGACCCGTGCAGCTCCCGGCCGCTGTGCTCGGCGGCGATCTCGTCGGCCGCGCTGACTCCAGGGGGCAGATCGACGGTGACTTTCGGTCCGGTGAACCAGTTCTTGACGGACAGGTGCCACCAGATCCACAACAGGATCAGCGCTCCGAAGACCACGAGCGGTGTGTAGTTGACGAACTTCCAGGCGAAGTGATCGCCCCAGGGCACGCCGCCAGTCGAGGTCGGGAACAGTGCGACGATCGACGTGATAGCGATTTCGACCACGGCGACCGGACACATCCACCGATACTTCGAGCCGAGGGTCCATTGTCCCGGGGTGAACGAGCTGCCGGCCCGCCAGCGAAGGAAGATCGGTATCGCAAACGCGACGTAGAGCCCGATCACCCCGATCGACACCACAGCGAAGAACGCCACTGGGACCAGGATCGGGGCATCGGCCGTGCCGATATTGACCTTGACCAGTGCGGGCAAAGTCAGTACGGCCGCAATCACCGCCGACAGGATTACGCCGTAGACGGGCACCCGGTTGGCGCTGAGCCGCGACCAGTACTGGCTGCCCGGAACGGCACCGTCGCGGCTGAACGCGTAGAGCATCCGGGTGGTGGAAGTCATGCAGGCCACCGTGCAGAAGAACTGGCCGGCCGCGGAGATGAACAGCACCACGCCCATCGTCTTGGCCGTGAGGGCTTGTCCGAAGATGACCGCGACCGCACCGCCACCGGCTGTCACACCGCCCTCGTCCTGAACGGCGAACAGGAAGGCCAACAGCAGGATCCAGCCGCCGATGGCCGAGTAGAAGATGGACCGCCAGATGCCTTTGGCGGCGGAGTTCGCTGCGCTCTTGGTCTCCTCGGACAGGTGAGCCGAGGCGTCATAGCCGGTGATCGTGTACTGGGTGAGGATCGCCGCGATCGGGAAGACGAACAGGAAGTATCCGATTGGATGGTTACCGCCGAACATGCCGGTGTTGTTGATGGTGTGGGTGAAGACCGAGGACACGCTTGCGTGTTTGGCTCCGGGCTTCAACGCAAAGATCAAAATGCCGAGGATGATCAACGCACCGGCCACGTGCCACCACACCGAGATGTTGTTCAGGACTGCGAGCAGGTGTGAGGAGAAGATGTTCACGATCGCGGCCAGAGCAAGAACGGCCAGGAAATAAAGGAATATGTGGTTCAGGTTGCCGGCGGTGTAGCTGGAGTCGAAGGCACCGAGGGTGAGATCGAAGAAGGTCGCGCACCCGTAGGCGACCGAGGCGTCGATGGCTAACAAACCGATCAGGTTCAGCCAGCCGGTGTAATAGCCGGCTTTCGCGCCACCCAGTTTCGAGGCCCACCAGTAGATTCCGCCGGAGGTCGGAAAGGCCGAGACCAGTTCCGACATGCAGAACCCGATGATGAGGATGAATACCGAGACGATCGGCCAACCCCACGAGATTCCGACTGGTCCGCCGTTGTTCCAACCCAAGCCGAAGCTGGTGAAACAGCCGGCCAGGATCGAGATGATCGAGAACGAGATGGCGAAGTTGGAGAAACCAGACCACGAACGATGCAGCTCTTGTTTGTAACCGAGTTCAGCTAATCGCTGCTCGTCCTCGCCGAGTTTGACGGTGTCAGTCACTGTCGATCCCCCTCGCTACTGTGATTGGAATGCCGGAAGTTGAACCTCGTCCAGCAACCGCGACAGATCGGGGCCGTCGAACTCGGCTACCGCGCGGTCGTATTTCTCCATCCCCCAGGACCAGAAATCGAAGTCCAGATCACTTACCCCGTCCTGGATCGATGCCCAGAGCGTCCACCCATATTTCGACATCAAGCCAAGTAGTCGTGCTCGAGCGATCAGGCTGGTCGATGGTGTTCGGTAGTAGTGGCCAACCAGTTCCTCCAACTGATCGGTAGTCAGGTCGGCCTCACTCCAGATGTTGCCGAGTTCGAAGCAAGGATCGTTGTTGCCCGCATACTCATAGTCGATCAGCCACAACCGCTGACCGTCGTCGATGAAGTTCTCGGCGAGCAGATCGTTGTGGCACGGCACGCTCGGCATTGCCTGCACTGCTAAAGCAGAGCAGATCTCATCGACCTTCGGCATGAATTCGAGGTAGCGCGGCGGTAACCGAAAGCCCCGTTCTTGGACAATCCGCAAATACCGTCGCTGAATCTCGAACATGTCGAAGTCGTTGTGAAACCGGGCGCCGCCGTGTAGCCGTCGACAGGCCTCGGCCACCCGCTCGAGCATCGATCCCGAGCGCAGGTCAGCCGCCGACAGCGTCCGTCCAGTGATCCACTGGATCACCAGCACGCCTTGACCCGGCAGATAGTCCGTCACCGCGGGCGCAACGCCGGTCGCCGCCGCCGCCACCGAGTTGCGGTACTCAGCGTCGCGGTCGATGGCCAGCAGGGCCGAATCGGCCGTGGACAGCCGCACGACGTAATCCCCGGTCGCGGTCGTAACCCGAAAGTTCCGATTGGTCAGTCCACCGGGAACCTTGTCGATGGTTCGCAAGTCGGGTGGGCCGGCCAGAGCAGGTATTCGATCCAGCGCATCACCCAGCTGCTCGACAGCGGCTTCGGGCGACGCCACGCGCTACTCCTCACCTGCCGCGCTCAAGCGCGACGTGTTCGGATGCTAGGCCCTGGGAGCACATTCGGTCTAGATCGAATGAGTAACGGAGTCGGGACGGCCCGAACGCCAACCGCTCCGGATCGAGATCCGGATCCGATCTGGACGGAACAGATCACGGGCGTACTCGACGGCCAATCCGGCGGCGGTGTATGCCGTTCGCTCGATAGCCATGAGTGCCGTACCGGCCGCGACGGCGAGCAGCATCGCTTCGGCGGCGCCGGCGCTCTCCGGTTCCAGTGCCTCGTCGGCGGTCCGCGGTTCCTGCTGGTAGACCGTTCCCATCAGGCGATAAAGCGAGCCGGTCAGTCTGTGTTCTAGCAGATCCGGGAACACCTCGGCCGGAAAGTAGGACCGCTCCAGAGCCAGTGGCTCCCGGTCGACCAGGCGGACCCGCACGATCTCGTGCACGGGTGCGTGACGGGGCAGGTCCAGAGCGGCCGAGACGGTCCGCGATGCGGCCCGCGTCTCGGCGCTGATCACCCTGGCTCGGGCCTTGAGGTTGGCTCGCCGCAACTGCTCGGTGAAGCCGGCCAGACCCGTGAGGTCACATTCGATCTTCGGCTCTCGAATGAAAGTGCCGCCGGTCCGGCCGGGGACGCGCTCGACGACGCCGCGACTTTCCAGTTCGGCGAGCGCCTGGCGCAATGTCATCCGACTGACGCCGAAGGACAGGGCCAGATCCTGCTCCCGAGGTAGCCGGTCACCGGGCGCCAATTCACCGGCCGTGATCATGGCCGTGAACCACTGTTGGATCTGGCTGTGGGCCGTCACCCCGGACTGTCGCGACAGTTGCGCCACGGTGCTGAAGATGTGCTCGGTCATGAGCGGCTGCGCTGCGTCACTGGCACGGTCACTGGCAAGTCCTACCCGAAGTCCCGATAGCGCTGGTTGCGCGAATGTACTCCAGCCCCGAGCGTCGGACGCGGCGCCACGGCGGCAACGGTTACCTTTGACTGTCACCACAGATACCAAGAGTGAGGCTGACTGTATGCGTTTGACCGGACTCGGCCATGCCAGCGTCCTGATCGAGACGAAACACGGCACGATCCTGACCGACCCCTGGGTGAACCCGGCATATTTCGGGTCCTGGTTTCCGTTCCCTGACAACTCTCAGCTGGACTGGGACACCTTCGGTCAGGTCGACTACCTCTTCGTCTCCCACCTGCATCGCGATCACTTCGACCCCGAGCATTTATCGCGGTTTGTGTCCAAGAAGGCCACCGTGTTGCTGCCCGACTATCCGACCACGGAGCTGCATGATCAGCTTCGCGATCTCGGTTTCACGTCGTTCATCAGCACGGTCAGCGACGAGGTCACCGAGCTGGACGGCCTGCACGTCATGATCCAGTCATTGAAATCGCCGACCGACGGGCCGATCGGCGACTCATCACTGTGGGTGAGCGACGGACAGACCGTTCTGCTGAACCAGAACGATGCGCGACCGTCGGATCTGACCGCGTTCCAGGCCCTGGGGCCGGTCGACGCCCACCTGCTGCAGTTCTCGGGTGCGATCTGGTTCCCGATGGTCTATGACCTGCCCAAGCGGGCCAAGCAAGCCCTCGGTGTCACCAAGCGCGAGCGCCAGTTCGATCGCAGCCTGCGATACATCAAGGATTTGGACGCCAGGTGGGTTTTTCCGACGGCCGGACCGCCGTGTTTCCTGGACGACGAGCTGTGGGGCTTGAACGACATCTTCGGCGATGAGTCCAATATTTTCCCGGATCAGCAGGTTTACCTGCACTGGTTGGCCGAACGCGGCCTCGACAACGGCCGGTTGCTCTTGCCAGGCACGATCGCCAACGTCAGTGAGCCGGCGTGTCCCTTGGAGCATCCGATGTCCGACGCCGAGGTGGTAGCGATTTTCGCTGACAAGACTTCCTACCTGCTGGCTATGAAGCAACGCCGGCAACCCGAGGTCGAAGCGGTGAAACCGAGCTGGGCTCACCCTGAACTGGACGTTCTGGGCGAGATAACCGAATGGTTCACGCCGCTGCTGGCCGAAGCCGACCACATGGCGGCCGGGATCAATGGTGGCGTGCGGTTCACCGCGGCCGACGAAGAGCGCGGCGATATCGACTTCATCCTCGACTTCGTCACCCGCGAGGTCCGCCCTTACGACGGGGAGAAGGTGCGGTACCGCTTCCAGACCAAGCGCGCCTACCTCGAGAAACTGGTGGCCGAGCACGAGATCGACTGGGTGAACTCGCTGTTCCTGTCTTGCCGGTTCACCGCGACCCGGATCGGTCCGTACAACGAGTACATCTACACGTTCTTCAAATGCCTGTCGGAGGAACGCCTGAACTACGCCGAGGGCTGGTTCGCTGAGGCCGCCCACGACGACGAAACGATTGCCTTGGACGGATGGCTGGTCCAGCGGCGGTGTCCGCATTTGAAGGCCGATCTCTCCCGTTTCGGCACCATCACCGACGACGTTCTGACCTGCCAGATGCACGGCTGGAAATGGCGTCTGCCCGACGGCGCCTGCATCTCCTCGGTCGGCCATCCCTTACGCACCGACGGCCGGGCCACAGCGGTCGAGGACGCTCTCAGCCCGTGATCGGTGATGACCGGCTCACGTCACAATGAATCGGACGTCATCACCCGGCCGGGCCTGGCCGAGGCGCGATAGTTGCCCGGACGCCAGCACCGCGATCACTGGGTATCCTCCGGTCACTGGCGCGTCGGGACCGAGCACGATCGGCTGACCATCCGGTGGAACCTGGATTGCTCCGGGCAGCGTCGGCTCGGACGGCAGCTCGCCGGTGATGCGGCGAGCCAGCTGTGGTCCGTGCAGCCGAACCCCGACCCGATCTGAGGATTGGGCGAGCGTCCAGCTGGAATCAGTCAGGGTCCTCAGGGCGCCGTCGGCGAACCAGTCGGCGCGAGGTCCGGGGATGATGCGCAGCCGCTGGCTGCGGTCGCCGAGAGTCGGTGCCGGTTCACTGGCCGGCATGGATTCGGTGAGCGTGCCGGTGGCCAGGCGATCTCCACAGGCCAAGGGGGCCGGACCGATGCCGGCCAGCGTGTCTCGCGAACGCGAGCCGAGCACGACCGGAGCATCGAAGCCGCCGCGCACGGCCAGGTAGGAGCGGACGCCGATGCTGGGGGTCCCGAGTTGCAGCGTGCAGTCAGCCGGCAGCGAGAGGGGCGTGTTGCTGTCGTGGGTGCGCGTCTGGTGGCCGGCTTCGACGATGATGTCGGTGCGAGCGCCCGTGACCGCGATGGTGCTCGCTTGGAGTAGGCGCAGCTTGAGCTGGCCCAGTGTGATTTCGATGGTCGCAGCCGATTCGCTGTTGCCGACCAGGCGATTCGCCAGCCGGTGAGCAGTCTTGTCGAATGCGCCGCAGCGTCCGACTCCGAGGTCGGTGTAGCCGGGGCGTCCGAGATCTTGGAATAGCGCTAGCGGTCCGGGTTGGATGATTTCGATCATCGGGCTCGCAATCGAACCTGGGTACCGGGCGTCAGCAGGGCCGGTGGCTCGCGTTCGAGGTCGAACAGGACGGCATCGGTGTGGCCGAGAATTCGCCAGCCACCCGGGGAGGACCGAGGATAGATTCCGGTGTATTCGCTGGCGATTGCCACCGAACCGGCCGGGACGTGGGTTCGCGGGCGGTCCAGGCGGGGAATGCTCAGCGCGGGGTCGCCCCCAATGAGGTAGCTGAATCCGGCCGAGAATCCGCAGAATTGCACGGTGTATTCGGCTTGCGTGTGACGATGGATGACGTCGCGTTCCGATTCGCCGATTAGCCGCGCTACGGCGGCTAGGTCGGGACCGTCGTAAGTGACGGCAAGCTCGACCGTCTTCGCCTCGGAGGTGGTTGGCTCCTTCGGTGGCGGAGGCTGGCTGAGCAACTGGCGCAGGTCGGCTTCGGTGAGGCGCGCGTCGGCCTCGACGAGCACGGTCCGGGCGGCGGGTACGACAGCGGAGATGGCCGGATGCTGAGCCGCGAGGAGTTGCTGTCGTACGGCGAGGACGTTGGCCGCCGAGTCGAGCTCGATCAGGAACGCGCGATCGCCATAGCGCATAAGGTTGTTCGCGATCGGCTGCTCGGTCATCAGCAGAATGGCTGCAACTCGACCCCGGCCGCGACCAGGGCGTCTCGCACCGCGCGGGCGATGGTTACCGACCCCGGGGTGTCGCCGTGAATGCATAACGACTGCGGCGTGAGACCGATGAGTCCGTCGTCCTCGGCGGGAACGCGTCCGTCTCGCGCTATCGACACTGCGCGTTCGGCTATGGCGTGGGCATCGGTGAGTAACGCGCCAGGCTCTCCTCGCGGAACCAGCGTGCCGTCCACCCGGTAGCTGCGGTCCGCGAACGCCTCGGCGACGACTTCGATGTCGGCTTCGGCTGCGAGGTGGGCGAGCATCGATCCGGGCAAGGTGAGGATGGGCAGCGTGCGGTCGAAGGTCGAGACCGCGTCAACGATCGCGCCAGCCTGGACGGGATCGATCACGGCTGTGTTGTATAGCGCGCCGTGCGGCTTGAGATAGTCAACCTGGCCGCCGGCGGCGACGGCGAAGGCCTGTAACGCTCCAAGTTGGTAGAGGATGTCGGCGGTGAGGTCCCCGCGCGCGATGTCGATATGACGCCGTCCGAATCCCACCAGATCGCGGTAGCCGACTTGGGCGCCAATCCGTACGCCACGGGCCGCGGCTTGCTGACACGCCTGCCGCATAATCGAGGGGTCTCCCGCGTGGAATCCGCAGGCAATGTTGGCGCTGGTCACGACATCCAGCAGGGCCGCATCATCTCCTAACGTCCACCGTCCGAAGCCTTCACCCAGGTCGGCGTTGAGATCGATGTGCATGGCGCAACGGTATCGCCCAACGAATGCTTGCTCCGAAGTCCGTGGCTCTTGATCTTTGTCGGGCTTTAGGTGCGGTGGATGGGGTTGTGTCGTGGTCGCTGTTCGGGGTCTATGTGTGGGGGTGGGGTCCAGTAGACGGTGTTGTTGTGGAGGTGGGCTTTCCACCCTTGTTTGGGGGCCTGTCCGTTGTGGTAGCCGCAGGTGATGGCCAGGTTGTTGAGGTCGGTGGGGCCGCCGTCGGCCCAGTCGGTCAAATGATGGATCTGGGATTGGGCAGCCGTCTTCCGGCAGCCGGGGAATGTGCAGCCCTTATCTCTTGCGAACAACGCTAACCGTTGGCCGGGGCTGGCCAGGCGGCGAGCCCGGCCGTAGGCGAGGGTGCCGAGGTGCTGGTCGAACACGACCGGCAGGGTTTTCGCGTCGACCCCGAGCCGCATCGCGGCCTGGACGCTGAGGTGTCCGCCGTGGTGGGTGGTGGCTTGCCCAGCGCGGGCTTCGAGTTGGTCAAGGGTCATGCTGATGATCAGCGTGGTCGGCACCCCCGCGGTCGCCGGGAGGTCCCCGGCCGCTAACAGGCGTTGGGCGGCGTGTTCGAAGGCATCATGGCGGCGTTGATCGATGCTGCGGTCATCCGGAATCGGGTCACTACCCAGCTCGACCACCGCTGGTTCGGTGTCGAAACCGGTGCCGGAGTTGTCGGCGGGGATGCTCATCAACGGATGCAGCACGCTCTGCCACACCGCTAAACAGGTCGGGGTGAGCCGGCCGCGGAGTTCCCCGCAGCCGTCGGGCAACTCCCGCAGGCTGATGCCGCGGTGCCACTCGGCTAACCGGTCGCGGGGTTGATCACCGTCGGGGTGCAGGTGGGCCAGGATCCGGGTGCCGAGCTGTTTCAACGTGACCGAGTCACTCCCAGCGGCCGCATACCCGGTCAACTCGGCATCGATCAGGTCACGGTAGGTGGGCTGGTCCGATTCCGGGACCAGCCGCACCACATCCGCGATCACCTTCGTCTGCGCGATCGACACCGAACCGGTCCGGGCCGCCTGGGCGGCGACCGGCAGCGGCGGCAACACGCCCCCGGTCACCGCCCGCCGTACCCCCAACATCGCTACGGCCGCTGTCCGGGCCCGGGCCTGGGACAAGGTCGAAGCGGTCAACTGAGCCAGCAACGACCCGATGTCCCGGTAGCCACGAGACTCGGCGATCCCACGACCGATCACCTCACCCAACACCCGGTGATCCACCGCCGCCAACCGTCGCGTCACCCGATCGGTGACCCGTATAAAGGCGAGTAGGTCGTCCTCGGTGAGGCGTCCCAGTTCTAGATCAAGCACTTCGTCGATCACGGCATCGAAACGCGCACCGAGGCCAGCGGCTACACCATCGTCTCCGTTGCTCGAATCACTGCCTGTCATGAACCAAACCTACGACATGGGTACGACAGTTTCCTTCAACAAGATGAGGAGGAACTGAATGCCGCCTTCCACCGGCCGGTCGCTGTCATGATCCAAACCTACGACGCCGGTACGACACTTTCCGCGGTCAGCCAACCAACGTTCGCTCGTCCTAAAGGTTCAGAGAATTCATTCGGAGCGGGTGGTTCTATCCGGCGTATCTAAGCGGGTCACCGATGGGCATGCGGTCCATAGCCTTCGTGTGACTTAGGGTCAGACCAGCAGCGAGCTGTCCGAGGACGAGGTAGACGATCTTGCCAGTCTCGGATTCGTGCAGGAGTATCTAGCGCACGCCAACGGCGCAGACGGTAACTCCCGCGACCCGCTGTAGCGAACAGTCGGCCATCGCCGCGGCCGCAGCGGCAACTGCGTCGGCGTTGCGTTGTTCCGGGGCAATGATGATGTACCTTACGCCGCTGCTGGCGATAGACGCCTCCCCGCGTTCTATGTCGGCCGCGGTGAGCTGCTTGGTCCGTGCGACGTTGTTGAGCAGCAACTCGAACAGGGGCAACTTCGGAAAGTAGGTCGCGGTCTTTTTTTCGGTTGCAAAGACGCTATATCCGCCGACGAGGCGGAAGCGGTGATGTGCTCTGGTTTGCCATAGCATCGCCGATACCCGAGGAAAGGTAGCCTGTGGAAGGATGACGGTGAGAGCATCCTTTGGGATCATGTTGACGGCCGAGGTAGTGAAGAAGGCGGGGGTTGCCGGAAGCGGTGTGGACCGCAGGCGACCGTAGGGGCAGAGCGGTACCAGCACGAGCGCCGTGACAAGAACTCCGACAAGGAGTTGGCGCTTCCGCAATTTGGCGAGGGTGACCGCGATGAGCAGGGCCACCATAAGCGCCACGAGCAAGGAAAGCCGAACCGGAATTGCGCCACCGAAAAGCGGCAGCCGCCGAACGACGGCCCATGGCCCGCGACTGACTGCCTTGCCATTGAACGAAATCGGACTGCCCAACATCAGGACGACCAGCGACAGCGTGGTGAGCAACCACCACGAGCCGAATCGCTCTTGACGCAGGATGAACCAGCCGCTCACCAGTAGCAGTGCAATAATGAGCGGCCACCCGAGATACCCGGTATTTTCAGATGTGTTGGCGGGAAAGGTCAGATTGGCCTTGATATCAGCCCGGGACGAGAACTGCGACAGCTGGCCAGGTCTGACGAAACTGGCCAGGTCGGCGCGCAGCCCAGACAGCGTGAGCGTTCGTACTGCATTCGGCCCGAAGAACTGGTACGCGAGCGGGATTCCGGCGATGAGCAGACTGACTCCGGCGGCCACGCCGGCACCAATCAATGCATAGCGGGCGTGCGAACGGATCTGACGCCGGTTGAGGACTGCAAGCCAGAACACGCCTGCGGCGGCACCGAGGATGCAAAGGGCCACGATCTCTTCGGCCAGTAGCAATTGCAATCCGGTGACGACTCCAAGCCACGTGCCGAGGCGAACAGGACTGCCGCTCTGGGTCACGAGCAATCGGTACCCGAGTAGTAATAGGAGCGGCGGAAAGGGCGCGAGCAGGACATGTAGATGAACGAACTGACCGATTGCGAAGGGTCCGTAGGCGTACATCACACCGCCGATGAACGCGCCGTAGGGCTGGCCGGTTAGTCGGCGAAGCACCTCGTAGGCGACAGAGGCTGATATTGCCGGCGCGATGACGGTCAACAGCGACACGGTCGCGAAGGGGCCGATCGTCAGGGTGAGCGGGATGCAAATGATGGACAGCAACAGAACTGCCGCGTTCCACATCTCGTTCATTCCTTGCGGGGCGTTTAACATCGGCGAGCCGAGTGGGTTCTGAAAATGCGTGACGCTCTGGGCGATCCACTCGAAATGCCATGCGAACAGAATTCCGTCCGCGCCGCCGGGTACACGCGAACCGAGGTGACTCACGGCGGGCCAGGCCAAGGCAAGGCTCGCGATCAGGAACAGGGCCGGTGGCAAGAGCCGCTTGGCCCAGGTCGTGACGCGGGGCTGTAATCCTGCAACTGACCGACCCGGTGCCCCCACGGCGGTTGGCTCTTCCTCGATTGCAGTACTCGAGTTTGCAATAGGCACCGCAACATCCTAAGCACGAATGTTCGAATCTACGGTTAGGCAGCACGAGTAGCCATCGCCCACGATGCGGTTTGGTGGTTCGCCGGCGGCGATGCCAGGGATGTCAGTTAGCCAGGGATGTCAGTTAGCCAGGGATGTCAGTTGGCCAAGGTGCAGCGAAGCTAACGTGACTGGACCCTTTCGCAGGGGATTGCAGCCGTTCATCCTCTCTTGTCCTGACGGCAATCCGGCGGGCTCGGACGGGCGTTACTGACCGAGGCGTGGGGTGGACCAAGGCGTGACGATGATCGGCAGTGACGGGGGATGCTCGGCGCTCAGGCCCGTCGTCACGTTCAGGTTCTGATGTCACCTGTGGTCACGGGTCCCTGTTCAGGGCGTGACGAGGACTGGCTGGGTGTTGTCGATGATCGGCGGCGGCGCTAAAGGCGCAGTCAGCCGGGTGGAAAGCCACGCGAAGGCGACCGGTTCCTCGGCGCGCCAGACCTCGAAGTTGTGTCCGCCGTGACTCAGCGTCAATAAGGTCACCGATAGCGGCGGTTTCGCTGCCGCAGCCAGCGCGTGCGCGTCGCTCGCCGTATTTGTGTCTTGCGTGCTGGATATGAGCAGCAGTGCCACGTTAGGAGGAGGCAGATGAGTGGCCCGCCAGGTGGGAGTGTTCTGATCGCGCAGTGCGTTGTTGTGGCCGAACAGTTCACCGGTCTGGTGGTCGTGAGCCGGACGGTCGTATCCGGCGATAGACACCGACGCGTCGAACATATCCGGGTGTCGCATCGCGAGGTTGGTGGCACAGAATCCGCCGCTAGAGTAGCCCATCAGCCCCCATGAGCCGCGGTATGTGCTCGTACGGTAGGCGTGCGTAATCGCAGTGCGTACGTCGGCCGTCAGGTACCTCTCCACGTCGGGTCCGTGTACGACATCTACGCATTGCGTGTCGCGTCCGCCGGCCACATCCGCGGTGGGCATGACGGCAATGAAGGGCAGCGACCGACCGGCTTTGATTTCGGCGTCCAGAACTCCCGCGATGCCCAGCGATGTAGTCCAGGTCGCCGGCGTACCGGGTGACCCGGCGATCAATTCGACGACCGGGAACGTGTGATGTTCGTATCCGGGCATGCCGTACTGGATCGGAAGATAGACAAAGGCGGCAAAGGTGCCAACGCCACGGCTTGTGCTGGGGATCTTCAACGACACGACTGTTCCGTGTCCCTGGGCTCGGGCCAGGGCCAGCTTGCTGCGCAGGGCTTCGTCCTGATTGCCGGCGACGCTCACAGCGGGATGCACGGAGTGGTGCTCGCCAAGCAGTTCCAGCCAAGAGCTGTAGAAGCGCCCGGCGTCGTTGACCAAGACCGCGACAAGGATCACCGCGGAAAGCTGGGTGCCGAACAGCAACGAACCTCGCCACGCGCCGCGTCGCCATCGAGACGCACGCCCCGAGGTCGGGTCCACTCGGTTCCAGAACAACACTGTGGCCACCGGCAGCGCGGCAGCAAACAGGATTGCCAGCAGCACCGTGAGCCCACCGGTCAATGCCATCTCAGCGTCCTTCCCCCCGCGGAAGACTAAACGATCCGGTCGGCCTGGGTCCTACCGCCGGAGATGAGCAGCCGCGCTGGGCCCGTTCTCGACATCGCCCTCCAACAAACAGTTAGCAGGTCTCTGCAAGCTATCACCGGTGGCTGAACTGACAGGCGCCAATCCTCCTGAGGCGACCAAGCAACGACGACCCCACTGCATCGGACATGACGTGGTCCACCCTCGGGGTCTATACCGTTACGAGGTAGACCCTTCGAACGGGATTTCGCCAATGGGGAATGGCTAATCGTCACTGTGATCACCGAGCAGGTCTTAATCACCGGGGCGGTAGTTGGGGTCGATGTCCGGATCGAGAAGCACCGTCCGGTAGCTCTTGAGGTTGATGATCTTCGGGCTGGGACTGTCGGTGTAGATCTCACCCGGGATCGGGATCGCCACCCCACCATCAACGGAAAACGAACCCACCCAATACGTCCGCACCGTCACCCGGGCTGGACCCACCCGATACCAGGCATGCGATAAATACCGGCGGCACTTCAGATTCGACTCACACGGGCGACGCTGCTGGTCATACACCATCCCCTGCGCCCCGGCCGCATCCGCGGCCGTGAACACCGACTGCTGCTCCGCCCAGCCCCGTGGCACCCTGGAGGTGTCATCCCAATTCCACTGCGTCCGGACCAGCTTCAACTGCACCCGAAACGCATGCCCACCCAACGTGAACGGCGCAATCGAGGCATCCACCGCCGCCTCGGCATACCCCGCATCGTCCGGCGGGCGCGGCTTATCGGGACTCAAATGAAACACCACCGCCGCATTCACCGGAAAATCCACTCCACCGGTGGCCGCATACAACCGCGGCGCCCGCTTGCTCACCTCCTCCTTCACCGCCCCAATCGACGGCACTGAGGACCCCAACGGCACATCACACACAACCTCGGTGCGTAGCAATTGGCGGGTCTCAGTGCTGTACACGCTGTACTCCACGACCTGCGTATTCGGCTTCGCCTGCTCACCAGCCCGCAGTAGACACGTGATAGAAGCCTCGAAACACCCGTCATCATGAATATGGGTATCGGAAGGTGTACGAACCCGCGGACCACACGACGCCGCCTCAACATACTCTTTGGCCGCCACCTGGCCCGCGCTCTTACCTGCCGCGGGCTCGTGCGAGTCCGAACACCACACGCGCCCGTCGCCGGTTCCGCTGCAGGCCTTATTGTCTGCAGCGGCTGATCTCATTCCGGGGGTAAGAGCCAGGAAGAATGTCATTGCGAACAGCGAACGTTTCACGTTATTTGACCGCAAGATAATCGCCAATCACTCGCCACATGGTCTCGTTCCATTTCAGATAAAGATTGACGGCGAGCGATTTGGAGGCTGACTTTGTCACGACCTTGCCGGCTGAGTCCACGAGCGTAGACGCAGCTATTGACAGTCCAAGCTTAAATACGAAGTCGGCACCGGTCCCTGGCGGGCGGTCCAATATGGCCACCGACGTCAGGTGCAGACGGCCTCCTATCAGGTGGCGATGCAAAGCACGGTTCTTTGCAGCAACTCTGCTGTTCTGGAGGCAACGATCGGAGTCACAGACAGCAAGGAGTGGAGTGGGGTCCTCGCCAAGCGCGAACGACCAATTTAACGCGTCCACATAATACAGGGCGACTGCATTTGCGCCCTTCCTCTCATTGCTGAACATGGCTCGGGTGAACTTGGGAACCTCGTCGCCGGTCTCTTGGAAGGGACCCTTGGTGGGCACTCCGGCTGGGACCCACGATTCGGGATTGCCGGGCGGTATCTGATCGACCGGGACGACCTTCGTCGAAGGA
>Ga0268264_10000208_pt1 | contig 119631 bp, 114 predicted proteins | sample KBSSwiS32_FD_190357 | JGI IMG/M metagenome (GOLD analysis project Ga0268264, IMG submission 190357) | Switchgrass rhizosphere microbial communities from Kellogg Biological Station, Michigan, USA - KBS Switchgrass S3-2 (SPAdes) (version 2) | ecosystem: Host-associated > Plants > Roots >... | reverse complement strand
AGCGCCAGGACCTCAGCTCGGACATGCCGGACGACCTCCTGCACCACTTCGACAGCTCCGCCGCTCGTCACGTGACGATCGCCATACGTCGTGACTACCTCTCGACCAGGTTCAACGCCAAGGAGCTCCTCGAGATCGCTCACCTGCCCGGCGTCTCGGTCGTGGCCGACCACGGCGGTCCGCCACCATCGGAGCCCGACTCCCCCGCATCACGCGTGCTGGCCTCGCTGCCGGTGGAACACAGCGAAGCCCGCCGGCGGATCACCTTCATGTTCGACACATCCTTGCGTCGCGTCGAGCAGACCTCGGCAGGTTCCCTGATCGCCGTGCTCCAGCGACCAGCCACCGAAGACTCGATCGGGGTGGATCTGGTCGTGGGTGCGATCGGCTATCGGAACGCGCTACCTTGGCAGCGAGACGGCCTCGACACCACCGATCGTCTCCGCGAGAACGAGCATCTCGTTGGCTGGGCGGCGACCGGACCGCAGGGACTGCTCGCCGCGGCGCGCGCCTCCGCTGCCGCGGTAGCCGCAGAGGTACTCGCCAGGCTCTCCACGAGCTCGACCACGTCCAGCGCACCCGCGCGTCTTCGACGGGACGGCCACGTCAGCGGCGCTGATTGGGCTCGGCACGATCAGCGGGAGCGCGAAGCCGGTCTGGCGCGAGGCGCCAGGCGCGTCAAGATCCGGCCGTACGGAGCCTGAGACCCGCCTGGTCGACGCGGGCCTGGACATCCGCCTCGGAGCAGAACCCGAGCCCAGTCCTCTTCAGACAGAGGAGGCCCAGGAGCCGCCATTCGGCGTCAACCACGGCCAGTCGCCGCAGACCATCTTCAACCATTCGCCGACGCACCGCCTCGAGCGGAGACTCGGGGTCGGTGACCCGGCCGGTCAAGGTCCCATAGGGATGCGCGAGGTCGTCCTCATGAGCGCCCACGAGGTCCGTCCGCACGACCACCGCGAGCACCCTTCGATCGTCCGCGATGACCGCACAGTGCTTGTGGTCGTCCTCGAAGAACAAGCGCACCGCTCCCACGGTGGTGAGCGCACCGTGCACCTCCGCAGAGACGATCATCGCGTCGCGTGCGGTCCTCATGTCGACGAGACCAGGTGACATCAGGGAGTCAGCGGCGTCACGTGTACCGGTATCCCACTCATGCGGGGTTGTCCTGTGTAGCGGTCGAAGTTGTCCTCAACGGAGACCAGCCTCGCCGTGCTCGTCCCGAACTCCAGGGGATCCAGGTCGTCCGCGGTGGCAGGGCCGAAGGCATGGGCCATGGACACGACGCCGCGACGAAGGGTGTCGTCCGACGAGACGACGCCGACGACAGACGCATGGTCGGAGGTGATGCGCACCTTGTCGTCCTGCGCCAGACCGAGGTCCACAAGGTCCTGGGGGTGCATGAAGGCCGGGTTGTGGCGCCGTCCGCCTCGGACGACCATCGCGTTGTACGACGAGTTGGCCGCGTGCATCTCGCGTCGGCTGATGAGCGTCATCCGGTCCGAGGGGTCCTCGTTCAGACGAGCGGACAGCTCGACGAGGTCGGCCATCATCTCCGGCGAGGCGAGCTCCAGGCGGGCTTCGCTGTCCGGATCGCCCTCCCCCACGACCACCACGGGCTGCGCAGCCGCGACCTCGCCCTCGAACCCGTCGAGGTACTGCCTCACCAGATCGAGAGGTACGCGCGAGCCGGTGCTGACCAGGTCGAGCACGTCCTCGTCGGTCGGCGTGAGGTTCATGTCCATCGGCACCGCGACGTCCTGGAAGGTCAGAGGCACGTCGAGGTGCAGTCCGATGCGCTGCGCCAGACCGTGGAAGACCTCCCACTCGCTCAGGAGGTCACTGCCCTCGGGATCGTCGAGCACGCGTGGTACGTAGTGCGCGTAACCCTGCGACGTACCAAGCCCTACTCCGATCAGCTGGTCGAGGAAGTGCGAGACGTGCGGCTTCTCCAGGGGCATCCGGGGCGCGATCACGTAGTCGGCGTACGTCGCCGTCTGGGACATGAAGGGGTCGACGTGGACCAGCAGCTCCAGCTTCTCCATCGCTGCGATCGTCCGGAGCTGATCCGGCCACACCGCGACCGGGTTGCCGCCCACCACGAAGAGCGCACGGACCTGACCGGGGCCGTCGAGCAGGATCTCGTCGGCCAAGGCGCTCGTCGGTAGTCCCACCGCGGACGCTCCGAGGCGCCGCACGCGCATCTGCTCACCGGTCCCGCGTGCGGGCACCGGCTCGCTCGCCTGCGCCGTCCAGGGCGCTTCGGCGTACAACGTCTTCGGGTCCTGCACGACCTCGCCGGCGCGACGCCGGTCACCGCAGAGCGCACTCAGGTTCAGCACCAGGTACTCGAGCAGGGTCCCCTTCTGCGCCATGTTCGACCCGGTCCCGGCATGGATGAAACCCCGCCGGGCGGCCGAGTACGTGCGCGCGGCTGCGACGATCTCGGCTGCGTCCACGCCCACCCGCCGAGCCACGACGTCCGGCGTGAACGGTGCGACCGTCTGGCGGAGCCGGTCGATCCCGCGCAGGTGGTCCCTGACGAAGTCGGCGTCGAAAAGCTCCTCCTCGAGCACGGTCCAGATCATCGCCGCCACGATCTCGGTATCGGTCCCTGGACGAGGCTGCAGGAAGTGCGTCGCCCGTCGCGCCGTCTCTGTCCGACGCGGGTCGATGATGATCAGCTTCGCGCCGTCTGCCAGCTTGCTCGAGAGCCAGCGCCCGTGGTTGCCCAGCGGGAACCCGAACATGCTGACGAGTGGGTTGGCTCCGATCAGCATGACGACGTCGGCCTCGTCCTGGGTGTACTTGCCACCCAGCCACTTGCCCTGGAGGGACGGCGCCACATCCTTGCCGGGTTGGTCGATCGAGGCCGAGTTGAAGACCATGGGCGAGCCGATGGCGTTCCAGAAGCCACGGATCACCGGAAGCGCGGCGTTCCCGTCCTGGAAGGCCATCGTCCCGGTGTAGACGGCGATGCTTCGCGGTCCGTGCTCAGCGAGGAGCTGTCGCACCTTGTCGGCAATCTCGTCCAGCGCCACGCCCGAGCCGATCGCCCCCATCGAGCCGTCCGGCAGGCGTTTCACCGACGCGTGCAGGCGATCCGGCGAGTAGTAGTGCTTGAGCTGCTCGCGACCCTTGACGCAGGAGAACCCGGCATACCTCTGGTTCCTCGGGTTGCCCCGGATCGAGACGGCGACACCGTCGACGACCTCTACGTCGAGCGGGCACGCGTTGTGGCACGCCTGGCACATCGTCACATGGGTGGTCACCGGGGCTCCTCCTCAGGCGAGCCTCAGTCTCGGATGGACGCTGAGCAACGGTCCAATACCGATCGTCTGGGCGATCGATACGGCATCGCTATGCCCAGGTGGGAAGGAGACAGCCCTGGTCTCCAGTTGATGACAGTGACCGGCGGCCACCCGAGTGCCGCGGCGCAACGCGGAAGGCTTTCGATGTCCAACATCTTTGTCACTGGCGGCTCCGGCTTCATCGGTCGGAGCCTGGTGCGACGCCTGCTGGAGGAGGGGCATGCGGTCACCGGTCTGGTGCGCAGCCAGGAGTCCGCCGATGTCCTCAGCGGCCTGGGGGCCACGCCGGTGCACGGCGACCTGGCAGATCCGGGATCGTGGCGGGACGCAGTGGCCGGCCACCAGGTCCTGTTCCACCTCGCGGCCGAAACGGACATCGACGCTTCGCTGGAGCGCCACGAGCTGGTCACCGTCGAAGGCACGCGGGCGGCCCTGGAGGCGGCACGAGCCGGCGGCGTGGCCACCTTCGTCCACTGCGGGAGCGAGGCCGCGCTGCTCGCCGGCGAGCCCCTGATCGACATCGACGAGACGGCACCGCTGCGTCCCGACTCCGCGGGCGCCTACTGCGCTACCAAGGCCCGGGCCGAGCAGCTGGTCGTCGACGCGAACGAGCCCGGCTTCGCCACCGTCTCCATCCGGCCACGGTTCGTGTGGGGCCCGGAGAGCTTCCTCGTCGAAGGGATGGCGGAGGCCGCCAAAGCGGGGAACTTCGGCTGGATCGACGGCGGGCGGGCCATCACCGATGTCACCTACGTCGACAACGCTGTCCACGGTCTGGTGCTGGGATGGCTCAACGGCCGCCCGGGTGAGGCCTACTTCGTCACCGACCGCCACCGGGTGACGCTGCGGGACTTCCTCGAGACGCAGTTCGCGATGTACGGCGTGGACGTCGCCATCCCCGAGCTCGATGGCGAGACCGCTGCGCAAATCCCCGTGCCGGCCCGTTGGTTCCTCGGACAGGACTGCACCCTGCGCACGCAGAAGGCCGTGGACGAGCTGGGCTACGCCCCCCTGGTCAGCCAGGACGAGGGTTTTGCGGCGCTGCGCGCCTCGCTCGCATAGGCGCGTCGTATCGAAGGCGTGCCGATGCGTGTTGGACGGGACCGGCCGGGCGGGACGACCCTTCGTCGAACCCGACTCCGATCCCTCACGAAGGGAGAGACCCATGTCCCACGCCGATGTCGTGAAGCACATCTACGAACGTGTGTCGCACGGCGACTTCCAGACCTTGCTCGATTCCTTGGCACCGGACATGCAGTGGAAGGAGGCTCCGAACATCCCCTACGACCCGGGCCACGTCATCGTCGGCCCGGAGGCTCTCCAGCGGCTGGTCTTCGACCGCATAGATGCGGACTTTGAGACGTTCGACGTGGAGGTGCGCAGGATCGTCGACGGCGGGCCCGTCGTGCTGGTCGAGGGCCGCTACCTGGGGATGACGGGATCCGGCACGAAGCTGGACGCCATGATGGCCCACGTCTGGGAGTTCGGGAGCGAGGACAAGGTGATCGACTTCCAGCAGTACAGCGACACCTGGCAGTGGCGCAGGGTCCTCGGGGTCGACCAACCAGGTCCAGGGACGGCGTAGCGCCCGTGGACCTGCAGCTGACCGACAAGCGAGCCCTCGTCACGGGCGCGAGCCGTGGCCTGGTCTGGCCGTGGCCTCCGCACTGGCGGACGAAGGCGCTCGAGTCGCTCTGCTCGCGCGAGACCCGGCATCAGTGGAGGCTGCCGCGTCGGCACTGCGGAGCCGCGGCTTCGCGGCGATCAGCGTTCTCTTCACGCCGTTGAGCACCCAGAAGTCGCCGTCTCGGGTGGCGCGGGTCTTCATCGCGGCGGCATCCGAACCGGCGTCCGGCTCGGAGAGGCAGCAGGAGAACCCGCCGTCACCGCGGGCCAGCGCACCCAGGTAGTGCTTCTTGAGCTCCTCGGACCCCGCCAGCTGGACCGGCAGCGAGCCCAGCTTGTTGACCGCGGGGATCAGCGACGCACTCATGTCGACCCTGGCGATCTCCTCGATCACCAGCACGGTCGCCAGCGCGTCCGCACCCGCGCCGCCGTACTCCTCAGGCACGTGCGGCGCGTGGAAGTCGGCGGCCAGCAACGCGGCCGCGGCCTCCTCCGGGTAGCGGGCGTGCTCGTCGACCTCGGCGGCGTACGGCGCGACCTTGGCCTCGCACAGCGAGCGCACCGCCTCGCGGATCGCCTGGTGCTCCTCGGACAGCGCGAAGTAGCTCGCGTCCACTATCTCTCCTGCTCGACCGTGCTGAGGGTCGCCGCTCGCCACTCCTCCGGCGTGAGCGGCTCGATCAGCCGAACCGAGCTGTCGGGCTGCTCACCTGGCTTGCGGTCGCCGCTCATCGCGGGCTCCCTTCATAGCTATAGAAGCCCCGGCCGGCCTTCCGCCCAAGGAGTCCCGCCTCCACCATCCGTTGCAGCAGCGGTGGAGCCGCGTAGAGCGGTTCCTTGAACTCCTCGTAGAGCGAGTCGGCCACGGCCTTCGTGGTGTCGAGACCGATGAGGTCCGCCAGCGCGAGCGGCCCCTGAGGATGCGCAGCCCCGAGCACGAGTCCACGGTCTATGTCCTCCGCCGAGGCGAACCCCGACTCACACATCCGGATGGCGGAGAGGATGAACGGGATCAGCAGTGCGTTGACGACGAAGCCGGCACGGTCCTGGCAGTCGATCGCTCGCTTGTCGAGCAGATCCTCCACGAACGAACGGGCCTGTCGCACCGTCTCCGGCGCAGTGAGCAGCGACGGGACGAGCTCGACGAGCGGCAGGACCGGCACCGGGTTGAAGAAGTGGATGCCGATGACCTGCTCTGGACGGTCGGTGGCCACGCCCAGCTTCATGATCGGGATCGAGGACGTGTTCGACGCGAGGATCGCGTCCGGCGAGGCCACGATCTTGTCCAGCCGGGCGAAGAGGGCGGTCTTGGCCTTCTCGTCCTCGACGATCGCTTCGACCACCAGCTCGCGGTCGCCGAGTGCGTCGAGCTCCGTGACCACTGCGATGCGGTCCAACACCTGGTGGGCGGTATCTCCGTCGCCCAGCTTGCCCTTGACCTCGGCGCGGTGGAGTGACGTGTCGATGCGGGTGCTAGCCGACGTCGCTGCCTGCATCGTTGCCTCGACGAGCACGACGTCGAGACCAGCACGCGCGCTCACCTCGGCGATGCCAGCACCCATCAGACCACCGCCGACGACCCCCATGCGCCGCATCACGCCGCCGCCCGGCGCGCGGCGGCGTCCGCGAGGCGACGCTTGACGCGAGACTCGGCCGTGCTCAACGTGGAGTCGCCAGCTGCCGCTGCCTCCTCGAGAACGTCGCGCACGGTGGCCCGAACACCGAGCACGCGCTCCCGTGCCGACTCGGGCGTCTCGCCGTCCAGCTCCGACACCGCCTGGATCAGGCCGCCGACGTTCGCGAGGAAGTCCGGCACCCAGGTCACGCCCACCTGTTGGAGCACGTTCGCGACGCCGGGATCGACGAGCTGGTTGTTGGCCGCACCGCAGACGATCTCGGCCCGCAGCCACGAGACGACGTCCTGGTCGAGGGTCCCGCCGAGGGCGCACGGCGCATAGATGTCCGTCTCGAGGCTCCGCACCGACTCGGCGAGCGCCAGACCTGGCACGGCCGCGACGGCTCGTGCACGCGCCGTCGCCGATGGCTCCGCCGCCGTCACGACGGCCCCGGCATCGTGGAGCAGTACGGCGAGCCTCAGCCCGACCTTGCCCAACCCCTCCACCCCGACGTGCCGGTCGCGGAGGTCGTCAGACCCCCACCGGTGCTCGGCTGCGGCCAGGATTCCCTGAAACACCCCCAACGCCGTGTTGTCGCCGCTGTCGCCGGACCCACCCCGCTCCGTCGTGCGGAACGCGACATGACGGGTGGTCCGGCCGATGACGTCCATGTCGTCGGAGTCGGTCCCGACGTCGCCGGCGGTCGAGTAAGTCCCGCCGAGTCGGTCGACGAACCCGCCGAACGCCTCCAACAGCTCAGGCGTCTTGTCCCGGGCCGGGTCGCCGATGACGACCGCCTTGCCACCCCCCGTGTCGAGCCCGGCCGCAGCTGCCTTGTAGGTCATCCCTCGTGAGAGCCGGAGCACGTCGGCGAGGGCGCTCGTCTCGTCCGGGTAGGGCATGAACCGGCAGCCACCGACCGCCGGCCCCAGCACGAGCGAGTGGATCGCGATGATCGCCTTCAGCCCCGACGCCGGGTCGTGGCAGAAGACGACCTGCTCGTGCGGGCTGTCCGAGGCGCTCATCGCGTCGAACACCGACGTGCTCACGGTCGAGCACCTGTCGGAACGGTGCGCCAGGCGGCACGCAGCTCGTCGAGCTCGCGGTCATAGCCCTCGACGGTCTTGGCCTTGACCTCCTCGTAGCCGCGGACCATGTCGGGCAGTGCCGCGATCTGTGTGGCGAGCTCGTAGGTCGCCGGCGAGAGCGACGCCGTGAGCTCTTCGACCACGGCGCCGAACTCGGCCACCAGGCGTCGTTCGAGACGGCGCGCCGCGGTGTGACCGAACGGGTCGTACCAGTGACCACGGAGGAACTTCAACGTGGCGAGCACGCGCATCAGCGGGTGGAACCACGGACCGAGCTGGAGCTTCTTGCCCATGCCCATGGCACGCAGCGTCGGCGGGTGCAGGTTGAACCGCACCTTCCCCGAACCGCCTTCGGCACGCACTGCGGCCATCGCCTCGGGTGCGGTCAGCAGCCGCGCGACCTCGTACTCGTCCTTGTAGGCGGTGAGCTTGAAGAGGTTGCGGGCGACCTGCTCGGTGTACGCCGTGTCCGAGCCAACCTCACGCTCCGCAGCCCATGCGCGGGCGACGGCCTCCACGTAGCAACGGGCGAGTGCCGTGCTCTGGTAGGCCTCGAGACGAGCGGCGCGGTCCGCGGCGATCCTCAGGGTGTCGCCCTGCAGATTCGACACATCCAGCGCGGCGCGCACCCTCGCTGACGGCGTCTTCGGCTCGGGCGCCCGACGGACCGGGAGGGCGCTGGGGTCCGCCTCGATCGCCCGGCCCCAGCGGAAGGCGGCGATGTTGGCCTCGACGGCGACGCGGTTGAGGGTGATCGCAGCCTCGAGGTCCGCGGCCGGGATCGGCAGTGCCCCGGCCTGGTGGGCGGCACCGACGAGCAGCAGGTTCGCCGACTCGACCGACCCGAAGAGCTCCTCCGCTACCGCCTGCGCATCGAAGTCGACGATGCGCTTGGAGTCCGACCGCAGGCGCTCGAGCAACAGGCCGGTGTCGGGGTACGGGATCGATGCGTCGGCCACCATGTCGCCTGTGGGCGTGACGCTGGTCGAGGCCACGACCGTGGTCGTGTCCACCCGGGTCCGTGCGGCGTTCTTCGCGTCAGCCGCGACGAGCAGGTCGAAGGCCAGGAACAGATCGGCCGCGCCTTCGCTGACCCGGTTGGCCGAGGCGTCCTGGTCGACCACGAGTCGGAGGTGGGACACGACCGGCCCGGCCTTCTGGCTCAGCCCGGTCTGGTCCAAGCCGCGGACCTCGTAACCGGCGCTCATCGCCGCGGTGGCGATCACCTGGTTGACCGTGACGATGCCGGTCCCGCCGATGCCGGCCATGAACACGTCGGCGTCCGCCCTCGTCACGACCACGTCCGGTGCCGCCGGGGGGGTGGGTGCCTTGCGCCGCGTGCGCTTCCTGTTCACGGGAGCCTTCTCCGTGACTGTCACGAAGCTCGGGCAGTCCCCGCGCAGACAGCTGTAGTCGGAGTTGCAGCTGGTCTGGTCGATGTGGGTCTTGCGGCCGAGGTCGGTCTCTATCGGCTGCACGGACAGACAGTTGCTCTTGATCCCGCAGTCGCCGCAGCCCTCGCACACCTCGCGGTTGATGACGACCCGGGTCGGGCGAGGCGTGAGCCTGCCGCGCTTGCGCAACCGCCTGGCGTTGGCGGCGCACTGCTGGTCGTAGACGAGGACCGAGACGCCTTCGACGTCCCGGAGGAGGCGCTGGGCCTCGTCGAGCCGCTCGCGTGGCCAGACCACGACACCCTTCGGCATCCGGACGCGCCGGTAGCGCTCGGGCTCGTCGGCGCACACGATGATCCGGCCGACGCCCTCGGCGAGGAGCTTGCGCGCGAGCGCAGGCACCGGCAGACCGCCCTGCGGGTCCTGGGCGCCCGTCATGGCGACAGCGGAGTTGTAGAGGACCTTGTAGGTGATGTTGACCCCGGCGGCCACGGCCGCCTGGACAGCGAGCTGCCCGGAGTGGAAGAAGGTGCCGTCCCCGACGTTCTGGAAGATGTGGCGGTGCGAGCTCCACGCCGCCTGGCCGATCCACTGGGCGCCTTCGCCGCCCATCTGGGTCCATCCCGTGATGGCCGAGTCCTGCCGCGCCGACACCGACGCGAGCGTGTGGCACCCGATGCCTCCGCCGGCGATGGAGCCCTCGGGCACGACGGTCGAGCTGTTGTGCGGACAGCCCGAGCAGAAGTACGGCGTGCGCCGGACGCTCAGCACGTCGAGCGAGAGCCGGCGCGCCGGCGGTGAGATGAGCTTGACGACGTCACCGGCGAAGCGGCGCAGCGGTCCGTACAACCGCTCGGCCACCAGCTCACCGTCAGCGGGCACCAACGGCGCTCCGGTCTCGTCCTTCTTGCCCACGACCACCGGTCGGTCCGGGTGGGAGTAGAGCAGGTCCTTGACCTGGCGCTCGATAACAGGGCTCTTCTCCTCGATCACGAGGACCTTGTCGAGGCCGTCGGCGAACGCCGCGACCCGCGCCCGCGCCAGGGGGCTCGGTGCGGCGACGTCCATCAGCCGCACCCCCGCCCGCGAGAGCGCGACGCCGTCGACGCCGAGGTCCGCGAAGGCCTGGACGGCCGCGTCCATCGCGGTGCCGCTCCCCATGATGCCGAGCGTCGCTGCCGCGGCGGGGTGCACCGTGTCGAGGTCGTTGGCAGCGAGGAACGCCTCGACCGCCGCCCAGCGCGGACCGACCAGGTCGCTCTCCACGCGCAGGCTCTCGGCGGGCGTGCGGACCGGCCGTTGGGCATAGGTCCACGCTCGCCCCTGCCACTCGACAGGTGGCAGCACGAACTCGAGCGCCTGGAAGTTCCGCGCGACCGTCCACATGCCGTCGGCGACGTCGCTGAGCACCTTGACTCCGACCCAGCACCCGGAGAAGCGGGACAGCTCCACGGCCGCCAGGGTGTGGACGACGACCTCCTCTGCATTGCGAGGAGTGAAGAACGGCATGTTCAACGCGGCCAGCGTCGCGTCACTCGCGTAGGGCAGCGTCGAGGACTTCGACGACGGGTCGTCGCCCACGAAGGCGACGACCCCGCCGCGGGGATCGGTGCCGTACATGTTGGCGTGCCGGATCGCGTCCGAGGCACGATCCAGCCCCGGCCCCTTGCCATACCAAACCCCGACGACGCCGTCGACGGTCCGGTCGTCGTCGGGCAATGGCAGCTGCGTACCCCACACCGACGTCGCTGCCAGTTCTTCGTTGACACCCGGCGTCAGGTGGATCTGGTGATCCTCACGCAGCCGGGGGATGGACATCAGGAGGCTGTCCAGGCCGCCGAGCGGGGAGCCCTGGTAGCCGGAGACGAAGATCGCGACATCGCGCCCGCGGGCGAGGTCGCGAGCGCGGAGCTCGATGAGCGCCCTGGCGATGGCCTGCACGCCGGTGAGCAGGGAACGTCCATCACCCACTTCGTAGCGGTCCTCGAGCCGATAGCCGCGCGAGCCTTCCAGCGGGGCACGATCAGGGGTCGTCAGCGTCATTCGATTCCTACCTCGTCACGGCGCCAGTCGGCTGCACTTCGTGAATAACCCGATTGGTTGGCGATCCAGGATGCGGGCGGGGGCTCAACCCTCGCGTGAGCGCAGTCCGAAGATCTCGTGCGTCGTCTCTCCGGCCTTGAGCCGCGAGAACGCCGCATGCTCCTTCTCGCGCCGCGTCCAGGCCTGCGCCAGGGTCGACGCGATCGCGCCGGGCGGGATCACAGCTGCGCCGTCGGCGTCGGCGACGACATAGTCGCCCGGCCGCACCAGAGCACCACCGACGACGACCGGCACGTTGACCTGCCCGTCGTGGAACTTCCCGGTGCCTCGGATGGAGACGCCGCGGCTGAACGCCCCGAAGCCCAAGGCCTCGAGCTCGGTCACGTCACGGAGGCCACCATCGATGACCAGGCCGACGACGCCGCGGGACATCGCAGCGACCGCAAGGACCTCGCCCCAGTAGCCGGCGAGGTGCCCCTCCACGTCCGCCACGATGACGTCGCCCGGCGAGGCGGCGCCCACCGCGTGGTGCATCCAGAGGTTGTCGCCGGGGTGACCCTTCACCGTGAGCGCGGGTCCGCAGATGGTGGCCGCGGGCCACGCCGCGCGGATGCCGGGGTCCAGTGGAGCCGCTGCACCTTGCGACGCCTCGTAGAGCGTCGCGACATCGAACGCGGCGAGCTCGGCGGCGGGGTCGTCGCTCACGCGTCGGCCTCGCGCCGTTGGAGCACGTGGTAGCCGTAGCGCTCACGCGCCTCAGCCAGGGTGGCCGTGCCGAGTGCGAACGTGAGGATGCTCGACTCCTTCTCCGAGATCTCGGCGGCGATCCGGACGACGTCGTCCACGATCTCCTGGTGAACGACGACGACGCCGTCGCGGTCGCCCACGAGCCAGTCACCGGGGCGGACGAGGACGTTGCCGATGTTGACCGGACCACCGGTCTCCGCCAGTTGGACGCGATCCTTGCCGGTGCGCATGTAGGTGCCGACCGAGAACACCGGGTAGTCGAGCTCCTCGCACCTCGCGGAGTCGCGGCACACGCCGGCGATGACGGTGCCGGCCAGGCCGCGCGAGGCGGCGACCGAGGTCATGATGTCTCCCCACACGGTTGCGTCGGTGCGGCCGGTGTTGTCGATGACGGCTACCTGCCCGGAGCTGACGTCGTCGAGCCAGTCTCCGGAGGGCACGCTGACCGCGCCGACGGGGACGTAGCGCACGGTGTAGGCAGGGCCGACCATCTTCATGCCCTTCGCCACGGGCATCAGCCCGGCAACCATCCCGTGCACGCCGAGCTTGTCGAGCGCGTCGGAGACGGTTGGCGTGGAGAAGGGCCGGAGCGCGTCGGCGGTCGAGCCTGCGGCAGTCACTTCGCGATGCTCTCGAACTCGGAGTCGTGCATGACGTTCGCGACCGACGCACCGGTCTCGACGTCGTCGATCATGTGGCTCTCCCGCTCGACGATCCCCGCGGCCAGCTCGAGGGCTTCCTCGACCCGGTCCGGCGGGATGAAGACGACCCCGCACGTGTCGGCGAGGAGGTAGTCGCCGTTGTTGACCAGCACGCCGGCGAAGGTGACCGGCCCACGATTGGCCTTCTCCACGAGGCGGCCGCGGGCACTGATCGGCACCGCTCCACGCGCGAAGACCGGGAACCCCATGGCAGCGGCTGCGTCGACGTCGCGGCATGCGCCGTCGACGACGGCGCCCACCACGCCGCGCTTGCGCGCTGCGTGCGTGACGATGTCGCCCCAGCCGGACACGTCGACGCGTCCTCCCAGGGCCATGACCATGACGTCGCCGGGGTCGGCACTGGCGATGGCTTCGGTGCTGAGGTGCTTCTGACCGGGGACGCCTTCCTCGCGAGCCGCTGCCTCGACGGTGAGTGCCCGACCCACGATCGGCCCAAGGGACGACATCGGGCGGACGCCGTAGGTCGCGCCGGGGAGGCCCAGGAAGTCCAGCGCGTCCGACATCGTGCACGTGTCGTACTGCTGCAGCTGCTTCAGGATCGGATCCGTCTCAGACACCCGCATCCTCCTTGGTGATCGCTCGTGGTGGGCCTGCCGAAGGAGAACACCACGTGCGGTCGAGGAGCGTCCAATACCGATCTGGGTCGCCGTCATACGCCGATCGTTCGGGCTGTTCGGGCTTCGTCAGGGGTGCGTGCGGTCGACGATCCGAAGGAAGTTCGACACGATCGTCGAGGGCTCCCCGGCGGCCCACACCGCTGCGAGCTCGGTGAGCGAGACGTGTACGTCGAGGGGTGCTACGCGCACAGCCGGGGAGACGACGCGGCTGGCCGACTCGGGCACGAGGGCGACGCCCAGACCACAGGCCACGAACGCGATCTGCGAGTGGATGCTGGCGCCCTCGAAGGCCACCTTAGGACTCAAGCCGGCCGACTTGAGCGTGGTCAGGATGACGTCGTGGTAGTCCGGGGAGATGGCGCGCTTCGGCATCACCCAGAGGTCGTCGGCGAGGTCCTCCAAGGCGACCCGCTCGGATTCAGCGAGGGCATGGTCGCGCGGGAGCACGACGACGAGCTCGTCCTTCCGCAGTGGCATCACGTGGAACTCGGGAGGCGCTTGCTCGACGCGGACGAAGGCGACGTCGATGGTCCCGGCGGTCACCGCATCCATCGCGTCGGCGGTGTCGACCTCGGTGAGCGAGAGGGCTACCTCGGGAAACGTCCTGCGGAACTGCGGGATCACTCGCGGCAGGAGGTCGTGGAACGCCGACGCCACACCCGAGACGTTGAGCGTGCCGAGGATGCCCACCGCCGCGTCGTGCACGGAACGTTGCGCGCGCTCGCTCTGCTCGATGAGCCGCCGGGCCTCGTAGAGGAAGACCTCCCCTTCCTTGGTCAGCCTGATCTGACGCGCGCTGCGATCGAAGAGCGTGACCCCCAGGTCCTTCTCGAGGGCCTTGATCTGGACGCTGAGCGGGGGTTGCGCCATGTGCAGGCGCGCCGCGGCGCGGCCGAAATTGAGTTCCTCGGCCACGGCGACGAAGTAGCGCACGTGCCGGAGTTCCATGGTGGTGCAGCCTATCTGCGCCTGCCGAGAACGGACGGTGATGCCATGCCGCGGGTCGGCCCCCTCGGTTGTTCTAGGCAGGAGTGCCGTACGGCGTCCGCTTGCCGGCGTGCCAGGGACCGACGCCCGAGACCCGGGTGATGTCCACGGTGATCAGGAGATGGGTCTCGATGGCGTTCATAGGGAAGCCGGTCTTGCCGGTGTACTTCTGCCAGAGCTGCTCCATGAACTCGTTGCCGTGCTCAGGGTGGTCGTCGATGGAGGCCACACCGTCGATGAGCAGGTGCTGCAGCAGACCGTTGTCGGGGTGGTACTTGGTGTCCTGGATCGAGAAGATCACGTTCGGGTCGCGGGCGATGTTCTTGCCCTTCACGCGCCACGTCGGCGTGCCGAACTGCAGCCGCCCGTCATCCGTCACGTCGAGCCAGATGAACGACACGTGGGGTCTCCCGTTGGGCCTCATCGTCACGAGGTGGGCGGTCGGTCGCGACTCGATGAGCGCGCGCGCGTCCGGGTGCAGGTCGTAGGCCATCGTTCTTCCTTCGGTTCTCTGGTGGGTGGCTAGAGCTCGCGGCGGGCGTGGTTGTCCCGCCAGCGTGTACCGAACTGGTCCGCTACGGCTATGGCCGCGGCGACATCGACCGCGGTGACCGGTCGCGGCATCCAGTGGATCGACTCGCCACCGCTCGTGGCAACGTCGGCGGCTCGCTGCACCTGGTCGGGCGTCGGTGACACCAGCCCCAGCTCCGCAAGGGTGAGCGGGAGGCCCATCCGGTCGCTGAAGGCGGCGTACTCCTCCAGCTCGGCAGCCGGGGCTCCCTCGAGCACGAGCTGTGCCACGACTCCGAAGTTGACCTTCTCGCCGTGCAGGGCGCCGTGGACCTCGGGCAGCTCGCTCAGCCCGTTGTGGATCGAGTGCGCACCCGAGAAGCCGCCACTCTCGAAGCCGATGCAGCTGTGCACGGTGTTGGTCTCGATGATGAGCTCCAGCGCGGGCGTGACGACGCCCCGGTCGACGGAGTCCAGCGCAGCCTCGCCATGGTCGCGGCAGTTGACCCAGGCCAGCTCGGCCAGGGCGAGGGCGGCGGCCGAGGGCCGCCCACCCGCCACGGTAGGGGTGAGCCTCGCGGCCGCCGCTCGTGCCTCCCATCTGGTGGACACGGCGTCACCCATCCCGGAGGCGAGCAGCCGGCTCGGGGCCTTGGCCACGATCTCGGAGTCGACCAGCACGAGGTCAGGGTTCTTGCCGTGGAAGTCATAGCGGACGACCTCCCCCGCCTCGGAGTAGATGACGCTGGCCGAGCTCGCCGGACCGTCCGAGGAGGCCGAGGTCACCACGCATGCCCAGCGCGCACCCAGACTGGCACCCACGGACTTGGCGGTGTCGGCCACCTTGCCGCCGCCGATGCCCACGACCACGGTCGCCGAGAGCTCTTGCGCGGCCGTGACGCCGTTCTGGATCTGGCCGTCAGTGCACTCACCCGAGAACGGCACGTGCTGGAAGGCCACACCGGCCGAGCCGAGTGACTCGGTCACGCGGTCGGCCACGATCGACCACACGAGTTCGTCGGCGAGGACGACCGCTGAGCCACCGAGGGCCCGCACCATCTCGCCGAGGGCGTCGATAGCTCCGGGCCCCTGCACGTAGCGCGAGGGCGCCGCCAGGATGGTGAGGTGCGAGGTGTCGGTCATTGGTGGGGCTCCTTGCTCAGGCCGGTCGGGAGGGAGGCTCGGAAGCGCCTCACGGGCGCTCCGCCCAGCCGGCGCTGGCGGGCAGCAGCCGGGCCGAGGTTGTCGCCTCGTAGGGCATCGCTTCCGCCGGCGGCAACACGAGCTCGAGGTAGAGGTCGATCGGGGTCCGCACGTAGATGATCGTCAGGCCCGCGTGCGGCACGTCCTCCAGCAGCACCCGGTCCCCGCACGGCGTGCACCCGTGGGACGTCAGGTGGTCCAGAGCGGCGTCCAAGTCGCTCACCCGGAAGGCGATGTGGGTGGCTCCGACGTCGCTGTTGAACGGCCAGTCGGTGTCTTGTCCCGCAGCCGTCCACTGTAGAAGCTCCACCACCTGGGTCGGGCCAAGGCGCAGCAGCGCGAGCGTGCCTGAAGCACGCGGCTCGACGTCGAAGTGGTCACTCATCCACGACCCCTCCGGGTCGGCGAACGGCCCTGCCTGCAGGATCACCTCCGCACCGAGTACGTCGACGAAGAAGCGGACGCTCTCGTCGAGGTCGCGGACCGTCCAGGCCACGTGGTCGACGTTGGTCGCGGTGGGGATGCCGGCCGCCAGGGCGGCCTCACTCATGGGTGTGGTCCTTCGGCGCACGCTCCAGCAGCTCGATGGTGACGATCTCGAGATTCTGGTCGCCGACGTTCTCGAGGTCGTGGGTCAGGGACTCGCCCTCCGCGTAGGCCTGGAAGGAGACCTGACCGACGTGCGGATCGATGAACCTCGCCGTGCCGTCCGCGAAACGCTGGTAGGCCTTGCTCGCTCCGACGCAGACCCAGAAGTAGTCGATGGTGTGGGTGTGGAACACCACCCGCTCGCCCGGCGGGATGACCGACCACCACACCCGCACCCGCTCGTTCTCGAACCACACGTTCTCGCCCACGGCGAGGTTCTCCGGCGCGACCGCGAGCTCGTCGGCAAAATCGCTGAGGGCGAAGGTCTCGAGCCCGGCAGGGACAGGAGGCACGTCAGACATGGGCCATCTCGTTTCTCGGGGTTGGTGCGAGTTCGAAGCATCAGACCGTAGGGACGCTGCCGCCGTTCACGGTGTACTCGGCGCCGGTCACGAAGCTGGAGCGCGAGCTGGTGAGGAACAGCAGGACGGCGGCGACCTCTGACACGTTGCCGAGCCGCTCCAGCGGGAGCCGCCGGACCTCCAGGGCGAAGTGGCGGATGGCTTCCTCTCGCTCCATGCCGTAGGCCTCGGCGAGGGAGTCGGTGAACCCGCCCGGACGGTCCCACATCGGGGTCCGGACCGGGCCCGGGCTGACGGTGTTGACCCGGATCCCGTCCGGGCCGACCTCGATCGACAGGGCCTTCATGAACATGAGGATCGACGCCTTGGTGACGTTGTACTCGGCGAAGAAGGGATCGGGCATGCGGCCCGCGTCTGAGGCGACACTGACGATCGTCCCGCCCCCTGTGCGCTTCATCGCAGGAACCACCTCACGGCACATCCGTACGATGCTGAGGAAGTTGATGTCGATCGTGCGCCGCCAGTCGTCATCGGTGCCCTCTAGCACACTGGACCGCACAGGCGCGACGGCAGCGCAGGAGATCAGCCCGTCGACTCGACCCGCCGCGCCGAGAGCCGTCTCGAGCACCCGGGACGCTGTCGAGGGATCTGTGAGGTCAGCCTCCACGAACTTGAGCGCCTCAGTCTCCACGGCGAGCTTCTCGAGGGCGTGCGTGTCGAGGTCGACGCCGGTGACGATGGCTCCTTCGTCGAGGAGCTGCTTGGTCGTCTCCAGCCCGATGCCGGATCCGGCTCCGGTGACGATGACGGATCGGTCTGTGAGGCCGAGGTCCATGACTGCTCCCGTTCTTGGTGGTCGTTAGTTGAAGTCCGCGACCTGCGCAGAAAGGGCGGAGGGGCGGGCGACTGCTTGTTTGCTGCCGGCGTCCGGGGCGGCAGCTGCAACCACGGACATGGTGGCAATCCTGCCGAGGAGGACGTTGATCACGACCGCAGCCACCAGGATGAGACCCCCGACCAGCGGCTTGAGGTAGACGTCGAGGTCACTTTGATCGAGGCCGTTCTGAAGCACCGAGTAGAGCAGGACGCCGATGAGGGTCTGCGGCACTCCGCCGATGCCGCCGAACAGCGAGTTACCTCCGAGCACGACCGCCGCGAAGACCGGCAGCAGCAGAGTCAGACCGGTGTCGGCCTGCGCAGAGCCGAGCCGACCCACGTTCAGCAGCCCGGCACAGGCGGAGAGGACGCCCGCCGTGATGAAGACGTAGATGACGATCCGACGAGTGGCGACTCCGCTCAGGATGGCGGCCTGACGGTTGTCGCCCGCCATGTAGATGTAGCGCCCGAGCCGGGTGCGCGACAGCACCACGTAGCTCAGCAGCATGATGACGCCCGCGAAGACTGCGATGCTGGGGAAGGGCCCGAGCGACCCTTGCGCGATCGACTCCCCGATCGGGGTCGTGGCCGGGACACTGCTGCCTTGGGCCCAGTAGAAGGAGAGTCCCTGGGCGACGAGGAGGATCGCCAGCGACCCCACGAAGCTCGGCACACCGAAGCGGGACGTAAGCACTCCGGACACCGCTCCGAAGAGACCTCCTAGGACGAGCGCGGACACGACCGCGATGACCTGGCTGCCGGAGCCGAACGTCACCGCCCCGGCGAGGGGGAGCTGAAGTGGCATGCCCGCGATGAAGAGCGAGCCCGTCAGCCCGGACACCGACGCGACGGCCGCGAACGACAGGTCGATCTCGCCCAGGAGGACCACGTAGGTCAGTGCGGTGGCGAGGATCGCAAGGATCGACGACTGCGTGGCGATGTTCCTCATGTTGTCGGTCGTCGCGAAGGTGCTGGGGGCCAGCGCCGTGAAGAGCAGGATCACGGCCAGCAACCCTGTGAGCGGGGCAAGGGTCGGCAGGTTCGCGAGGACCCACCGACGGGCCTGGTTCGACTTCATACCAACTCCATCTCGATCTGTCCGTGGGCCGCAGCCATGAGGCTGCGGCTCGACACCTCGCAGCCGGCGAAGTGGTGAACGACGCGGCCCTGGGCCACGACGTAGATGCGGTCAGCGGACGACAGCACCGACTCGGGCTCGGCGGAGACGACCATCACGGCCATGCCGTGCTCCGCGGCGGCCTGCCTGACGAGACGCGTGACCTCCGCCTTCGCGCCCAGGTCCATGCCTCGCGTCGGCTCCATGAGCACGAGCACGCGCGGCGGCCGCAGCAGCCAGCGCGCCAGCAGCAACTTCTGCTGATTGCCGCCCGACAAGGTCCCCGGACGACTCGTCGGGGTGCAGTTCTTCACCCTCAGCTGGTCGATGAGGCCACCGGCGAGACGACGCTCGCGAGAGCCCTGCACCGCCGGGCCGAACATGCTGTGGAGCTGGGCGACCGTGACGTTCGTGGCCGCCGAGAGGGTGAGCGCCAGCGCGTCTCGCCGATCGGCCGGTACGTAGCCCAAGGCGAGCTTGCGCACGGCCTGGGTGGGATTCTTCACGGGGACGCCGTCGATCTCGACAGAGCCGCCCTCGAGCTTGGAGATTCCGAAGATCGCGTCCCCGAGCTGCATCGACCCAGAGGCGACGTCCCCGAACACCCCGACGACCTCACCGGGAGCGACCTCGAGCGACACGTCCCTGATGCCGGGCGCGAGGCGGATGCTCTTGACCTCCAGCACGGGTGCCTCCTCCGGCTGCGGTGGAAGCCGGAAGTTCTGGCCCGCCGCCACCTCCCCCAGGAGGTGGTGGTCACCCACCATCAACTTGACCAGGTCCCGTTTGTGGGAGTCGGCGATCTCGAGCTCGCCAGCGACCACGCCGTTGCGCAGCACGGTCGCGCGCTGACCGTGTTCCATGACGTCGTCCAGGAAGTGGGTGATCAGGACGAACCCCGTGCCGGAATCCGCCATGCGGTGGACGAAGTCGAACAGTCGGGCGGACTCCGCCGGACCGAGGGCCGATGTCGGCTCGTCGAGGATGACGAGCCGACCACCGGAGAAGAGAGCTCGCGCGATCTCGATCAGCTGCTGCTCCGCCAAAGGGAGGGTGGCGAGCATCGCTGTCTCGTCGACGTCCAGCCCGATCTGCTGCAGGTAGCGTCTCGCCTGCCGCCGGATGCCCCGCCAGTTGACGAGGCTCCGTCGGTGGCCCTCTCCTCCGGTGACCAGGTTCTCCGCCACGGTGAGCGAGGGGAACAGCGAAAACTCCTGGGTGATCATGCGCACCCCGAGGCGCAGAGCCGCGACCGGCTTGGGCTCCAAAAGCTCACCGCCGATCTCGACGGCTCCCGCAACGGGCGGCACCGCACCGGCGAGGATCTTGGCCAGGGTGGACTTGCCGGCACCGTTCTCCCCCAGCAGCGCTCGGACCTCGCCGGCGCCGACCTCGAAGTCGACGCCGGAGAGGACCTGGACGCTCCCGTAAGACATGTTGATGCCCGTCATGCGCGCGAGGGGCTCCCCCACCCGCGTGCCGCCGACGGGTGGACCGGTCACCACGAGGTCATTCGAAGCCATCGTCTCTGTCCCAGCCTCCGAGTCAGCTACTGGAGGTTGAGGCTGGCGGACTGGGTGAAGACGATGCTCGGTGCGCGCGCGGCATCCACCACCGGGCTCGGCACGCTCACGTTGGCCGGGACGTCTCCGTCCAGGGTCTTCCGGAACTTCGAGGCCCCGATGATGACTGGCCAGGCGTAGACCTCTGAGGCGGCGTGCCGCACCGTTGCGAACAGCTCCCCGTCCATGACCGCCTGGCAGCCGCGGATCGTGCCGTCGACGCCGGCGAGGAGCGTGCTCTTCTCGCGCCCAGCTGCCTTGAGCGCGTTCTGGGCACCGAAGGCCATGTCCTCGTTGTGGCAGAAGGCCCCGTCGATCTTCGGGTACTTGGTGACGTAGGACTCCCAGAGGGTCTGCGCCTTGTCTGTGGTGAAGTTCCCGTAGTCGGACTTGAGCAGCTCGATGTCCGGGAATTGCTTCAGCGCGTCCGCGCATCCGTTGTGCCGCGCGATCACGTTGGCGCCGCCGGCCTGGCCCTGGGTCTCGATGAAGGTCCCCTGACCGTTCATCTGCTTGCACAAGGCGGTCGTGACGTCGAAGCCCATCTGGTAGCTGTCCCCCTGGACGGTGGTGAGGAGACCGTCCAGGGGCTTGTCCTCGAGCGCGACATCACTCAGGTAGCCGACGACGATGGTGCCTGCGTCGATCAGCTTCTGCACCGCCGTGGTGACCCCCCCTTGGACGATGCTGTTGACGACAGCCACGTCCCACTTCTGCGACAGGGCGTCTTCCAACTGGCTGAGCTGCTTGGCTGGGTCGGCCCCGGGGTCGAGCTGGGTGACCTTGGCGTTGACCTTCTCCGCCCAGAACTTCTGAGCGGCCAGTCCCTGTGTGGTCCAGGGGATGACGTTGCCGTACGAGGTGGACAGCACCTTGATCTGCGGACCGGATCCCGAGCCACCCGCGGCGCTGCTGTCGTCGCATGCAGCCAGGACCGGCAGGAGCCCACCGGCCAGAGCCGTCATCGACGCCCCCTTGACGAAGCTGCGCCGCGAGGGCGCAGTGCTGGTCGCAGCTGGCTGTGCCGAAGCTGCCTGCTTGAAGCGCATCTGATCTCCTTGCACCCATGGGCGTGAGCATCCGCTCAGGCCGGTGTGCCCCGCAGTCTTTGGGCAGCCTCCGAGGCGCGTCCAATACCAGTTGTGACCGCGGTCATAACGCCGGAGGTATGCCTCACACCGAGGTCAAGGCCGCCTCGACGGAAAGCCTGTACAGATGGTCGCGGTGCAGAGCCGGGCTTCTCCGAGCGCCATAGCCGGTGCGTATCAGGGGTGAGCCGGGCTGGTATTGGACGGCCTGACGATCTCGCTCGGAGACTGGCGCACGCCGTCGAAGCAGGAGAGAGCCGTCATGCCCGATCGTCCATCCGTTGCCGGCAGCACCACCCACGTCACCATGTGTCAGGCCTGCCACAACGGTTGCCCGTTGGACGTGGAGGTCGTTGACGGCGTCGCGGTCTCGATCCGGGGCAACCCGAGGAACGCCCGTTATGCGGGGTTCTCCTGCGTGAAGGGCAGAGAACAGCTCAAGCACTACTACTCCGACGAGCGACTGCTGCACACGCAGAAGCGTCGGGGCGACGGCTCTCTGGCGGCCATCTCGACCAAGGTCGCCCTCGATGAGATCGCCGACAAGGTGCGGCAGCTCCTTGCCGACCACGGACCACGCAGCATCGCTGTCTACACGGGGACCCAAGCCTTGCAGGACGGCAACGCGTCACTACCCGTCATTCGCGGGTTCTGGGAGTCCATCGGCTCGCCCATGGTGTTCGACTCCGCGTCGATCGACCAACCTGGACGAGGCATCGCTCCGGTCCTACAAGGCAGGTGGCTCGGCGGCAAGTACACCCAGGACGAGGCCGACGTCCTGCTTCTGCTCGGCACCAACCCTCTCGTCAGCATGCTCGGCTTCCCGTTGGGCAACCACGGACGCTGGCTTGCCGAGAAGCTCGATCAGGGCACGCGAATGATCGTCGTCGACCCGCGCCGCACCGAGACCGCCCGCCGTGCCTCGCTCTTCCTGCAACCCCGGCCCGGTCATGACCTGGAGCTGCTCGCGACGATGGTCCGCACGGTCCTGGACGAGGAGCTGTTCGACGCCGGGTTCGCGGCCGACCATCTGGAGGGCATCGAGGCGCTCCGCCGGAGCCTCGCCGCCTTCGCGCCCGACGCGGTGGCCGCTCGCGCGGGCGTGAGCGCCGCCGACATCCTCGACGCGGCCCGCACGTACGCGGCCGCAGAGAAGGGCTTCATCCACGCCGGCACCGGCGCGCACATGGCGCAGAACGGCACCCTTCTCGAGTACTTGCTGCTCACGTTGACCGCCCTGTGCGGACACATGCGCCGCGCCGGGGACCAGGTGCTCGACCCGAGAACCGTGTACGCCGAGTCCGGTGCGGTCGCTCAGGCCAGTCCCCCTGCACCGGCCCTCGGTGCCGGCGAGCAGCTGAGGGTGCGCGGCCTCGGTGCGACCGCGATCGGACTGCCGACGAGCGCCCTCGCGGACGAGATCCTCCTCGAGGGCCCGGGCCAGGTGCGAGCGCTGTTCGTCGTCGGCGGCAACCCGGTCGCGGCCTGGCCGGACCAGCTTCGGACGATCGAGGCGATGGGCGCGCTGGAGTTGCTCGTCCACGTCGATCCGTTCGTCTCCCAGACCGCTCAGTACGCGCACTACGTCGTCGCCCCACGCATCACGTTGGAGAAGCCGCACGCGTCGCACTTCCTGGACGAGTTGACGACCGTCAGCATCGGGACGTCCCAGGGATATGCGCAGTACGTACCTCGCGTGCTCGACGACCCTGCGGGCAGCGACCTAGTGAGCGAGTGGGAGGTCTTCTACGGGCTCGCCCAGAGGCTCGGTCTCGAGCTGGCTGTCCCGCTGCCCTTCCAACCCGGCCGATCGGTCCCTCTCGACATGGACACTAGGCCGACCGACGACGACATCCTGGACCTGATCAGCACCGACTCGCGCATACCCCTCGACGTCGTCCGCCGGTACCCAGACGGGTTCGAAGGGGAAGTCGCAGCATCGCAGCCCACAGTGCTGGTCCGAGAGCGTGAGCCTGGGTCCACCACACGCCTGGATCTTGCGAACGCCGAGATGATGGACGACCTGGCCGTCCTCGCTAGGCGCCTCAAATCACCACGCGAAACAGGTATGTCGCTCATCAGCCGACGCGAGATGCACGTCGCGAACTCGTCGTACAACGCGATGATCGTGCGCGGCGGACGCAGGCATAACCCTGCCTTCATGCATCCCGAGGACATGGCCCGGCTCGGCATAGTGGACGACGACCTGGTCCGGATCAGCTCAGGTGCGGGGTCTGTCGTCGCGGTGGCTGCGACGGATAAGGACCTGCGCCCGGGCTTGCTGTCGATGGCTCACTGCTTCGGGCCCGCGACCGCGGACGATCTCGACCCCAGCAAGCACGGCTCGAGCTCCGCGAGGCTCACATCGGTGGAGGACAACTTCGACCGCTACACGGGCCAGCCGCGGATGAGCGGTGTCCCGATCGAGGTCGCCCCAGTCGAGGGCGGTGCCGCTCGCGACAGGAAGTAGGCAAGGTCACGGATCGAGCCTGACCTGCCGAACGTCCATCGTGAGGATTGTGGGTGGCGCCGTGACGAACTCGCCGAGACGCTCGAGGAGGACCTTGAGGGCCGGGCTGGTCTCTTCATGCAGATCGGACGTGGCTTGGCTCTCGTAGAGCTCGTAGAGCGCAACCGAGTCTGGTTGGTCGCGTACGTCGTGAACGGTCCACTCGAGCGTGCCTGGCTCACTCTGGGTGTGGAGTCGGTTGTCGTTGAGCAGCTCGAGAAGCTCGTCCCTGCGGCCAGGGACCACATCGAGGTTGATGAACTTGGCGACCTTCGTCATGGCTCTCCTCCAAGCAGGCGGATGATTCGTCTCGAAGCCTTGTCTGGGACTCGGGTCGGTGTCCAATACCTCGGACGGAGGCCGCGTGACGGCTCTCGTATCAGCGATGAGATGTGCTGCTTGCCGTCCAAAGGGAGGGTGAGGCTAGACCTTCACGCCCGATGCCGGCTGAACCTGGGATGAGGACTGCGTGGACGGCGTTGACCCGATCGGTCGGGCTTCGCCGTCGATGTCGCCTACAAAGGCATCGATGCCGCATCCAAGATCGACACCAACGGCTACCACGCCGTGGTCCTGGACCGTGACCTGCCCGCCTTCATCGAGGCCGGTCTCGCGGCGCTCGCGCAGGGAAGCCATGGGACGACCCCGCCCTGTCACTAAGCCTCGACGGCGTGTTCGACGAATCGCGCGATCCGCTCGAGAGCTTCATCGCCTTCGTCGAGGATGCCCGCAAAGGCCTGGAACACGTGTGGCACGCCCGGGGTCACATCGAGTGTCACGGCAACGTCATCCGCAGCGGCACGGGCGGCCAGTCGCGTCGAGTCATCGAGCAACACCTCGTGCGACCCGACCTGGATGAGCATGGCCGGCAGACCGCGGAGATCCGCATTGACCGGACTGACGAGCGCGTCGCTGGAGTCCGCACCCGCGAGGTAGGTGTCGACGCGCGTTCGGATTGCTTGGGCGGAAAGAACCGGGTCAACCGCTGCCTTGCTGACGAAACTCGCGCCAGAGACGGTGAGATCGGTCATCGGAGACATCAGCACGATGGCGGCTGGCATGTCGAGACCGTCGCGTCGCCGCGCGACCAACAGTGCGAGCGCGAGATTGCCTCCGGCCGACTCGCCCGTCACGACGATCGGATGCGCCGCGTCGACCTCCGCCACCAGGGCTTCGTAAGCCGCTGAGACGTCGCTCAACGCAGCCGGATAGGGATGCTCTGGCGCAAGCCGGTAGTCGACCGACAACACCCTCATCTGCGTCCTCCGAGCGAGGTCGGCCGCCAGCCCGAGCGATGCCCTCGCTGAGCCGATGGCAAAGCCACCTCCATGGAGGTGCAGGACGGTCCCGACCACCTCCACGTCCGCGATCTGTAGACCGATCACCTTCACTCCTCCAAGCTCGCGCGGGGCCACGACGACGTCGTCCGGCAATGCGTGGGCGGTCAACATCTGATCGAACAGCGGTCGCTGCACAGCGACATCGCCGCCGAGGTCGAAGGGTGCATGCCGAAGCATCTCGTCGATCGCGTCGCGCTGGGTGGTGGTCACGGTGGGGTCCTCTCATAGACCGTCGGGTACGAATTTAGCATAGCACTAATCTAATTGACGTCAATCTAGTTGTTTCTAAGCTAGATTCGCCGCGTGGGAGCTATGTCATGACCGATCTCCGCAAGGTGTTCGACGACCTGGTCCGGTTCGAGACCCTCCTGTGGAACCGGGTCGATCGCCGCCTCCAGCACGACTGCGGTACGACGCTGGCCACCGTGAACCTGATGCTCATCGTCGACCAGGTCCCGCGGTGTCGAGTCCAAGACATCGCTCGCGCTCTTGCGTTGACGGTGGGGGGAGTGAGCCAAGCAGTCGACCGTCTCGAGAGGTCGGGCCTCGCGACGCGCCGGGCGAACCCCGACGATCGGCGCTCCTCAGTCATTGAGCTCACCAGCGACGGCGACGCCCTCCTGCGTGATGCCGGGCCGGTCTTCGACGATGAGCTCGAACGCCTGATAGGCCTCCCGCTAGCCAGCTCGGCCCTGGAAGACTTGGCGCGGAGCCTCGACGCGTTGAGGGCCGCTGCCGCGAGCTAGGTCGGTGAGGCTCGTTGCCTCCGCGTCGTGAGTGCAACAGGGCTCCTCACCCGTAGCAGCCAGACTCCAGATCGCCCCCCGATCCCGCAGCTAGCCGACAGACGTTGTCGCCAGCGCGAGGGGATATGAACCCCGATCCACGCGCCTCAGCGCGGCCCGACGCGACGTCCCTCCACACGGAGAATCACGGAGTGTGGCGGGAGCTTGGTCCAGGTTCCTGGCGGGTTTCTGGCCGCACGGTTCAAATCCTTGCGGCGAATGCAACCGGCCCCGACCAACGTTTCCGCTGGTCAGGGCCGGTTGTCTTTGTAGCGGGGGCAGGATTTGAACCTGCGACCTCTGGGTTATGAGCCCAGCGAGCTACCGAGCTGCTCCACCCCGCGTCGGTGACGACAAGGTTACGGCACCGGGCCCGGCCACCCAAATCAGGGTGACGGGGCCGATGACGGGGTGGCCGGTGACGACGAGCTCGTCGTCGAGGACGGCGAGGAGGACGAGGTGCCGTTCTCGAGCGCGATGGCGTCCCGGATGTACTCACGAGCCTTCTCGACGTGCCGCTGGTAGCCGCCGAGGTCGCCGGCCTCGTAGGCGGCCTGGGCCGCCTCGAACTCGTTCTCGGCCTTGGCGAGCAGCTCCTTGACCGTCTCATCGCCGGGGCTCGTCGACGGCGTCTGCGAGGGCGTGCTGGACGGCGTGCCCGACGGGGTGGGCGTGCCGGACGGCGTGCCGGAAGGCTCGCCGCTGCCCGGGTTCTGCGACTCGGCGTTCTGCTGGGCCAGCGTGAGCGCCTCGCTCAGGGTGTTGGCGATGCCGACGCCCTGCCGGTAGGACACCAGGACGTAGCGCAGGATCGGGTAGGTCGAGGAGCTCGTCGACGACAGCGAGGCGTAGACCGGCTCGACGTACATCAGCTCGTCGCCGACGGGCACGGTGAGCAGGTTGCCGTAGGTGACGTTGCTGCCGCTGCGGTTGAACTGGGCCAGCGCCTCGGCGACGTTCTGGTCCGATCTCACCGCGTTGGCGACCTGGCCCGGCCCCTGTTGCTGCTCGTCGATGACGTTGACGATCCGGATCTGGCCGTAGTCGGGCGAGGTCGCGTCGGAGTCGACCCAGGCGTACGCCGCGAGGTTGTTTCGCTTGTAGGGGACGAACGTCGAGGTCATCGACCACACCTGGCCCGTCGGCGCCGCGGTCGCCGGGGCTGGGGTGTCGGCACCGTTGTCGTCGTCGGGCTCCAGTCCGGGTGGCTGGGTGACGAACATCCGGTACGGCGGCTGCAGCAGCTTGCCGCCCGTGTCGGTCGGGTCGTCCGGGACGCTCCAGCGCTGGTCGTTCTGGAACCAGGTGTTGGGGTTGGTGACGTGGTAGCGCGCGTACTGGTAACGCTGCACCTTGAACATGTCCTCGGGGTAGCGCAGGTGCTCCATCAGCTCCGGGGGGATGTCCGACTTCGGCTGCACGGTGCCGGGGAAGGCCGCGCTCCAGGCCTTGAGGATCGGGTCCTGCTCGTCCCAGCCGTAGAGGGTCACCGTGCCGTCATAGGCGTCGACGGTGGCCTTGACCGAGTTGCGGATGTAGTTGATCTCGTCGGTCGGCAGGGTGCGCAGCCCGGTGTCGTCCTGGAGGGTGTCCTCGGTCATCGTCTTGAACGACTCGCTCTCCGAGCCCGGGAAGCGGTCGGTTGTCGTGTAGCCGTCGAGGATCCACAGGATCTTGCCGTCCACGATCGCGGGGTAGACGTCGTCGTCGAGGGTCAGCCAGGGGGCGACCTTCTGCACCCGGTCCTTCGGGTCGCGGTTGTAGATGATCTCGGAGTTGGCGTTGACCCGCTGGGAGAGCAGGAAGTTCTGGGAGCCGAACTTGATGGCGTACATCAGCTGGCGGAAGGTCGACCCGATGGGCACGCCCCCCTTGCCGGCGTAGGTGGTCTTCGTGTCGGCGTCGCCCACGCCCAGGTCGAGCTCCACGTCCGACGAGCTCTTGCTCGCCTTGCCGACCACGGAGTAGTCGGGGCTGTTCTCCCCGAAGTAGACCTGGGTCTGGTAGTCGCCGGTGGCCTGCGCGAGCGCGTCCTGCCCGACCTGCGTGCCCTGGGCCCAGCGCGTGTTGTCGTCCTCGCTGCCCTGGGTCCCACCGGCGGCGTCCTTGTCGTCGCGCTGGTTGGCGAACGCCGCGATCACGTCGTCGCCGTGGGTGTAGACAGTGTGCAGGTTGAGCCAGTTCTTCACGTCCGGGTCGAGCTGGGTCTGGTCGAGCTCGCGTACGCCGAGCACGAGCGCCCGGTCGACACCGTTGATGTTGTAGTGGTCGACATCGAGCACGGACGGGACCGAGTAGTAGCTGCGGACCTGCTGGTTCTGGTCGAAGTTCTTCTGCACCAGGCTCGGGTCGACCAGGGGGACCGAGGTGACGCTCGGGTCGTTGGCGAGGTTGGCCACGTCCTGGCCCGTGCTGCCGGGGAGCTTGTACTCCTGCACGGTGTCGATGTCGTAGGCCGCCCGGGTCGCCGCGATGTTCTTCTTGATGTACGGCGACTCCTTGTCGGCCTCCGACGGCTTGACCTGGAACTGCTGGACGATCCCGGGCCAGATCAGGCCGAGGAGGATCGCGGACAGGACCAGCAGGGCCAGGCCCATCGAGGGCAGCAGCCACGTGCGCCGCCAGACGTTGAGGAAGAACAGCACCGCACAGATCAGCGCGATCCCCATCAGGATCGCCTTCGCCGGCAGCACCGCGTTGTCGTCGGTGTAGGTGATGCCCGTCAGCAGGCCGCCGGACTGGTAGGCGAGGTCGTAGCGGTCCAGCCAGTAGTCGAGCGCCTTGGCGAGCACGAAGACGCCGAGCAGGACCGAGAGCTGCGCCTGCGCCGCCCCCGACAGCCGCTCGGCCGGGGTCTGCAGCCGGATGCCGCCGTAGAGGTAGTGGACGACGGCCGCCGAGAGCAGCGCGACCACGCTGACCGCCATCACGAAGTCGACGAGGAAGTGGTACCAGGGCAGGTCGAAGACGAAGAAACCGATGTCCTTGCCGAAGTAGGCGTCCTTGCGCTCGAACGGCACCCCGTGGCGCCAGAGCATGAAGGTGCGCCACTCCCCCGCACCCGAGGTGCCCGCGAAGATGCCGAGCAGGATCGCGAAGCCGACCACCAGCCAGGTCCGGATCGGCGTGACCGCCTGCCGGTAGCGGTCCAGCCCGCTCTGCTCGGGCGACTGCGGGTGGAACAGCGGCCGCATCCGGAAGGCGACGACCATGTTGACGGCCACGATCACCGCCATCAGCACGCCGAAGACCGCGAACAGCGCGAACTTGGTCCACAGCAGCCGGCTGTAGACGCCGCCGAAGCCGATGTCGCGGTACCAGAGGACGTTGGTGTAGAAGTTCGCGAACGTCGTCAGCGCGAAGAAGGCGAGCACCAGGACGACGGCGGTGATGACCAGCGCCCGCGAGCGTCGGGACGGCTGGCGCTCGAGCGGCTCGTCCTGGGCGTCCTCGTCGAACATGTCACTCATTGCTGTCGTCCTCCATCGGTTCGAGCGTGGCACCCAGCAGGGCGACCAGCTCGGGGACCAGGTCGGCGCCGCCCACGACCGACTGGTCGTCGTCGTGGGTGCGCAGCCGCAAGGCACAGTACGACGCCCCCGCGCGCGTCACACCCACCACCATGCGCACCTCGTGGCGGTCGGGGTGCTCGGCGGCGTACGCCGCGGCGGCGGCCGGGTCGTCGGGGAGCGCGTCGTCGGCGTCCGGCGGGAGCACCAGCCGCTCGACCACGGCGGCGCAGCCGGTCACCTCGGGCCCCCAGGCGATGGCCGCCAGCGAGGCCTCGAACCGGTCCGCCGGCAGCTGCTCCTGCTCGACCGGCGTCAGCGACCCGGCGGCGGATGCGTCGTCGAGCCCCATCGCGGAGGCCAGGGCGGGCTCGCGGCGTACGAGCGCGGCGGTGTCGACGAGCGCGTAGAGCCGCGACGGCTGGTCCCAGCCGCCCTCGGCGATGTGCGACTCGATCTCGAGCACGGCGGCCGCCAACGCCGGGTCGACGTCGGGGTCGAGCGTGGGCAGCTCGGTCGGCTCGGTCATGAGCAGCTCGGCAGCTTCGCGTCGTGGTCCTTGGCCCAGGTCTCGATCGCGTCCTTCGCGGTGTCGAAGGTGTCGACCTTGACCAGCCTCATGTCGCCGTTGTGGGCGCCCTTGACGTCCTCGCAGTTGTCGGCCGGGACGAGGAAGAGCTGCGCGCCGTCGTGGCGCGCCCCGACGATCTTCTGCTGGATCCCGCCGATCGCGCCGACCGTGCCGTCCGGCGCGATCTCGCCCGTGCCCGCGACCCGGCCGCCGCCGGTCAGCGACCCGGGCGTGAGGGTGTCGTAGATGGCCAGGGAGAACATCAGCCCGGCGCTCGGACCGCCGATCCGCGGGTCGATGGTGACCGTGACCGGGAACGGCAGGATGAAGCCCTGGCCCAGGAAGATCCCGAGCTGCGGCGTGCCGGTGACCGTGACCGCACCGAACAGGTCAGCGCTCTTGCGCTCGGGGGTGACCGGCACGTCGACCTCCTTGCCGTCGCGCAGCACCGTGAGCGTCACCTGCTGGCCCGGCGGCGTCGACTTGACCGCCGTGCGCAGCTGGTCGGAGGCGGTCTGGATGTCGTCGCTGAGCGGGGTGCCGTTGACCTTGCGAATCAGGTCGCGCGCCGAGAGCGCGCCGTCGGCCGGCGAGCCCGGGTCGACCAACGTGACCTCGAGGGACGGCGTCACCTTCTCGCCCAGCGCCTGCTCGGCCACGGCGACCGCGGTGTCCTGCGAGGACACCATCTCCACCTGACCCTCCTGACGCTCCTGCTCGGCGGTCTTGGTCTGGTCGGGGTAGACCGCCTCCTTCGGGTAGACCGCGTCGTTGTGGTCCAGCCACGCACCCATCACCTCGAACAGGTTCAGGTTGCTGTCCTTGGGCGTCACCGAGACCGTGACCATCCGGAGCTGGCCGTCGTCGCGGTAGGTCTTGTGGCCGTCGGAGACCTGGATGATCTCCTTGCCGTCCTGCTGCCCGAGCACGTCGAGGGTCGGACCCGGTGCGTAGGTCGTGTAGGGCAGCGGCTTGACCAGCGCCACGATCGCCAACGCTGCCACCAGCGGCACCGCCAGGAAGGCGGCGAGCGAGCGCTGGTTCATGGCGCAAACTCTCTCAAACCCGTGGTTGCGCCGAGCCGCGGGTCAGCTGGCCCGACGGCGCTCGTCGACCTCGGACCGGCGCGCGCGGTCGTCGACGGTGCGCGGCGTACGCCGGACGGCCACGCCCGTGGAGCGCAGGCGACGGCTCGGCAGGCGGGCCGGCCGGGGCGGCTGCGGCCGGTCGAGGGCGGCGCCCAGGCGGCGTACGGCCTCCTCGCGGTCGACCTCCCCGCGACCCTCGCGGCCCAGCCAGCCGACCCACGCCATGGCCACCAGCGTGACGACGACCGGCGGCACCAGCCACAGCAGGATCTCCACCTTTCGAGGGTAGGAGTTATCGTCCCCGACATGTCGGAGCCCACGCCCGTGCGGTTGGTCGGCCTGCGCGAGGAGCCGCTCGACGTCGGCGAGGTCGTCGCCGCGCTCGGCGACGACGCGTCCGGCGGGCTCACCCTTTTCGTCGGACGGGTCCGCGACCACGACCACGGCAAGGGCGTCGTCGGCCTCGACTACACGGCCCATCCCTCGGCCCTCGACAAGCTCCACGAGGTCTGCGACCGGGTGGCCGCGGCCTTCGACGTCCACGGTGTCGCCGCCGTCCACCGGGTCGGCTCGCTGGCGATCGGCGACGTGGCGGTGGTGGTGGCGACCACGTCCGCTCACAGAGGCACCTCCTTCGACGCCTCCCGCCTGCTCATCGACACGCTCAAGGCCGAAGTGCCCATCTGGAAGCACCAGCGGTTCAGCGACGGCACCGAGGAGTGGGTGGGGTCTCCCTGATCTCTCCCTGAGCGCGCGGGGTTTCTGGCCCGGACCCGCGTACCGTGGAGGGCATGGCAGACGAGCCCGAAGAGCCCCAGAACCCCTTCAAGGGCACTCCGTTCGAACAGTTCTTCACCGCAGGCATGGCCGGCCTGGGCGGCCAGGGCATGCCCGACCTCAACCAGCTCTTCGGACAGATCCAGTCGATGATGCAGCCCTACGACGGGCCGCTCAACTGGGACGTGGCGCTAGACCTGGCCCGCAAGACCGTGGCCCAGTCGCCCGACCCCACGCCCACCTCGGCCCAGCAGAACGCCGTCGCCGACGCCGTGCAGCTGGCCGACCACTGGCTCGACGAGACCACCGGCTTCCCGTCCGGCGTGACCACGGCGAGCGCCTGGAGCCGGGCCGAGTGGGTGGTCAACACCACAGATGTCTGGAAGGTGCTGGTCGAGCCGGTCGCGCGCCAGTCGGTCGGCGCCCTCAGCTCGGCACTGCCCGAGGAGGCGCAGGCCCAGGCCGCGCCGATCCTCGGCATCCTCGGCCGCGCCATCGGCGCGCTGCTCGCCAACCAGGTCGGCTCCGGGCTCGGCACCCTGGCCGGCGAGGTGCTGTCGGTCTCCGACATCGGCGTGCCCCTCGCGCCGGCCGGCAAGGCCGCGCTCGTGCCGGCCAACGTGTCGGCGTTCGCCGAGGGTCTCGACGTCTCCGGCGACGACGTGCTGCTCTACCTCGCGCTGCGCGAGGCCGCACACCAGCGGCTCTTCGCGGGCGTCCCGTGGCTGCGCGACCACCTGGTCGGCGCGGTGACGGCGTACGCCGAGGGCATCGAGGTCAATGTCGAGGGCATCCAGCAGCGGGTCGAGGAGCAGATGCGCGGCATCGACCCAGCCAACCCCGAGGCGATGCAGCAGCTGCTCGAGGGCGGCATGTTCGAGCTGCCCGAGTCCCCCGCGCAGAAGGCCGCACTGGAGCGGCTCGAGGTCACCCTCGCGCTGGTCGAGGGCTGGGTCGACGAGGTCGTCGGACAGGCCACCGAGGGCCGGATGCCGAGCGCCGCGAAGCTCCAGGAGGCCGTACGCCGCCGCCGAGCGGCCGGCGGACCGGCCGAGCAGACCTTCGCCACGCTGGTGGGGCTCGAGCTGCGGCCGCGCCGGCTCCGCGACGCCTCGACCCTGTGGGGCTCGCTGCGTACCCGGCAGGGCATCGAGGCGCGAGACGGCGTGTGGATGCACCCCGACCTGCTGCCGACCGCCGCCGACCTCGACGACCCGCTCGGCTTCCGCGAGGGCGCCAACGCACCGGAGGCGATGAGCGAGGAGGACTTCGACCAGGAGCTGCGCAGGCTGCTCGAGGGTCCCGACGCTCCGGACGCCGCAGGCCCCCACTAGGAGTGAGCCTCCACGCCGAGGCGTGCCGGCTGCTGGGCGGGTGGGCAGCGCCCGACCCGGCCCAGGAGGCGCTACGGCGCCGCTATCTCGCCCACCTCGACTCGCACCCGGACGCGACGTACCGGCACTGCCGCCCCGACCACCTCACCGCCGGCGCGCTCGTCGTGTCGGCCGACCGCAGCCGGGTGTTGCTGACGCTGCACGCGAAGGCGGGGCGGTGGTTCCAGTTCGGCGGCCACTGCGAGCCGAGCGATGCCTCGCTGGCCGCCGCCGCGCTGCGGGAGGCGACCGAGGAGTCCGGAGTCGCCGGGCTGGTCCTCGACCCCGATCCGGTGCATCTCGACGAGCACCCCGTCACGTTCTGCGGGTCACCCGGCCTGGTGCACCACCTCGACGTGCGCTTCGTCGCCGTCGCCCCTGCAGCCGCGGAGCCTGCCGTCAGCGAGGAGTCGATCGACGTCCGCTGGTGGCCGGTCGACGCGCTGCCCGAGCCCGACACCGGCCTGGTCGCGCGCTCGCTCGAGCGGCTGGCCGGCCGGCAGCGCGCGTAGGTGCGCGTCAGTCGGACTCGTGGCCGGGCGGCGGGTCGACCTTCGCTGCGGCGGACCAGCCGAGGAGGTAGCCCTTGGCGCGCTCGGCCTGCGGGTAGCGGTCGACCCAGCCCCAGAACGCCGCGTCGTGGCCCGGCTCGATCAGGTGCGAGAGCTCGTGGACCAGGACGTAGTCGATGACCCAGCCGGGCATGCCCTGCAGCCGCACGGAGAGGCGGATCGTGCGGTCGCCCGGGGTGCACGAGCCCCAGCGCTGCTTCTGGTTCTCGACCCAGCGGACCGAGCCGGGCACGGCCAGGCCCCCCAGGTAGCGGTCGTTGAGGAGCAGGGCGCGCTCCATCAGCTCCCCGTCGCTCAGCGGCGCCTTGCGCTCGGAGCGCTGGACCCGCGCCACCATCGTCTCGACCCACTCCGCCTCCTCCTTGCGGGAGAGGGAGGCGGGGACGAGCACCACGATCTTCTCGCCGTCACGGTACGCCGAGACCGTCCGCCGGCGCCGCTTGCTGCGCCGCACCTCCACGTCGGGTGCCGGCTCCGAGGCGTCCGCCATGACGAGAACCTAGCGCCTCTCGACCGAGATTCGGCGGCGCTTCGCGCCACCAAGGCGCGCGCATCGCCGCGTTGTCGTCGCTCGGAGGACGCCCGAGTACACCTTCGCGCCTCCGCCTTGCGCTGCACCCACCCTGAAGACGCCAAGCATCCACCGACCTCGGTCGAGAGGCGCTAGCGGTTCGCCCACTCCAGCAAGCGCTGCGTGGGCCAGGTGTTGACGATCCGTTCCGGATCGATGCCCGCGGCCTCCGCACGCTCGGCGCCGTAGGAGAGGAAGTCGAGCTGCCCCGGGGCGTGGGCGTCGGAGTCGATCGAGAACAGGCAGCCCAGGTCTCGCGCGAGCTCGAGGAGCCGGGTCGGCGGGTCGCGCCGCTCGGGCCGCGAGTTGATCTCCACGGCCGTGTCGTGGTCCGCGCAGGCAGTGAAGACGGCCTTCGCGTCGAACTTCGACTCCGCCCGGGTCCCGCGGGCGCCCATCACCATGCGGCCGGTGCAGTGACCGAGCACGTTGACCCGGGGGTTCCGCACGGCGGCGACCATCCGCTTCGTCATGTCCGGGGCGTCCATGGCCAGCTTGGAGTGGACGCTCGCGACCCGGACGTCGAGCTGGTCGAGCATCTCGTCGGTCTGGTCCAGGCTGCCGTCGTCGAGGATGTCGACCTCGATCCCCTTCAGCAGGGTGAACCCCTTCCCCACGCCCGACGAGAGGTGGGCGTTGACGGCGTCCACCACGCCCAGCTGCTTGCGCAGCCGCTCCACGCTCAGCCCGTTGGCGACCCGGAGCCGCGGCGAGTGGTCGGTGAGCACCTGGTAGTCGTGGCCGAGCTCGATCGCGGTGAATGCCATCTCCTCGATCGGCGAGCCGCCGTCGGACCAGTCCGAGTGCGAGTGCAGGTCGCCGCGGAGCAGTCCGCGCAGCCCCTCGCCCCCCTCGGTCAGCGGGCCGCCGTGCTCGCTCTCGAGGGCGGCCAGCCGCTCGGGCACCTCGCCGCGCAGCGCGGCCGCGATCACCTTGGCGCTGCTGGCACCGACCCCGGCCAGGTCTGTGATCGTGCCGTCCGCCACCCGAGCGCGGAGCTCGTCGTCGGACAGCGGCAGGATCGCGGCCGCCGCCCCACGGAACGCCCTGACCTTGTAGGTGTCCTCGCGGCCGCGCTCGAGCAGGAAGCCGATCCGGCGGAGCGCCGCGACCGGGCCCGCGTCGTATGCCTCCGCCACGTCGCCACCCTACGAGGGCCGTTGGGACGGTGCCCGCGGGAGCCGGTTCTCCCAGTTGCCCGCCGGTGACGTGTCGCGGCGCCGGATCGAGAAGAAGTCCTCAGGAATTTTCCTCCACACCCGGTGGATCGACGTTCTCGCAGGCCAGCGGTGGAATCGGAGGCGGCATCCACCTCGTGTCCACAGGTGGATGCACGGCCCGTACGCGTGTCGTCCACCTGCGGACGACGTTCTCCACAGAGTTTTCCACAGGTCTGTCCACAGGGTGGGGTGCCGGGGCATTGCCCGGGGCGCCCGCAGTGCCTAGGTTTGCCGACCAGACGAGGCCCCCGGGCCCGTCGGAGGAGATCCGCAAGGGGAAGGCAGGTCTCCGTCGGCGGACACGGGGGCCTTTGTCCGTCCCGGCCGCGGCTGGCCCCGCGTCAGCGGCCGCGGAACACCGGAGACCGCTTCTCCCGGCTGGCGCGGATCCCCTCCTGGAGGTCCTCGGTGGCCAGCGTCACCGGCTGGGCCAGCGCCTCCCACTGCAGGGCGGTCTCGAGGTCGGCGTGGCCGCCGTCGAGGAGGGCGAGCTTGGTCAGTCGGGTGGCGATGGGGGCGGAGGCGGCGACGCCGGCGGCGATCTCGAGCACCTCGTCCAGGAAGGTCGCCGGGTCGAGCACCCTCGAGACCAGGCCGATGCGCAGTGCCTCGTCGGCGTCGACGACCCGGCCGGTCAGCAGCAGGTCCCGGGCGTGCGCCTCGCCGACCACCTCGGGCAGCAGGTGGGTGCCGCCCATGCCCGCGTGCATGCCGAGCCGGACGAAGGGCACGCCGAGCTTGGCGCCCGCGGCGGCGTAGCGCAGGTCACAGGCGAGCGCGAGGCACAGCCCGGCGCCGATCGCCGCCCCGTTGACAGCGGCGATCGTGGGCACCTCGAGCGACCGGATCGACAGCCAGGCGCGGTAGAACGGCAGCATCCGAGCCCGCAGCTGGTCGACGGTGGCTTCCGGCTCGCTGGCGATCCACGAGGTGTTCCCGCCCGAGCAGAACGCCGACCCCGAGCCGGTCACGACGACCGCCCGGAGCTCCCGGTCGGCGCCGAGCTCGGCCATGGCGGCGACCCACGAGGAGGTCATCTCGTCCGACATCGCGTTGCGCAGGTCGGGGTTGTCGAGCGTCACCAGGGCGACACCGTCGGACGGCCGCTCGACGCGCAGGTGGGGGTAGTTCGCCATGGGCGCACCCTACTGAGCACCGATCCGGGCCGCCGTGAGCGGATTCACGCCTGAAACGGCACCGAAATGTCGATATCCGGCGCGCCGACCACCTGTCATGCGTTCAGGCACCCGTGGAGTACGGTCGAAGCGGCTCATGGACCCGTTCCGCGAGCTTCCGGCGGGTTAGCCCTACCCCGAGACACTGGGCAGAGTCCCCCGCCGCGACGACCGAGAAGAAGATTAGGCAAGGAGGCCGTCATGGCGGAGACCTGGAGCGGCGAGTTCTACTGCGTGAAGTGCAAGGAGAAGCGCGAGGCCGACGGAGAGGTCCGGGTCAACGACAAGGGCACCCGGATGGCCAAGGCCGTCTGCCCTGTGTGCGGGACCAACCTCAACCGCATCCTCGGCAAGGCCTGACCGGCTCGCCCCAGACTCGACGACGGCGCCCCCGGACACACCGGGGGCGCCGTCGCTGCGCCTGAGCGCTCGTGCGGCGCGCTGTGGAGAGGCTCCGACGCGCCCCACGGTTTCGTGTGAGCGTGGGCTCATGAGCCATCACCCAGGACAGCCGGCCACCGGCGCGTCGTACGCCGCATGCTCCCTGCGCGCCGAGCAGGAGCCGGCGTGACCTGGCAGCTGCGCCCCGGCGTGGGGCTGGCCCGCCGCGACGCGCAGCACCTCCAGCTCGGCGCCGACCCGCCCTTGGCGGTGGTGGTGCCGGACCTGCGCGAGGTGCGGCTGCTGCTGGTCGAGCTCGCGCACGGGAGCCCGCTCACCACCCTCGACGCCACCACCGCGCCGGTGCTCGACGCACTGGTCGCCTCCGGACTGGTCGAGGCCGTCGACGAGGTGGCGGCGCGTCGCGCGTCCCGCGCCGGCCACCCGGTCCTGGTGGACGCCCCCGACGGCGTGCTGACGCCGCTGCTGCGCGTGCTGGGCCAGGCCGGGCTGGCGGTCACCCGCGACCCGGCGGCCGCGGCGGTGACCCTGGTCTGGGCCCAGGGCGAGCTGCCTCGCAGCGCCCTGGACGAGCTGATGCGCGCGGCTGCCCCGCACCTGGTGGTCCGGGAGCTGCTGGCCGGCCCGGTGGTCGGGCCCTACGTGGTTCCGGGGGCCACGGCATGCCTGCGCTGCGTGGACGCGCATCTGGGCGAGCGCGACCCGCGCCGCGCCCTGGTGGTCGAGCAGCTCGCGGCGACGCCACCGCTGCGGCCGCTGCGGCCCGACCCGGGGCTGCGGGCGCTCGCGGTCGGCTGGGCGGTCCGAGACCTGGTGACGGCGGCCGAGGGCGGACGACCGGCCAGCTGGTCGGCGACGGTCGCGCTCGACGTCCTGCCGCCGCTGGTCACCGCCTATCAGCGGCACCTGCACTGCGGCTGCGCCTGGTCCGAGGAGCTGGTCGACATCGCGGCGGCCCGCGCCGAGGGCGCCACCGCCCGACGAGCCAGCTAGGTGTGATGTCCAGGGACGTTGGTCAGCCGGGTGATCGGTGGTCTGCCTCCGATGGCGGAGTGGGCGCGGTGGTGATTGTAGAAGTGGAGCCACCTCGGCAGGAGCGCGTTGCGTTGGTCGGTTGATTCGTAGAAGCGGGCGTAGGCCCAGCCGTCGGCCAGGGTGCGGTGGAACCGTTCGATCTTGCCGTTGGTTTGGGGTCGGTAGGGCCGGGTCCGTTTGTGGGTGATGCCGAGGTCGGTGCAGGCGTCGCGCCAGGCGTGGGATCGGTAGCAGCTGCCGTTGTCGGAGAGCACTCGTTCGACGGTGACGCCGTGGTCGGCGAACCAGGCCACGGCTCGCTGCAGAACTGCGATCGCGGTGGCTGCTTTCTCGTCGCGGCAGATCTCGGCGTAGGCCAGGCGGGAGTGGTCGTCGATGACGGTGTGCACGAACGCGGTGCCGATCAGGGGCCGGTAGTGCTTTCCCCGTTTCCCGGTACGCAGGGCGGTGGCGATGCCGTTGGCGCGGCTCTGCTGGCGGGTGAGGAACTTGTGGCCGCCGCCGTCGGGGATGTTGCCGAACTTGGTGACGTCGACGTGGATCAGCGAGCCGGGGTAGGGGTGTTCGTAGCGGCGCAGGGGCTCGCCGGTGACCCGGTCGATGTGGGAGAGCCGGTTGATCCGGCAGCGCACCAACACTGCGTGCACGGTCGAGGCCTGCATCCCGAGCCGGCCGGCGATCTGGACTGGCCCGAGTCGGTGTCGCCACCGCAGCCGCACGATCTGACGGACCAGCCCCGGCCGGGTCCTGGTGGGGCTAAGGTGCGGACGCGAGCTGCGGTCGGCCATCCCGGCGACACCCTCGCTCCGGTATCGGTCGGCCCACTTCTTCGCGGTCCGCGGGGCAACCATGAACATCTTGGCCGCCGCCGCGTAAGTCCACTCCTCGTCGACGACGAGCTGGGCGAGCCGCAAACGGGCGCGTGGGGTCAGGGCAGCGTTAGCGTGGGACATGAGGGCCTCCGGTCGGTGAAGCGGTGAACTAGACAGCTCCACTTCACAACCGGAGGTCGTCGTTTGTCAGCCAGGCTCACCGACACCGACCGGGACAACCTCCCTGGACATCACAACTAGTCGACTGACCATGCGGCGCCGAGGGTCATGGCTGGCCCTCATGGCGCTGGCCGGCCTCGCGTTCACATCCGTCGCTGCCGCCGCGGTCCCCGTATCGAATGCCGCCGCCGGGGGCGGTTCGCCGGCTGGCTGGACGATGTTCGGCCAGAACGTGAACACCACCGCGAACGCCGGGTCCATGCAGGTGGGAACGAACAACGTCAAGTCGCTCCAGCCGAAGTGGGCCTTCACGACCGGCGGCGACGTCTCGGCCCGGGCGGCGGTCGCCAACGGCATGGCCTACTTCCCCGACTGGTCGGGTCACCTGTATGCGATCAAGTCGAGCTCCGGCAAGCTCGTCTGGTCCAAGAACATCCTGACCGACTACCTGCCCAACGTGTTCTCGCCGGCCCCGGCGAAGGTCGTCTCACGGACGAGCCCGTTCCTGGACACGGCGACGAACACCCTCTACATCGGCACCCAGAAGGGTGCCTACATGCTGGCGATCAACGCATCGACTGGTGCCTTGAAGTGGGCGACCCAGCTGGACTCCCATCCACTCGCGATCGACTCGACCTCACCAGTGGTGTTCGGCGGCGTGGTCTACGTCGGCGTCGCCTCCCTCGAGGAGGCCGCGGCTGTCGATCCGAACTACCCGTGCTGCACCTTCCGTGGCAGCGTCGTCGCACTGAACGCCACCACTGGCGCCATCAACTGGAAGACCCTCACGGTTCCAACGGGCTACAACGGGGGCGCGGTATGGGGCAGCACGATCGTGCCCGACCCGACCCTCGGCGTGGTGTACGCCACGACGGGCAACAACTACTTCACACCAACCGACCCCGCGTACCAGACCTGTATCGCTAACGGAGGTACGTCGGAGACCTGCAACTCCCCTGACGACCACTTCGACTCCGTGGTGGCCCTGAACATGACCACCGGTGCCTACGTGTGGACCGACCGGTTCGGCAGTTCGGACGACTGGACCGTGGCCTGCTTCTTCAACGGGGTCAACTGCCCCGTGAACTCAGGCCCCGACTTCGACTTCGGTTCCGGGGTGCAGCTGTTCACCATCCAGAACTCCTCGGGGCCACAGACGATCATCGGCGCCGGCCAGAAGAGCGGCGTCTACTCCGCCATCGACCCCAGCACCGGCCGGGTGCTGTGGGCGACACAGGTAGGTCCGGGCTCCTCGCTCGGCGGTATGGAGTGGGGGTCGGCGACCGACGGCAAACGCATCTACGTCCAGATCGCCAACTTCTATGGGATTCCGAACCAGATGACCGACGGCTCGACGACCACTGGCGGGTCGTGGGCGGCGCTCGACCCGGCCACAGGCCGCATCATCTGGCAGGTGGCCGACCCGAACGGCGCCGTCGACCTCGGGCCGATGACGGTCGCGAACGGTGTCGTCTACGCCGCCTCCATGGCCGGAGGTCCCACCGACAAGACGATGTTCGCCCTCAACGCCGCCACCGCCGCGACCCTTTGGAGCTTCGCCGCAGGGTCATCAGTCAACGCGGGTGCGTCCATCGCCAACAACACCGTCTACTGGGGGTCCGGTTACACCAACCTCGGAATCCCCGGCTGGACCGGCAACAACAGGTTCTATGCCTTCAGCCTCGGCGGGAACTAGCACCCGGACGTGTGGGGCGCCACCTCGGTGCCCCACACGGAGAACGCCGGCTCTGTTGCGTGGACGCGCCGCACGGTGGCAGTGCCCTCCGCTCTGCCCGAGATTCGCCTCGGCATGGCACCCCGAGCGGCCGGCGGTCGGGATGCTCGGGCAGCGGGCAAAGCTAGGAGTGCGAAGCGCGCGCCATCAGGAACAGGGGCATACAGCACCGCGGCCACCACCGAGATTGCTGCTTTCACTGCGACTGAGGTCCCCTTGCGCTGCGACTGCGCCACTCAGACCGCACGCGGCGTCTCCAGACCCTTCCGTTCCACCCAATCCACCCGGAAGCCGTGGTCTTGCATCATCGTCAAGAACGCAGCCTGCTCGCGGACCCCGAACTTGGCCAGCAGAACGCCTCTCTTGCTGACGCTGATGGACCGATACTGAGCAAGCCCGGATCGAGAGGGGAACAGGGTCACGTCCTGGGCGGCGGTGAGCTCCACCGGCTGTGCGGCGCTGGCGCCCATCACGGCACCCGCGCGAAGTCGGATCGACAACGTGGTGCCGTCGAATCTGACGGAGGCCAGCGGGTAGCTGGCGTGCAACATGGCGTGGTCGCGGTTGATGCGACCGAAGGTCGCGGCGTTCTGCCAGGGCGGCACCAGCGGCTGAGTGGGAGCCAGCACCCGGCCAGTGAGTCGGACCCTGGTGATGGGACGGCTGCGCGCAAACACCACCCAGGCGACGGTGAGGAACGCGCCGATCACCGCACACGACAACCCCCACACGGCCAGCCCAGACACATCGACCATCTTCATCGAACTCAGGCGCGCACTTCCCGGGAGTTCTGGAATCGGGGAAGGCGGATCGGTGATGATCTGCCGCCATCCGCGCATCCGCGCGACCGTGCCGCCGCTGTCGGCGTTCCGGCTATCCGTTCCGAAGGCGCAGCAGCCGCAGGCCTGAGCGGTTGACCCTCAGAAGGCAGGATGAAGGGCATGGCAACGATCAACGTTCTCGGCTATCCGAGTAGTGCGGGTGCCTACTGCCTGGGCGTCGAGCAGGCTCCGGCGGCGCTCCGTGAGGCTGGCCTGGTCAGGACCTTGGAAGCCGCCGGACACCAGGTGCGCGACGCGGGTGACCAGCCGATGCATCTCTGGCGCCCTGATCGCGAGCGCCCGTTGGCCCAGAACCTCGACGAGGAGGTCGCGGCGCTCCGCGGGCTTGCCGATGCCGCTCAGGCTCTGATGGTGGCGGGCGAGCGCGTGCTGGTCATCGGCGGCAGCTGCACCACTGCTCTCGGGTTGTGCGCTGCAGCTGGACGCATCGGAAGCGAGACCCACCTCATCTACATCGATCGGCACCTCGACCTCAACACTCCATCGTCGACGACCGAGGGGTCACTGAGCTGGATGGGCATGGCCCACGCGCTGGGCGTGGACGGGGCGGCCCAAGAGCTCGTCGAGGTCGCCGGCAAGAGCCCACTTCTCCGGCCTGCTCAGCTGAGCTATCTCGGAGTGGAGCTGGCTGCCACCACGACGTTTGAGCGCGAACAGGTCGATCAGCTCGACCTGACGGTGGTGACACAGGCGGAACTGGTTGCCGACCCGGCGCAAGCAGCGACCAAGGCCAGGCAGGCGCTGCCGCCGGGTCCGTTCCTCGTGCACATCGACGTGGACGTGCTCGACTTCCTGGACGCACCGCTGGCGGAGAACGTCAACGGGCGCAACAGCGGACCGACCTTGACCCAGCTGGGCGTGGCGCTCGATGAGCTGTGGCGCGATCCCATGTGCTTGGGAGTATCCGTCGGACAACTCGTCCCCGCGCACGCGGCCTCCGACCCCACGTCTCTAGGACGCCTCATCACGGCATTGACCCCGCCCGCCGATGCCTGACGACAGCTCTCTCTGGACCGAGGTGGAGTGGACAGACCTCTGACGGGAGCCCAACGTCTATGCGGACAGGCGCTTCCAGACCCGGCGCAGGGTGCGGCGGTCTCCAGGCGACGTGGCGGCCAGGAGGGTTCTGCGTAGGACGTCGTTGTGGGTGGGCCTAGCCGCTTTCAACGCGCTGTCGCCGCCGTCGGTGAGCACCGCGAACCACTTGCGGCCGTCGGCCGGGTCGACCTCACGGCGTACCAGGCCATCGCGCTCGAGACGCGTGACGAGGTGGGTCGTCCCTGCGGGGCTGAGCAGCACCCGCTCGGCCAGCTCGGACATGCGCAGCCGGCGGTCAGGGGCGTTGAACAGCGTGATCAGCACGTCGAACTCGGTGACCGCCAGCCGATGGTGACGGCGGAGCTGACTGTCGAGCTCCTGAATGACCGAGCGGTGCAACATCATCAGCGCCCCCCAGGACTCCCACTCGTCCGGCTCCAGGAAGTCGTGATCGGGGGTTGACGTCGCCACGCGCCTGAGTATATTTCGTTTCGTACGAAAATACAATCTCTCGGGCTGACACAAGGAGACAGCCATGACCTTCGGAGTCGTCCACCACTTTCCTGGCGGCACCCGCGAGAACTACGAGGCATCGATCGCAGCCGTGCACCCGGCCGACGGCCTCCCCGACGGTCAGGTCTTCCACGCGGCCGGCCCGTCGGCCGACGGCTGGACGATCGTGGCGATGCACGAGTCCCAGGAGAGCTGGGAGGCGTTCCGCGACGGCATCTTGATGCCGCGCATGCAAGCGGGCATCGAGGGTGGCTTCGCGTCGCCGCCGCAGGAGACCGTCTTCGACGTCACCACGCTCCTGCCCTGAGGAGGAGGCATCCGTCATGCTCACCCACAACCGTGCCTCTGCCGTCCTGGTCTCGACCGACATCGAACGCAGCCAGCGCTTCTACGAGGAGAAGGTCGGCCTCACCCTGTCGCCGGAGACCATCAAGAACCACCTGCTGTTCGACTGCGGCGAGGGCTCGACGCTGCTGGTCTACGGACGCCCCGTCGGCAACAAGGCCGACCACACCCAGGTCCGCTTCTGGTCGAGCGACATCGAGAAGGACGTCGCGGCGCTGGCTGACAGCGGTATCGAGTTCGAGGAGTACGACACCGAGACGTTCAAGACCGTCGGCCACATCGTCACCACGGCCGGAATCGGGCGCTCGGCGTGGTTCAAGGACCCGGACGGCAACACGATCGCCGTCTTCCAACCCGAGTAGTCCGCCGAGCCAGGGCCCGCGCTTCCGCTTCCACGGCGGGAGTCGGGTTCCCAGGTTCACCCGCTCTTCTGACGTATCCCTCGGCTCCCTCCGGCCGCTGTCTCGTGTCGCCGTACCCGCCTGCCTGTGCCCGCGCGCGTCACCGGAGCTGCGGCCACGGCGGTGGTGACCCATCAACCAGTGAGCCGTCTCGAGGGGTTGACCAGGTTCGGCGTCCAAGGCGTTGATAGGTCACCGCCACCCGGCCCGGGGAGGCGGCCGCGCATGCGGCGGCGGGCGGAGCCCACCGTTGTCTGCGCCGAGCGAGACCTACGGGGCCCTCGGCGGATCCGCTGGGGCAGACGTGCCGGCAGCCGCAGCGGCCCCTGACTTACGGGCGACCTCGGACCGGCGCCGCAGGACGGCGCGCTCGCTCTCGTTCCTGGTGCGGGCGGCCGCCTCGGTGAACGCCTCGCTCGCCTCCTGGTGCAGCCCGGCGCGTTCGAGCAGGTCGCCGCGCACGCTCGGCACGAGGGGTGAGCCGCCGAGGGCTCCAGGCTCCACGAGATCGAGCACGGCGAGGCCGGCGTCCGGTCCGAACGCTCGGCCGTGCGCGACGGCCCGGTTCACCTCGACGACCGGGCCGGGCGCGGCCTCGGCTAGGACGTCGTAGAGGGCGGCGATCCGGCGCCAGTTGGTGTCCTCCGCCCGCTCAGCGCGGGCGTGCTGGGCGGCGATCGAGGCCTGGAGGAAGTAGGTGCCGACCGGTTTGCCGTGGGCGGCGAGCTGCTCGGCCTGGTACAGGGCGGCCAGGCCACGGCGGATCAGCAGCCGGTCCCAGCGCGTGCGGTCCTGGGCTTCGAGCAGAACAGCATTGCCGTGCTCGTCGACGCGGGCGGCCATCCGTGAGCCCTGGATCTCCAGCAATGCCTGGAGGCCGAGCACCTCGGGTTCGTCCGGAGCGAGCGCGGCCAGCATCCGCGCGAGACGCATCGCCTCGTTCGCCAGGTCGGGGCGCATCCAGTCCTCGCCGGCCGTTGCGGTGTAGCCCTCGTTGAAGATCAGGTAGATCACGGCCATGACGTCGTCGAGGCGCTTGGCCCGGTCCGGACCGGTGGGCAGCTCGAAGTCGGCGCGGCCGTCTGCCAGCGTCTTCTTCGCGCGCGAGATGCGCTGGCCCATGGCGGTCTCGGTGGCCAGGAAGCCGCGCGCGATCTCGGCGGTGGTGAGCCCACCGACCAGGCGCAGGGTCAGCGCGGCCCGCGACTCGGCGGTCAGCAAGGGGTGGCAGGTCAGGAAGATCAGCCGCAGGACGTCGTCCTCGATGTGGTCGACCTGTGCGTCGAGGTCCGGCATCGCGTCCTCCTCTCCCCCACTGGCGTGCTCGAGCTCCGCGACCTTGCGGCGCAGGTTCTCGGCGCGCCGGAAGTGGTCGACAGCTCGGCGCTTGGCCGTCGTCATCAGCCACCCGATCGGGTTCTCCGGTACGCCGGCCGCCGGCCACTGCTCGAGGGCAGCCACAAGCGCGTCCTGCGCGAGGTCCTCGGCGAGCCCGACGTCGCGGGTCATCCGGGTCAGGGCGCCGACGAGGCGGGCCGACTCGGCCCGCCACGCGGCGATGATGGCCCCGGTGGGGTCATCCGTCCTGGGCTCGGCCGGCACGCAGCCAGGCTAGGACCTGTACTAGGGGCCCGTTCAGGCGCCCGGCGCCTCCGGGCCCTCGGAGATCTGGCGCAGCGTCGCGACCACGGTGACCTCGGGCCAGTGCTTCGCGTGCAGCTCCGCGAACTCCCGCTGGTCGGCGACGGCCTCCTCGAGGCTGTCGTACTGCATGATCGCCCAGCCGCCGACGACCTCCTTGGCCTCGGCGTAGGGTCCGTCGACCCGGCTGACCTCACCGTTGCGAACCACGAAGTTCACCGCGTCCTCGGTGCCGTAGAGGCCGCCGCCGTCGAGGAAGACCCCCTTAGCGGCCCGTTCGCCGATGTGGGCATCCATCGCCTCGAACAGCGACTGGGGCGGGGTGCCCACGCCCTCTTCCATCCGCACGAATCCCATGAAACGCGGCATGCTGATCACTCCTCCTGGCTGTTGGGGTTGCCTTTCGCACCTACGTCGAACGGCTGCCGGGCCTTTCGACATCGACACGGGAGGTTTCTCCACCGGGCCGTTGGCACAGTCGTCGCCAGGAAAGCTAGCGGTAGGTGACGAGCTCCCGATCGAGCCAGGAGTGCTCGTTGAAGGTGAGCAGCCGGGCGCCCGTGGAGCCGACCACGACGCGCGTGACCGAGGTGTTGACCACGACCGCGTTGAAGCGGGCCCACGCGGCAGCCAGCCGGCGGGGCTCCTCCCCGACCTCGGTGAGCATGGCGCACGCGGCCGCGATCGGGCCGCCCGAGCTGACGACGACGGCCGTACGCCGGTCGCCGGCCAGCCGCGCGGCCCGCCCGATGCCGTCGCGGACCCGGCTGATGAAGCCGGGGAACGTCTCGGGGTAGTCGGAGTCGTAGGCGCCCGAGGCCCACCGCGCCGTCGCCTTCGTGTAGAGCTCGTGGAAGGGGCGCAGCTCCATCCGCCCGGTCCGCAGCGCCTCGCGGTCCGCCTCGGTGAGCGTGGGATAGGCCTGCATGACGGCCAGGTGGTCGATCTCGGCCCAGCACTCGTCGACCTGCAGCGGCAGCTCCCACGGGGCGGCACCCAGCAGCATCTGCTCGGCGGTCTCACGCTGCCGTCGCATCCCGCCGTGGATCAGCGTCGTCGGCGACACGCCGTAGCCGGACAGCGCCTCGGCGACCTTGCGACTTTGGCGCACGCCACGCGAGGAGAGGACGTCGTAGTCCTCAGTACCGAACGAGGCCTGTCCATGGCGGACAAGCATCAGGACGCCCATCGAATAATCGTCTCCCCGAAATCGAGTCTCAGCCAGCGACCGTGGTCACAACGCGGGCCCGTTGGACCGGGTCGGTCCAGGAGTCGCGAGCGTGCAGGAGCCTGACCAGCGACCACACCACGAACGGCGCAGCCACCAGGATAGAGACCTCGACGTACGGCACGCGCGCCAATCCCGAGAAGATCAGGCCGGTCAGGGTGGTGGTGACCGCCAGTTTGGTCGAGTAGCCGACCATCACCAGCGGCGGAGCGGGCGTGGCGCGGGCCGAGCGGAGGTCGACAGCGAACGGACGCCGCGCGGACCAGCGCATCGCCGAGGAGACCACCATCAGCACCACGACCACCCACGTGCACAGCAGCGCGGTCAGCTCCGAGGCGCTCGGCAGGCCGGCACGCAACCCGGCGAGCACCATGGTCACCAGGGAGGCGGCCAGCAGGAACTCGGTGAGCACCCAGGCGCGCGAGGTGAACACGACGGCCGGGCTGACCGGGAGGCTCTCGCGCCACAGGCCACCGCGGGCGTCGAGGCACCAGGCGTTGACGCCGAAGAGCAGCGCACCACCGGAGGCGACCAGGCCGGGCAGGATCGTCATCTGCGGCCAGTTGAGGTCGCCGGCCAGCGCGACGACGCCGGGACCGATGGCGAGGACGGCGACACCTCGCCGCATCGGGACCGCGCGCCAGACCGACCCACGGTCGGTGCGGACCAGCGCGGCCAGGGGCGAGCGCGGCAGCCGGCGGGCCGGGTGGTGACCGGTCTCGACGCTGACCTCGTCGCGCGGCGCCCGGCGCGCCGCGAGGTGCGCGGGCACCGCACCGAGGACCACGCCGACGACGAGCAGGGCGACCTCGATGGCGATGGCGGCCGCCCAGCGCCAGGTGAAGCCGTCGACGTAGCCGACCACGAGCCAGCTCGTCTTCAGCGAGTCGAGGGTGTCGCCGAAGTGGTTGCTCATCTTGAGCGCCACGGCCCCCACCGCCACGACGGCGCCCAGGCTCCTGACGACCGCGATGCCGTGCGTCGTCCGGCGTACGGCCTCCACGCCCCAGGCGACCACCTGGCCGACCGCGGTCGCCGCGGCGATCCAGATCGCGACGCCGATCTCGGCCGAGAGGAGATGCGCGCGTCCGACGCCGTACGAGGTGACGCCGAGGAGGACCCAGGCCTGCAGCAGCCAGGAGATGTTGAGCGGCGCGAGCAGCAGGGCGCCGAGGTGGTCGGTCGTCGGGCTGACCGGAAAGACCGTGGCGTGCTCACGGTGCAGCAGCTCGCGGCCACCGCCGGACGCGACCGCCGAGGCGATCGCCAAGAACATGAACCCCGCCAGAGCCGTGGGCAGCACGACCACCGCGTCGAGGGCGTAGCCGCCGTCGACGCCGGCGCCGTCGACGAACGCGGGGATGCCGGCCGCCGCCACGGTCAGACCGACGAAGGCCGCAGCGATGGCCGCGAACGAGCGCGGCCGGCGAACCGTGTGGGTCCGGAACGCGACCAGGTGACCGACGTCGCGGACCGAGCGGCGGACCTCAGCGAGGTGCTGGTCAGTCGAGAAGACTGCGGTAGGCACGAGCCCCCTCCTCGCCGGCCATCTCGCCCGCGGTCGTGGTCGCGACCTGGGCTCCACCGCGCAGCACCAGTACCGCGGAGCAGGCCTCGACCGCGAGCTCACGCAGATGGGTGGAGACGAGCACGCAGGCCCCCCGGGCCCGTGCGTCGTTGATGACGTCGAAGGTCGCCTCGACGCCGATCGGGTCGACCCCGTCGAACGGCTCGTCGAGCAGCAGCACCTCGGGCTCGTGCAGGGCGGCCAGGCAGACGGAGAGCCGGCGTCCCATGCCGTGCGAGAAGCCGGTCGTGACCCGGTGCGCCACGTCGCCGAGCTCGAACCGCTCGAGCAGGTCGCGCGCGCGGTCCTCCCAGCCGCTGAGCCTGCGCAGCCGCGCCGAGAGCTGCAGGTGCTCCCAGGGGGTCGCGCGCGGCACCAGGCCACCCACGTCGGGGCAGTAGCCGACCGCGCGCTTGACCTCGAGGATCTGGGTGCGGACGTCGAAGCCGGCGACCAGCGCGCTGCCAGCGGACGGCGGCACCACCCCCGCCAGCACCCGCATCGTGGTCGACTTCCCGGCGCCGTTGCGGCCCAGGAGCGCCGTCGCGTGGCCGGCATACGCCGTCAGGTCGACGCCTGCGACGGCCTCCACCTCGCCGAAGCGCACGTGCAGGCCCCTGACGTCGACGACGGCACCACGGCTGATCACGGCCAAATCCTCCCCGGGCGCCACCCGGCGCGCCGACGAATCGCGAACTTCGCTCAGGTCGACCCTCAACTCTGACCGAAAGGACGAGCCCCGTCTGCGCTATGGACCGCCGGGGGGTCGTGGCCTAACGTCGGCTAGACGGGGGAACACTGCGACGACCACCCCTCTCGGGGAGGCGGCCGCCCTGACAACCAGGAGGCCAATCGTGTTCATTCAGATCATCCAAGGCAGATGCACACGGCAGGACGAGATGCACGCGCTCGCCGACGAGTGGCGTGACCAGCTCGCGTCGGGCGCCGACGGCTGGCTCGGCGGCACCTACGGGTTCACCGACGACGGCATGTTCCTCGGCATCGTCCGGTTCGAGGACCGCGAGCGGGCCGAGGCCAACTCCGCGAGACCGGAGCAGACCGCGTGGGCGGAGCGGATGGCGATGCTGTTCGACGGCCCGGTCGAGTACCACGACAGCGAGGACGTCACCATGCTGTTCGACGGCATGGCGGAGGGCGGCTTCGTCCAGGTCATCCGCGGCAAGGTCGACGACCCGGCGCGGCTGCGCTCGCTCATGACCGAGGACACCACGATGCTGCACGAGATGCGGCCGGACATCCTCGGCGGGATCCTCGCCATCGAGCCGGACGGCACCTTCACCGAGACGATCTCGTTCAGCGACGAGGAGAGCGCGCGCAAGGGTGAGCAGGTGGAGCCGCCGGCCGAGGTGGCCGCCGAGCTCAGCTATGCCATGCAGGGCGCGACCTACTACGACCTGAAGCACCCCTGGTTCGAGTCAGCCCACTGAGCCCGTCACGGGGAAAGCGTCGGCCCGCCCGATACGCTCGAGCGGGCCGACGCGACACAGGTTGCTGACCGTCAGGCGGGGAAACCTTCGCCCTTGGCAGCCAGGTCTCGCAGCCACGGCGTCGCGCGGAACCGGTCGCCGTAGGCCTCGGCGAGCTCGTCTGCCCGCTCCAGGAACGCCGCGAGCCCGATCGGTGCGTCCGGCTGGCCCCCCTGATTCTGGGCAGGTCGCTGGTAGCCGGTCATGAACTGCGCGGCGCCGCCGGTCATGGGCGGGAAGCCGATGCCCATGATCGAGCCGATGTTGGCCGCCGCGGCGGACTCGATGACGCCCTCCTCGAAGCACTTCGCGGTCTCGAGCGCCTCGGCGAACAGCATCCGGTCCTTGATGTCCTGGAAGGGGATCTGCTCTGCGGCGACCGGGAAGAGCTCGGCGAGGCCGGGCCAGATCGCGCCGCGGTTGCCCGCCTCGTCGTAGTCGTAGAAGCCCGCCCCGCGCAGCCGGCCGGCGCGGCCGGCCTCGAGCATCTTGTCGATGACGGCGAGCCCCGGGTGGCCGTACTCCTTGCCGTCTCGCTCGGCCGCCTCCTTGCTGGCTTTCGCGATCTTGGCCATCAGCTCGAGGTTGAGCTCGTCGGAGAGCTGGAGCACAGGGGCCGGGTAGCCGGCCTGGGTGGTGGCCCGCTCGATCGACCAGGGCTGCACGCCCTCGGCGAGCATCGCCATGCCCTCGTTGACCATGAAGCCGATGACCCGCGAGGTGTAGAAGCCGCGGCTGTCGTTGACGACGATCGGCGTCTTCTTGATCTGCTGGACCACGTCGTAGGCCTTGGCGAGCGCCTCGTCGGAGGTCTGCTCGCCCTTGATGATCTCGACCAGCGGCATCTTGTCGACGGGCGAGAAGAAGTGCAGGCCGATGAAGCCCTTGGGCCGGTCGACGCCCGTCGCCAGCTCGGTGATGGGCAGCGTCGAGGTGTTGGAGCAGAGCAGCGCGTCCGGGTTCACGTACTGGGCGATCTCGCCGAACACCTGGTGCTTGAGCGCCGGGTCCTCGAAGACGGCCTCGATGACCAGGTCGCAGCCGGTGAGGTCGGCGGGGTCCTGGGTGGCCTTGATGCGGCCGAGCAGCTCGGCCTTCTTCTCCTCGGTGGAGCGGCCGCGGCTGATCGCCTTGTCGAGCAGCTTCTCCGAGTAGCTCTTGCCCTTCTCGGCGTTCTCGACCGCGACGTCCTTGAGGACGACCTCCATGCCGGCGCGGGCGCACACGTAGGCGATCCCGGCGCCCATCATCCCGGCGCCGAGGACGCCGACCTTGGTGGCCTTCCAGGGCTCGATCCCCTGCGGGCGCAGCGAACCGGAGTTGATCGCCTGCAGGTCGAAGAAGAACGCCTGGATCATGTTCTTCGAGCCCTGGTTGACGACCAGGTTGGTCAGGCAGCGCGACTCGATGCGGCTCGCGGTGTCGAAGTCGACTTGGGCGCCCTCGACCGCTGCCGAGAGGATCGCCTTCTGGGCGGGGTAGTCGGCGCCCTTGAGCTGCTTGCGGAGCAGCGCGGGGAACGCCGGCAGGAAGCCCGCCATCGCCGGCGACTTCGGGGTGCCGCCGGGCATCTTGTAGCCGGGCGCGTCCCAAGGGTTCTGCACCGCCTCCGGGTTGGCCTTGATCCACGCCTTCGCGGCCGGGACGAGCTCGTCCTGCGTGGCGACGACCTCGTCGACGAGTCCCTTCTCCTCCGCGGCCGCAGGCTTGAAGGTGCTGCCCTGGAGCAGCACGTCCATCAGACCGCTCTGGATGCCGAGCATCCGGATGATGCGGGTGACGCCCCCACCGCCGGGGAGCAGGCCGAGGCTGGCCTCAGGGAGCCCGACCTCGTAGCCGCCGTCCACGGCCACGCGGTGGTTGCACGCGAGCGCGATCTCGAAGCCGCCACCGAGAGCGGCACCGTTGATGGCCGCGACGACCGGCTTGGGGAAGGTCTCGAGCCGGCGCAGCGCGGCCTTGACGCGCTCGGCGAGCTCGAAGACCGCCGGCGCGTCGGCCGGGGTGGTCTTCACCATGTCGTTGAGGTTGGCGCCGGCGAAGAACGTCTTCTTCGCGCTGGTGACGACGACGCCCGTCACCGACTCGGCCTCGGCGTACAGCCGGTCGACGGCGGCCGCCATCGAGTCGACGTAGAGCTGGTTCATGGTGTTGGCGCTGGCGCCCGGGTCGTCGAGGGTCAGCGTGACGATGCCGTCGGCGTCCTGGTCGTAGCGCACGGCGGACGTGTCTGTCTGGGTGGTGCTCATGTCTTCAGAAGCTCCTGGTTCCGGGTCCGGCTCAGACGAGCTCGACGATGGTGGCGATGCCCATGCCGCCGCCGACGCAGAGCGTGGCGAGGCCGCGCTTGAGGTCGCGCCGCTCGAGCTCGTCGATGAGGGTGCCGAGGATCATGGCGCCGGTGGCGCCGAGCGGGTGGCCCATGGCGATGCTGCCGCCGTTGACGTTGGTGATCTCGGGGGTGATGTCCATGTCGCGCATGAACCGCATGGCGACCGCGGCGAACGCCTCGTTGATCTCGAAGAGGTCGATGTCCTTGGTCTCCAGCCCGGCCACGGCCAGCGCTTTGCGCGCAGCGGGAGCGGGACCGGTGAGCATGATCGTCGGGTCGGCACCGGAGACGGCGGCCGCGATGATGCGCGCCCGCGGCGTGAGGCCGAGGTCCTTGCCGACCTGCTCGCTGCCGATCGCCACCAGGGCCGAGCCGTCGACGATCCCGGAGGAGTTGCCGGCGTGGTGGACGTGGTTGATCTTCTCGATCCAGTGGTACTTCTCCAGCGCCACGTCGTCGAAGCCGGCGTCGGCACCGAGCTGGGCGAAGCTCGGCTTGAGGCCGGCCAGCCCCTCGGGGGTGGTGTCGGGACGGATCAGCTCGTCGTGGTCGAGCACCGTGACGCCGTTGATGTCCTTGACCGGGATGACCGACTTGTCGAAGTAGCCGTTGGCCCACGCCTTCGCGGCGCGGTGGTTGGACTCGGCGGCGAACGCGTCGACGTCATCGCGGGTCCAGCCCCCGATGGTGGCGATCAGGTCGGCGCCGATGCCCTGCGGTACGAAGCCGGTCTTGAGCGCGGTGGCCGGGTCGGAGGCCCAGGCGCCGCCGTCGGAGCCCATCGGCACCCGGCTCATCGACTCGACGCCGCCGGCCAGGATCAGCTGTTCGAAGCCACCCCGGACCCGCGAAGCGGCCTGGTTGACGGCCTCCAGCCCGGAGGCGCAGAAGCGGTTGAGCTGGACGCCGGCGGTGGTCTCCGGGAGGCCGGCAGCCAGCGCCGCGGTCTTGGCGATGTCGCCGCCCTGGTCGCCGATCGGCGAGACCACGCCGAGCACGACGTCGTCGATGCGGTTGGTGTCGAGGCTGGGGTTGCGCTCCCGCAGCTCGTCGATCAGGCCGACCACCAGGTCGACCGGCTTCACCTCGTGGAGCGAGCCCGCGGCCTTGCCCTTGCCACGCGGGGTGCGGAGGTGGTCGTACACGAATGCTTCTGCCATTCGGTGATTGTGACACCGTTAGTGTCACGATCACAGAGGCTGCCCTGTGGCCTGACTCACGTGCTGGCCTGTCTCGGGCAGCGTGACGGCCGAGCGTCGCGCCGACAGGGGTGGCGCCGCGGCTCGCCGGGTGGACCGTGACAGCAGTACTGTCAGGGACATGCCCGACGCTGCCTCGGACGACCTGCTGACCCTCGACGAGCTGTGCGAGCGGGTTGGCATGAGCGTGCGCAACGTGCGATTCTACACCAGCCGCGGGCTGGTGCCGCCGCCGATCCGCAAGGGCCGCTCCGGCTACTACTCCCGCGACCACGTCGCCCGGCTGGAGCTGGTCCAGGAGCTGCAGAGCCACGGCTTCACGCTCTCGGCGATCGAGAAGTACGTCGCCGGGATCCCGCACGACGCCACCCCCGAGGACCTCGCCCTGGCCCGCACCATGCTCGCCCCGTGGGACGTGGAGCGGCCGATCGAGATGTCGCGCGGGGAGCTGTCGACCCGCGCCGGCCGCGAGCTGAGCGACGACGACCTGCGCACCCTCGCGGCACTCGGGGTGGTGTTCCCGCTCAAGCGCGGTCAGTACCAGGTCGCCGTCTCCCAGCTGTCGGTCGGCCTCGGCCTGCTCGACCTCGGCTTCCCGACCGAGGCGGCCCTCGCCGCCGCCGATCTCTACGCCCGGCACGGCCGCGAGGTCGCCAAGGAGCTCTACGACGTCTTCCGCACGCTGGTGTGGCCGGTCTACCGCGACCAGGGCGCCTCGCCCGAAACCGTGCGCCAGGTGGTGGAGAAGATCAAGCCGCTCTCGATCGCCGCGCTGGTCTCGGCGTACGAGGCCGGCATGGACGAGACCAAGCGCGAGGGCATCGCCCGGCGCAGCCGATAGTCGGGTACCACTCGACGTGTCCCTAGTGCCGCGTGTCGGAAGTTCCTGTGCGCTTCGCGCACACATAGCGCCCACCTCACGGCGTTGCCGCCGCTCGGTGATGGGCCAACGGCGCCGGCGCGCCGGCGCCTTGCGATGCACGCACTCTGAGCACGCCAACCGATCAAGAACTTCCGACACGCGACACTAGGATCTCCCGGATGAGCGACGAACCGTTGACGGTGCTGGTGACCGGGGCGACCGGTTTCATCGGCAGCCGCTTGGTGCGCGCGCTCGCCGACGGCGGACACCGGGTCAAGGCGATGACGCGCCGGCCCGACGACTACGCCGGCCCGGCCGACCCCGTCGAGGGAGACGTCTTCGAGCCCGACTCGCTGGTCGAGCCGATGGAGGGTGTCGATGTCGCGGTCTACCTCGTGCACTCCCTCGACGACAACGACTTCGAGCGCAAGGACGCCGAGGCCGCGCGCGGCTTCGGCGAGGCGGCGGCGCGGGCCGGCGTCCGGCAGATCGTCTACATGGGCGGGCTCGGCAAGGACGACGACGAGCACCTCTCACCGCACCTGCGGTCGCGACGCGAGGTCGAGAAGCTGCTCGGCACGTCCGGCGTCCCGGTCACCGTGCTTCGCGCAGCGATCGTCGTCGGCGCCGGTGGGATCTCCTGGGAGATGACCCGCCAGCTGGTGAAGAACCTGCCGGCGATGGTGGTGCCGCGCTGGGCGGACACCCGGACACAGCCGATCGCGGTCGACGACGTGACCCGCTACCTGGTCGGTGTCATCGGCGTCGAGAAGACCTTCGGCCAGGTCTACGAGATCGGCGGCGCCGACCGGCTGACCTACGTGCAGATGCTCCAGCAGGCCGCCAACGTCATCAACGGCCGCCGGGTCCCGATCGTCACCGTGCCGGTCCTGACCCCGCGGCTGTCGTCGCTGTGGATCGGCCTGGTCACCAACGTCGACTCGACCACGGCCGGCAACCTGATCGACTCGATGAGCACCGAGGTGCTGCAGTCCGACTACGCCATCAAGGACATCGTCCCGGGCGAGCCGCTCTCCTACCGCGAGGCCGTCGAGCGGGCCTTGCTCGAAGAGCAAGATCGGTGACCCACCATACGTGGACGCGAGGCTCCTAGAACACGACCGGCAGCACGAGGAGCATCGCCAGCGACCAGGTGCAGTGGGTCAGCACCGGGGCGAGGACGCCGCCGCTGGCGCGGCGCTCCAGGCCGACGACGAGCCCCAGGCAGACCGCGGCGGAGGTCAGCATGATGTTGCCGGTGGCGGCGGTGGCGACGCCGTAGGCCAGCGTGGTCCACAGCACCGGGTGCACGGTGATCGCGGCGTACGCCGCGCCGCGGAAGAACAGCTCCTCGGCGACGCCGTTGACGGTGGTCACCACCGCGAGCAGCGGCACCGACCCCTGGTCGGCGTAGTCGACGACGTGGACCACCTGTCCCTCGAGGCCATCGAGGAGGTCGAGGGTCCGCACCAGGAACGCTCCGGCCACGAAGACACCGGCCAGCACCAGCCCCAGCACGATCGGTGGGAGCACCGGCCGTGAGGTGCCGCGCCCGGCGGTGATCCGGCCCAGGTGCAGCGGCCCCGAGGCGAACGCGCCGACCAGCCACACCGCGGCCAGGGCGAGGGTCGCTGGGTAGAACGACCGGCTGCCCGGGTCGAGCCGCAGCGAGAAGCCGAGCACGGTGGCCCCGACGACCACCACGGCGAGCGTGACCAGCTGCCGGCGTCGCAGGTCGAGGCGGCTCTCCTGGTGGTCCCGGGGCACGACGTCCCACAACGCCCGGCGCACCCACGCCCCCAGCCGGCTCATCGGGCCGATCCTAGGCGGGGTGCGGTCAGCGACGACCGGAGCTGAACGACGCGGCGTTGTGCTGGCGACCCGAGGAGGACGCCGCAGGACCACCGCGTCGGCGGCTGCGGTTGCCGCCGCCGGCGGGCTTCTGTCCACCCGTCCGGGCCTGCCCCTCCGAACGCGGCTTGCCGCCGGAGCGCGACTGCCCGCCGGAGCGCTGCTGCCCGCCGGAGCGGCCCCGGTTGCGGCCACCGCCGGACCGGGGTGCGGGCTCCTCCGCGGGCACGCCGAGGCCACCGGCGACGAGCACCCGCTCGCCCGGGGCCAGCGTGGCCAGCATCGGGTGGCGAGGACCGTCGACGCGGGTGATGGTCGGGTTGATGCCCGCGGCCCGGGTCAGGTCGCGGACGTCGCGCACCTGGTCCTGGGTCATCAGGGTGATCACGGTGCCGGCCGCCCCCGCGCGCGCCGTACGGCCCGAGCGGTGCAGGTAGGCCTTGTGCTCGCTCGGCGGGTCGGCGTGCACCACGAGGGCGACGTCGTCGACGTGGATGCCGCGGGCGGCGATGTCGGTGGCGACCAGCGTGGTCGCCCGGCCCGCGTGGAAGGCGTCCATGTTGCGCGTGCGGGCGCCCTGGCTGAGGTTGCCGTGCAGCTCGACGGCCGGGACGCCGCTGCGGTTGAGCTGGCGGGCCAGTGCCTTGGCGCCGTGCTTGGTCCGGGTGAAGACCACGGTGCGACCGGGCGCGCTGGTCAGGTCGACCAGCACCGGGACGCGGTGCTCGCGCGAGACGTGCAGCACGTGGTGGTCCATCGCCGCGATCGGCGACTGCACCGAGTCGGCCTCGTGGGTGACCGGCTGCTGGAGGAACTGCTTGACCAGGACGTTGACGCCCTTGTCGAGGGTGGCCGAGAACAGCAGCCGCTGGCCCTGCTTCGGGGTGGCGGCGAGGAGCCGGCGTACGGCCGGCAGGAAGCCCAGGTCGGCCATGTGGTCGGCCTCGTCGAGCACGGTGATCTCGACGGCGCCGAGGTCGCAGTGGCCCTGCTGGATAAGGTCCTCGAGCCGGCCGGGGCAGGCCAGGACGATGTCGACGCCGCGGCGCAGCCCCTGGACCTGCGGGTGCTGGCCGACGCCGCCGAAGACGGTGCGGGTGGTGAGCCCGGCGGTGGTCGCGAGCGGGATCAGGGCCTGCTCGATCTGGCCGACCAGCTCACGGGTCGGGGCCAGGATGAGGGCGCGAGGACGGCCCGCCCGGCGCGGACGACCGGACGCCGTGAGCCTGGCGACCAGGGGGAGCAGGAAGGCGTAGGTCTTGCCCGAGCCGGTGCGGCCGCGGCCGAGGACGTCACGACCGGCCAACGAGTCGGGCAGGGTCGCGGCCTGGATCGGGGTGGGCTCGGAGATGCCACGCGCGGCGAGGACGCCGGCGAGGGAGTCGGAGACGCCGAGGTCGTGGAACGACGTGGCGGTGGGTGCAGAGGACGGTGCAGGGGACGGTGCGGAAGACAAGGGAGATCACTCTCGATGGTGGTGTCTCACCAGAGGGTTCGGTTCTGTGGTGGCCCGGCCGCCGTTGAAAGGCGGGGGCTGGCCCGGGGCAAGACGTGAACGGGCCGCTGCTACCAGTGTGGCAGAGCGGCCGGTCCGTACCCGCATCGACGCGGGGTGAGGCTGGTTACGTCATCACTTCTTGAAGGCGTCCTTCAGGTCACCGACGGCGTCCTTGGCCTTCTCGCCGGCCTGCTTGACCGATGACTCGGTCTGGTCTGCGCGGCCCTCGTTCTTCAGCTCGTCGTCACCCGTGACCGAGCCCACTGCTTCCTTGGCTCGACCCTTGAGCTCTTCGCCCTTGTTGTCGACCTTGTCGTCGAAACCCATCGTGCACCTCCGTTGTCGGTGTGCACTCCCGGTCTCCGATCGGGCCTCCGCTCAAACGGTGGTGAGAGTCGTGTCACTCCTGGTGGGGACCGTGTCGAAGGCCAGCACCCCGTCGTCGATCGGGCCGCGCTTGATCGAGCGCAGGTCGACGATGTAGTTCTGCCGCAGCCGCCAGGGCTCGCGGCTGCCCTGCTTGGGCAGCATGTCCAGGGCCCGCTGGACGTAGCCGGAGGTGAAGTCGAGGAGCGGCTCCGGCTCGACGTCGCGCTGCCGCAGCGGCACCGCCCAGCGCAGTCCGTTTGCGTCGAGGTGGCGGAGCAGCCGCACGACGTACGCCGAGATCAGGTCGGCCTTGAGCGTCCACGACGCGTTCGTGTAGCCGATGGTGAAGGCGAAGTTGGGCACGCCGCTGAGCATCATCGCCTTGTAGGCCATCGTGCGGCCGACATCCACGCTCCGCCCGTCCACCACGAGGTCGATGCCACCGAAGGCCAGCACCTGGAAGCCGGTCGCGGTGACGATGATGTCCGCCTCGAGCTCCGCCCCCGACGTGAGCCGGAGCCCGGTGGGGGTGAACGTCTCGACCGTGTCGGTGACGATCGAGGCCTGACCCTTGCGCAGCGCCCGGAAGAGATCACCGTCGGGCACCACGCAGAACCGCTGGTCCCACGGGTTGTAGCGCGGCTTGAAGTGGACGTCGACGTCGATGTCGTCGGGCAGCTGCGCCTTCGCCCCCTTGCGGACCACCGACTTGACGAGCTCCGGGCGGCGCCGGCTCAGCTCGAAGGTGGCCATCCCGTAGAGGATGTGGGACCACCGGACCAACGGATAGGCGAGCCGCGGGGAGAGCCGGTTGAGGCGGGTCGCGAGCTTGTCGACGCCCGGCCGGCTGGCGACGTAGGTGGGCGAGCGCTGCAGCATGGTCACGTGCCCGGCCGTCCCGGCCATCGCCGGCACCAGGGTCACCGCCGTCGCTCCGCTGCCGATGACGACCACCCGCTTGCCGGCGTAGTCGAGGTCGTCGGGCCAGTGCTGGGGATGCACGATCGTGCCCTCGAAGGTGTCGGCACCTGCGAACTCGGGCGCGTAGGGCTCGTCGTAGTCGTAGTAGCCGGAGCATCCCCACAGGAAGCTCGCGGTGATCGTGACCGGTGCGCCGGCGGCCTCGACCTCGACGGTCCACAGAGCGGTGTCGGAGTCCCAGCTCGCGCGGACCACCTTGTGGCGGTAGCGGATCAGCTCGTCGACGCCGTACTCCTCGGCGACGGTGCGAAGGTAGCTCAGGATCGACGCGCCGTCGGCCAGCGCGCGGTCGCCGGGCCACGGACGCCAGCTGAACCCGAAGGTGAACATGTCGGAGTCGGAGCGGACGCCGGGATACCTGAACAGGTCCCACGTGCCGCCGCTCGCGCCGCGCGCCTCGAGCACGGCCACCGACTTCGTCGGCAGGTTTCCACGCAGTTGGCACGCCGCACCGATGCCGGAGAGGCCGGCGCCGACGATCAGCACATCGACGTGCTCTGTCGAGGCGGTCACGGTTGCCAAACTATCTGTGACACGGCGTGCCCCGGCATCCGCCTACGGACGGAGATCCACCCGGAGGACCGGGGCGGGTTCCGACACCGGCTCACCACGTCTCGCGACGGTCGCTGCGCGACCTCCTCGACGACCGAGGTCGATCAGTCTCGCGCAAACAGCTCGACGAACCTGGCCAGGATCCTGGGCGGCTCGGTCACCACCGCGGCGCGGGCCAGGCGGACCAGCTCGTCTCCCTCAGCCGGCTCGAAGTAGCCGAAGTGGCGGTAGGTCTCGATGCGGGTCACGAGGCCGTCGACGTCGAGCTCGGGATGGAACTGCGTGGCGTAGACGTGCGCTCCGACCCGGAACGCCTGCACGGGGCAGGCCGGCGAGGACGCGAGGCGGACGGCCCCGCGCGGCATCGTCGAGACCGCCTCCTTGTGGCCGAGGAGGCGTCGAAGGACGCCGGGAGGACGCCGAGCAGCGGGTCCGAGCGCCCCTCCGGCGTCAGCGTGATGGTGACGGCCCCGATCGGCTCGGAGTACTGGCGGTCGACCACGCCGCCGCCCAGGGTGCCGAGCGTGCCGATGCCGTAGCAGGCGCCCAGGAACGGGAAGTCGGCCGCGACGACCTGGAGGGCGAGCGAGCGCAGCCTTGCCTCGCCGCGCCGCTGGGCCGCGTCCTTCGCGGGCTCCGGGTCGCTGACGTTCCAGGGGCCGCCGCCGATGACGATCCCCGACCAGTCGTCGAGGTCCAGCGGCTCGAGCTCGTCGCGCTCGATCCGCACCCGGCGTACGTCGCGCTCCTCCAGCCCCGCACAGCGGAGCACGGCGGCGTACTCGTCGTCCGCGGCGGCGTCCTGCGCGCGGATGCCCAGGAAGAGGAACGGCCTCATGGTCAGGCCTGGACGGCGACGCCGCGCTCGATGAGCCCCTCGACGTCGGCGATACCCCACGCGGTCAGCGCCTCGCGGGTGTGGGTACCGGCGACCGGAGACGGCGGCAGCGAGAGCGTCGCCCCGGTGCGGGAGAACCGCGGGGCCGGGGCCGGCTGCATGAGCCCCTCGTGCTCGACGAAGGTCTCCCGGGCTGTGAGGTGCGGGTGCTCGAAGGCCTCGCTGACCGGAATGATCCCGGCGACGCAGGCGTCGGTGCCCTCGAAGAGCTCGACCCACTCGGCCTGGGTCCGCTGCAGGAACGTCTCGGTCAGCAGCGCCCTCAGCTCGTCGTAGCGCTCCGGCTCGTGCTGCCCGGGCGCGGTGCCCTCCAGGCCGAGCATCCCGATCAGGGTCGCGAAGAACTGCGGCTCGAGGGCCGCGACCGAGACGTGCCTGCCGTCGGAGGTCTCGTAGACGTCGTAGAACGGCACCCCGCCGTCGAGCAGGTTCGCGCCGCGCCGCTCCTGGTAGCCGCCGCTGGCCAGGAACGCCGGCGTCATCGCGTTGAGGTGCGCGGTCCCGTCGACGATCGCGGCGTCCACGACCTGACCCCGTCCGGACGTGCGCGCCTCGAGCAGGGCGGCGAGCAGCCCGATGACCAGGTACGCCGAACCGCCGCCGAAGTCACCGACCAGGTTCGCGGGGAACTGCGGCCGCTCCGGCGTCTGCCCCATGCCGAACAGCGCGCCCGCGACCGCGATGTAGTTCATGTCGTGGCCGGCCGCCTGCGAGAGCGGACCGTCCTGGCCCCAGCCGGTCATCCGGCCGTAGACCAGCCGCGGGTTGACCGCGTGGCACTGCTCGGGGCCGATGCCCAGCCGCTCGGCCACCCCGGGCCGCATCCCCTCCACCAGCACGTCGGCGCCCGCGACGAGCTCGAGCAACGTGGCGGCGGCCTCGGGCCGCTTGAGGTCGAGCGCGACGCTGGGCCGGCCCCGGTTGAGCACCATGGTGGCGCCGCCGGAGAGCAGCTGCCCGCCTGGCCGCTCGACCCGGATCACGTCGGCGCCGAGGTCCGCCAGGATCATGCAGGCGTGCGGCCCCGGGCCGATCCCGGCGACCTCGACGACCTTCACCCCGCACAGCGGTCCGGTGCCCTCTCCGAGTGCGATGCCCACGGGCGGCAGCATGGCAGAGCCGGATCCGGGGGCAATTTGTGGTTTCACCCACCAATCACCCCCATTGGTGATGGCAGCGACCCCGCCGACCAACTAGGTTCGAACCGTGATCCTTGGGGGGCAACGGCCATCACGACCTGTTCCGGACCAGCCGGTGAGACCTGGGGCGGCAGCGCCGCCCGCGGCGGCTGACAAAGTCTGACGCCGACACCGCGCGCCCCGACCCGCCTGCGGCTCGGGGGTATTCCCGCGCCCGCAGCTGACCGCGGTCGTCCTCCGGGTGGCGCTCCTCGTCCTCCAGGCCAGCGGTTCGGCACCTGAGGTGGAGGCGCCCCGCCCGGCCGCGGCGCGACCGTTGCGGGGTGACGATCCTCCTCTCCGACCCGCGCGTCTCCGCGGTCCCGCTGTTGGACAACCACGAGCCGCTGGTCGCCCTCGACGCGTCCCTCAGCCCCGCCCGCGCCCTGGTGCGCCAGGGCGTCGCTGTCCGCCTGGCCAAGGCCCAGGGCCTGTTGTCGGGCGGCCTGCGCCTGCGCGTGGTGGAGGGCCACCGCTCCGTGGCCGACCAGCAGGCGATCATCGCCCGCTACTCCGCAGAGGTGTGCGCCGCCCGGCCGGGCGTCTCGCCGGGTGACCTCGACCGGCTGGTCTCGCGCTTCGTCGCCCCGCTCGCGGTCGCTCCGCACGTCGCCGGCGCCGCGGTCGACCTCACCCTCGTCGACGCGCACGGCCAGGAGGTCGACATGGGCACGGCCGTCGACGCGACGCCGGAGCAGTCCGCCGGGGCCTGCTACTTGGCCTCGCCCGACATCAGCCGCTTCGCCCGCTCCCACCGGCGGCTGCTCGCGACCGTGCTGACCTGGTCCGGCTTCGTCAACTACCCGACGGAGTGGTGGCACTGGTCCTACGGCGACCGCTACTGGGCGCTGCTGACCGGCGCGCCCGCGGCGCTCTACGGCCCGGTGGTCGCCGGCGCCGGCTCCGGGGCCGCGGCATGACGGTCCTGAGCCTGCCCCACCCGTTACCGCGGCACGTCGGCCCGCGGCTCGAGGTCCACCTGACGGCGGTCGCGGCCAACGTCGAGCTGCTGGCGCGCCACGCCACGGGCGAGCTGATGGCGGTCGTCAAGGCCGACGCGTTCGGCCACGGTGCCGGCGCGGTCGCGCGGACGGCGCTGGCCCACGGTGCGACCCGGCTCGGGGTCACCACCATCGACGAGGCCCTCACCCTGCGTGCCGAGGGCATCGATGCGCCGGTGCTCAGCTGGCTCAACCCGCTCGACGCCGACTTCGCGGCCGCGGTGGCCCACGACGTCGAGCTCGCCGTGCCGAGCCGGGCCCACCTCGAGGCCGTCGCCCGTACGCCGGGGACCCTCGTGCACCTGCACCTCGACACCGGCCTGGCCCGCGACGGTGCGGCGCCCGCCGAGTGGGCCGACCTGTGCCGAGCCGCCCGGCGCGCGGAGCGGCAGGGACTGCTGCGCGTGGTCGGGGTGATGGGCCACCTCGCGTGCGCCGAGGTGCCGGACGACCCGGCGAACGCGATGGGGCGGGCCCGGTTCGCCTGGGGCGTGGAAACAGCGCGGGCGACCGGGCTGCGGCCCGCGCAGCGCCACCTCGCCGCGACGGCAGCGACGCTGACCGACCCACTGAGCCATCACACGATGTGCCGGGTGGGCGCCGGACTGGTCGGGATCGACCCGTCGAGGTCCACCCGCCTGCACCCCGCGCTCACCCTGACCGCACCACTGGTCAGCGTCCGCCGGGTGCTGGCCGGCACACCGGTCGGCTACGGCCACACCTGGATCGCGCCCACCGCGACCGAGCTGGGGCTGCTCCCCCTCGGCTACGCCGACGGGCTGCCTCGCGTCGCCTCGGGACGGGCCGAGGTGCAGGTCCGGGGCCGGCGCCGGCCGCTGGTCGGCCGGATCTCGATGGACATGGCGGTCGTCGACCTCGGCGACACCGGAGCTGAGAGCGGCGACACCGTGACTGTCTTCGGGCCCGGGTACGACGGGGAGCCGACCGTCGCCGACTGGGCCGCGTGGTCGGAGACCATCGAGCACGAGATCGTCACCGGGCTGGGCCTGCGCGCCACCAGAGTGGTCGGCCGATGACACGGGTCGCGGTGATCGGCGGCGGCCAGAACTGCGAGCACCAGGTCTCCCTCGCCTCGGCGGCCGCGGTGGCGCGCGCGCTCGAGCCGGCCCACGACGTGGTCCGGCTGACGATCGACCCCGACGGCGACTGGCGCGACGCGCGGCTGCGGCCGATCGGGCTGGCCGGCGCGGTCGACATACTCCGCGGCTGCGCGGTGGCGCTGCCCGTCCTGCACGGCCCGCGGGGTGAGGACGGCACCGTCGCTGCGCTCTGCGAGCTGGCCGGCGTGCCGTTCGTCGGCTCGGGCGTCGGGGCCGGGGCCCTGGCGATGGACAAGTGGGCGACCAAGCAGGTCGCCCGCGCCCTCGGGATCGGCGTCGCCGCCGACGTGCTGCTGACCCGAGCCACCGCGGCGGCGTACGCCTTCACCCACCCGGTCGTCGTGAAGCCGGTCGCCGCCGGCTCGAGCCACGGGGTCGCGCTGGTGCGGGAGACAGCCCAGCTCGCCGGCGCGCTGGCGGCGGCGTTCGCGCTCGACGACCGGGTCCTCGTCGAGGACGTCGTCGTCGGCCGCGAGGTCGACGTCGCAGTGCTCGGCCGTCCCGACGGGACGCGCTTGGTGCCGCCCGCACTGGAGATCGTGGTCGACGGGATCTTCGACACCACGACGAAGTACGACGGCACCGCCGACTTCCGCATCCCCGCGCCGCTGACCGAGGCCGAGCGCAAGGACCTCGAGGACGCCGCCGTCGCCGTCTACGACGCGCTCGGCTGCGCCGGCGTGGCCCGGGTCGACTTCTTCCTCACCGCGGCCGGGCCGGTGCTCAACGAGGTGAACACGATGCCGGGCTTCACCGAGCAGTCCCAGGTCCCGAAGATGTTCGCCGCAAGCGGCACGTCGTACGCCGCGCTGCTGGACCTGCTGGTCCGCGACGCGCTCGCGGCGTGACCCGTCCCAGAGTCGCCGGGCTCGACCTGCTGCGCGGGCTCGCGATCGCGCTGGTGATGTTGCGCCACGCCGCCCCGGGGCTCGCACCCGGTGCGGGCCTGGTCGGCGTGGTGATGTTCTTCGCGCTCAGCGGCTACCTGATCACCGGCCTGCTGGACGACGAGCTGGCGCGTACCGGGCGGGTCGACCTGCGCCGGTTCTACATCCACCGCGCCCGTCGGCTGGTGCCGGCGCTGGTGGCCCTGCTGGCCGTGTTCATCGCCGTCACGCTCGTCCTCGACCCGCTCGGTGACCGCGACGAGCTGGTCAAGACGGTCGTCGTCGCGCTGACCTGGACCGCCAACCTGCCCTTCGGCCACGCCAGCGACGCGACGTTCCATCTCTGGACGCTGGCGACCGAGGAGCAGTTCTACGTGGTGTGGCCCGCGCTGCTCCTGCTCCTCGGCCCGTGGCGCGGGCTGCGCGTGGCGGCGGTCGCGACGTCCGCGCTGCTGCTCGCCACGGCGCTGTGGCTGCGCGCCGTGCCCGACAACGCCTACTCCCTGCCGACTCCCTGGCTGGTCTGCTTCGTCATCGGCGCGGCCACCCGGCTGCACGCCGAGCGGGTGTCGCCACCGCGGTGGGCGGCTCCGCTCTCAGTCCTCGGACTGGCCGCGCTCAGCATGGTTCCATTGCGGGGACACGCGCTCACCTACCTGGCAGGAGGCCCGGCCATCGCGACGCTCACGGCGGTGTTGCTGCTGTCGTGGCGCACCTGGACCGACGTCACCGGGCCCCCGCTGCGGGCCCTGGTCTGGCTCGGCACCGTCTCCTACGGCGCCTACCTGTGGAACTACCCGCTCACCCTGTGGCTGCGTCCGCACCTCGCCCACGGCGCCGGCCTGCTCGCGGCCGCGCTGACCGTCACCGCCGCCGCGATCAGCTGGTACGCCGTCGAGCGGCGTTTCGTCGACCGCCCGGCCCGCACCCCCGAGCCGGCACCGCGATGAGCGAGCGGCTGCGCGGCTGGGCGCCCGACGTCTCGGTGGGGCTCGCGGTCCTGGTGCTCGGCGCCGTCGAGATCTGGTCGATGAGCCCGTCGTACCACGACGGGCGGCGCGCGTACTTCCTCGTCGTGACCGGCTTCGCGGCCGCGTGCGCGCTCAGCCGACGGGCACCGTTCACCGGCCTTGCCCTCGTGTGGCTGACCTGCGCGCTGCAGCTCCTCGCCGGGACCGGCGTGCTCACGGTCGAGTTCGCGGTCGCGATCGTCGCGTTCGGCTGTGCGCGGTGGGGCCATCCCTTCACCGTCGTCGTGAGCGGCCTCTCCATCCCAGCGGCCGCGGCCGTCGGCTACGTGATCGTCACCCGGGGCTCGATGGGGATCTTCACGGACGTCTCGGGCCTCCACCAGCTGATGGACAGCGCCTACCGGCTCAGCGACACACTCGTGGTCGGCGCCACGATCCTCGGGCTCCTGATCCTCGCCGTGCCGTGGCTGGCCGGGCTGGTGCTCCGCGCCACCGCCCGCGCCCGCCGCTCCGAGGTGCGCCAGGAGGCGGCCGAGGCCGACGCCGCCCGGGCGCAGCTGGAGACCGAGCAGGCCCGCGAGATCGCCCGGCTCCGCGACGAGCAGGCCCGGATGGCGCGCGACGTGCACGACGTGGTCGGGCACTCGCTCGCCGTGATCCTGGCCCAGGCCGAGTCCGGCCAGTTCCTACCCGACGAGGACCCGGAGAAGCTGAAGAAGACCATGGCCACCATCGCCACGTCGGCTCGGTCGTCACTCCAGGACGTGCGCCAGGTGCTGGCCGGCTCGGCCGAGCCCGAGCCCGCGCGCACCGGCGCCTTCGAGGAGCTGATCCAGGGGGTCCGCGCGGGCGGGCACGAGGTGGTGGCCACCGAGGTCGGCACGCCCCAGCCGCTGCCGCCGGAGCTCGACGTCGCGGCGCACCGGGTGGTGCAGGAGATGCTCACCAACGCGATCAAGCACGGCCGCCGCGACCGGCCCGTGCTGGTCGAGCGGCACTGGCCCGAAGGAGCATGGGGCCGCGACCTGCGGATCGAGGTGCGCAACGTGGAGGGCGGCGTCACCGCGGGGCGGACGGTCGACGAGACCCAGCCGATGCAGGCGGTCGGTCCGCCCGGCCAGGGGCTCGAGGGGATGCGCCGCCGGCTGGAGGCGGTCGGCGGGCGGCTCGACGTACGCCGGCGCGACGAGGCCGGCGAGCCGACCTTCACCGCGACCGCGTGGCTGCCCGTGAGCGGTCGATGAGCGGGCCCGACATCAGCGTGCTCCTGGTCGACGACCAGGACCTGTTCCGCGAGGGCGTGAAGGTGATCGTCGACGCCCAGGAAGGGATGTCGGTCGTCGGCTCCGCGGGCGACGGGCTGGAGGCGGTCCGGCTCGTCGAGGAGCTCGCCCCCGACGTGGTGCTGATGGACATCCGGATGCCGGAGATGGACGGCGTCGAGGCGACCCGGCAGATCTTCGCGCCCGAGCGGGTCGCCCGGCGCGAGAAGCCGGTGCGGGTCGTGGTGCTCACGACGTTCAACCTCGACGACCGCGCCGCGACCGCGATCCGCCACGGCGCCAGCGGCTTCCTGCTCAAGGACACCACCCCGGTGCTGCTCCGCGACGCGATCCGAACCGTCCACTCCGGCAACGCGGTGCTCTCGCCAGGCGACCTCTCGACGCTGCTGGACAGCCAGTTCCAGCAGCGCACCCCGGCGCCCGCGGCCTACCTCGCGCTCACCGACAAGGAGCGCGAGGTCTTCGACGCCGTGGCGCGCGGGCTGTCCAACACCGAGATCGCCGGGCTCGTCTTCGCCAGCGAGTCGACGGTGAAGACCCATGTCGGCGCGATCCTGCGCAAGCTCGCCCTGCGCGACCGGGTGCAGATCGTGGTCTTCGCCCACCAGCACGGCCTCGTAGCCTGACCTCGTGAGCGACGAGCAGCTGATCCGCGACCTGACCGACGACGAGGCCCGCGCCGCGCTCGTGCTGAAGTGGGGCTCGACGGAGCCCGGGGTGCTGCCGGCCTGGGTGGCGGAGATGGACTACGCGGTCGCGGAGCCGATCACCGCCGCGGTGCGCGCCGCCGTCGACCGCGGGGAGCTCGGCTACCCGGTGTTCGCGCGGTCCGGTGGGCTACTCGGCGCGGCGTACGCCGAGTTCGCGGGCCGCCACTTCGGGGCCGAGGTGCAGCCCGACCGGGTGCTCCCGACGGCCGACGTCACCGTCGGCGTCCGGATCGCCCTGGAGGTGCTGAGCGAGCCCGCCCCGATGGTGCTGCCCGTGCCCGCCTACGACCCCCAGCACGGGCTCGGCCAGATCACGGGCCGCGAGCAGTGGGACCTGCCTGTCGACCCCGACGGCGACACCTACGCCCTCGACCTCGACGCGCTCGACCGGCTGTTCGCGCGCGGTGCGCGGACCATGCTTCTCACCCAACCGCACAACCCGGGCGGGCACGTGCACACCCGGGCTGAGCTCGAGGCGATCCGCGACGTCGTGACCAGGCACGGCGCGCGCGTGGTGTCCGATGAGATCCACGGTCCGCTCGTGCTGCCAGGGGCCGAGCATGTGCCGTACCTGTCCCTGGAAGGCACGGCCGACCACGCGGTCGCGGTCGTGGCGGCGTCCAAGGCGTTCAACATCCCGGGGCTGAAGTGCGCCCAGATCGTGACCGGTGACGACGCGACCCGCGACCGGCTGGTCGCGATCCCGATGGCCCAGAACGACTCGTGGGGCTCGCTCGGGGTCGTCGGCTCGGTCGCGGCGTACACCGAGGGCGACGCCTGGCTGGCGGCGCTCATCGCGCGGCTCGACCAGCAGCGCGCGCTCCTCGGCGAGCTGCTGGCCGAGCACCTGCCGCAGGCCCGGATGCTGCCGCTCGAGGCGACCTACCTCGCCTGGCTCGACCTGCGGGCCTACGGCCACGACGACCCGGCCGCCCTGCTGCTGGACGGCGGAGTCCGCGTCTCGGCCGGCCAGGGCTACTGGCCGGGCCTCACCGGCCACGTGCGGCTTAACATCGCCACCTCGCCGGACCGGCTGACCGAGATCGTCCGGCGGATGGCGAAGACGCTGGCTTGATCAGTCCGCCGCGACCCGCCTGGACTTCATCAGCGGCCCATTGTCCCTTTCGGGTTGATCACCCGTGCCTGTGCAACCGCCGGAACTTGTAGGCCGCCGGCCTTGGGTCGACGTTGCCCGCGGCGTCGATGGCGCGCACCTTGAGGGTGTGCTTGCCGTACTTCACCCAGTAGCGAAGGGGCGAGCGGCAGCCCCGCCAGGGCCGCCGGTCCAGCTGGCACTGGAAGTGGACGCCGGGCTCGGACGAGGTGAACTTGAACTTCACCTTCGGCCTGAAGAGCCGGTGCGGCGGCTTCTTGGTGAGCTTCGTGTTGGGCACCACGGTGTCGACGGTGAACTTCCGCGTCGGCGGGCTGGGCTCGACGTTGAAGACGGCGTCGGTGGCCCGGACCGTGAAGGTGTGGGCTCCGTCCGGGAGCGGCGTGGTGGTGACCGGGCTGGTGCAGGGCTGGTACGCCGAGGCGTCGAGCCGGCACTCGAACGTGGCGTCCGGCCCGCTGCGGAAGGTGAACACGGGGGTGTTGTCGTTCGTGGCGCCCGGGGGGCCTCCGGTGATGACGGTCTTCGGTGCCACGACGTCGACGAGCTCGTAGGCACCCATGTCGGGCTGGGCGGTGCCGTCCTTGTCCGCGTCGAAGCGCTGGTTGCCGTCCCGGTCCAGCGACGCCGCGGTGAGGACGCCCTTGTCGGTGACCGGCGAGGTTGCACGCAGGTGGTAGTCGCCGGCGGCCGGGTCGACGAAGGCCGGGTCGACGTTGAGGTTGCCGCCACCGTCGGTGACTCCGGGAGTGCTGGTCTGGTAGTCGGAGCTGCTGACCGTGAGCGAGCCCCCAGCGACGCTGCTCAGTGAGTCGGTGGGGCCACGCACGATCGAGTTGGCGAGGGTCATGTTGATCAGGCCGTCGGTCGCGTCGGCCATGACCCCCGCAGCGGTCGGGGCACCCCCAACGACGGTGAGGTGGTCGGCCTGCACGGTGGTCGCGGGACCCGTCGGATGGGCGAGCAGTCCCCGAGTCCCGGCGGTGCCCAGGTCGAGGACCGAGTCGTCGATGTTGAGGGTGCCGCCCTCGACCAGGACGGCCGTGTCCGCGAGCTGGATCGTCGTGCGGGCGACGTTGTCGGTGCCGGACACCAGCCGGTAGCCCACGGCACCGCCGCTCCAGGTGCTGTCTGCGAGGAGCAGGTTGCCGCCCTGGCTGCTCAGCGCGGTGTTGCCGGTGCCGTTGGTGACGTTGACGGTCGCGTCGTGGATCTGCGAGCCCTGAGCCTGGATGCCGGTGGAGTTCTGGGCCCCCAGACCGAAGACCACGACGTTGTCCACGACGGCGTTGGTGGCGGAGATCCCCGTGGCGCCCGTGTCGGACGACATGTCCACGCGGAGGTCCGCGACGGTGCCCTGGTTGAGGGTCAGATAGGTCTGCGCTCCGGCGACCAGTGACAGCTTCGTCGCGCCGGCGCCGAGACCGGGCCCGGAGCCCCGCAGCGTCACCTGGCTCGGCACGGAGTAGGGACCATCGGTGTAGTCGCCCGGTCCGACGAGGATCGTCGTCCCGGCCCCGGGAACGGGATTGGTTAGGGCCTGCGAGATGGACGTCGCGGTGGTCGCGCCGCTCGGGCACGCGCTGCCCATGTTGACGCAGATCGTGCTGGTGGCCGCATGCGCGGGCGACGCAGCCGGCACGGAGAGGACCGGGACGACGAGGGCTCCAAGAAGGAGTGCGTAACGAGGGCGCACCTGTCGACTGTACGTCGACCGCTCAGCGCGGCGGTGCCGCCACTCGCTTGAACTTCACCTTCGCCGGCGTCCCCACGTTGCCGGCCGCATCGACCGCGCGGATCAGGATCACGTGCTTGCCCCGCTTGACCGTCAGCTTCAGCGGCGACGTGCACGCCTGGTAGGCCTTGCCGTCGACGGAGCACTCGAACGTGGCACCCGCCTCGGAGGTGAAGGCCAGCTTCACCTTCTTCTTGGTCACCCGCTTGGCGGGCTTCTTGGTGATCGTGACCTCGGGGCCGACGGTGTCGACGGTGAACGTGCGGGTAGCGGGCGTGGCGTCGGGGTTGGCCGCGGAGTCGACGGCCCGCACCGAGACGGTGTGCGCGCCGTCGGCCAAGGCGCTGGTCGTGAACGGGGTGGCACACGCGGCGTACGACGCGGCGTCCACCTTGCACTCGAAGGTCGCGCCGACCTCGCTGGTGAAGGTGAACGTCGGCGTCGAGTCGCTGGTCGGACCGGACGGGCCGGTCGCGATGGTGGTGTCCGGCGCGACCGTGTCCACGACCCACTGCCGGGTGGCGGGCGTCGCGTCGGTGTTGCCGATCGGGTCGGTCGCCGTGACCGCGAGGGTGTGCGGACCGTCGCCGAGTGGCTGCGTGGTCAGCGGGCTGCTGCACGCCGACTCGGTGCCCGCGTCGACCTGGCACACGAACGAGCTGCCGGCCTCGGTCGAGCTGAACGAGAACGTCGGCGTCGAGTCGCCGGTCGGTCCGCTGGGCCCGGTGTCGATCGTGGTCTGGGGTGGCGCGGTGTCCGCCAGCTCGTAGGCACCCATGTCGCGCACCGCGACGCCGTCGAGGTCGCCGTCCTGCACACGCGGGGTGCCGTCGAGGTCGGTGGCTGGACCACCGGCCGCCGGGTCGCCCTGGTCCACGACCGGTGAGCCGAGCGTGAGGTGCTGGTCGCTCCCGCTCACGAACCCGGGGTCGACGTTGAGGTTGCCCACCCCCGCGACGACGCCGCCGGCGCCGTTGACCCCGATCACGCCACCGGTGGTCTCGTAGTCGGAGTGGCTGACGTTGATCGTCGCGACACTGTTGGCGCCAGGAGTGCCGTCGTTGGTCGCGTCAGCGACCAGGGAGGTCGCCGGCCCTCGGACGATCGAGTTGGTCAGCGTGATCGTGGAGGTCTGCTGCACCGTCGGCCAGAGCGAGGCGGCCCGCGCGCCGACGGACGCGGCCGCACCGCCGACGATGGTGACGTGGTCGGCGTTGATCGTCTTGGCTGCCGTGCCCGGGTTCCCGTTCTGGGCGAGCAGACCGGTGCCGGAGCTCGCACCCAGGTCGATCACGGAGTCGTCGAGGTTGATCGTGCCGCCGTCGATGGAGACGGCGTGGTAGTCCGAGCGGAGCCGCATCCTCGACACGGTGTCTGACGAGCCCGGGTCGGAGAAGTTGAGTGCCTCGGACCCCGTGAGAGAGCCGTCGGAGATGGTGTTGCCACCCCCGCTGTACATCGCGCGGAACCCACCGGCCGAGGAGGGTGAGCCGGTCACGTCGGCGAACCCGATCGTCGAGCCGGCGGCGGAGATGCCGGTTGCGTTCGTCGTCCCCGTCCCGTCGATGGTGACGTGGTCCGCGACGGCGTGGTCGAGGCTGAGCGCCACGTCGTTGGACGAGGTGGTCGCCGTCATGCTGATCGTCAGGTTCGCCACGGTGGCATGGAAGGCGACCAGGTAGGTCTGCTGCCCCCCGGCCGGGAGCGTCAGGGTGGTCGGCCCTGGCCCGGCCCCCTGCAGGGTGACGGCATTGGGGAGGCCGTTCAGGGTGTACGGACCGTCGCTGTAGGCCCCAGGTGCGACCAGGATGAGGTCGTCGACGGAGTTGGCTGCGGCCGCGGTGATGGCTAACGGGATCGTGGCGACGAACTGGTCGCAGCTCACGCCCACCGGGTTGTTGACGCAGATGACGTTCGTGGCCGCAGCCGCGGGCGAGGCCTGGAGGACGGGTATGACCAGAGCTCCGGCGAGGATGACGAGACGTCGCACGGCGAAAATGTAGTGGACCTCACCCCTTCGGGGGGATCACCCTCCGTAGGAACTGACGGGTCCGCTCCTGTTCGGGCTCGACCAGGATCTGGTCCGGTGGCCCCTGCTCGAGGATCCGGCCACCGTCGAGGAAGCAGACCTTCGTGGCGACGTCGCGGGCGAAGCTCATCTCGTGCGTCGCGAGCACCATCGTGGTGCCGGCCTCGGCCAGGTCGCGGACGATGGTCAGCACGTCGCCTACGAGCTCGGGGTCGAGGGCCGCGGTGATCTCGTCGAGGAGCAGCAGCTCGGGCTCGGTGCACAGCGCGCGGACCAGCGCGGCGCGCTGCTGCTGGCCGCCGGAGAGCCGGTCGGGGTGCTTGTCGGCCTGGTCGCTCAGCCCGAACCGGTCGAGCAGCTCGCGGGCCCGCTGGGTCGCCTCGGAGCGGGAGGCCCCGTGCACCCGCACCGGCGCGAGGATGCAGTTGTCGAGGACGGTGAGGTGCGGGAACAGGTTGTAGGCCTGGAAGACCATGCCGATGCGGCGGCGTACGCCGCGGGGGTCGACCCGCGGGTCGGAGATCTCCCCGCCGTCGAACCGGATGACGCCGTCGTCGATCTGCTCGAGCAGGTTGAGGCAGCGCAGCAGCGTGGACTTGCCCGAGCCCGACGAGCCGATCAGGCAGACCACGTCGTGCTTGTCGACGGTGAGGTCGATGTCGGCAAGCACCACCCGATCGCCGTAGGACTTGCGGACGTCGGTGAGCTCGAGCAGGGGGGCGGTCACAGCGCACCAGCCCGCTCGCGCTCGAGCCAGCGCCGTTGCAGCCAGTCGCAGAAGCGGGCAAGGGGGACCGTGCAGACGATGAAGAAGCCCGCGACGACGACCAGCGGGGTGTAGTTGAAGTTGTAGTTGCCGTAGTCGCGGGCGAAGAACAGCGCGTCGAAGAGCCCCACCGAGGAGACCAGGGCGGTGTCCTTCTGCAGCGAGACGAAGTCGTTGAGCAGGGGCGGTACGACGCGGCGTACGGCCTGAGGCACGACGACGAACCGCATCGTCTGCCCGCGGCTGAGGCCGAGCGCCGAAGCGCTGTTGAGCTGGGAGGGGTGGATCGAGTCGATGCCGGCGCGGAAGACCTCGGCGACGTAGGCGCTGTAGGAGACAACCAGCGCGGCGCCGGCCCAGAAGAACAGGCTGCTGGGGATGCCCTGCAGCTTCAGGGCCGGGAACCCGAAGCCGAAGAGCACCACGAGCAGGATGGTCGGGATGCCGCGGACCACGTCGGTGTAGATGACGGCCACGACTCGCAGCGGGGTCAGCCACGGCGACCGGGCCTGACGCGCGAGCGCGATCGCCATCGCCGCGACCAGGATGCAGGGCTCGCAGAGGACGAAGAGCTTCACGTTGATCCAGAAGCCCTTGAGGATCCCGTGGAACGAGTCGTGCGCGTGGTGGCCGTTGAAGAACAGGTCGTGCACCGTCGGCCATCCCGGCGACAGCAGCGTGCCGATCACCAGGAGGCCGAAGACCACGACGGTCACCGCGGTTGCGAGCAGCGTGTTGCGCCGCCGCTGCCGCCGGCGCAGCGACCGGCGCTCGAGCTCGTGGTCGCTCGGTGTCCAGGCCTCGCTCACTGGAGGACGGGCACGTCAACCGCGTCGGAGAGCCACTGCTGCTGGATCTGGTCGAGCGTCCCGTCCGTCTTCATCTCGGCCAGCGCCGCGTCGACGCACGAGACCAGCGGGTCGCCCTTGCCGAACAGCATCCCGAACTGCTCCGGGTCGCTCGTCGCGCTCTCGAACTGACCGACGATCACGCTGTTCTTGATCTCCGCGGCGGAGATGTAGAACGCGGTCGGGAGGTCGGCGACGATGCCGTCGACCTGGCCGTTGACGAGCGCCTGCTTGGCGGCGTTGGTGTCCTCGAAGACCGCCGGGTCCTGGTCGGACTGGATGTCGTCGCGGATCACCTGGAGAGAGGTGGTGCCGGTCTGTGCGCCGAGCTTGTAGGACGCGAGGTCGGCGAGGCTGGTCGCCTTGGCGATGTCGCTGTCCTTCATCGCGATCACGGCCTGCGAGGCGGTGTAGTAGCCGTCGGAGAAGTCGACGACCTTCGCCCGCTCGGGCGTGATCGAGATCTGGTTGATGTCGAAGTCGAAGTCCTTGTCGCCCGGCTTGTAGGAGGTGTTGAACGGGACCTTCACCCACTTCACCTGGTCGCTGGTGAAGCCGAGCTTGTCGGCGACGGCGTAGGCGACCGCGGACTCGAACCCCTTGCCGTTGCTCGGGTCGTTGTCGGAGAACCACGGGTCGTAGGCCGGCGAGTCGGTGCCGACGGTCAGCTGGCCGGCGTTCTTGAGCGCGCCGGTGCACTCCGGGCTCATCAGCGACGCGGCCGCCGTGGCGCTGTCGCTCGGCGACGGCTCGACCGAGACGCTTCCCGTGTCGCTGGGCGGCGCCGACGTGGTCTCCTCGTCGCTGGCCGTGGTGCTGCTGTCGTCCTGCGGCGCGCACGCCACCAGCGGGACCAGGACCAGGGGCAGCACGGCGAGGCCGCTACGCAGACGCATGATCGAGATCGTAGGGCTCGCCGTGTCCGGGCGGACATGGGGCGTCCGGGTCATTTCCTAGCGAGTCGGTCGACTTAGCCGGCGCCTCGCCGCCGGGCCGGAATCACAGCTCCAGGAGCCGGCCGGGCGCGAACCCGGGCCGGGACTCGGCCGCGCGCGCCCGTACGTCGTCCAGATCGGCCTGCCAGGTGTGGCCGGTGTCGCTGCGGCGCAGCACGTAGCCCAGCCCGTGGGTGCGGTACGTCGTCCCGCCGGCGGCACGGACGGCGGCGATCAGCTGCGCGTCGACCGAGCGCCGGACCGACCGGAAGCCACCGACCTCGTGCAGCAGGCCGCGGTCGAGCAGCATCGTGCCGCCGGCGACCCAGGACCGGTAGACCTCGGTCGGCATCGGAAGTCGCAGCGTCTCGTCGGTCGGCTCGAGGTAGTAGAGGTTGTCGGGCATCCCCACCAGCTCGGCGCCGCTGTAGGCACGGGCCAGTAGCAGGTCCGCAACCACGTCGGGCGCGTACCAGTCGTCGTCGTCCATCTTCATCACCACGTCGCCGTCGGCGGCGAGGGCGGCGGCATGCAGGACGTCGCCGAAGAGCACGTCCTCGGGCTGCGGCACGACCACGACCTCGGCGCCGCCCGCGAGGTCGCGCACCCGGGCGGGCTCGACCTCGAACCCGTGCGGCGCCAGCACCAGCTCGAGCCGGTCCACGCCCCGCTGCCGCGCCACCTGGCCGAGCGCGTGATCGAGCAGGTCGGGCCGGCGGGTGGCCATCACCACCGAGACGGACGGCTGGTGGGCGACCCGGACCCCGGCCAGCTCCCCGAGCCGGCGGCGCCAGGCGGCGGAGGAGTACGCCGAGAGCGCGGCCCGGCGCAGCACCACGCTGTGCTCCTCGCGGGCCTGGGCGTCGCCGAGGTCGACCGGGGTGGTGATGGCCGAGGTGACGTCCTCCCCGAGGTGCACCGCGACCCGGGTGGCGACCCGGTCAGCGGTCAGGGGCACGCCCGCCATCGCCAGCCCGGCGATGACCCGCGCGGCCAGGAGTGGCGTGGCCTGGGGCAGGTCGGCGTGCACGCCGAGGTGACCCCGCAGCCCGCGGACCAGCGCCTCGGTCGGCCCGCGACCCCAGTCGAGCTCGGAGAGCTCGAGGACGGGTCCGTCGACGTCGCGCTCGAAGCCGCCGGGGTTGAGCAGCCGCTCGTCGAGCGGCCCCAGCGCGACCATCGGGTCGGGGTCGGTCAGGCTCACCCGGTCGGCGGCCACCTTCTCGGTGCCCTCGCCCTGGAGGACCAGCCCGCGCTGGCCCGCGTGGTCGGGCCACACCGACTGCCGGCCGAGCTCGTCGACCACCCGGTGCACCGGCACCGCGGCCGCGAACCGCAGCACGGTCAGCCAGCCACCGTCGACCGCGCGCGCCCGGATCGTCTGCAGGGCCGGCCACTCCGGCCGGGGGGTGAGCGAGAGCGCCGAGAGCCCCTCGTCGAGCCAGACCGCCAGCGCCGACGTACGCACCCCCTTGGGCACGCGCAGCGCACGCAGCTCGCCGCGGTCGCGCACGGTGACGGCGACGCGTTCGTACTTCCCGGGCTCGACCTCCCCGTCGGGCCCGATCACCACGTAGGAGCGCGGGGCCTCCTGGACGAAGCCGTCGAGCGCGGGTCCGGGACCCATCAGACCCCGCCGCTCGGGGCGGTCTCCTGCAGCTCCAGCCGCAGGGTCAGGGGCCGCGGCTCGAGCTGCATCCAGTGCTTGGTCACGTAGTCGACGACGTGTACGCCGGCCGGCGCCTCGATCCGCTTCAGCCCCTCGATCTCGTGGCCGCGGCCCTCGTGGAGCGCGCGGTTGACCTCCAGCTCGCGGGCCTTGCGCGGGGTCCGGACCGGGTCGAAGGCCGTGTCGCTCCAGTGCCCGAACTCGTCCTGGTCGAGCCACTTCAGCTCCACGCACATGCCCTCGGGCGCCACGATCCGCTCGCTGGTGGGCGGGAACTCCCGCACCTCCCACTCGAAGGCCTTCACGAAGGTGAACTCCGGTCCCATGGGGTAGACCCACGGCTCGAGGAACCGGTAGCCCAGGTCGAGCCAGGCGACCGACTCGCTCTCGACCGACATCGGGTGGCGCGGGATCGCGACCACCGCCTCGGACCGCTCGAGCTGCCAGGACAGGTCGCGCAGCAGCTCCACGCCCTCGGCGGTGAGCACCATGTCGCCGTCCCACTTCATCGAGTAGGTGGTGCGCACGTGGGAGAAGGACCAGTTGTAGAAGTAGGTGAGGCTGCGCGGCGAGCCCGGCGGGGTGAGCAGGTGCTCGGCGCCGGCCCTGGCCACGTGGACGGGGTAGCGCTCGAGCGTGAACCGGTCCGCCGCGCCGTGCTCCTCGGCGACCCGCTGGGCGACCTCCGCGGTGCCGTCGTCGGAGCCGTTGTCGACCAGGACGACGTGCTGGACGGCGTCGAACATCGGCGGCAGCACCCAGGGCAGGTTGCGCGCCTCGTTCTTGACCCGGAAGACGCAGGTCAGCCCCGGGGTGAGCGGGCCGTCCTCCCACGCCCAGCGGATCGGGTAGTCGGCCGGGTCCGGGTGCCTGTCCGGGGTCCCCGCGGAAGCGGGCGGCTCCTGCGCGAAGCGCCCCGCCCGCCCGGTTTCGTGGGGTGGGTCGGTCACGAGCCCAGCGTCCTGCGGAGCTTGCGCCGGGCCCGCACTGCGAAGCTGTCGGCAGGTCGCTGCTCGAGCGCCTGCTGCCGGCCCTCCGCCAGCCCTTCCCGGCGCGCGGCCAGCACGCTGGAGAGCGCGACCGCCTCGGCCTCGTCGTAGAAGGCGACGTAGGACTCGCGCACCTCGTCGAGCAGCGCGTGCACGTCGGGGGTGTCGCCGCCGGGCTCGGCCAGCTTGGCGAGGCCGCGCCAGGTCTCCTCCGCGATCTCGCGGAGCCGCGCGGGCACCTCGAGGTCGTCCCAGGTCGACTCCACCCGCTTGAGGTCGGGGTCGATGAACTGGTGCACGGCGCGGATCGAGTTGGCGCTGGCGCTCTTGATGGCCTCGAGGTCGAGCTCCTGGCCGAGCCGGAACACCGGCACCGTCCAGTCGGCCAGCATGTCGTCGTACGTCACGAACGCCCTGGTCCCGCCACGGGTGGCGCGCTCGGTGTGCAGCATCATGTTGACCCAGGCAGCGGTCCGCTGGATCTCGCTGAACGGCGTGCCGGTCTGCTTCGGCGCGTAGTAGCGCAACTTGGAGCCGACGACCTCGGTGACGTGGCGCAGCATCGTGACGTACGACGGCTGGGCGTCGCAGCGCAGGGCGGCCGACTTCCAGAGCCCGAGGAACCACGCCAGCCGGGGGTCCTTGATCACGATCTCGTCGATCGCCGGCTCCTCGACGCCGTCGACGACCCGCGCCGGCTTGAAGTGCGGCCCCAGCCACTCGGTCAGCCGCGCTCGCGTGATGCCGGACGCGCTGGCCTTGCCGGTCTCGTACCACGCGCTCGGGCGCGCGTCCGAGACGTGCACCTGGCAGCGCTGCAGCAGCTCGGTGTGCAGGTCGACGACCCACTTCGACTCCGCGAACCCCTTCGGGTTGGACTCGTCGGCCCGCACCTCGGGCCGCGGGACGTGCATGCCGAGCGCCTGCAGCGCGCCGGCCATCGTCGAGGTGCCGCTGCGTCCGGAGCCCACCACGAAGACCACCCGGCGCTTGGACGCCGCTGTCGCGGGGGCGGTCTCGGACACGAAGGGCAGCCTAACGGCGCGGCCCGCGGCGGCCGTGCGGGCTCCCGCGCCGGAGCGAGGCAGGAGCGGCGGCGGCGCACCACCACGTTCCGGCGCCAAAGCGAGGAACGAACGGCGGCGCCAAACTCAATCGATCCGCTCGGCCTGGGCGGCGATGAACTGGCGGTACCACTCGAACGACTTCTTCGGGGTCCGCTTCTGGGTCTCGAAGTCGACGTGCACCAGCCCGAACCGCTGGGTGTAGCCCTCGGACCACTCGAAGTTGTCGAGCAGCGACCAGCAGTAGTAGCCGCGCACGTCGACTCCGCGGTGGATCGCGGTTGCGACGGCGTTCAGGTGCGCCCGCAGGTAGTCGACGCGGGGCTTGTCGTCGACGACCCCGTTCTCGTCGGGCTCCATGTTGTAGGCGCAGCCGGACTCGGTGATCATCAGCGGCGGCAGTGCGGCGCGGAACCTGGCTCGGGTCATCACCAGCCACTCCCGCAGCGCCTCGGGCACGACCGGCCAGCCGAAGTCGGTCACCGGGTAGCCGAGGATCTCGCGGAACTCGAAGGGCATCTCCGAGTCGTCCTCGGTCGCCCCGATCCGCATCGGGTTGTAGTAGTTGACGCCGTAGAAGTCGAGCGGCTGGCGGATCGTCGTCAGGTCCCCGTCCTGGATCGCGTCCTCTACGAGCGGGAGGCAGTCCTCGGGGTAGCGCCCGAGCAGCAGCGGCTCCATGAAGAGCCCGTTCCAGAGCCCGTCGAACAGCTTGGTCGCGCCGACGTCGGCCTCGTCGTCGCTGGCCGGCCACATCGGCGCGTGGTTGTTGGCGCAGCCGATGCTCGGGATCCGGCCCCGCACCGACTCGCGCAGCGCGATCGCGGCGCGACCGTGGGCGAGCAGCAGGTGGTGGGCGACCGGCAGTGCCTCGAACATGAGCGCGCGGCCCGGGGCGTGCATCCCGATCGCGTAGCCCATGATCGTCACGACGTTCGGCTCGTTGATCGGCACCCAGTGCTCGACCCGGTCGCCGAACCGATCACCGCAGATCGCGGCGTACTCCGCGAAGTGCTCGATGGTGGACCGGTTGAGCCAGCCGCCGTCGTCCTCGAGCGCCTGCGGCAGGTCCCAGTGGTAGAGCGTCACCATCGGGTTCACCCCGGCCGCGAGCAGCGAGTCGATCAGCCGGTCGTAGAACGCCAGCCCCTTGGGGCTCGGGCGGCCCTTGCCCGAGGGCTGGATCCGCGGCCACGAGATCGAGAACCGGTAGGCGTTGGACCCCAGCTCCGCCATCAGGGCGACGTCCTCGGCGTAGCGGTGGTAGTGGTCGCACGCCTGCTCACCCGACGACCCGTCGATGATCGACCCCGGCTTCGCCGTGAAGGTGTCCCAGATGCTGGGTCCCTTGCCGTCGGCGCTCGCGGCGCCCTCGATCTGGTACGCCGCGGTGCTGGTGCCGAACCGGAACCCCGGGGGGAACCGGGGCAGGCTCTCAGGCTGTGTCTCCCCCACGGGCACAATCTGTCACGTGGCTGTCGAGATTCGCCGGGGAACCGACCGATTCGTGGAACGGCTGCCCGGACGGCTGACCGCGCACGCCTTCTCGTTCGGGTCGTCCTACGACGCCGAGCACGTGCGCTTCGGCCCGATGGTCTGCCACGACGACCACCTGCTCAGGCTGGGCGAGGGGTTCCCGCCCCACGAGCACGCCGACCTGGTGATCGTGACGTGGGTGGTCTCCGGCGCCGTGGCCCACACCGGCCCGGACGGCTCGGCCCGCCTGGAGCCGGGCCAGGTGGGAGTGCTGCGCACCGGACGCGGCGTCACCCACTCCGAGGTCGCGGCGGCACCCCAGACCCGGTTCGTCCAGGTCTGGCTCAGCCCGCCCGGGCCGGTCGGCGGTCCGTCGTACACGGTCTTGACCCCGGACCTGGTCCCGAACCGGCTCGTGGAGGTCGGCGAGATCGTCGAGGGTGCGGTGCTCTCCGCCGTGCGCCTCGGCGACCACGAGACGCTCACCATCCCGGCCGCCCCGCTCACCCACGTCTTCGTCAGCCGCGGCGCGCTGCTCCGCTCCTCGCTCGCCGAGCCGCTGCACGACGGCGACGCCTTCCTCTTCACCGACGAGCCCGACACCGAGCTCACCTCCGGCGCCCAGTCCGAGCTGCTGGTGTGGTCGCTCCGCTGAGCCGCTGAGGCTCCGGTCAAGCCAGCACGCGGTAGATCGTGTGCGTCACCAGGGGTGAGGCGAAGACCCGGTCGATCTCGAGGTCGATGTCTTCGTCGAACCCCTCGAAGAGCCGCTTCCCGGCGCCGAGGATGACCGGCGCGGTGCTGATGGACAGGACGTCGACGACCCCCGCGCGGAGTGCCTGGCGGATGGTGTCCGCACCGCCGGAGATCGCGACGCTCTTGTCTCCGGCGGCCTCCCGCGCCGTCGCCAGCGCCGCGTCGAACCCGTCGACGAAGACGAACCCCGTCGACGCGTCGGGCGCCTCCTCGGGCCGGTGGGTGAGCACGACGAGCGTGCCGCCGAACGGGTTCCTGCCGCCCCAGTGACCGGCCGCCTCGTACATCCAGCGGCCGCAGACGCCGGCACCCACGTCGGCGGTGAACGTCATCATGAACTCCCGGTCGACGGGGCCCATGTCCTGGCCGGGCACGTGCTCGGTGTCGTGGCTCCAGGGGCCGCCGAAGACCCAGTTGTGCAGCCGCTCACCACCGGTCCCGAGACCGGCCTGCGGCCCGTCGTCCGGTCCGGTGATGTAGCCGTCGATCGACGTGGTGATGCTCGCGAGTACCTGTCCCATGCAGACCAGACCGGCGAGGCGGGCGGGACTCATCGATTTGGTACGAGGAGCGGCTCAGCCGATCACCGAGAGCGCCCCGGGCAGCACCGCGACCACGGCCGGCTCACCTGAGAGCGGCGGCAGCGCGCCGAGCGGCTCGCCGTCGCCGCCGACCGGGACGGGGACCTTCGCGTCGGCGCGCAGCTCGACCCGCCTGCCCGTCAGCACCGTGACCTCGGGCAGGTCGACGTGCCCGCCGTCGTAGACCTTGGGCAGGGAGCGCATCAGGGCCGGCTTGGAGGCGGCCTCGATCACGATCACGTCGAGGAGCCCGTCGCTGACCGATGCCGCGGGCGCGATCTTCATGCCCGAGCCGTAGTAGGCCGAGTTGGCGACCACGACGCTCGCCGCGTCGTAGGACGCCTCGACGCCGTCGACCGTGACCCGGAAGTCGGCCGGCGAGTAGGTCGCGAGCGCCCGCAGCGCCGCCCAGGGGTACTGCAGCCTCCTCGGCAGCCGGTGCGACCGGTCGACGATCTCGCCGGCGCGCGCGTCGACGCCGGAGTAGACCGAGCCAGCGACCAGCCTCGGGGCGGCGCCGGGCAACGTGAACGAGATCAGGTCGACGCGGCGTACCTCGCCCTCGAGCAGGACGTCGGCGACCTGGCCCGGCTCCGCCGGCAGCCCGAGCATCCGGGCGAAGTCGTTGCCCCGTCCTGCGGGCACCATCCCGAGCGTCCCGCCGTGGGCCGAGACGAAGCCCGCGAGCGAGGAGAGCATGCCGTCGCCACCGACGGAGACGACCACGTCGCCGCGCTCGATCGCGGCTGCGGCCAGCGCTTCCATCGCCTTCGGACCGGGTGAGTAGGTGACGTCGACCGAGGCGCCGCGCTCGCGCAGGATCCGGGCCACGGGGACCACCGCGGCGGGAGCGGCCCCGCCGCCGGACGCCGGGTTGACCAGGAAGGTGAACGAGCGGGTCACGGCACCAGGACCCCGGGGTTGAGGACGCCCGTCGGGTCCAGGTCGGCCTTGACCGCGCGCAGCACGGATACGCCGAGCTCGCCGATCTCCTCGTGCAGCCACGGCCGGTGGTCGGTGCCGACGGCGTGGTGGTGGGTGATGGTCGCGCCCGCCGCCACGATCGCGTCGTTCGCAGCCGCCTTGGCGGCGAGCCACTGGCCCAGCGGGTCCGCCGACTCCTTGGTCGCGACCGTGAAGTAGAGCGAGCAGCCGGTCTCGTAGACGTGCGAGATGTGGCAGAGCACCAGCGTGCCCTCGCCCAGTGCGGACTCCAGGGCGGTCTTCACCCCGGCGTAGAGCGCCTCGCGGTTGGACCAGAACGTCGCCGTCTCGAGCGTCTCGACCAGGACGCCGACATCGAGCAGCGAGTCACGCAGGTACGGCGCGTTGTAGCGGCCGTGCGCCCACGCCTCGCCCGCGCCCTCCCCGACCGGCGTACCGCCCCGTCCCGCGAGGAACGCCGTGACGGCGGCCCGCTTCGCCTCGACGGCCTCGGCAGTGCCCTCGTAGCCGGCGATCATCAGACAGCCGCCCGTGGACTGGCCTCCGATCTCGTCGGGACGGGCCAGGTTGATGGCGGTCTCGGCCTCGTCGGAGAGCCGGACGACGGTCGGCAGCAACCCGGCCTGCGCGAGGGTGCGGATCGCGTCGGCTCCCTCCGCGAACGAGCCCCAGCGCCACCCCTCGTAGACCTTGACGTGCGGCAGCCTGCGCACCCGCACGGTGACCTCGGTGATCACGCCGAAGGCGCCCTCCGAGCCGAGGAAGAGCTGGCGCAGGTCCGGGCCCGCGGCGTTCGCCGGCGCGGAGCCGAGGCGCACCTCGCCCCGGGGCGTGGCGACCCGCAGCCCGACCACCAGCGCGTCGAAGCGGCCGTAGCCGGCACTCGACTGTCCCGATGACCGGGTGGCTGCGAAGCCGCCGATCGTGGCGAACTCGAACGACTGGGGGTAGTGGCCCAGGACCACGCCCTCGGCGGCGAGCAGGGCCTCCGCCTCGGGGCCGCGCAGCCCCGGCTCGAGGACGGCGGTCATCGAGACGTGGTCGACCGACACCAGCCGCTTCATCCGGACCAGGTCCAGCGAGACCAGGCCCGCGTAGCCGTCGCGCCGAGCGGCCAGACCGCCGGTGACGCAGGTGCCGCCGCCGAAGGGCACCACTGCGACGTGGTGCTCGACCGCCCAGGCGAGCACGGCGGCAACCTCGTCGTGCGAGCCCGGCCGGACCACGGCGTCCGGCGCGTCGGACAGGTCCCCGGCCCGGGCGCGGAGCAGATCGGGGGTGGACTTGCCGCGGGTACGCAGCCGCCGCGTCTCGTCGTCCACCAGCACGTGCTCGGCCCCCACGACCTCCCTCAGCGGGTCGAGCAGCTCCTGCGTCAGCGCCGACGGTGGCACGGACACCTCGGCGAGCGCGGGGGTCTCGACGATGCCGAAGGCCAGCTCGATCAGTCCACGCGCGGAGTCCGGGAGGTCGGTCGCGGCAGCCGGGTCGCCCCAGCGCTGGGGGTGCATCTCGACCTGCTGCGCCATGTCCGCGGGCTCACTCAGAGGCATGTGTTACATTGTGACACATGACGTCACTTCGTCACAATCGCGCCGAGGACGCGGCACCCCGCGAGCCGCGCGAGGTCTACCTCGACGCCGCGCGCGACTGCATCCTCGACGTGGGCTGGCGGCGTACGACGCTCACCCAGGTCGCCAGGCGCGCCGGGGTCTCGCGGATGACGATCTATCGCACCTGGCCGGACATGCCGACCCTCCTCGGGGACCTGATGACGCGCGAGTGGGCCGGCGTGGTGACCGAGCAGGTCACCGCCGACGGACCCGCCATCCACCGGATCACCCAGGGCGTCGTCGGGACCGTGCAACAGCTGCGCGACAACGAGCTGTTCGTCCGGATCGTCGAGCTCGACCCCGAGCTGATCCTGCCCTACCTCTTCGCCCGCCGCGGTCGCTCGCAGGACCTGATCCTGGCTCTCACGGCCGAGGCGATCGCCGAGGGGCAGCGAGCCGGCGAGATCCGGAAGGGCAACCCGGTGGCGATGGCCAGGGCCCTGCTGCTCGCCACCCACGGCTTCGTGCTGTCCGTGCACACGATGGTCGACGACGAGGCCACCGAGCGAGAGCTCGACGACGAGCTGGCCACGCTGATCACGAGGACCCTCCAGCCATGACCACCAGCGCAGCGGACCGCTCGCCGTTCGCAGGGGACCCCGAGACGGCCACCCGCATCACGCCCGGGCTGGCCGGTGCCCCCACCGAGGTCGACGTCGTCGTGGTCGGCCTCGGCATCACCGGCGCCGGCGCCGCCCTCGACGCGGTCAGCCGCGGCCTCTCCGTGCTCGCCGTCGACGCCCACGACCTGGCGTTCGGCACCTCTCGGTGGTCCTCCAAGCTGGTCCACGGCGGTCTCCGCTACCTGGCCGCGGGCCACGTGGGCGTGGCCCACGAGAGCGCCGTGGAGCGCGGCATCCTGATGGAGGTCACCGCGCCGCACCTGACCCACGCGGTCCCGACGCTGATGCCGTTCGGCGCCAGCGTCCCGAAGCAGCAGGCGGTCGCGGCCCGCGCCGCCACCTGGGCCGGCGACGTGCTGCGCCGCGGCGCCCGGACGAGCGTCCGCACCCTGCCCCGGCCGCGACACCTCTCCGCCACCGAGGCGCTCCAGCTCGCGCCGGGGCTGCGCCGCCAGGGACTGCGGGGCGGGATGCTGGGCTGGGACGGCCAGCTCGAGGACGACGCGCGGCTGGTCACGACGGTGGCACGGACCGCGGCGTCGTACGGCGCGCACGTGCGCACCAGAGCCCGCGTGCTCGAGGCGACCGGCACCTCGGTGCGGCTGCGCGACGAGCTGACAGGGGCGACCCACGTCGTCACCGCGCGTGCGGTCGTCAACGCCACCGGTGTCTGGGCCGGTGACCTCGTCGAGGAGGTCCGGCTGCGGCCGAGCCGGGGCACGCACCTCGTACTGCGCGGTGAGACCGTTCCCGGTCTGCGGGTCGTCGTCTACGCACCGATCCCCGACACCTTCAACCGGTTCGTGCTGGTCCTGCCGCAGCCCGACGGCACGATCTACGTGGGGCTCACCGACGAGCCGGCCGACGGCCCGGTGCCCGACGTGCCCCAGCCCACCGAGCCCGAGATCGGCTTCCTTCTCGACGTGGTTTCGGCCGCCTTCGAGCACCCCATCCACCGCAGCGACGTGGTGGGCGCCTACGCCGGCCTGCGGCCGTTGCTGGACCTGGCCGGCGACGGCGAGACGGCCGACATCTCGCGGCGGCACGCGGTCCTGACCAGCCGCACCGGGGTGGTGACCATCGTCGGAGGCAAGCTCACGACCTACCGCCGGATGGCCGAGGACGCCGTCGACGCGGCCCTCGCGCACGCCGCGATCCAGGCGGGGCCGTGCCGCACCCGCACGCTGCCGCTCCTCGGCGCCGCCGACCGGACCGTCCTGGCCGACCTCGAGCAGCCGGAGCGGCTGGTGCGACGGTTCGGCACCGACGCCGGCCTGGTCCTCGACTCGGCGCGCGCCGTCACCGGCCTCACCGACGGCGAGCTCCTGGCACCCATCGCCCAGGGCGTCCCCGTCACCCTGGCCGAGCTCGTCTTCGGCGTCACCCATGAAGGTGCCGCCGACGTGGACGACCTGCTCGACCGGCGCACCCGCGTGGGCCTGATCCCCGCCGACCGGGGCCTCGCCGTACCCGCCGCCGAGCGTGCGCTGAGCCTCGTCGCGACCGCCGCCCACCGCGCCTGAGAGCACTTGTAGCTCTGGTGCAAGCGGACCGGCCACGTGCATTTCGCATAGGTGACCGATGAGTTCCAGCCCTACCGGGTGTCGGTACCTGACGGCAGACTGGCGAGAGGCAGGAGCATCCGGTGACCACCGTGCAGGAGCGACCAGTGACCACGCAGCAGGAAGACCCCACCGCCGAGCTCGGGGACTTCCCCACGCTCACCGAGCGCTACCAGCGCGAGCTGCTCGCACACTGCTACCGGATGAGCGGCTCGGTGCACGAGGCCGAGGACCTGGTCCAGGAGACCTTCCTCCGCGCCTGGAAGGCCTCGGCCAGCTTCCAGGGCCGCTCCTCGGTGCGGACCTGGCTCTACCGGATCGCCACCAACGTCTGCCTCACCAACCTCGAGAACAAGCCGCGCCGGCCGCTCCCTGCCGGGCTCGGCACCCCCGACCAGATGGCGGGCGACGCGCTCGAGGAGAACCACGAGATCGCCTGGCTCGAGCCGGTCCCCGACGCCTCCGTCGTGGTCGCCGAGCGCGACTCGATCCGGCTCGCGTTCGTCGCCGCCTTGCAGCACCTCCCGGCCAAGCAGCGGGCGGTGCTGATCCTGCGTGACGTGCTCCGCTGGTCCGCCGCCGAGGTGGCCGAGGCGCTCGACACCACGGTGGCCGCCGTCAACTCCGCCCTGCAGCGCGCTCACGCGCAGATGACCGACCGCGGGCTCACCGAGGACACCGTCGACGACGGTCTCGACGACGGCCAGCGCATCCTGCTCGACCAGTACGTCGACGCGTTCTGGCGCAAGGACATCGATGCCATCGTCCGGCTGCTCAAGGCCGAGGCGACCTGGGAGATGCCACCGTTCACCAGCTGGTACCTCGGCAACGAGAACATCGGCCGCCTGATCGACACCCAGTGCCCGGGCGGCATCAACGACATGCCGATGGTCGAGACCCGGGCCAACGGCCAGCCGGCGTTCGGCCTCTACATGCGCAGCAAGAACGGCGACTTCGAGCCGTTCCACCTGCAGGTGCTCGACATCCGCGACGGCAAGGTCGCGCACGTCGGCGCGTTCTTCGAGCCGTCCCTGTTCGCGACCTTCGGGCTGCCCGCCCGGCTCCCCGCCGACTACCAGCCGGGCGACCCCCTGCCGGGCGAGGTCGCCAAGGGTGACCACGTGCCGCCGTGGCACGAGTCGCTCGGCTACGTGAACCGACGGCCGGACGCCCGGTGACCGAGCAGCTCGACGGCGCCGTCGAGCTGCTCGACCGGTCCCTGGCCTACACCCGGGTCTTGCTCGCCGACGTCCGCTCCCACCACCTTCCCCGCCCGACGCCGTGTGCGGGCTGGACGCTGGGGCGGCTGCTCGCACACATGGAGGACTCGCTCGACGCGTTCCTCGAGGCCGCGGCCGGGCGGGTGGCCGTCGACTCGGTCCCGCCGACCAGCACCCGCGTCGAGGCCCTGCGGGAGAAGGCGTGCGCACTCCTGGGCGCCTGGGCGGCGGCGGGCGAGTCGGCCCAGGTGGCCCAGGTGGCCCAGGTGGCCGAGGTGCCCGAGGTGGCCGTCGGTGACTCGGCCCTCGGGGCGCCGCTGCTGGTCGCGACCGCAGCCCTGGAGATCACCGTGCACGGCTGGGACGTGGGGCAGTCGACCGGGCGGCGCACGCCCATACCCGACGATCTCGCCGCCGGCCTGTTCCCCCTCGCGCAGCAGGTCATCGGCACCGCCGACCGGGGCTCCCGGTTCGCCGTACCGCGACCGACAGAGACCTCGGCGTCCTGCGCCGAGCTGCTGCTCGCCTGGACCGGGCGGGGGACCGGTCACATGACTGAACCACTTGGGGGCAATAGCGGCGAACGCCCCGCGCGGCGAGGGATGCCTTCCTAACCTGTTGGCATGCCAGGGGTCCTGTCGCTCGATAGCGCAATCTCGCGCGTTCGCGAGGGCGCTCTGAGCGAGGGGCTCGAACAGCTCCTGGCGCTGCACACCACCCATGGACCGGACTCGTCCGAGCCGCTGCCGGATGTCGAGCTGGCCACCCTGCTGGGTGCACTGATCGACTGCCGGCTGGCGCGTGGTGACCTGGCGAGCGCGATGACGCTCGGCGACGAGCTGGCCCCGCTCCTCTCCTGCACCGGTCTCGCCGCCGCTCTTGCCAACCTCGCCAAGGGCGAGGTCTGCGCCGCGCTCGGGGACGCCGAGGCCGCGGTCGCGCACTTCGTGAAGGCCGGCCAGCTCGCGCCGGACGCCTCGGTCGACGTCCTGCCCTGGCGGGCCGGCGCCGCGCTCGCCCACCTGCGCAACGGCAACGCGCGGGCCGCGGCCGAGCTGGCCCGCGAGCACGTCGAGCTGGCCCGGCGGTCCGGTACGCCGTACGCGATGGCCGGCGCGCTGCGGGCACTGGCCGCTGTCGACCCCGGCCCCGACCGCATCCAGCACCTGCTACGGGCCCGGGCAGTGCTGGCCGGCATCGAGGCCGAGCGGCTGACCGCCCAGATCGACACCGACCTCGCCGGGCTGCTGCTCCTCACCCACGACGCCGACGCGGAGCAGCGGGCCCTGGCCCTGCTCCGCTCGGCGGAGGAGCACGCCGGCCGGCAGGAGCTGTGGCCGCTGCAGGGCCGGGTCCGGCGGCTGCTGGACCGGCTCGGCGAGCAGCCGCACAAGGTGCAGACCGAGGCGATGGCCGCGCTCACCGTCTCCGAGCGGCGGGTGGCCCGGATGGCCGCCGACGGCCTCACCAACCGGCAGATCGCGAAAGAGCTCGTGGTGACCGTCAAGGCCGTCGAGTGGCACCTGTCCCACGTCTACCGCAAGCTCGGCATCTCCTCGCGCGCCAAGCTGGCGAGCACCCTCGGCGTCTCGGTCTGACGCCGCCGCGCACGCAAGAGGCTGCGTCGCGGCGATCTGTACTTGCCTCTGTGTTGATACATAATTGGCTAGTCTGTACCATGCTCCCGTGGCAGGCATGATCGACCTCGACAGCACCTCGGCCACCCCGCCGTACGAGCAGATCCGCTCCCAGCTCGCCGTGCACGTCGACTCGGGCGCGCTCCAACCCGGCGACCGGCTGCCGACCGTACGCCGCCTCGCGGCCGACCTCGGGGTGGCAGCCAACACGGTGGCCCGCGCCTACCGCGAGCTCGAGCAGTCCGGCGTGATCGAGACCCGGGGCCGGGGCGGCAGCTTCGTCACCGGCGACCAGGTGACGCGCAAGGCGAAGGAGGCGGCGGTGGCCTACCTCGCAGAGACCCAGGCGCTGGGGCTGAGCGCCGCCGACGCACTGGCGCTGGTCCGCAACCTGAAGGAGAACCCGCTGCACGGCTGACCTACGGGCCGCCCAGGGTCCGCCGTTGCGAGTCCCTGCCCCCGGGGGGCAGACTCCCAGGCCAGGGAGGCAGCGCCATCGACCCGGTCGTCACCACGCGGACAGCCAGCGTCCGGCCGCGCCGGGTGGACCGGGTCTGGTACGTCGCCTACGGCTCCAACCTCGGGACGGACAGGTTCCGCTGCTACCTGGCAGGCGGGCGCCCGGTCGGTGGGACGCGCACCTATGTCGGCTGCCGAGAAACGTCCGACCCTGCGGAGACCTTCGGCCTCGAGGTCACCGGAGAGCTCGTCTTCGCAGGCGAGTCAGCCGTGTGGGGTGGCGGCCTGGCGTTCTTCGACCCGAACGGCACCGGCTCGGTGGCCTGCCGGGCCTACCTGGTGACGGCCGAGCAGCTCGCGGACGTCGCAGCCCAGGAGATGTGGCTCGAGCCAGGCGGGGAGTTCGCGCGAACCCTGGTCGGCGTGCTTCCCGAGCTGGGCGAGAAGCACCGCTTGGGTCCGGGCCGCTACGAGACGGTGGTCCGGCTGGGCACCCGCGACGGCGTTCCGCTGCTGACCGTCACCAGCCACGACATCCACGGCCTCACGTTCGCCGTCCCGAGTGCGCCATACCTGCGCTCGATCGCCCGCGGGCTGCGCGAGGCCCACCACTGGGACGACGCCCGGATCGCGGCGTACCTCTCTGCGGCGCGGGGTGCGCGGGGCACCTGGACCTCGGCCGCGGTTCTCGAGGCGCTGCAGTCCGCCTCCGATGCATCCGTCTGACGGCTGCAGATCGCGCGCGAAGCACGCGATGGGGCAGGCGCGCGGGCGCGGGCGAGCAGGGCAGCCAAGCCCACGAACCTAGACGAGCTCGGCCACGCTCCCGGCGTCCTCGTCCCGCAGCGGGTGGGCCAGCTCATCCTCGGGCAGGCGGGCGAGCACGACGGCCAGGAGCGCGAAGACGCCCGGGGCGAGGCCGGCGACCGCGAAGGTCGCGCGCAGCCCGATCGCCTCGGAGACCGGGCCGGCCAGCGCCATCGAGACCGGCATCAGGCTGACCGAGACGAAGAAGTCGAGCGAGGCGACCCGGCCGAGCATGTGGGGCGGGACCCGGCGCTGGAGGAGGGTGCCCCAGATGACCATCGGTGCCGAGAACATCGCCCCCAGGACGAACGCCGAGACCACGATCTGCCAGACCGCGCCCGCGAAGCCGATCACCAGGAACGGTAGGCAGCCGACGCCCCACATCAGGTTCATCCAGGTCAGGTAGCGGCGTGGCAGCTGCCGCGAGGCCATCGCCATCGAACCCACCGCCCCGCCGATGCCGAACGCCGCGAGCACCCAGGCGTGGTCGCCCGGGCCGCCGCCGAGGTGGTCCTTGATCAGGAACGGGATCAGCACCTCGAGCGGGCCCATCATCACCAGCAGCATCAGCGACGCGAAGAGCAGCGTCGCCAGCAGCCAGGGCGTGCGGACCATGTAGCCGAACCCCTCACGCATGTCCGCCAGCGCCGACATGACCGGGTGGCGGGCCCCGTCGTCGAACTCGCGACGCACCGGGGTGAGCGGCACGGTGGTCAGCGCCACCAGCCCGAGCAGCGAGCTGGCCGCCGCGACCGCCAGGGCGGCGCCGGGCGAGACCGCGCCGACGACGACACCGGCGACCGCGGGGCCGATCGCCTGACCGACGGTCGGGCGGACCATGCCCTCGAAGCCGTTGACCGCCAGCAGGTCGCTCTGGGGCACGAGCGCCGGGAGCCACGCGGAGTAGGCGGGGTAGTAGAACGCGAAGCCGACCCCGGCCACGAAGGCCACCGCCCCGAGGTGCCACAGCTCGGTGTGGTCGGTCAGCGACAGGGCCGAGACGAGGGCCATGCCGGCGAGCTCGACGGCCGCCACGGCGAGCAGGATCAGCTTCTGCGGGATCCGGTCGGCCACGACACCGCCGAGCAGCGCCGGCAGGAGTACGCCGACCGCACCCGCGGTCGAGACGACCGAGAGCTGCGCCGGCCCACCTTCGATCCGGATCACCTCCCAGACCAGCGCCACGGTCCAGACGCCGGAGGCGAACGTCGAGAGCGTGAGCGCCACCGCGAGCCGCCGGTAGGCGGCGTGCCGGAACGGCGTGAGGGCGCGCGGCAACCGCCGTCCGCCGACCTGCTCGCTCATGGTGACCTCCTGCCCGGACGAGTCTGCCTGTGCGGACCGACAACCTCGACCGATTTCATCGGCGCCCGGGATGACCGGCCCGGACCTGGGTCGTCCGGAACCTCACCTACCGTGACGCCATGACGAAGCGCGTCCTGCGACTGCTCGCGGGACTCGGCTGCGGCGGGCTGCTCGTGGCCTGCGGGAGCGGGACCGACTCCGGGACAAACGATCAGCCAGGCGGGGCCTCGAAGACCGAGACGCTGGTCGAGCACTGCGCCAAGGTGGTGCGCGTCGAGGGGGACGAGACGGTCACGCCGCTCGAGGGTGACGGCATAACGCTCCCGGCGGTCGACTTCGTCGCGGCCGAGCCGACCGGCACGGTGCTGGTGCTGCTGCACCAGATCGGTGTCGAAGGTCTCTGCGGCTGGGCGCGATTCGCGCCACAGGCCGCCGAGGCCGGGTTCTCCTCGGTCGCCATCGACATGTGTGACTTCGGAGGGGCCACGTGCGCGGACGGCGATGACACGCCGCCCGAGGACCAGGTCGCGCTCGCCGCCACCCACGCGCGCGACGAGCTCGGAGCGCAGCGGGTGGTCCTGGTCGGAGCGTCGATGGGCGGCTCGCAGACCGTGATCTCGGTGTCCAGGGGCGCGGCGGTCGACGGATGGGTCGACCTGTCGGGACCCGACACGTGGGATGGGACCACCTTGCTCGACGTCGCGGCGGCGGTGCGGGCCCGCGGGCTGCCCGGGCTCGTCGAACACGCGAAGGACGACGGCGAGGATCAGTACGCCGCGGCGAGGGAGCTGGCCGACGCGGCGGGCGCGACGTTCGTCGACGGCGGCTCCGGCCACGGCTGGGACATGCTCGACGACCACGGTGGCACGCTGCAGCCCGCCGGGCAGGCGGTCATCGACTTCCTCGTTTCGGCGTTCGCGAGCTGACCTCCTCTGGGCGCCCTCAGCCCAGCCAGGCCAGGTCGGCTCCGTGCCCATGGGTGTGGGCGACCACGCGCCCGTCGACCGCGAGCTCGAACCGGCGTGGTGTCGGCGGCGGGGCCGCGGCACTGACCTCCGGGAAGATCCCCGGCGCCTCGTTGCTCACCCAGTGGCAACCGTCCGCGACCAGCTCTCGCATCGTCGCAAACATCCGCTCGCGGTCGGGGACCGGAAGGTACGCCGCCACGGCGCTGTGGAACACCAGCACCGTGCCGTGTGCCGACGCCTCGGCCACCAGCGGACGCAGCTCGGCGAGCAGGTCGCCGGCGACGAGCCGCGGCGGGTCCCGGCGTGCCACCTCGACCGCGCGGGCGAGCCGCTCGCGCCGCGCGTCCTGCTCGGGCCAGACCAGCGTGGCCAGCCAGGCCATCGCGTCGTCGTCGGCGACCGAGAGCGGGTTGAGGTCGATGCCGCACCGCCAGGCGATCTCCGGCAGCCGCAGCGGCAGCGGCGCCGGTCCGGTCACGGCGCAGTCGAGACGGGGCTCCCCGCCGAGCGTCACGGGTCCGGTCGGCGTCGACCACGCGTAGCCCCACCGGTCCGGGAACAGGTTGAGCCCCGCGCTCGCGCCGACCTCGATCAGGGCGACCTCCCCGACGGGTATGGCGTGCACGAACGCCGGCAGGAGCGTCGCGAGCCGTCCCACCTCGTTGGTCTGGGTCGAGCGAGCCATGATCGTGGCCCGGATCGAGCCGTCATCGCCGAGCAGCGCGGCCCGCAGCCCGGCGTACGGTCCGGGCGCGGCGACGCCGTGCCAGCGCGCGGCCGCGAACACCAGGTTGGGCTGCTTCTTCAGGCCCGGTAGGGCGGCGATCCAGGCCAGCACGTCGGGGTCGTCGGCGACGCCGAGGCCCCACTCGAGGAAGCACGGCGAGTCCTCGCGGGCCTCGTCGGCGAAGCGCACGTACTGCTCACGCACCCCGGCGTACGGCTCCACGTTGCCACCACCCGGCCTCCGGTTAGGCTCTGCTCCCCGGACGGACGGAGCCCCATGACGACATTCTTGGTCATCGGCGTCGTCGGCCTCGTGCTGGTCGGGGTCTCGCTCGTGCTCGGCGACATCTTCGACGGCGTGTTCGACGCGCTCGCCGGCGACATCTTCTCCAGCGCGGTGCTCGGCGGCTTCGTGTCGGCGTTCGGCTTCGGGGCCGCCCTCATGCAGGGCTTCGGGGCGTCGGCAGTCGTCTCGATACCAGTGGGCATCGCCGCAGGCGTCGTCGTCGGCTGGCTGGCCTGGTGGCTGACCAAGCTCGTCAAGGACGGCGGCAGCGACGGCACCCTCAGCACCGACGACGCGCTCGGTCGTTCGGGCCGGGTGATCACGGCCATCCCCGCCGACGGCTTCGGCGCCGTCCGGCTGATGATCGGTGGCCACAGCGTGCAGCTGAACGCCAAGGCCGAGGCGCCCGTCGAGCCCGGGACCGAGGTGCACGTGACCCGGATCCTCTCCCCCACCGCCGTGCTGGTCGCGCCGGTGTGGAACGAACTCCCGTCCTGACTCGTCGTACCGATCCAAAGCCCTCGGAGGAACACCTCATGCTGATCCCGCTCGCCGGCCTCGCGGTCCTGGTCGTGCTGCTGGTCCTGCTCATCACCAGCCGCTACAAGGTCGCCGGTCCCAACCAGGCGTTCATCGTCACCGGCCGCAAGGGCAAGGCGGTGCTCAACCCCGAGACCGGGGCGCTCACCACTGACCTCTCCGGGCAGAAGGTGATCCTGGGCGGTGGGACCTTCGTGATCCCGTTCGTGCAGAAGCTCGCGACCATGGACCTGTCGAGCCGGCGGATCTCCGTGCAGATCCGCGGCGCGGTCTCCGGCCAGGGCATCAAGCTCAACGTCGACGGCGTCGCGATCGTGAAGGTGGGCGGCAACGCCGACCAGATCCGGCTCGCCGCGCAACGGTTCCTCAGCCAGCAGGCCGACGTGGAGCCGTTCACCCAGGAGGTGCTCGCCGGTGCGCTGCGCTCGATCGTGGGCAGCCTGACCGTCGAGCAGATCATTCGCGACCGCGCGGCCTTCGCCCAGCGGGTGGCCGACGAGTCCGAGACGTCCCTGACCGGTCAGGGGCTGATCCTCGACACCTTCCAGATCCAGGACGTCACCGATGACGGCACCTACCTCGCCGACCTCGGCCGCCCCGAGGCGGCGCGCGTCGGCCAGGCGGCCCGGATCGCCGAGGCCAACGCCCGGCAGGCCGCCGAGCAGGCGACCATCGCCGCCGAGCAGGAGATCGCCATCGCGCAGCGGACCCTGGCCCTCAAGCAGGCCGAGATCAAGGCCGAGACCGACGCCGCCTCGGCGCAGGCGAACGCCGCCGGACCGCTGGCCCAGGCCGACCGTGACCAGGCGATCCTCACCGAGCAGGAGAAGGTGGCGGTCCGACAGGCGGCGCTCACCGAGCGTCAGCTCGAGACCGAGGTCCGCAAGCCCGCCGACGCGGCGCGCTACAAGGTCGAGCAGGAGGCCGAGGCCGCTCGCAACGCGGAGATCGCCGCCGCCGAGGCCCGCAAGGCGGCGACGATCGCGGCGGCCGAGGCCGACGCCGAGAAGGCCCGCCTCTCCGGTGAGGCCGAGAAGGCGAAGCGCTCGGCGCTCGCCGAGGCCGAGGCGATCGAGGGCGCCAAGCGTGGTGAGGCCGAGAAGGCCCGGCGTACCGCCGAGGCGGACGCCACCAGGGCGGAGGGTGAGGCCACCGCGGCCGCCACCCTGGCCGTCGGCCAGGCCGAGGCCGCCGCGATGGACAAGCGCGCAGCGGCGTTCGCCCACTACAACGACGCGGCGGTCCTGCAGATGCTGGTGCAGGTCCTGCCCCAGATCGCCAAAGAGGTCGCCGCCCCGATCGCGGCGATCGACACCCTCACGGTGCTCTCGACGGACGGCGCGGGCGCGCTGCCCCGCCAGGTCACCGACAACGTCGCGCAGACCCTCAAGATGCTCAAGACCGCGACCGGCCTCGACCTCGAGGCGATGATCAAGAAGGGCGTCGGTGGTGCGCTCGGCGGCACCGATGGCGAGCCCACCCCGCCTGCGTCGGTCGCTGCGAAGGCGGTCGCGAAGAAGGTCCCGCCGGCCGTCGACGCCTCGACCGCCTGAGGGTCGCCGCGGGCCGAGTTTCGTCGGCTGGCCGACAAATCTCGAGCTTGGACGACGCAGTTTCGTCGTCCAGGGCCGGGTTTCGTCGGCCAGCCGACGAAACCCGGCACCGCCGTGGGCTGAGAGCCGCTCAATCCACGGCGAGCGCGACGTACGTCGTGTCGAGGTATTCCTCGATCCCCTCGAAGCCGCCCTCGCGGCCGAAGCCGCTGGCCTTGACGCCGCCGAACGGCGCCGCCGGGTTGGACACCAACCCGGTGTTGACGCCGACCATGCCGAAGTCGAGCGCCTCCGCCAGCCGGATGGTCCGCTGGAGGTCGCGCGTGTAGACGTAGGACGAGAGCCCGTACTCGGTGTCGTTGGCCTTGGCGATCGCCTCGTCCTCGGACTCGAACGTCGTGATCGGCGCGACCGGCCCGAAGATCTCCTCCCGGTTGATCTCGGCGTCGTGCGGGACGTCGACCAGCACGGTCGGGGGGTAGAAGAACCCGGGGCCGCCGTGCGCCTGGCCGCCGACGACGACGGACGCGCCGCCGGCGATCGCCGCGTCGACGAGCTTGGTCACCGAGTCGACCGCCTTCTCGTCGATCAGCGGGCCGACGTCGGTGCCGTCGTCCTGGCCGCGGCCGAGGGTGAGCGCGCCCATCCGGTCGGCCAGCTTCTTCGCGAACTCGTCGGCCACCGAGGAGTGCACGAGGAACCGGTTGGCCGCGGTGCAGGCCTCGCCCATGTTGCGCATCTTCGCCAGCATCGCGCCGCCCACCGCGGCGTCGACGTCCGCGTCCTCGAACACCAGGAACGGCGCGTTGCCACCGAGCTCCATGCTCACCCGCTGGAGCTGGTCGGCGGCCTGCTTGACCAGCTGCTTCCCGATCCCGGTCGACCCCGTGAAGCTGACCTTGCGCAGCCTCGGGTCCGCCATGATCGCCGAGCTCACGTCGCCGGCGTGGGTGGTCGGCACGATGTTGAGCACGCCGTCCGGCAGTCCCGCCTCCGCGAACGTCGCCGCCAGCGCGAGCATGCTCAGCGGGGTCTGGTGGGCGGGCTTGACCACCATCGTGCAGCCGGCCGCCACGGCCGGGCCGATCTTGCGGGTGCCCATCGCCAGGGGGAAGTTCCACGGCGTCACGAACAGGCACGGTCCGACCGGTTTCTTGATCGTCAGCAACCGGCTGCCGCCGGCCGGCGCCTGCATCCAGCGCCCGTGGATCCGCACCGCCTCCTCGGAGAACCAGCGCAGGAACTCGTTCCCGTAGGTGACCTCTCCGGCGGCCTCCTTGAGCGTCTTGCCCATCTCCAGGCTCATCAGCTCGGCGAACTGGTCGCTCCGCGAGGCCACCAGCTCGAAGGTGCGGCGCAGGATCTCGCCGCGCTCGCGGGGCGGCGTACGGGCCCAGTCGTGCTGCGCCGCCACCGCGGCCTCGAGCGCGCGCTGCCCGTCGGCCACCGTCGCGTCGGCGACCTCGCACAGCACCGAGCCGTCGGCGGGGTCGAGGACCTCGAAGGTCGCGCCGTCCTCGGCGTCGGTCCAAGCGCCGCCGATGAGGAGGCGGCGCTGCTGCGCGGGAAGGAAGTCCAGACCTGTCATGTCGCAACTCTGTCACCGCCCACGACCGGCTGCCACGGGGGCCTTGTCCCAGCCAGAAAGTCGCCGAACAGGACATGACAGGCCGGGCGCTGTTGTGCTTTTCTGTGAGGGTCGACTTCGGAGGGAGCACTGCGAATTCGGCGCGGACCCCTCGTTGACCCCATGCGACGGGGGGTCCTCTTCATTTGGATGGCGCTCGCTTCGCTCGCGCGTGCTCGGCGCGCGCTTGTCGAGCCGAGCCTCTAAGTCGAGGACACGGCCGTGCTGCCTCTCCCTTAGCCAGCCGCCCTGAGGAACGCCTCGAGGATCGGGCCGGCGGTGCCGCTGCCGGACTCGCCGACGTCCACGAAGACGCAGACGGCGAGGTCGCCCTGGGCGGCGATCATCCAGGCGTGGGTCTGTAGGTCGGGGCCGGTGCCGAACTCGGCGGTGCCGGTCTTGGCGATGACCGGCGGGCCGGGCACGTCGAGGAGGCCGCGGCCGCTGCCGTCGGTGACCACCCCGCGCAGCATGGAGCGCAGGGCGGAGACCTCGGCGTCGGTGAGCGGGGCGGCGCCCTCCGGTGGGGTCGACTGGTGGCCGGAGACCATCCAGGGGACGACGAGCGAACCCTGCTGCACCGACGCGATCACGGTCGCCATCACCATCGGCGAGGCCAGGATCGTGCCCTGCCCGATCAGCTGCGCCGCGGCGCCGGTCTCGCTCTGGGTGTCGGGGTCGGTCTTGCCGAAGTACGCCGGGAAGCCGAGGTCGTGGTCGAGCCCGATGCCGAGCGAGACACCGGCGTCGAAGAGGTTGGTGCCGGACAGCTTCGGGGCCTGGGAGATGAAGGCGGTGTTGCACGAGTTGGCGAGCGCGGTCTTGAGCGGGATGTTGCCGAGCGCGCTGCTCGGGTAGTCGCTGTAGTTCTTGAACTCCTTGCCGTTGACGGTGATGGTGCGCGTGCACGGCACCACCGTGTCCGGGGTGAGGCCGGCGCGCAGCAGAGCCAGGCTGGTCACGGTCTTGAACGTCGAGCCCGGCGCGAACTGGCCGAAGGTGGCGAGGTTCTGGCCGCCGTTGCCTGGGCCGTTGGCGGCGGCCAGGATCTCGCCGGTGCTCGGCCGGATCGCCACCAGCGCGCTAGCCGGCCCGACGTCCGCGAGCAGCTGCTCGGCCTTGGTCTCGAGGCCGACGTCGAGCGAGAGGACCAGCGGGTCGCCAGGGGTCGCCTCGGTGCGGAACAGCTCGCGCGGGTTGCCCTTCTCCGGCACCGCCTGGACCAGCACGCCCGGGGTGCCGCGCAGCTGGTCGTCGTACCTGGACTCCAGCCCGGAGAGGCCCGCGACGTCACCGGGGTGGTACTCCGGGTGCTGCGCGATGATCTCCGCGGTCACGTCGCCGACCTTGCCGAGCAACGGCGCCGCGAAGTCCGCCGTCGGCGCCAGCGGCAGCGTCCCTGTCACGATCCGGCCGCCGGGGATCGCGGCGATGCCCGTGCTCACCGCGGCCGGCAGCGCCTCCTGCCGGAAGGTGATCGCCTCGACGAAGGCCTGCGGGCCGGCCGCCTTGACAGCCTTCACGAACGGGCCGACGTCGACCCCGACCAGCTGGGCGACCGCCCGCGCCGAGGCGACCGGATCGGCGGCGCCGAGCTGGGTCTTGTCGACGCCGACACGGGAGACCTGCCGTTCGGTGACGATCGGCTGCCCGCCGGCGCCGAGGATGTCGCCACGGTCAGCGAGCACCGATGAGACGTCGAGGCTCTCGCCCTCGACCAGCGACGGCTCGACGACCGACGGCGACCAGGCGACCTGCCAGCCGTCCTCGGCGAAGCTGAGCTGGGCGGTCGCGTCGTACTCCCACGTGGCCGCCGTGAGGTCCCAGGTCCAGTGCAGGCTCGCGGTCGCCGTCGAGCCGGTCCGCTTCACCGCCGTCGTGTCGACGCGGACCTTCTCGTCGGCCAGCTCCTTGGTGATCCGGTCGTACGACGCCTGCGCGGTCGTCGCGGTGTCGGCGGTGAACTTCACCTTGGACAGGTCCCGCGCAGTCAGCCCGGAGGCCAGCGCGGTCGCGGTGTCCTGCGGGTTGGGCTCGTCCGGGTTCGCGTCTCCTCCGTCGGAGTCATCACCCGTGCACGCGCTCAGGAGTAGCACGAGGAGCACGGTGAGAGCGGCGGCCCGAGGTCGCATCATGGCGACCTTTCTACAGGGGCACCCCAGGGTCGGCCCCGGTCACCAGGGCGGCCCGATCGCTCAGACGTGCGCCGTCAACGGGAACGCCGCACGGCTGCCGCTGACCAGGTCCTCGACGATGGCGCTGAACCGCGGGCAGGTCGCGATGTCGTGGGCGCGGCAGCGCAGCGCGTGCTCGGTCATCTCGCGGGAGTGCCGCATCTCCTCCATCCGGCGGTCGAGGTCGGCGATGTGGGCCTCGAGCACCTGGTGCCGGCCGTGCGCCTCGGAGTCGAGCAGCACCAGGATCTGGTCGAGGCTCATGCCGGCGGCCTTGCTTCGGACCACGGTCGCGACCCGGACCACGTCGTCGCGGCCATAGCGCCGGCGGCCCGCCGAGTCGCGCGCCGGCCTGAGCAGCCCGACGTCCTCCCAGTGCCTCAGCACGTGGGTCTCGAGGCCGAACCGCTCGGCGGCCTCACCGATCGACCAGTCGAGGTCCCGATCGCTTGACTTCATGTCAACATGAAGTCACATCCTTGCCGTTGAGACAAGTCTGAGCGCAGGGAGTGCACACGTGGACATGCATGAGAGTTATGACGCCGTCGTGATCGGCGGCGGCCCGGCCGGCCTGCAGGCCACGTTGACCCTGGCCCGCGTCCACCGCAGGGTGCTGATGGTCGACTCGGGCTCCTACCGCAACGACCCGGCCTCGCACATGCACAACGTGGTGACCCACGACGGGACGCCACCGGCCGAGTTCCGGGCCGCCGCGCGCAAGGAGCTCGCGGCGTACGAGACCGTGACCCTGCACGACGGGACGGTCACCTCCGTCGCGCAGGACGCCGGCGGCGGCTTCCTCGTCGCCGTGGGAGACCAGCTGGTGCGCTCGCGCGGGGTGATGCTGACCACCGGCGTGGTCGACACGCTGCCGGACAAGCCGGGGCTCCGTGAGCTGTTCGGGTCGGTGGTCGCGCACTGCCCGTTCTGCCACGGCCACGAGCTCGCCGGCGGGCACGTCGGCATCCTCGGGGCCGCCGGCGCGGGGCACCTGCCCGGGCTGGTCACGCCGATCGCGTCGCGCGTCACCGTCTACACCGACGGCGAGAGCCTCACCGCCGAGCTGCCGGACGGCGTTGCGCTCCGGACCGACCGGGTCACCGGCCTGTGTCCGAGCCCGGTCGGCGCCAGGCTCAGCTTCGACCGCGGGCCGACCGAGGAGGTCGCCGGCCTCTTCGTGGCGACGACGCTCTCCCAGCGCGCGCCGTTCGCCGCGCAGCTCGGCCTGGCCCTGAACCCGTCGGGGTGCGTCGAGGTCGACGCGATGGGTCGCACCAGCCTGCCCGGTGTCCACGCGGCCGGCGACATGGCCCACGTTGCCGCGCTCCAGATGCCGATGGCCTCGGTCATGACCGCCGCCGCCTCCGGGCAGGTGGCCGCGGGTTCGCTGGTGGCCTTCCTGCTCTGAACGGCCGTCGGGGTCACCGGATATCCGGTGACTCCTGCGTCGGGTGGGGCAGGACCGGCCCCTGTCTTGCGTCGCCGCACCCCGCTTGCCGGTGCCCGCGCCCACCCGGACCACAGGGGCACCAGTGCCACCACTTCTGGGGCAATGCCTGCACTTCTCGGGGGTTGCAACGCCCCAGAAGTGCAGGGATCCCAGGTTAACCTGGGATCCCTGCAAGGCCCCTGGGCCTGGCGGCCGGAACCAGCTCAGCCCCTCTTGTGCCGGGGCTTCTTGCTGGGCGGGCGCGACGATGACGACGAGGAGCGGGCGGCGGGCGGGCCGTCGTCCTTCTTGAGCGCGATCAGCTTCCCGGAGATGCGGGTGGAGCGGAGCGCGTCCCAGGTCTCGGCGGAGAGCTCGGCCGGCAGCTCGACGAGGGAGAAGTCCGGGCGGATCGTGATCGCGCCGAAGTCCTGGCGGCGCAGGCCACCCTCGTTGGCGATGGCGCCGACGATCTGGCGGGGCTCGATCTTGTGCCGCTTCCCGACGGCGATGCGGTACGTCGCCAGCGGGCTGCCGTCGCGCGCGACCCGCGGGCCGCGCTCCCCCTGCTCCGACCGATCCGACCGCTCGGCCCGGGCGGCGCGCGGCGCCGGCTCCGGCTCCGGGGAGAGCAGCAGCGGCTCGTCGCCCTGGGCGACGACCGCCAGCGCGGCGGCGACGTCGACCTCCGGCACGTCGTACTCCTGGACGTAGTGGGCGATCACGTCGCGGAACGCCTCGATCCGCGATCGGGCCTGCAGCGCTTCGGTGATCCGGTCGTCGAAACGAGCCAGCCGGGTGCTGTTGACGTCCTCGACGCTGGGCAGCGACATCTGCTGCAGCGGCGTGCCGTTCGCCTTCTCGAGGTGGCGCAGCAGGTAGCGCTCGCGCGGAGTCACGAACGAGATCGCGTCGCCGCTGCGGCCCGCCCGGCCGGTGCGGCCGATGCGGTGCACGTAGGACTCGGTGTCGGTGGGGATGTCGTAGTTGACGACGTGGCTGACCCGCTCCACGTCGAGGCCGCGGGCCGCGACATCGGTCGCGACCAGCACGTCGAGCTCACCGGAGCGCAGCTGCTGCACGGTCCGCTCACGCACCGGCTGGGCGACGTCGCCGTTGATCGCCGTGGCGGAGAAGCCACGGGCCCGCAGCTTCTCGGCCAGCGTCTCGGTCTCGTGCTTGGTGCGGACGAAGACGATCATCCCCTCGAAGTTCTCGACCTCGAGGATGCGCGTGAGGGCGTCGACCTTCTGGGGGTAGGACACCAGGAGGTAGCGCTGGCGGATGTTGGCCGCGGTCGCGGTCTTGCTCTGCACCTTGATCTCGACCGGGTCGTGCAGGTACTGCTTCGAGAGCCGCCGGATCTGCGCCGGCATCGTGGCAGAGAAGAGCGCGACCTGCTTGTCGTCCGGCGTGTCGGCCAGGATCGTCTCGACGTCGTCGGCGAAGCCCATGTTGAGCATTTCGTCGGCCTCGTCGAGGACGAGGTACTTCAGGCTGCCGAGGTCGAGGGTGCCCTTCTCGAGGTGGTCCATGATCCGGCCCGGCGTGCCGACCACGACGTGTACGCCGCGGCGCAGCGCGGAGAGCTGGACGCCGTAGCCCTGGCCGCCGTAGATCGGCAGCACGTGCACGCCTGGCATCTCGACGGCGTACTTCTCGAACGCCTCGGCGACCTGCACCGCAAGCTCGCGGGTCGGCGCCAGCACCAGCGCCTGCGGTGACTTCTGCGACAGGTCGAGTCGGGAGAGGATCGGCAGCGCGAACGCCGCGGTCTTGCCGGTGCCCGTCTGCGCGAGGCCGACCACGTCACGGCCCTCCATGAGCGGCGGGATCGTGGCGGCCTGGATGGGAGAGGGCACCTCGTAGCCAACGCCCGCGACCGCACCGAGCACGGCCTCGGACAGGCCGAGGTCGGCGAAGGTCTGGTCATCGGGGGTGCTGCTCACCTGTCAACGGTAGTGCCGCCGTGCCAGGGCGCCGATTCCCAGTCGCGGTGGGCTCGGTCACGCCGCCTGCTCGGACCCTGGCCGACGTGACGGAGTCAGCTGAACAGCTTCTTGAAGAAGCCCTTCTTCTTCTCCCACCCGTGCTGCTCGAGGAAGGCGAAGAGCGGGTCCTTGATCTTGTCGGTGTCGAAGGAGTAGACGACCGGGGCCATCGAGACCCCCTCGTCGGTCTTGTTGACCCCTCCGAACTCGAAGGAGAACTCTTTCTTCTTCATCTTCCCCTTGAAGAGATCCTTCTCGAGGTGCAGCCCGCCGCCGTCGGCGCTCGCATGGGTCTCCGACTCGTGGTCGGTGTAGTCGTAGCTGTGCTCGTCCCCGTCGAGCTCGACCTCGAGGCGGTAGTCCTTGTCGATGTGGGTCACCTCGGTCGGGTAGAGCGAGGTGGCCTTCACGATGTCCCAGGTGCCGACGATCTTCTTCCCGTCGACGGCGTAGGTGAACGGCTGGCCGGGCTGGTTGAGCGAGGGTACGGCGCCGAGCAGGTCGGCGAGAGGGGTGGCGGTCACGAGTGGACGCTAACCCGCTGACGGCCGCTCGCGCGCCCGCTTCGCGGAGCAGGCTCACTCCACGGTGACCGACTTCGCCAGGTTGCGGGGCTTGTCGATGTCGTGACCGAGGGCGGCGGCGGCGTGGTAGGCGAGCAGCTGGAGAGCCACCGTCAGCAGGATCGGGTCGAGCTCGAGCTCGTTGCGAGGTACGTCGACCCGGTCCACCCTGGCCTGGGCCGGCAGGTCGCCGAGGTCGACACCGGCGTGGGTGACCACCACGAGCGGGCCGCCGCGCGCGGCGACCTCGTGCAGGGCTGCGACGTTGCGCTCGGCCAGCTCGTCGTCGGGGACGATCGCCACGGTCGGGACCGAGGCGTCGATGAGTGCGAGCGGTCCGTGCTTCAGCTCGGAGGTCTGGTAGGCCTCGGCGTGGCGGTAGCTGATCTCCTTGAACTTCTGGGCCCCCTCGCGAGCGACCGGGTAGCCGCGCACCCGCCCCACGAAGAACAGGTTCTCCGCCTGCGCGAGCCGCCCGGCCAGCCCCGTCAACGCCGGCTCCTGAGCGAGCACCTCGCCCAGCTGCTCCGGCAGCCGCTGCAGCCCGGCGACCAACCGGCGGCCGTCGGCGATGGAGAGGTCGCGCACCCGCCCGAGCTGCAGGGCGAGCAGCGCGAAGCCGATGAACATGTTGGTCAGCGCCTTGGTCGAGGCGACCGCCACCTCCGGCCCGGCGTGCAGGTAGATCCCGCCGTCGCACTCGCGCGCGATCGCCGAGCCGACGACGTTGACCAGCCCCACCACCCGGCCGCCCTTGCGCCGGACCTCCTGCACCGCCAGCAAGGTGTCGACCGTCTCGCCCGACTGGCTCACCGCGACGTAGAGCGTGTCCGGCTCGATGATCGGGTTGCGGTAGCGGAACTCGCTCGCGGGCTCGGCGTCGGCCGGGATCCGGGCCAGCTCCTCGACCAGCCCGGCGCCCATCTCGCCGACGTAGTAGGCCGAGCCGCAGCCGAGCACCTTGACCCGACGGATCGCACGGAGCTCGCGGGCATCGAGCTCGAGCCCGCCGAGGTGCGAGGTGCCGAACCGCTCGTCGAGCCTGCCGCGCAGCACCCGCTCGGCGGCCTCGGGCTGCTCGAGGATCTCCTTGTGCATGTAGGACTCGTGGTCACCGGCGTCGTAGGCCGCGGGGTCGACGTCGACCGTCTCGGCCGCCCGCGACACGGCGCTGAGGTCCTGCCGGAAGGTGTGGAAGCCCTCTGCGGTCAGCGTCGCGAGCTCGCCGTCGTCGAGGTGCGCGACCCGGGTCGTGTAGCGGACCAGCGCCGCCAGGTCGGAGGCGACGAACATCTCGTGGTCGCCGATGCCGATGATCAACGGGCTCCCGTTGCGAGCGACCACGATCCGGTCGGGGTACGCCGCGTGCAGGACCGCCAGCCCGTAGGTGCCCTCGACCCGAGCCACGGCCTCGGCCACCTTCTCCTCGAGGCTGTCGGCCAGGGAGCGGCCGATCAGGTGGGCGAGCACCTCGGTGTCGGTGTCGGACACCAGGTCGACCCCCGCGTCGGTCAGCTCGGCGCGCAGTGCCGCGGCGTTGTCGATGATCCCGTTGTGCACGACCGCGACGTCTCCCTTGCCGTCGGTGTGCGGGTGCGCGTTGACGTCGTTCGCCGGTCCGTGCGTCGCCCACCGGGTGTGGCCGACCCCCACCTTCCCGGCGAACCGCTTGGGCAGCCGCTCCGCCAGGTCGCGGACGCGGCCGGCCCTCTTGGCGACCCGGAGCCGGCTCTCCCGGCCCGGGCCGAGGACCGCGACCCCCGCCGAGTCGTAGCCGCGGTGCTCCAGCCGGCCCAGCCCTTCCAGCAGCAGCGGCGCCGCCTGCTGAGCTCCGACGTAGCCAACGATCCCGCACATGTGTCAGTCCCAGCCTTTCCTCGCGTGGTCTCGAGACAGGCGCAGCGCGCCTTCCTCGACCCAGGCCTATCCGTAGACGATCCGGCGCAGCTGCCGCTCGCTGAGTTCGGGCGCGGCCACGACCTGGTGGGCGAGCTCCTCGGCCAGCCGGGCGAAGATCTCGGGGTTGCGGGCGCCGTAGGTCTTCAGCTCCGCGTGCCGGCGCCGGACGTAGTCCTCGACCGGTTCGTGATGGAAGGCGAGGACGTCGCCGACGACGCGCTCCGCCTCGGCGGCGGTCAGCCCGGCGGTCGCGACCAGGTGCTCGACGAGCGTCGGGTCGGCTGGCACGCGGTCCACGGTGCCCAAGTGACGACCGAATCGCAAGTTTCTGCCCGTTATCGGGCAAGACAAAGAAATTCGCCTATTCCTCCGAGCAAGACGACCGGCGGTGATACTCTAAGTGAACGGAAGGTGAACGGGAGGTGTCACGATGATGGATTCCACATCGCAGGAGCGACTCGAGATGCGCTGGCTGCCGGTCCTCGACGAGAGCGGCCGCACCCGCATGGAGGCCACCTGGGTGAGCGTCCCGAACGCCGCGGCCCCGACGCAGCCGTCGGTGACACACGCCGCCTGATCTCGAGCTCAGCGGCGGAAACCCCCGGTACGCCCGGGGGTTTTCGTCATTTTCGGCCAGCGGGAATGAAAGCGGACTGCGGTCCGTTAGGGCTCATTGAACGTTGTACCACCCACCGGCAACCAAGGAGCCCAGCATGACCAGCACCGACTTCGACCCCGCCACCGCCGTCCTGACCGACATCGCGGGCGACTACACCCTCGACCCCGCGCACACCCGCCTCGGCTTCAGCGCCCGGCACGCGATGGTCGCCACGGTCCGCGGCGCCTTCACCGAGTTCACCGGCACCGCGCACGTCGACACCGCCAACCCGGGCAACTCCAAGGTCGAGCTCAGCATCGTCGCCAACAGCGTGAGCACCGGCAACGCGCAGCGCGACGGTCACCTGCTCTCCGGCGACTTCTTCGAGACCGAGAAGTTCCCGAACATCACCTTCACCTCCACCGAGGTCACCCGCGACGGCGACGACTGGACCATCACCGGCGACCTCACCATCAAGGGCGTCACCCAGTCCGTGTCGGTGCCCTTCGAGTACACCGGCTCGGCCCAGGACCCGTTCGGCAACACCCGCATCGGCTTCGAGGGCGCGACGACCATCAAGCGCAGCGACTGGGGCATCAGCTTCAACGCCGCGCTCGAAACCGGCGGCGTCCTGGTCTCCGACAAGGTCAAGCTCGAGTTCGACATCTCGGCCATCAAGAACGTCGAGCCGACCGCCTGACACGTCGCCTGACGTCTCTCAGCCCGCGACGGGGCCGCCCGAAAAAGGGGCGGCCCCGCCCGGCATTTCACGCTCTAATGTCCGCCGTGCACCTCCCCGACGGACTGACCCAACGACCGCTCCGACTCGAGGACGCCGAAGCCGTCTTCGACGTGATGGTCGCGCAGGAGCAGCAGGACCTCGACGAGGTGATGATCGAGCTCGCCGACATCGTGGGCGACTGGAGCCGAGCCTCCTTCGACGTCGCCGCCTCCACCGTCGGTGTCTTCGACGGCGAGCAGCTCGTGGCCTACGGCGAGGTCGGCGCGCACGGCCGCTGCGACGCCGCGGTCCGTCCCGACCATCGGGGTCGAGGCATCGGCACCGCGATCGCCCGGTGGATGCAGGAGCTGGGCCGCCAGCGCGGGATCGCCGAGATCGGGATGCCGGTGCCGAAGGGGTCGCCCGGTGACCGGCTGCTCGCCTCCCTCGGCTACCGGGTCCGCTGGGAGAGCTGGGGTCTCGAGCTGCCCGCGGGCGCGGTGATCGCAGACCGGCCGCTGCCGGCCGGCTACGGCGTGCGGCCGGCCGACCCGTCGGACTACGAGCAGTGCTGGACCGTCCAGGAGGACGCCTTCCTCGAGTGGTCGCAGCGCGAGCGTGAGCCGTACGACGAGTGGGTCGCCGCGATGACCGGCCGGCCCGGGTTCGAGCCCTGGAACCTGCGCGTGGTCGTCGACGCCGCGGGCGAGGTCGCCTCCTTCTGCTGGGTCCAGCTCGGCGAGGAGTCCGCCTTCATCGCACGGCTGGCCACCAGAGCCGACCAGCGCGGCCGGGGGCTGGCGCAGGCGCTGCTCGTCGACGCCTTCGCCGCGGCCCGGGCGCGCGGCGCGACCCGCTCGGAGCTCTCCACCGACTCGCGCACCGGTGCCCTGGGCCTCTACGAGAAGGTCGGCATGGTGGTCACCTCGACCTGGGTCAACCGGGGCATCGCGCTCTGACGACACGGCTCGCTGGGCGTCAGGCGGCCGGTCCCGCCGCCGCGTCCGCCGCTGGCGGCACGTTGAGGTTGAGCGCGAACACGTTGTCCGGATCGTAGGTGCGCTTGACCTCGGCCAGCCGCGCATAGGTCGCGGGCGGGTAGGCCAGGGCCGCGTCGTCCGCCGTCGCGGACCCCTGGAAGTTGAGGTAGGTCCCGGTGCCGAGTCCGGCAAGCGGCCGCCACGCCGCCAGCACGGCGTCGACCTCCTCGGGCCCGAGCTGCTCGGGGACGGCGAAGCCCCCCAGCACCATCGCCTCGGCATCGCGGTGCGCGAACGCCGTGGCCCCGGCCGGCACCCGGGCGACCGCGCCACCAAGGCTGCGCAGGGCGATCATGGCCGGCGCCGAGCCGTGCAGGGTCGCGATCGCCTCGACCACGTCGTCGTCGAGGACGCGGACCAGCGTGTTGCGGACCACCAGCCGCAGCCCCGGAGGCAGGTGCTGAGCCTCCTCGAGCACGTCGGCGTACGGACGCTCGGCGATGCTCGCCTCACGCACTGTGCCGAGCTCCAGCAGCGGCTCGATGGCCGCGTCCGCCTCCGTCGCCGACGCCCCCGGGTCACCGGCGTAGCAGAGCAGCAGCATCGCCTGTCGTGGACCGTCTCCCATCGGGGGCAGCAGGGCCAGGTTGCTGGTCAGCTGGTCCGGTGCGGCGCGCATAGCGTCGCGCCACCGGCGTACCAGGTCGCCCGCGCCGTCGACCTGGTAGACGACCGAGCCGAAGTGGACCGAGCTGACCGCGTGCGCGAGGAAGTCGAAGTCGACCACCACGCCGAAGTTGCCGCCACCACCGCGCAGCGCCCAGAACAGGTCGGGATTCTCCGTGGCGGAGGCGGTCACGAGCCGGCCGTCGGCGGTCACGACCCGCGCCCCGACCAGGTTGTCGATCGTGAGGCCATGCTTGCGGACCATCCAGCCCATGCCACCGCCGAGCGTCAGGCCGCCGACACCCACGTCCAGGGTGTCGCCGGACGTGAGCCCGAGCCCGTGCGGCTGGAGGGCGGCGGCGACCTGGCCCCAGCGCGCGCCACCGCCGACGCGCACCAGGCGCCGCTCCGCGTCCAGCACCTCGACCCGGTCCAGGTGCTGGAGGTCGAGCACCATGCCGTCGGTGTTGGTCCCGTGCCCGACTGCGCTGTGCCCACCCGAACGCACGGCGACCGCGAGGCATTCGCGCACGGCGTGACGCAGTGCCCCCGCGACGTCGTCGACGTCGCGCGGCCTGACCACCAGCGCCGGTCGCCCGGTCGCGAAGAACACCCGCGCCGCCTCGTCGTAGCCGTCGTCTCCCGGGCGGATGGTCTCGGCGGTCAGGTGCGTCCCGGTCAGGGTCATTGCTGTCTCCTCGTCTGGTCAGTCGCTCGGGCGAGACAGTAGAAGTTGAAGTTCGGTTGAACTCAAGTGAGTTACTCACCCAGGTACTCGACGACGTGGGGCAGCAAAATGTGAGACGACTACCTTCGTCCCGTGCCGTCCACGACCTTCGTGACCCGATAGGACTTCCGCGCTCCCGGTGCGAGTCCCGAGCAGCGACGCGAGCTGTTCGCGCGGGCGCTGGAGCAGGCCGTGTACGTCGACCGGCACGGACACGCCGCGCTGATGCTGTCGGAGCCGCGCGCTGGGCCACGAACCCGGCTAGACCCTGCTCGCGCCCCCCGGGCCGGCGAACGTCTTCTGCGCCAAGGACCGACACCTCGTCGTACGTAGGGGACGACTCCAGCACCGTCGAGGAGATGCGCGCCGCCGGCGTCTACGTCCTGCTGACCGCCGACGAGCTCGTCGCCGCCGCCGATTCGTCTGTGACCTGACTCGGCAGTCTCCAGGTCACCCCGCAGACGAATCGTCGACGGTGGTGACGACCGTGGTCACCGTCGGCCGCTTCGGGGTGGACGAGAAGCCGAACCGGCACGGCGGGTCGACGTCCGCCAGCTCTCCGAGGCGAACGCCGTCGAAGATGCCGGCCGCAGCCGTCACCCGGTGCGCGTCGGTCGCGGCGTACCACTCACGACGACCGCCGCCTGCGGTGCCGCGAGTGCGCACGCCGCGCAGCAGCACCCGCGCGACAGGATCGGTGACCGCGCACCAGGCCGGCGACTCGGCCACCGGGCGCGGCACGGCGCGGAGCGCGAGGCCGAGCGGCGTACGCCGGCCGAACGACAGGTCGAGCTCCAGCGAGGTCGAGCGCACCCGCCAGCCGTCGTCGGTCGCGGTGACCGCGAAGGGCTCGAGCCGCACCTCGTCGAAGGAGTAGGTGGCTCCGATGAAGTCGGCGACCTCCTGGCGCGGGGCGAGCAGCACCCGGTGGCCCGGAGCGGTCTCGACCATGGCGTCCGCGAACGCGTCCAGTGGCGTCTGCGGCCAGTGCCCGATCACGATGCGGGTCCCGGTCGTGGTGCCGACCCCGGCGATGTGACCGCGGAAGCGATACCTCAACGGATCTGCATGCCCGAGATCGCGCGAGCGATGACCAGCCGCTGGATCTCGGAGGTGCCCTCGAAGATCGTGTAGATCCGGGCGTCGCGGGCCATCCGCTCGACGGGGTAGTCGCGGGTGTAGCCGTTGCCGCCGAGGATCTGCATCGCCTGGCCGGTGACCCGGACCGCGGTCTCGCCGGCGTACAGCTTCGACATCGAACCCTCCGCGGCCTCGAACGCCTTGCCCTGCTTGGCCATCCACGCCGCCCGCCAGACCAGCAACCGGCTCGCGTCGATCGAGGTCTTCATGTCCACGAGCGCGAAGGCGACTGCCTGGTTGTCGATGATCGGCCGGCCGAACTGCTCGCGTGTCTTCGCGTAGTCGAGCGCGACCTCGTACGCCGCACGCGCGACGCCGACGGCCTGAGCGCCGACCGCCGGACGGGTCCGCTCGAAGGTCGCCATCGAGGCGTTCGCCGAGCGGCCGGACGACGCCCCCTCGCGCGCCCGGGCCAGCCGCGCGTCGAGCTTCTCCTTGCCGCCGAGCAGGCACGAGCCCGGCACCCGCACGTGGTCGAGCACCACCTCGGCGGTGTGCGAGGCGCGGATGCCGTGCTTGGCGAACTTCTGCCCCTGGCTCAGCCCCGGCGTCCCGGGTGGCACCACGAACGACGCCTGCCCGCGGGCCCGCAGCTCCGGCTCGACGACCGCGGTGACGACGTGGACGTCGGCCATGCCGCCGTTGGTGGCCCAGGTCTTGGTGCCGTTGAGCTCCCACTCGTCCTTCGCCTCGTCGTAGGTCGCGCGGGTCCGCATCGCGCCGACGTCGCTGCCGGCGTCCGGCTCGGAGGAGCAGAAGGCCGCGACCTTGAGGTCGCCGGGCGTGCCGAACATCTGCGGCGCCCACTCGCCGATCTGCTCGGGCGTCCCGTTCGCCGCGACGGCAGCAGCGGCCAGGGAGGAGCCCACGATCGCCAGGCCGATGCCGGCGTCACCCCAGAACAGCTCCTCCATCGTCAGCGGCAGCCCGAGCCCGGTCTCGTCGAAGCTCTGGGTGGCGAAGAAGTCGAGCGAGTAGAGCCCGATCTTGGCGGCCTCCTCGACCACCGGCCAGGGGAACTCCTCGCGCTCGTCCCACTCCGCCGCGGCCGGCCGCACGACGTCGGCGGCGAAGGTGTGCACCCACTTCTGCAGCTCGACGTGGTCGGGGCCGAGGTCGAAGCTCGGCGTGGTCGGAACGTCGGGGTCGCTCACACCCCGAGGTTACCGACGAGTCACTGCAGGTCGTCGATGATCTTGACGGTCCGGCTGCCGACGACATGCCCTGCAACCGACCACGTCACGGTGTACTTCCCCGCGGTCGAGAGTGCCAGCGACAGCAACGTGGTCTTCCCCTTCGGCGCCTCGATGCCGCTCGCGCACAGCGGATGGTTTCCCTTCCCGACGAGCTTCGCGCAGACCTTGTAGACGACATCCCGCTTGGCGCTGCGGAAGAACGCCGCCTTGGGCCCCGAGAGGTTGCACTTCCTGGCCGGCTTGGCCGAGGGCTTCAGGCTGCACGCGACGTACGTCGTGTATCCGCCCGGCGCGGCCGAGACCGGTGGCGCCGCACCGCTCATGACGACGAGAACCGGTAGCAGCAGGGCCGCGACGGCCAGGAGAGCGCGCTTCACGGCACGACAATCACATCTCCGCGCGTCGGGCGACATGGCCCATCTGGGGGATCAGTGCGCAGGCACCTCCGGATGCAGCTCGGCCTCGACCCGTTCGTCACCGAGGTCGGCGGTGTAGTCGCTCTCCTGGGTCTGGTCGGTGCCGGCGGCGACGTTCAGCGCCCGCAGGATCGGGGTCAGCACGACCGCCACGACCAGGTTGAGGCCGAAGGCGAGCGCCGCGATGTAGATCTTGGTGGTGTCCGACCACGGCAGCAGGACCAGCGGGCCGCCGAAGTGCGCCTGGGTCGGCGAGGCCACGCCGTAGGCGAGCCAGGTGCCGTAGGCCATCCCGGCCGCCCAGCCGGCGAACAGCGCCCACCGGTGCAGCCACCGGGTGTAGAGGCCGCCGACGATCGCGGGCAGCGTCTGCAGGATCCACACCCCGCCCAGCAGCTGCAGGTTGATCGCGAACTCCTTCGACAACGCCAGCACGAAGACCAGGGCGCCGAACTTCACGAGCAGCGAGGCGACCTTGGCCTGGGTCGCCTGCTGCTGATGGGTCGCGTCCGGGTTGATGTAGGCGCGATAGAGGTTGCGGGTCCACAGGTTCGCGGCGGCGATCGACATGATCGCCGCGGGCACCAGCGCGCCGATCACGATCGCGGCGTACGCGACCCCGGCGAACCAGGCCGGGAACTCGTTCTCGAAGAGCTGTGGCACCGCCTGCTGCGGGTTCGTGACCTTCACACCGGCGGCGATCGCAACGAAGCCGAGGAGGGCGAGCAGCCCGAGCAGGAAGGAGTACGCCGGCAGCAGCGACGCGTTGCGCCGGATCACCGAGCGGCTGCGGGTCGAGAGCACGCCCGTGACCGAGTGGGGGTACATGAACAGCGCCAGCGCCGAGCCGAGCGCGAGGCTGCCGTAGGCGAGGTGCAGCGCTTCGGGCGGCATGATCGCCTTCGGGGCGGCCTGGCCCGATGCGATGGCGTCGGCGTTCGAGGTGTTGAAGTCGCCGAAGCCCTTGCTCACGGTGTCGAAGATGTGGCCCCAACCGCCGATGTGGTGCGGGATGTAGATGACCGCCACGATGATGACGACGTAGATCAGCGTGTCCTTCACGAACGCGATCAGCGCCGGGGCGCGCAGCCCGCTGGAGTAGGTGTAGGCCGCCAGCACGGCGAACGCGATGAACAGCGGCAGGTCCTTGACGAACCAGCTGTCGCTCTCCTTCCCGATGCCCATCACCTGGAGCACCACCTGCATCCCCACCAGCTGCAGGGCGATGTAGGGCATCGTGGCGAGGATGCCGGTGACCGCGACCGCGGTGGCCAGAGGCCGGCTGTCGTAGCGGCCCTCGACGAAGTCGGCCGGCGTGACGTAGCCGTGCCGGTGGCTGACCGACCACAGCCGCGGCAGGAACAGGAAGATCAACGGGTAGACCACGATCGTGTAGGGCACCGCGAAGAAGCCGACCGCACTCCCGGCGTAGAGCGTCGCAGGCACCGCGATGAACGTGTACGCCGTGTAGATGTCGCCACCGATGAGGAACCAGGCGATGAAGGTGCCGAAGCCCCGGCCGCCGAGCCCCCACTCGTCGAGGTTGTCGAGCTCCTTGACGCGGCGCCAGCGCGCGGCCGCGAAGCCCAGCACCGTGACGAGCAGGAAGAGGAAGACGAAGACGCCGACCGCCACGCCGCTCATCGGCCCGACTCCGAGACATCAGCGTCGCGGGCGGCCGCCCGGGCGGGTCGCTCGTCGTTCTTGGTCAGGTGGTAGGCGACCGTCGTGAGCACGGCGACAACCGGGATCAGAAGGAACTGGAACCAGTAGTAGAACGGGAAGCCCCACAGCTCGGGGTCCGTGCGGTCGTAGACACCGACGAGCAGGGGAAGCACGACCGCGGGAGCGAGCAGGACCACCACGATGGTCCAGCGGGTGGACGACGACATGGGACACCTCCGTGCAGGACGGTTGAGGCGATGAGTCTCGCCACCCCACCCGGTCTCCACCCGAGCCGGTTCACAAACGCACAGGAGGGTTCCCCATGACGCAGGTGGTCGCGAACCTCGCGATGTCGATCGACGGCTTCATCGCCGACCCGGACGGCGGCTGCGACGAGCTGTTCGGCTTCTACGACAACGGGTCCCAGGAGTTCCGCGTCGCCGATGGGTGGCCGCCGTTCCACATGGACGAGCCGAGCGCCACCCTCTTCCGAGAGGCCGTCGCCCGGATCGGCTGTCATGTCATGGGCCGAGACCTCTACGACCTGACCAACGGGTGGGGCGGTCACCCGGGCAACGAGGCGCCGATCGTCACCCTCACCCACGACGCGCCGTCCGATCCGCCGGACGGCGTCCCGTTCTTCTTCTTCGACGACGTCCACGCCGCGATCGCGAAGGCGCGTGAGCTGGCCGGCGACCTCGACGTGGTGATCGCCGGCGGCACCGTCGCTCGGCAGGCGCTCGACGCGGGCCTGCTCGACGTCATCGACGTCAGCCTGGTGCCGGTGGTGCTGGGCGCGGGCATCCCGTGGTTCGCGGGAGCGCGAGGCCCGGTCCGGCTCTCCGACCCGGTCGTGCACCAGGGCCACGGCGTCACGCACCTGCGCTACGAGGTCCAGCGTGAGCTCCGGCACCAGGACCCGGCCGACGCGTAGGAGCGGCCTGCGCCTCTAGTCGAGCCCCTGCACTGGCACTAGGCTCCCGAACCGTGCGCAGACTGGCGATCACCGTGGCGGCCCTCACCCTCGGCTCAGCACTCACCCTGGTCCCCGACGACGCACACGCGGCCGGCAACCAGTTCGGCAATAACTGCCTCGCGACCAACGCCGTCCCGAGCCAGACGTTCGTGCTGACCGGCAGCACCGGGCTGCCCGCGGCGTCGCCGATCAACGGTGTCCTCACCAAGGCGACGTTCAACGTCCCGGGTGCGGCGCCCCCCTCGCTGCCGACGACCGTGAAGGTCATCAGGCCCACCGGGGTCGCGAACTCCTACAGCATCATCAGCCAGACCGCGTCGCTCGCCGTACCCAACACGGTGTCGACCTTCGACGTCCGGCTGCCGGTGAAGGCCGGAGACCTGGTCGGGATCTACGGCTCGGCCGGGACGCTGTACTGCAACCCGACAGGAGGCGCGAGCGACACGATCGCCGCCTTCGCCGGCGACGCAGGGGTCGGCTCGACGCAGACCTTCAGCCCTTCCCCGGCGGGGTACGGAATCCCCCTGGTGGCCACGGTCGAGCCGGACGCCGACGGTGACGGCTTCGGTGACGTGACCCAGGACCTCTGCCCCCAGAGCGCAGCGATCCAGACGGCCTGCCCCACGATCAAGCTCGACTCCCTGGCTTCCGTCTCGGGGAGGAAGATCGCCGTGGTGGTCGCCTCTTCCACCTCGGCGACGGTCTCGGTGAGTGGGGTCGCCAAGGTCCACGGCAAGAAGGTCAAGCTCAAGGGCGGCTCCAGGACGGTCGAGCCCGGCTCGCTGACCCAGTTCAAGGTCAAGCTGCCGAAGGCGCTGAAGGCGGCCTTGGCCAAGCTGCCCGCGAGCAAGAAGATCACCGTCAAGCTCACGGCGTCGGCCACCAACCCCGCCGGGGTGGTGACGACCGACTCGACCAAGGTCAAGCTGCCCGGCAGCAAGGGCTGAGTCCGACTCTCGGGCTAGTCACCGCGCCCTCGGCCGCGGTGACAAGCACGAATCACTTGAAGCAGGCGTAGGTGACGGCGTCGTGGACGTCGTCCCGGACGGTTCCGGGGAGTCCCGGACTGCCGGGGACGTCCCACCTCGCGCCAGCGTGCCCTGTCCGTGGCGACACGACCTCGGCCTGCGCTACCTGCGCGAGGACCTGCCGCCGGACGTGGCCGACCAGGTCGAGGAGCTCGTGCCGGGAGCCAGCTCGGCCACCCTCGAGGAACTCTCGCTCCAGTGCTTCGCGTGGCTCGACGAGTTGCTCGTCGACCGGCCGGCAGATCTGCCCTAGTGTCCTGACCACCATTCGATCTCGGCCATCCCCTCAGCCCTAGGAGACACTTGTGCGCAAGCTGGTCGCGATGCTCAGCACGCTCCTGATCGCAGGAGCCCTCGCCAGCATCCCGAGCTCCGCCCTCGCGGCGCCGCCCAACGACTTCGGCAACGGCTGCCTCGCCACGACCACGACGCCCAACACCACCGTCGTGATGACGAGCAAGTCCGGGCTCAACTCGCTGCCCATCACCGCACCGAGCAGTGGGGTGATCACCAAGGCCACGTTCAACGTTCCGCCGGCGCCGATCATCCCCACCGTGATGAAGACGCTGCGCCCCACCGGGGTCGTCAACGAGTACACCGTGATCTCGCAGAGCGCGTCGATCAACGTGGGCACGGGCAACGTGGCGTACGACGTCAGGCTGCCCGTCACCGCCGGCGACCTCCTCGGCCTCTACAGCGGCCTCGGGACCCTGATGTGCAGCACTGCCAACGCCAGCGACATCGTCGCCGGAGTGACCGGCGACATCCAGCCCGGCACGGCCGCGACGTACGCGCCCGTCACGAGCCGCGCCCTGTCCGCGGTCGCAACCATCGAGCCGGACGTCGACCATGACGGCTACGGCGACACCACGCAGGACCTGTGCCCGCAGAGTGCGGCGTTCCACACGGCCTGCCCGGTGATCGTGCTCGACTCGTTCGCCGCCCCGTCCGGGAAGACCATCACCATGGTCGTCGCGACCAACAACGACGCGTCTGTCACGGTCCTCGGCACGGCGAAGGTCAACGGCAAGAAGATCAAGCTCAAGGGCGGCACCAAGACCGTCACGCCCGGCACCCTGGCGAGGTTCAAGGTCAAGGTCCCGGCCGCACTCAAGGCCGCCCTGGCTGCGCTGCCTCCCGGCAAGACCATCAAGATCAAGCTCACCGCTAGTGCGACGGACGTGGTCGGCCGAGTCACCACCGACAAGAGCTCGGTCAAGCTCCACGGCACCAAGCACTGACACGCAAGAACGCCGCTGACCCGCCAGGAGCTCTCTGACGGGTCAGCGGCGTTGGGCGTCAGCTCGTCACGGGTCAGCGCCAGCGCGGGTGACGGAGCACGATCAGCGCGGCCAGCGTCACCAGCAGCGGGGCCGGAACCCCGCGGCGAAACGGACCGATGCCGGCGTTCCAGTTGCGGTCCGCGGGAGCCGCGGGCGCGGCGACGGCGGTGTAGGGGCTGGGCAGGTCGTGGAAGATCGGGGCGATCTCGCCCTGTCCGTGGCGACACGACTTCGGGCTGCGCTACCTGCGCGAGGACCTACCCACGGAGGTTGCCGACCGCGTCGAGGCGCTGGTACCAGGCGCCTCGTCGGCATCGCTCGAGGAGCTGTCCCTGCGCTGCCACGAGGGGCTGGAGCAACTGCTCGGCGGGCCGGTGACACCGGTGCTCGGCTCGGTCGGCCGACGACCCTGCTCGGCGGGCTTCAGCCGTCGCGACGTAGCGCATGATCCGGGCGTCCACCATGGCAAACGCGGGTCTACCGGTCCGGTGTGCGGTTGCCCTAGGGTGCGGAAAACCATAGGGGTTCGGTACTCAGCCTAGGACGAAAACTGATGCGCAGACTCGTCGGAACTCTGTCGGTGATCGTCCTCGGCTCGGGCCATGGCGGTCGGCGTGCCGGCACCCAGCAGTGCCGCGACCGGCGAGCTCGGCAACAGCTGCGTCGCGACCATCGCGCCGCGGCATCACGCTCATCGTGATCGCCGGGGCGGGCACGAATCCCCAGCCGGGCGGCCTGGCCCAGATCAAGGTCAAGCTGCTCAGGGCGCTCAAGCGCGCCCTGGCCGGGCTGCCGTCGGGCAAGTCCATCAAGGTCACGCTCACCACCTCGGCCACCGACGTGATCGGCCGAGTCACCACCAGCAAGAGCAGCGTGAAGCTGCCCGACACCGGTCACCAGGGAGATCGACATGCGTAGGCTCATCGGCGCGCTCAGCGTCATCATGATCGGCTCGGCCACGGCCATCGCGGCCCCGAGCCCGGCAACCGCGGCTTCGTCGCAGTTCGGGAACGGGTGTGTCGCGACCGTCGCCAACCCCAACACCACCTACCTCATGGTCACGAAGTCGGCAGCCAACCCGTTGCCGGTCACGGCGCCGATCTCCGGAGTCATCACCAAAGCGACGACGACGCTGCCGCCTGGCAGCTTCGCGTTCCAGACCAAGCTCAAGGTGGCGCGCCCGGCAGGTGGCGCTAACCAGTTCACGATCTTGGCCGAGAGCGCCGTGTTCACCGTCGGAGGCAGCGTCAACACCTACGACGTGCGGGTCCCCGTCACCGCCGGCGACCTGATCGGCTCCGGCGGGAGCATCGGGCTGGCCTGCAGCTTCGGCGGCGCCGGGGACACGATCGCCGTACTCGCCAGCGACGCTCCGGTCGGGTCGACACTGGCCTACTCGATCACCGCGAACGCGGCCATCCCGCTAGTGGCGACAGTGGAGCCGGACGCCGACCACGACGGCTTCGGCGACGCGACCCAGGACGGCTGCCCGCAGAGCGCTGCCTACCAGGGCGCGTGCCCGGTCGTGGCCGTGAAGTCGTTCCCGGTCTCCGGCGAGAAGTCGATCACCGTCCTCGTCACGACCGACAACGCGGCCAGCGTCACGGTCACCGGCGTCGCCAAGGTGCACGGCAAGAAGATCAAGCTCAAGAGCCACACCGCCTCGGTCAACCCCGGCGACCTGGCGCACCTGAAGGTGAAGCTGCCGCGTGCGCTCAAGACCGCCCTGGCCGCCCTGTCCCCGGGCAGGACCATCAAGGTCACGCTCACCACCTCCGCCACCGACTCCATCGGCAGGGTCACCACCAGCAAGAGCGCCGTGAAGCTGCCCGGCACCGGTCACTAGGGAGATCGACATGCGTAGGCTCATCGGCGCGCTCAGCGTCATCATGATCGGCTCGGCCACGGCCATCGCGGCTCCGAGCCCGGCAACCGCGGCTTCGTCGCAGTTCGGGAACGGGTGTGTCGCGACCACGGCCCCCCCGAGCACGACCTATCTCATGGTTACGAAGTCGGCAGCCAACCCGTTGCCGGTCGCGGCGCCGATCTCCGGAGTCATCACCAAGGCGACGACGACGCTGCCGAACGGCCCGTTCGCGTTCCAGAGCAAGCTCAAGGTGGCGCGCCCGGCAGGTGGCGCTAACCAGTTCACGATCTTGGCCGAGAGCGCGGCGTTCACTGTCGGAGGCGGCGTCAACACCTACGACGTGCGGGTCCCCGTCACCGCCGGCGACCTGATCGGCTCCGGCGGCGGCACCGGGCTGGCCTGCAGCTTCGGCGGCGCCGGGGACACGATCGCCGCGGTCGCCAGCGACGCTCCGGTCGGGTCGACGCTGGCCTACTCGATCGGCGCGAACGCGGCCGTCCCGCTGGTGGCGACGGTGGAGCCGGACGCCGACCACGACGGCTTCGGCGACGCGACCCAGGACGGCTGCCCGCAGAGCGCTGCCTACCAGGGCGCGTGCCCGGTCGTGGCCGTG